>ENA-OWNT01002054-OWNT01002054.1-seawater-metagenome-genome-assembly--contig:-NODE-2054-length-22178-cov-4.381295_pt1 | contig 22178 bp, 29 predicted proteins | sample MGYA00238136_ERZ651165 | MGnify/ENA primary metagenome ERZ651165 (study PRJEB26861, sample SAMN08777766) | seawater metagenome | isolation source: coastal seawater | place: USA: Florida | collected...
GCGAAGACTGCATGCTGGACATTTGCCCGTGCTCTCATCTTCCAGAGACCGATTGCTACACCTACGACACTCACCTGGATTGGAACGCAACTGCATCAGGCGCTGCCCCGTGTGGCAGTTTCCCAATGGTGGCAGCGGTGACCGCCGCTGCTGTCGGATTCTGGCAGAGCTCGAGACCATGACGATCTTCTGTCTGTCCCCACACTTCACAGCTCAATTCCCAGCTGCGGACCTCAGGCTCCGATCAGGGTTACATGATGTCAAACACTTGACGCCTCCATAACAGCGTGACTCGCAGCACACAATCGGGCCACGGGCACCCGCTGCTTCTCACGGTAATACGGGCTGTTCGTTCAAGTCCCGTTCTATGCGTTGTTATGCCAATTTTAACCTAAAACAGTTATTCTACTCGAGTACTCTAGTACTCTGGTACTTTGACAATTAACTTTGAAAATTATTAACTCCGGTGCTCCTTGCGATCATCCACAGCAATTTGTTCAACCACCTACACGAAGAGTCCAAGGTTTGTGAGAAAAATAAACAGAATGCGCGGGAAAGTGTCGCATTTACTTGACACTGACCTTGTGGGCTAATGCTAAATCCATGAACTCGGCGCGAGCGTGCTTGCGGACGAGCTTCAGAAACCGTCCAACCTGTCAACATAAAAAACATTGAGTGAGGCAATGCTTTCACCACACAGAACTGGAGTTTCCCAGAACTTGCCTTGATGCGCTCATCAAGAAGCGCGCGTTCAAGCTCGAACATTAAATCCTCAGTGGCTGCTGCACGAGCCACCAAACGAATCAATTGTGCAGATTTCGGATCTGCAGGTTCAACCACTGATCCTTGTTGCAGACGACTCTCCTGATTAAACACGCCATGCAAAGTCAACGACCGTGGCTCACTTTGCGGCTTGGTGCGCAAAGCGCTGTCACTTGGTAGCGCCATGAGCACAAATCGCACCTGCTCCTCAATCCACCCTGCAGTGGCTTGAATCTCACGGTCAATATTTGCTAATGTTTCATGGCACGCACTCCGGTATGACACGAGACCCGCGATCTGTAGAGCAAACACAACAAGGGAGTCAAGGCATGGTGGAAGCATTCTAATCATGGACGAATACAATACACGACCTGTTGAGCGACGTTTTCGGATTTCATTCCCAGTTTTTGCTGAAGAGTTTCCAGCTTGGCGATCCCCGCCTCCTCGTCAAGAATTATGCGCCGCATCTCGTTTTGGAGACAATGGGTGACCTGTGATCTGGCTTGCGCCAGCTCGGTATTCGTTCGCTGCTGTTGAAGACGCGCCTCGCGCTCTTCTCTTTGTATCCTGGCTGCCAGTTCGGCTTTCTCCCTCTCAGCTTTGCGCTTGGCTTCCGCGGCAACACGAGCAGCGGCCTCACGAGCAGCGGCGGCAGCGGCCGCCGAATCATTTTTTTCAGCAGCCCGAGGGTACTCACGGTACTGGTATGCTGGTGGCGCCGTATTATGCATGGAAGTGGCTGGTGCCTGCGTGTACACCTGGGGAGCAGGTTGGTGAGACCGATAAGCAGCAGCCGCCGGCGGCGGGTAGTTTGGTTGTGATGCATGGCGCGGCTGTGTCGACGGCTTGGCAGTGACGCGCACCCGCGGCCGCGCAGCAACTGGCTGCCTGGTTGGCTGATGGTGAGAAGGATACTGCGGGCGTTGTGGCGCCCCATTCATCGCCGCTATCACCGATGCCAAATCAGGGACCGGCATGCCTGCGGGCACACGCACAAGTGGTGGCTTTTTTCCGCATACGCTCGACACTGACATCAGGAGCTCTGCCAACGTGCTGTTGGAATTCCAGTCTGAAAGGAACGAGTGGTACACCCGACCGTCCGATCCAACATGCTCGTGATTCTTGGGGATCTTCATATCGTCAAAAGGGACGATGAACATCATGGGCCTTGATCTGGGGAAATCGTGCGGGATCCACAGGTCGATTGGTGTGTTGAAGTTTTGGCGCTTGACTACTGTGACCATGGTTCCACGCAACACCAACATTTCGGTGCTCGTGCCATTGTTTTCGTAAAATGTATCTTTGAACGGTTTCACGGCGCCGAACGCCTGACCAAGCAGGTCCATGACCAAAGTTTTCGCCTGCTTCTCATGGGTGTACTTCCCGATTGATCGGAGAATGGCGTCCACCTCTTGTGACGCACGGTAATAGTCGAATTGCGCCATTGTCGTCTGCACCCAACGCCCTCCGCGCTCAAACACGCACTAGCAATCAATGCGTGAAATCCATTTTAAGTTTGAGCACTAGTCCAAGAAATTGTCCAGAAAATGGCAAGAAGAATTTCACGCCACACAAGGAAACAACAGAACATGCCCCGCATCACACGCGCTGTCCCGCTGCTCCCGACTTGCAATAGAACGCCAATGAACATGGTAACGTGCCATCACATCAACCTACATCGATTTCTCGTCGTTCTGTGACGACGCATTCGCTTTGCCAACACACCACCAACTATCTTCGTCGCAGGCACAACCCTCTTCGTTCGACTACGCAATCGAAACGCTTCGACCTTCCCATCAAACACAACTAACTGCTCACCAATCACACTCATAACACGCCACAGCACACAGCAAGCCGACTCCACCTTCCCAAACAATACACCCCACAGTGGATCTCATGACACAGTGCCCGTCGTTCGTCGTCGGACATCGGACATGGGCGATTGCACTGACGTCAACAACCTTTCTCCACCGTGCGCATGGCGTCGCCAATCGCCACCAAACGAACAAACGAACGAACGAACGAACGAACGAACGAATGATCATCGAACGACGAACAAACGAAGAAGCGAACGAACGAACGAACAAATCGAAGTTCCCCCATTCATCCCTTCGGTGGAGTCACCAGTCACCGCGTCACCGCCACAGTGCCACAGTGTTCGTCGTTCATTCACCTTCACTCCCTCAGCTCCCTCACTCACACCTCACTCACACCTCACTCACTCACCCACAGCCCCACAACATACTGTACATAACACTACAATGTACTTTTAGTACATAAACTTCGTCCCTCACTGTTACTGGCTTACATTTATAACGGTTTTGATTGTACTTTTGGTATTACACAAAACGGAATTGCTGAAAGTATCAATAGCTCGGAAGGGTCGTCAGCTGTTTGTGATAACGCATGTATTCATAGTTTGTAGGAGTATTATGATACAACGCATTTTATGAAACAATGACTAACATTGGTGTGAGTGAGCGAGCCAGCTGAGAGCTGACTGACTGACTGAGAGTGGCTGACTGTGACTGGCTGGCTGGCTGGCTGGGAGTGGTGGAGCACAGCGAGGAGTGGCCACGCCACGCTGTTGCCGTCGTTCGTTCGTTTGTTCGGTCGGTCGGTCGTTGTTGTGGCCATCGTCGTGGTGTTGTCGTCGTCGTCGTCGTCGCCGTCATCGTTCGTTCGGTCGTTCGATTGTTCGTTAGTCGTTGTTCGTTCGTGGTGGAGCACAGCCGGGAGTAGCCACGCTGTTGCCGTCGTTCGTTCGTTCGTCCGTCCGTTCGTTCGTTCGTTCGTTCGTTCGTTGTGGCGTTGTGGCGATCGTCGTGGCGTTGTCGTCATCGTCGTCGTTCGTTCGATCGTTCGTTCGATTATTCGTACACTTGTTGTTCGTTCGCTCGTCGTTGTTCGTTGCCGACGAGAGGCGTCCGTCGTTGACGTCGTTGAAGGGCACAAGTCGTGACATTGCTGGGGGGGGTTGTTGTTTGTTGTGTCTTGTTTGCAGTTTGCTGTTGCTGTGGGTGGTGAGTTGTAAGTCGCTGTGCGTCGGGCGCAATATCAAGCACGACGGACGCTGTAGCTTTGTGCGGTTACACGGTGACGGCGGCACATCGTTTACAAACGGAAGATTAGAATTTTGAACAGTTGAGAAAGTAAACTCTTTTCAGCCAAAAGCAGGGCATCAACACGTCCCAAAACGCGCGAGGGGACACACAAGGGGTGATAGCGTAGCCAGGATGTCTGACGAAGAAATCGAGATGGGCTCGGCCCGCGGGAGTGCGGCAGCAGAGCAACCGCAGGATGCGGGCATGGCCGATGAAATCAGTCGTATCCTGGGGAAGTTTTCGAAATATAACAAACCCCAGGACCCGGTCATGAAGAAACGCAAGAGTAAGTTTCTCGAAGCTGTGGAGTCCGAGAAGCAGGAGCAGAAGGCAATGTCGCTCAAGGTGTCCCAGAAGAAAAAACAGCGAACAAAAGACTTACACATCCCAGCGTTCTATTTGGATCAACAAGAGAGATCTTTGCGCAAGATTGCTACAAAAGGTGTGTACCTCTCGGTTGAAAATGGGGTTCGCTCACATGTCGTGACGCAGCTCGCCTGCGCCGTTTAACGCGTCGCTACTCGGTCTTTCTTTGACGAATCTGTTTGTCATGCGGCTCGTAGGGGTTGTTATGTTGTTCAACGCAATCAGTGCGCACCAGAAGAAGCTTGCTGCTGATGAAGAGAAAGCTGAACAAGAACGAGAGGCTGCCAAGCAGCAAAGGCGGCAAGTGAATATTAAAAAGATGGCCGAGGCACAAGGAAATTTATCAGCAGACGGCCAGAAGAAGAACTTCATGGAGGCATTGGCTGAAAAACGAGAGGTTAGTGACAGTCACCTTTCTTGAAATCCCATCGATTCCTCTAAATCGTGGTTTGCATCACACCAAATTTAATCTGTGTCCCCGTTGTTACAACAGGCGCTGAGCCAAAACGATAACAAAGAGCGGGACAACTCGAAAGATAGCGCAGCTGCGAAACCGGCGGCGAAGCAGGCCGGATGGAAAGTTCTGAAGGATGACCTTTTAGTGGGTTCGTCACTAAAAGACTGGGATAAAGACAATAGCGATAGTGACAGTGATGACAGTGAGTAGACGCCTGGCGTAGTTTCTGTTGATACGAACCGAAACGGCGAGCATACACATGTTGTGTTACCGAGCCAGCGATAACAATGCATAGTTTAGATCCCAGCTTCACGGGTTATTTTTACAAATCGTAGCTATTCGGCGCATGTGGCCGAGATTATTTCTTGAGCAAACGTCGAAGTTCCTGAAACTCCTTAAAGAGAGGTTGCTGAGCAAGGTCAGCGGCTGAAGGTCCTTGTCCGTTATTTTCTTTCGCGTAGTCGTCTCGCCATACCTGCAACTGAGAACCACAACAGCACCAACACCTTAACAGTGGTACGACAGCAACGCCGACGACGAGAACACCGTAGCCCACCTCGGCAGTAACTTGCGCCAAGCGGGCCGCCCTATCTTGCCACTGAGCTTCACGAGTCTCATGCAAAGGACTGAAAGTTGTCTTCGTGACTTCTTGAATTTGTGCGAACTTGCCATCTGGCGTCTTGTCGACGACAGTCAACACTTGCTCCTCGTTTTCGGGCCCGATGGGAACCACCATTCGACCGCCAGGATTTAAACAATCCACAAATTCCCGTGGCAACTCCTGTACCATGGAAAGGCCGCAACACACCACAAAAATTAAAATCGCATGGATTTCACGACGTGCCACATCGTGATCAAGCTAACCGGAATCGCAGCTCCAAAATGAATGCAATCGAACTTCTGCAGATCATCTACCGCCCCAAATTCCGACATGGCATTGACGCAACGGAACTCACAACGGAGCGGCGTTCGGTCTTGCACACTTTCTGGCGGCGATGTATTCAGCTGGTCAATAATGCCTGACGAGAAAATTACCAATTCCTTCATGTGGTCTAATCCCACCGTACTACCGCCTATGGACGCACGCGAATATGTCAAGTTTAGCAGTGATTATTGCGCTGCTGGACATTGAGTGATCACCTCTCTCCTGAACAAGAAATGCCATAACTGCTGTTAGGTAGCCAGATCCGCTGCCGACGTCGAGAACCCGTGCCCCGGGCTTCAGATGATCAGAGAGTAACTCTAGTGCTTGGGCATGGCTCTGGGGAGAAGACATGGTGGCTCCATACCCAATTTTTAAGGGTTTGCTAACATCGTAATACTCCGTGGGGAGTGAGGCTGCACTCTTTTGTGGATTTCTTCTTTCTTCCTCTTCAGCGGCAAATTGTGGGGTGAACCACTTGCGGTCAATCGCGTTCAAAGCAGCTAGAACGCGTTCAGACTTCACTGCGCCGGTTTCACGCAGGAAGTCAACCATCGCGGTGTTATCAGCAAATGTTTCCCCCCATCCCATGCTCGCACTGCAATCAAACAGCAACACGCAACGTCAACTGTGCGAGCACCAAAACATACATAACCACACCACAACTAGATCAAACGCACTTCACAAGTAAATCCGGAGATATTTCGCCAGATATCACTTTGTGGCTGAAGTTGCGCACGATGTTATGACGCTGTTTGACCGCAGTCCTGGCGTGTCGTACAGCACACAGCATTTGGAAAACCAGGCTTCTCTCGATTGTCCAACTGAAACAGAATAACAAGCCCGCCCACTTGCTGTCAGATTCTCTGAGTTAATTCGGACGACTTTTTGCCAAAAGCAAGCCCGATTTATTATCGGGATGCACCAATTAGTGTCGTAGTAGTGGAATTTCGCGTCTGGGTGGTGAGATGGTTTAAACTTGTTTGCGAAGTTCTTCGCCATGGCCGTTCCGTCACTCGGGTTCGTCGTAGCGTGACGTTGTTTTCCAGCAGTTGCTTATTATTATACTGGTGTGTTTCCGGCGGCGGTGATCACGATTTTATGGTCGTCTTATCAGTGGTGGGTACGCAGCTGCACAGGGACGGACCGGCGACGGCGGCAGCGATGATCACTGGAGAATGGCGCCAAATCGCAGTTCCACAATCCACATTCACAACATCGTCACGCACGTGCCGTGCGTCCCAGCCAATATTTCTAATTCCACTGGGTTATTTACGGCACAGTAGGTTCTCCGCCAAATCTATCCGAGTCGGGACGATCCGATGTCGCACCACCTGGTGTGGCTCGTTGCTCATCGTTGGCCTCGCCAAAGTTGCAACAACGACGACGACGACGACGACGATGGACGACGACGGACGACGACGACGACGACAACAACAACGACGGCGGACCCACGGAATGTAGAACAATTCCATATGTTATGATACCTATAGTACTACTAATAGTACCTAGTACTTTGTATTTCATGGTTTCCAATGTCTATTTGAACACGACCGAATGAATGGACTGCTGTGATGACGTCGATGACTGATTGTCGCACCCACGCCCACATGAATGATGAGCGAAAGCGACGGCGTTCGTCGTTCGTCGTTTTGACTTTGTGACTTCTTTGACTGCGACGATGAGTTGGCGATTGGCGATCGACGATCGACAACAACAACGAAAACCAGAAAAAAAAAGCGGAACGCGGCCGGCCGTCGTTGTGTTGCGACGTCGTTGTGTTGTTACAGTGTGGGGGGTGGTGTCGTTGGTGTGTTGGGACGTTGCGACGTCGTTGTGTCGTGTAGTTGTGTGGTAGTCGTTGTGTCGAATTGTCGTTTTGTGGTGATGTCGCTGTGGTGATGTCACTGTGTTGGTGTGCGGTGATGTTGCTGTTGGTCTTCAAAAACAATGTGCGGCTGTGTTGTTGCTGAGTCAAGGTGCTTGTGTTGCCACGTCATTGTGTCGTTGTGTTGTGATTTCGTTGTAGTGCTGTGTGGCCATGTGGTTGTGTTGCGATGTGACGTACTTTCACGTCCTCGTGTGGAGGCAGTGACGCGATGTTGGAAAAAGAAACGTTTGGAAATTGTGCTGTCGGCTTTGTTGGCGTTTTGTTCACGCCTGTCCGGTATCATTGCCAGTTCAAGTGATCTTGTTGCTTCCAGGTTGGGTATAGATTGGAGATTTGCACAATGGCAGACGCAGAAATGGAAGAGTTCCTTCGTTTCCAAAAGGAAATGAAGGCTCTCGAGGCCGCTGCACCAGCCACGGACGAAGCCGCAGCGAGCGACTCTGCGTCGAAAGATGAGAAGCCGGCATCTGGAGCCAGTGAGAAGAAAACTGTGTACCAGTCGGTGATCATGAAGCCTCCGGTGAAAAGTTCGGCCGTGATTGTGAAAGCTCCGCAACCTGCAGGTGTCACACCACGGCCGGCCGGTTACGTGCAGCCGGCCACCCATAGTTCCAGTTCGTATCAGTATGGATCCAGCGCAGGAAGTTCAAGCTACGGCTATCAGAGCAGTGGCCATTCGTCTGCGAGTAGTGGATACCATCAACCGCAGCAAACACAAGGGAGGTCGAGTTACGGAACAGGCGCTAATGCGATTCCAGTTGCTGCCAAGCTTGGCGGCCAACAAGATAAAAAGCGCAAATTCCGTGCCGCTGGAGGCAAGGTGTGGGTGGACTCCAGTTTAGACGAGTGGCCAGAGGATGACTACCGTATTTTTGTTGGAGACCTCGGCAACGAAGTGACGGACGGCATTCTGGCCTCCACGTTTGATCAATACAAGTCATTCGCGAAGGCGAAAGTCGTACGTGACAAGCACAATCGTAAGTCCAAAGGGTACGGCTTTGTTAGCTTTCTCGATCCCTTCGAGATGTTGAAGGCGCTGAAAGAGAAAAATGGAAAGTATTGCGGCAACAGACCGATGAAGCTGAGAAAAAGCACTTGGAAAGATCGAAACGTCAAGGGCGGGAAAAAGAAAACAAAGAAGCTCATTAAGAATCAGGTACGATGGTGGTCTCTGTCTTGTACCGTGGACGTCGCACTCTGATCTTGTTGCTGTGGTTTAGGTTGATCTCTACAGTAAACGGCGGCGATAGACATGACCGTGCGCAATTCGTGTTCCGGTGTCGCGGAATGGTAAATTGCAATGCGTCTTTTGACATTTTTATGGTTGGAAGACCAACGTTCAGTTTTAAAATGAAAAGCTGTTGTTGAATTCACTCAATTGTTTTGATGTACCGACAAGAGCTCCGTTAGCGTATGTGGCTCTTTGACCTCGGCCATCGGGCAAGTTAGGGTCGCACCCGTCATGCTGAAGGCAGACTTTCATCGTCTCCCATTGTTCTACAGTGTCGCAGTAGCATGATGAGTCGGCTGCGTCATGTGGAAAAGCAGGAGACCTGACGCACCTAAATCAGCACAGTAGTGCAGAAGTGTCCTGTTCGGGAAGGTCGGTTCTCGAACGTTCGGCGACACCCCGTCACGAAGTAGACGTGCGACTTCACCAGTTAGCCTGCGCAGTAGTAAAAGAATTCCACATCACTTGCAAGCGCCAAGTAACCAAATGCAAACGCGAGCGAACCCGTTGCTTGCAAAAGTAAAAATCATCTTGACCAAAGCCTGCTGACGGTCCTCGTGAGAGACCACCGTTGCACGATCAGAATGAGCGTGCTCGTGGTGGTCCCCAGTACCATCACCCGATTCCCGACCATCAATCGGAGAGCTACTGGCATCGTCGGTCCTCGGAGAAGATTGGAGAGCTGGATGACCATATGCATCGAGGTCTTCAGAATCTTGCGTGGTCGCGGACGGATCGTCCCTCCACGGCCGAATTGTGCCTCTTTGCCGCTGCAGAAACACAGCTGATCGACTCGATGGGAGTGGGCTTTTCTTTTTCCTCCTATTTATACGACGATGAGCGTCATTGGGGATAATGAATGCTCCGCCTCCACCGTCGATGCTTGCTCCTTCAACTTTTGTTGCTGTGCTCCCTTTATTGTGGTTGTGCGTTGATCGCTGCGTTCTGGACGCTGCGGCACCTTGCTTCAACTGTGAGTGACGCGCAGTGTCGTGCTTGGCACGCGAAGAAGATGGTTCCCACGCCATTTTAGCCTTCGGAAGATTCTTGTTGTAGATGGCAATCTGTTGTGGCAGCATACGCAGTGTAAGCAGAGGGTTTGTTGCCGGCAATCATGAGGCAGATGAAGCACACCTTCATGCGTCGAAATTCTGAGGCCGACAATCCTGGATACCACCGAGCTGATCTCTTCGTCTCTGGTAGTTCGTTGATGGGATGTTCGCTGTGCTGTGTCAGCACGTCCCTGTTGGTTCACGCAGTTCAGAAAGAGATATCAAAAGCATAAACGTCGAGCTACAGCGGATTGAGAACGATGTTCGAAATACCTTCGCTTTTCACTATCAAAGTCAGTGTTTTTGCGACCCTTTTGAAGGGCAGCGTTCTTGCGACCTTTCCTGCCCTTCCGCTTCACTTTCTTGCCGCGTGCACGCTTTCCTTTTGGAGACCCACGCGGACTTCGTCGCTGCTGCTCTGCATCTAAATGTTCGTGTTCGCGAAGGTACGGCTCCAGAGCGTCCACAGCCTGTCGAGTTGGTAAAAGAGCATTTTGTTTGATTCTCATTGCTCGCTCGCGATCTGAAAACGGCACTGGCCGAGTCATGTTTGGATGGAGCAACTGTTCCAAGCTATAATTATCATCTTCCTGTGACACCAAAACATTGCATAATCCATGAGTATGCCAAAGCAAACTATCATGCACTCATCACTTCATTGGGTGAGATGGCGTACCGCGGCCTTGGGAGATGCACTGCCACTTCGCGCTATTCTTTTGTAGTAACGATCAACACAGGATAATCTGTGTGCGAGTGCCGCCGCTTCACGTGGTGATGACATCGTCAAAGAACATCCAAGAAAGGATATTTTTCGCGGGGCGGATAGACGCGCAGATTCCATGTCCGCCTCATCCTTTCGCGGCGAATTGTGCTCGCTGTCACCGAGTTGAGCGTCCGTGTTCCTGGTTGAATACTGCAGCGAGTCATCTTGGTCGCTCTCCAATATTTTGAGAATCAAGTCGCGTTGTTTGTCGAAGCTCTGTTCAGGTGTCTTCACTTTTGGCTTCCTTTGTGGTGACCGTGCCTCTTCGGCAGAACATATCGCCTTCTTTAGTTTGGGCGGATGTCCAACTTTCTGCGTCGCTTCGAAAAACGATGCTGGAGCTTCAGTACTCTTCGTTGCATGGCTCGAATGTGTCTGACTGCTTCGGTCCCCAGCATCATCGCCCAACTTTGACTCTGTTGTGTCAATTGTCTCGGTATCACGTTGGGCTTTGTCCACGACGTCGGCGTTGTCATTGCCCTCTCTCATGTCATTGTGTTGTTGCGCAGCCACCAGTGCATCATAGTACGCAGAAATGTCCGGGCGTACACCGTACCTCGTTTCTAACATTCGAGCCACGCTCACCAACTTGACCTGCACCGATGATGAGTACCAAGTTTGAGCGAGATTTCGCAGCGAGGTGCAATTCGACCACCGACAGGCACAAAACAAACTCACCACTGAATCTCCGACCAAGTCAACCAGAGCCTCCACATTTCCTTCGTCTTCAGGTGCTACTTTCTGGTAGAAAATGCGGAGGACACTCTCCAATGAATCCTCGCTTGGATCTTTCTTCCGAGAGGCACGACCTCGCGCGGCTGCCTGGATTTTAGTGGCAGCTTTCTCCCTAACCTCATCGGCTTTTTGCGTACCTTCGTGAAGGGTGAAGGAAGAATGAAGCCCGTTGGGGAACCGCTTAAAGAAATCTGGTTCTGTTTTGCTTTCATAATAGTGTCTGAGCGAATCTCTAGCTTTGGGTGGATCAGGGTCCACAACTCCACCTGTGACGCTCACCTGCGACATGAGGCGCGACCCAACAGTCACACTGCGAGATACAAAACCAAGAGACGGCCGAGAGCTACATTCTGCTCTCCAAACGACAGTCTACAAAAACGGCAAAACCTTGTTCATCATGCAATTCCTGCAAACAAAGTTATACCTCTACACTCCAAAGAAACAGCACATTCTGTGCACGCCGGAGAAGACACGGCAGCGTCAACGCACCAACGAGCACGTTGCGACCACAAAAACTGAGATGAACACCGTTGCTATGAAGACAAAGAATACCACACGCTCAACTGCGACGACAGCAACTGCAAACACAACCACAAAGTCGAAATCAACGACGACACAACAACGACGACGACGACGACAACGACGACACAACAACGACGACGACGACGACGACAACGACGACGACGACAACAACGACGACGACGACGACAACGACGACGACAACGATGTTGAGGATGATGATATTGAGGAGGATGAGGAGGAGGAAGGAGGAGGGAGAAGAGGAGGAGGCAGCTGCATTTGACTGTGAATGGAGTGTACAGAAGTGCAGGGTGCGCTTCTTTGCTTCTTTCTGTTTTTGTCGCTTTCTGCATGTCCCGGGTTTCGTTTGTTTTTTGCTCTCTCTTGTCCTTTCTGCCGGTGCTCGTCGTCACCGGTGTTGCATCGTTGTGACCCCTTTCCCACTCCGAGCCGCTCATTGATCAGTGTCAAGAAGCCGGCACACCGAAGCTAGGCGGTGCCGTTCGCGCACACGTCTCCTAGCTCCATAACCGTTGCGCCATGGGGCAGCAATGGGCATCGTTGCTGTCGACGTCAGCCGACGCATTCGAGAGTGGGCGCTTCGGTTTGGAGCGCGTGGGACCATGGAGCTGCGACATGGCCACTCCGAAGAAAATGGAAGCTCAATGGAGCATGCATGGGATGGGATTCGGCATCACGCGCGAGGAACTGGAAACCCTATTTGCCAGCTCGGGGCAAGTGTCCAAGAGCGTCATCGACGCCGTGTGGTCCATGTTTCATTGCGACAGAAACAACAACAACGGTGGTTCCTCGAAGCGGTCCAGCGCGCCAGCCCAGGAGCCGGTGATTGACGCTGTGGGTATCATCGTGACGTACTTCCTGCTGTCGAATGCGTCCCCAAACTCCAAAATTTCCAGCGTGTTCAACTTCATGGACTTCAACAACCGATCTTGGATATCTGGAAGTGAGCTGACGATCCTTCTAATGTCGCTCGCGTACACACTGGAAGACGTGTCGAAGAACGTGGCCAAACGAGTGTCGACGCTGCCTGTGGCACCTGACGCCTCGCAAAACGCCACCGCCCACGACGAGAGCGATGCCTTTATCGAGGAATTGCTGGGAGACAGCTCCACGGAGAAAACAGAAGACGGGGACCATCGTGTCGACTACGTGGCCTTTTTTGACGGCATGCATCGCATCCTCTCCAGCGCGACAAGGACCCCGGGTGTGGTTGCTCTATCACAAATTTTGAACAGTCTCGACCCTTCCAACGAGGTATGCCGCCCCTGCCGTGTACTGCTATGTTTGATGCCACGTTTACCTTGTGCGGGCAAGCTGCTGAGAAATGCTTCTGCGTTTGTGTTTTGCGTGCGTACGTGCGTGCGTGTGCGTGTGCGGGCGTGTGTGTGTGCATTGCCTCTGTGCAGAGCGACGACAGCAGTTCAGACTCTGAGGACGAAGCGGTGGCTGCTTCGCCGCGCAAAGGCCACAACGGGCTCACCAATGACAGCCTAGTGTTCGGGCAAAAGGTTGAGGTCGCCACTGTCGATCCACAAGAGGTGCCGGCGGATGGTGGGGCAGCAAGCCAATCGCCATCGAAACCAAAGAAGGTCTGGGCGCGCGCCTACCTGTCGCATTCTCATGCAAAGAGCGGAGGAACCACCGTGGCGGTCCGATATGCCGACGGTGTCCTGCGCGAACATGTGCCACTCGGTCTGGTGCGCCGAGCACTTCCCGCGGCGCCAGATGCTGCTGCGGCGGCCCAGTTCGACGACCCATTTTGGTCTGTCGGCGATCACGTTCGTCTCAATCGAGCAGTCAATGCTGCATCGCCCCGCAAGAGACGTCGCGGTGTCGGGGGCACTGATCAAGAAGACGAGCTCGTCCAAGGTGTCGTTGTGCAGCGGTACACTGACACATGGTGCCCATCGTATGATGTGAAGTTCGGCACAGGCGAAAGTGCGTCTGACGACGGAAGCGCCCACATTGTTACCCGAGTCAAGGGATCCGACTTGGTCGCAGTCGCCAGACCAGAAGGGTCAAGCACGTCCGTTGCAGAGACAGACGGTTTCAGCACGGACGGCGAAGCACCGGAGTCCGGATCGAGTCCTGCCAGTGGTCCGCGGGGCGTAGCCGTTTTGGAAGCGTTCAAACAGCGCGCCGCGGAAACGAAGTTCTCGGTCAACCTCGAGGAGTTGGCGAATGAGGAGCCGGAGGGTGCAGAGTACCTGTCCAAGCTCCGTGCGCTGGTGGCAACAATTGCGGACATTCACAGCTGGGACCAGAACGATCCGCAAGGCGTAAGTCTCCATCTCCGTGATATCCTCGAATTGGTTGTGCCGCAGCCGTCTCACACAACTGTGCTTTATTGCGTTACCGTCGCCACAGGAGGCCTTGGGTCCGATTCGCTTTGCTGCTGCGTGTCCAGTGCAGTATATGTTCGTTGACACCCTCGTTGACGACGACGGCAACGCCGACGACGAAATCGCCTTGAAGGAATTGTGAGTATTTCGTTGCACTCGCACCATTCATCAGCGTTCCCAGAGTTGTGATCATTGGTTTTCCATGCATTTTTTTGGTTTTAGGTTCTCGATCCGCATGCTGCTGTGTGACGTTGCCGAGTGTGCCGACTATTTCAACCGGCCTCCAGGAGCAAGTGCTGAGGAAGAGGTTCGTGCCGCTTGGCAGCGTAGCCCATCACACACGACGCACCGCTTCAAAATGCCCCCTTTCTATATGTTGATGACAGGTGGCAGCCGGATCACTGTACAACCCACTCGAAATTGTTGGCGGGTGCGTGAGTGTTTGGCGATAGATGATGATAGTGTCTTCGTAGCCGCTGTGGGTTAAACTTTGCGTTGTTCGGTACACAACAATACAGACCTCAACCCGGGGAAGTCGAGGCAGCAGAGCAAGCATTCAATGACGGGCCTCTTGCAACATTGGTCGAGCAGGCGAAGGCTGTTCGGCGCAACCATCCCGCAGTTGACTTGGTGGCAGTAAGTCGTCATTTATGCCGCTGACCTGAGCAACCTCGGTGCCGCGGCTCGCTCATGTCTGCGGGTGTTGTGGTTTTCCGTTGTTTCTCCAATTGCTTTAGCTGAGTGAATACGAACCCGAAGGCGCGGAATATCTCACCCGCCTCCGCAAATTGATCGATCGCGTGTGTGCACTTGGACAAGACCCAACACAGTGCCGTGCAGTCTACGTCGACGTCGCCATGATTTGCGCACTCCCAGTGGGGAGCGCCGAGGTTGACGACATGCCAGAGGAAGGCCTGGCTGAGATTACCTCCTCGCGGCTGGTTTTCGATTCCGCTGAGCAAGTCCTCAGTGCGCACCTGTTTTCAGAAGGGCGCGATGACTTGTCAGACGACAGTGACAACCCTCACGGCGTCGCAGACTCGTCGGACTCTGAGGACGAGGTGCAGTGTTCTTTCTCTTTTCGCCATCGTCATGGCCTAACGCCCTGCTCACACTTCACTGCTTGCTGTGACTGCCACAGGATGACCCGTCGAAAATCAAACCACGAAAGCTAGCAAGGCTCTTGCAGAAACGTGTCGATGACGTGCGTGTGATCGCACAAACTGGTGCTGACGGCAGCTGTGCCTGTCTGACTAACGTTTTCCCGACGTAAACTTGACTAGGCCATCAAACGATGGAACAGTGAAAGAGCTGCAGAAATTGTAACAAGTGAATCTGGCAAGACATCAGCCAGTGGGTTATCTGCCGAATGCCGAAGATACCTGCAAAAGGTCGAAAGTGATGAGAAACTTGATCTTCACAGTTTGGCAGACCACGAGCCGGAGGGGGCAGCCTATCTTCAACAGTGCCGCCAGGTGCGGCGGCAATTGCTGTGTCGTCAACTCCTATCGGTGTGACATAAGTTTGTGTGCTGTTCAACGCTCTGCAGGTCTTGTCCCAAGTGGCTAAACTTCCGGATCATCCGAAATCCTCCGATGTTGCAGAGTCTTTGGCGGGCACAGTGGTTGGTGATTTGGTGACCTGGTCGCTTCACTTGCACGTGCGCTCAAGAGTCATTCACATGGATTGCTCCGATGCTGGGTTAGGCACTTGCACACGCATTGCCATTGCGTGCTGACATTGTCGATGGAATGCGTGACGAAGCGCACTGGCTTGACGACGTGGTTGAGGTTCAAACTGGCTGCTGATCGTATTCGCAATTCACGCCGCCATCATCTCAACGCACTTTCCCGCTCTGCAGGCAACCATCCTGCTGGACAAGGCAGCTGCATGCTTTGAACTGTTGCGGCGATATTCCCCCGTCCTCCAAACGTGCATTGACAAAGCCAGGGTCATGCTATCGGAGGCCCGCGATTTGCAGGTTAGTTTTAGTTTGGGCCTGCAACGCTGTTTGCGGCAACCATGTCAGCGTCGCACACGCTTGTTGCTTTGTAGTCTGCCGTGGACGATGACGGAAATGACTTGTCAGACATTGAGCCTCAAGGTGTGCAATACATCGAGCGGCTTCGTGAAATTGCCGGAGGACTTGCGAAAGTCAACCAACACCACGTGCTTCCGGAAGATGATGAGACACTATCGGAGGTACGCCAATGTCATCCGTGGTTTGCAGTGGGTTGGCAAACTGAACTGACATGTCATGCGTTGTTTTCGCTTGAATTACTTTTTGGTCCAGGTCCGCTCGCATGTGGCACTGACACTCGGTTTCCCGGCGCCCGAAGAGGCACTGGATAACATGGACACAAAGGTTCGACTTGCAAAGTTGTTGCAGTTCAGTTTCATGCCGAATAACGCATTGGCACTAACCACACCGCTGTCACGCGTAGGGCAAGGCCGAGATTGATGCTCTGAGAGATCTATTTGCAACTGCAATTGATCCCTTTGACATGTACCTTTACAACGAAGCACGTTTCGCAGACCAGAGTGAAGCCCTGGGCGAGGCTAACAACAGTTCCAGTAGCGCAGCAACATCAGCTGGGGCGATCGCGCCCGGCGAGGTTGAGCTGGTGCCGATCGACTCTGTCGTGCAAACTGCACGCATCGTGACGTCGTTTGCCCGACGTGACTTGGCACAGCTCGCTACTTTCGAGCCAGAAGGAGCAGAGTACGTTCCGATAACCATGTCTATGCCTGTGCAGCCCCAAGTTTGATGAGATGCTCCCGATGCGTGCGCGTAGATACCTACAGCGACTCCGCGACCTGATGGGGCGGTTGGCAAAAGTGGTGACCCCTGTTGGAGACGACACTGGACCAGCTATCCAAGAACTCTCGTCATCTGTCCAGGTTTGCTTGCAGTTGTGTTTTGTGGACAGCGGAGGACAGAGCAAATTTCCGAGAAGCTAAGACAACGTGTGTGTTCTTTGTTGCAGTTGGTTACTTCGTTTCCGGTGCGCGAGGACGTCATCGATGACATGGATGATGAAGGACTTCGCGAGCTTTCTCAACTCATGCTGCTGCTTCATCAAGCCGCCAAGAGCCTGAAACATCATCTGACGATCGATCATGAGCTCAACAAGGTTGTCGCGCAAGCAAAGCATCTTTCTGAAGGCCCACAGCGAGATCTGACGCACCTCGTACGTAATTTTGCAAAGTTATATCATTCGAAAATGTGCTTGACGACATTGCTTCGTTGTCGTACGAATCACAGGAGGAAGTGGAACCGGAGGGCGTAGTTTATCTGCGGCGTTTACGAACGCTCATTGCAACAATAGCAGCAATCGACCAAGAGAATCCCAACTGGAGCGGTCCGACGCCAGATGCGGCTGCTGCGTACCGACGCGGTATCTATCAGCCACTTGCCATGGCGGCACTGTGGCCAATCACAGAGTCTCTCGTCGACCACATTGATGAAGCTGGCAAAGTTGAGATGGAGAATCTTCGCACGATCCTTGTGACCACCGTTCAGCTCCTAGGGAAGCACTTGAACCCGGAAGGGAGTCGCGGCAGCTCACAGGCACGTAATATTGACGAGGAAATGCAAGGCACGCTCGAGCCCACGCCTGAGGATGAATATGAACACCTGCCTGCCCGAGCTCGTGCGGTCTTGGAAAAGTTAGCGGTGCGTTTCAAAGTTTTGTGGCAGCGAGTTCGAGAATGTGAATTATTAAATGATGCTTGGTTTGTGCAATGTTCAGAAACTGCATCAAACTCCCAAAAACCATCCGGTTCAGCCTATTGAAACCATTGTGACAACGGCGCAAATTTGGCGACACGGTGGACGGCGCGATTTGACGAACTTGGTATGCATGGACCCTGACGGCGTCGTGGTTGCCCTCTCAATGATGAATTGCTTGCGCGCTTGCACTGTTGCTTGATACTCAGGCTGTTTCCGAGCCAGAAGGAGCGGACTACATCTTGCGCCTGCGCGCCCTCGCCGACTCTCTGGCCCAAGACATTGAGCTTCCTGTTCAGCCTCTCAATTCCACGTACATCAAAAACATAGAAAGCGTATACGGCGCGATTGGACTAGTTACTTCCTTTCCGGTCCGCGCCGACGTTGTCGACAACCTGGACGACGAGGGTGAACGAGAGCTTGTCCAGCTTATGCAACTTTTGATTGAGGTGAGCTGGAGGCGTGGTATACTGTGCACCATGCACCATTGTCGTCGGTCCAACGCTATTGTTGTGCACTTTGCAACCAGGCCGCGCGCAGTTTAGAGCATTTACTGCGTACCGACCACCATCTGAATGAAGTAATCAAACGGGCGAAGAAGATATGCAGTGTTCCCTTTCGCGACCTCGATGTGCTCGAAGAGGTTTGCTTCAATGTTTTGTAAATTGTTGTCTTGTCTTCGCTATGCCTTCAACTACGAACCCCAACTGCGTGCAGGTTGAACCGGAGGGTGTTGAATGCATCAAGCGATTGCGATCGCTGTTGCCTTCCATCACGGGCATCGATCAAGACGGCGAGGCTTGGCGCGGAGACGATGGGACCGGAACATGCAGCGACGAAAGGGCGCAAAAGTACAGGTGCAATCAACGATGCTGCCTTCTGTATGGCCGCGTTGACACGTCACGGCATCGCTAAGCATTTCGTTTGCCATGCAGGAACGAAATTTTGCAACCTCTCGCAATGGCTGTGATGTGGCCAGTCGGCGAAGACATGGTCGATCATCTCGACGAGGTCGGAAAAGAAGAGATTGAAACTTTGCGATCCATCATCCAGGTGCGTCATCGTCGCTGGTGGTCGCGATTGGGCAACTCACGTGCACTTGCTCACTGGATTCAATGCATTCGTCCAGGACTGTGTCGCGCGCTTGGGTCATCACGTTGATTCAGCCACAGGTCACGAGATCGCCGATGTCGCTAGCGGTTTGACTGAACAAAAGCCGGAAACCGAGAGCGAAAAGCGCGTCAGGCTGCTGCTTGCGCGCTTAGAGGCAATCGACACGTACGTGTAGTTGTTTCCTGCTGCGTCTCTCTGTCGTCGTCGTTGATCGTTTGATCCAATTGCTCGATGCAGCAAAGAGAAAGTCTCAACCGTTCCGCACGAAGTCACTCTCCAGACAATCGTGTCTACTGCCCAGCTTTGGGTTGATGGGGCGCGCAGGAACTTGGATAGGCTGGAAGAGGTTGAGCCTGAAGGGGTAAAGTTGCTGTTCGAATGCCTGTTTCATCGCTGCTGCTCTAATCCCATGACTGTCGCTCTGCATTTCGTAAAGGCAACTTATCTCAGACGCCTACGGAATGTTGTGGACGACTTGTCGCGTCTTCATCTTCCAGTTATCAACGAACGCAATGGCCAGGCATCCCCGGAAGCGCGCTCAATCGCTGCCGCATTGCAATTAATTGTGGCATTCCCTGTTCGAGTCGACGTCTTGGACCAGGTTGTTAATGTTGTCACAAGCGTCCGCTACCTCGCAGCTGTTGTTCTAACCGCCGATTCGACTGATCATGGCAGATGGACGAGGAAGGATTCGTTGAACTTGAGAACACGCTCGCATTGCTTCGGCGAGCGGCACGGTGTCTCGAAGCGATGCTTCCGGACCCTCGCCGGAAGAAAAAGGATGAAGTGGATGCAGGTGCGCGTTGCGACTAACAGATGATCATACGACATGCAAAAGCTGACATTTTTGTTGTTGCTTTCTGCCTAGCCACTGACATCGACAGCCGCGTCGCTAATTTGGTCAACGTGCACAAGCTCGACCCCAATCCGCCCGGACTTGATGATGTAATGTCGCAAGAATCGGCGATTTCTTTTGCTAAAGTACGTCGCTGATACATGGGCAACCATGTCGTGCGTTTTTGCCGCTGACTTTTTCAATGAACAGGACCTCGTGAACAAAGCCATGGTGGGCCTCGACGACTTGCAGCAGGTGGAGCCAGAAGGAGCTAGATATCTTGCCCAGCTCCGCGGTGTTGTGCACCGAATTGTAAGTGTGTTGTAGGTCGTTGCTAGATTCGAGGTTTGTGAACTCATGATGTGCTTGTATAATGTTGTAGGCCTCGTGCGGAAGTGCGCCAGTAGGAGAAGAAGCGCTGGCACAGCTACGTCCAGTGCTTCGTATGACATTGGCACTTCCGGTTCTGGTGCGCACGACTAATCAAGCAAGCGCCGACGTTTACGTTGCTGGAGTCATCTAACAACTATTGTGTTTGTGCCGGCCTACATTTTTTTTAGGCGTCAGTTGTTGACGACTTGAACAAGCCCGCGGCGCAGGAACTCTACACAATGCATCAATTTCTTGAAAAGGCGGAAAAGTATTTCTAAAACTATTACTACTTGACTGTTTCTGTTGCGAAAAGTCTGTGAGCTCTACTAAAAATGCTAATAAACTAACTAACTGACTAAAGGATGCAGCAAAGCCCGTGCCACGCGGAGCTGGCCTTCATAAACTATATTGCGTGATCATCATCGTCCGAGCCTTCACCTTGCTCTACGGATCCGTCGTTTTCACTTGCGCTATCAGCGTCGTTGCCGTCAAACTCCGGTTGCTCCCACACTTCATCAACGGGGGACGGAACCGCACGTGCGAGGGAAACGAAGCGACTCCCGTCGCGACGTGGCACTTGTTCAGGCTCCGGATACAACATTTGGTCACTGCTGTACGGCTCTGCACGTGTCGGCGACGGTGTGGTGAAACCGGCTGGGCGGCGGAATTCATGGGAAAAGCGACGAGAAGGAAGGCGCCGTACAGACTTGGGGGGGACACCTTCGTCGCGGCCGCGGCCGCGCCCAACGGGCGCTGGAAGAGGCGGCGGTGGCGGCACCACAGCTGCGGCTTGCGGTCTGTCTGCATCATCGTCGCCGTCGCCGTCGCCGTCGGCAACTGCAATATTTTCTGCCTCCACAACTTCTTCATCAGCATGCTCTGCGTTGACAACGTCCTCGCCATTGTTGATTGGACTTGGGATCGGTGCTTCGTCGATGTAGGCAACATCTAGGTTGGCCGCGGGTTGCGGATCGTGCTCAACAGCGGGCGCAGCGTCACGGATGCCATCATCGGCGATGCGTTCATGCACGTCGTCACCATCATTCGCGCCCAGCTCGTCACCGCCGCCGCCATTGTCTGGGACACGTTCGCCGTGCAACGGTTCGGCGGCACCGACATCACCATCGCGGGCCCGTTCTGCGCCCAGTATCCCTCTGTTAGGCGCCTCTGCTTGTTGCTGCTGTTGCCGTTGGTGTTGCCCCACGTTCTGCTGAGGTTGCTGCTCCATAGCCTCGCGGTGTTCTGGCTGCGGTTGCGGTAGTGGTCTCAGCTCTGCTTCCTCTTGCTCTCGAGGTTGTTGCATCGGCACCTGCTGATGTGCGCGCGGAAAATTTGCTGCACGTGGCGAGTCAGCGACTGGTACAACATAGTCTCCGTCGTTATCGCCGCGATTATCGGCGTCCTCTTCACCATGCCAGCCACGCTCAGACCTGAGGAAGTCGCGCGCTTGTGCATCGTGTCGGAGTTTTTGCTTCTTGCGCATTTTCTTCTTCACCACGATCACGACGATGACTGCAGCGAGACTTACGACAATGATAAGTCCGAAAGCAATGAGGACGTACCCCCAAATACACCATGGTCCCGACCAAATACATGCGCTGTTGGACGGGTTGTCATCAGATCCGGCAGCACTCGGATTGTCTGGGTCGACACTAGTTGAGGCAACTGGTGTCGTTGGAGCGTTTGTGGTGGAACTAGCCGCCGTGGCGGCGGTAGTTGTGCCCGGTGAGTCCAGCAAAATTGACAACACCCGCGTGTCGTAGTCCGCAGCGTTGCTCGCAAAACTCCAATCTCTTTGTGCCTCCGCTAGACGCCGCCGAGTGGGCTCAGCATCACCCACATAGTCGCCAATGCCGACATCTCCGCCGCCAATGTCCCAACGGTTGTACGCGAAAATCACGGTCCCGTCCTCGTGCAACACTTGGAATGTACCGAAACACAGTGGCTCAGGAATGTCCCCGAT
>ENA-OWNT01002058-OWNT01002058.1-seawater-metagenome-genome-assembly--contig:-NODE-2058-length-22142-cov-5.432404_pt1 | contig 22142 bp, 16 predicted proteins | sample MGYA00238136_ERZ651165 | MGnify/ENA primary metagenome ERZ651165 (study PRJEB26861, sample SAMN08777766) | seawater metagenome | isolation source: coastal seawater | place: USA: Florida | collected...
ACCTCGCCAGAATGATCCGCCCGCAGTGACGTTTTAACGCGAGCGCATCCGGGAAAGAGAAACGCGCTCACAGCACTGGCCCTCGGCGCCGGCTTTTCGACACGGCCAACGATGCTCCAGCGCGACAAGCTCGGCAGGAACGCGCCCAGGCGATCCGAGCCGTCGCCCAGCTCCGCCGCGACCGTTGCACGATGTACGACGCCCTCGCCGACCTCACCGCGGAGCGGTGATCAGTGGTGATAGTAGAGGTCGCCGTCGATGTAGTCGTTGTCTCGGACGCCGTCTTTTCGCTCGGTGTTGAACAGGACGGGGAGGGCGTCTTCGCTGACGTACGCGCCGCCCGCCCATCGAAACGCTGGATTGTTGTACTGCGCCCAGCCCGTGTAGTCGCGCCACCAGCTTGGCTCGCCGAGGTCCATTTCCCCGGTCGATGTCTGGCTCACGCGGTAGGTCTGCCACCACTGGTGCGCGCCCCAGTTGGTGTCCGTGCCGTTGAAGTTGACCAGGTAGATCTGACCCGAGCAATCGGTGAGCAACGCCATACCTGCGGAGCCTGCATAGCAGTTCCCAAGCCCGTCCTGGGTGGTGGTGCAGGGGGGGTGCCAGAAGTCCACGAGTCTCCATTCCGTGTCGGGCACGAGCTCGTCTCGGTCGCTGTAGTAGAACCAGATCCCCCACCGCCCGTGGTTGTTGGCGGACGCGGCGACGAGGAAATGACCGTCCGCGAGCTGCACGAACGCGACCGCCGAGGTGCCGGGTACAACTCCTGGACCGAAGGCGTCGATGCTGCCGTCGAGCTCGAGGACGTTGACCAGCTCGGCGCTGGCTCCCTGATAGCGAGGGTGGCGCATGAAGTACACCGCGGCGGTCGTGTTGTCGTCGAGTTCGAACTCGGGATCCAGCGGTTCGACACCCGCGGGGGGCGCGATGGTCTCCGAGCGCCGATTTTCGATCGCCATCGCGACGTAGTCTCCGTGCGCCGCCAGACCGCTGGGGTGATCGAAGTCGATTCGCGCGCCGTATCGCTCCACGATCGAGGCGTCTTGGCCCTGGTAGATCGCGTCCTGCGCGAGGTTGGACACGGACTCCTCGTAGTACGCATACCCCGCGGCGGTCGCATTGTCGCTCTGCACCCAGCGACCGATCCTCTCCGTCGGCGTGACGATGTCGCGGAGTCGAGCAAGCCCCTGGATGTGGCCTCCCGTCAGGTCGATGCTGTGGTCCAGTCGGAGATGCGCATCGGCGTGCTCGATGTCGATCTCGGGCGGCGTCAGTTGCGAGATGACCCCGTCGATGCACTGTGAGCACGCGGCGTCATCATCGTAGTCGCAGTCGGTTCGGCCCTCGGTGACGTCGGGTACGAAGTCTTCGGTCTCGATGGTGACGACGGGCGAGTCGTCGGACCCGCACTTGTCCTGAAAGTCGTACCAATCGGTGGCGCTGCTCATGCATGCGATCACCTCGTTGAGGGTCACGTCGAAGGTCGTCAACAAGGAGGACTGGCCCGTCGTTTGGCGGGCGCGCACCTGGGTCCGATACCCGACGGCTCCGGGCTCCCAGTGCCAGGGAGAGATGCTCGCGGTCACGTTCCACGGGTAGAGGTTCGCCCCGAAGTAGGTGCCGGCTGAGGTCGTTCCCGCGTAGTCCAGGGCGATCAAGAACCAGCTTGGGTCGGAAGGTTTCTTCGCGTTGACCGAGACGCGCTCGCCAGGTTGAAAGAGGTAGCCCTCGAAGGGTATGGCTGAAGCTCGGCTCGGGACGGTGTGGCCGTTGACAGGTGCGTACATGCACCCGCTGGCCAGACCGACGCCGAGCAAGCCCAAGAGATACTCATGTCGTTTCACGGTTCGATTGTAAGCGTTCAGGGGGAGCGTTGCGGAGCGGTGATCGCTCTCGGACGCTGGCGGGATGAACGAGACCTGCTTCTACAAGGCCAACCGCAACATTTGGAACGGAAGTGCTTCGACCCCCATCAGCGTCAGCGAGTCGGGCCTCGAGACCGGAGGGCCGGCCCGACCACTGCTGATCGCGATCTTCTTGAGCCCGGTGGTCCGGTTTTTTGGCCGTTCAGCCCGAAGTGTCAAGGTCGGATCCTACTAAGAAAAAGATATTCCTCGTAGTGTGGTTCCGGGACTTCTGAACCCAGTTTCGTGCCGAGGTCGGCTTGCCCACGTACGATGAATCCTCCTTCCGGGTCTACCCTTGCTCCGAAAACGTGCGAGTGTTGCCCGAAGGGCTTCTCGAATATATACCCCCATGTAGGAGCGCCGTTACTGGTAAAATGGGCGACCCACCCCGCATAGCCCCCGCTGTGAAAAAGGGTAGGGCCAAGTCCGTCTGTCCAGGTGGGTTCTTCCCAGTCGTCGGTCAGCCAAACGCCGCTCGCCACGATTCCCGTGCGCGTCGCGGCAACGTCGTGGATGGTGAATTCACCGAGACCCCCGACCTCGATAGCCGTCGGTGCGTCTGCGGTCCCTTGCTCCGAGAATCGGACAAAGTGAGCGGGCGCGAATTCGGGAAATCCGGTGGAGTTGGCGCTAACCACGGTTTCGCCGGAGTCGAGGAGTGTGACATGTGATATCCTGCGCGAGTCTACGGGCCAGGAATGGTCGCCGCTGTCGTTTGAGACTGCAATATTCCACGGGCTCGACCGCTCGTCTCTTACCAGATACGCGAAGTCCCCTTGGGGGTTGGAGGATAGTTCTCCAATGAATCCTGTCTCAGTGTAGGGTTTCGGCGTGAGGAATCGTTGCCAGCGCATGCCTCCGGAACTATCGAAAGCGAGGACGAAACTCGAACTCTCGCCGGGACCGAGAATCGGTCCCCCTGGGAAATCTGATGTGCATTGGGTCGTCCCGGCCGAAGAGCAGGTTGCGCGCCCGGCTACGAGTACTTCGCCGCTTGGCAAGGTGGTGACATATCTTGGTTTGTAGTATTGCTCTCCTGCGTCGAGCCGCAGCTCCCAGATCTGCTCTCCCGATGGCGAAAACTTTACGACCCTTGGGTAGGCTGGAAGAAAGTAGGTAGGTCCTCCAACGGCGTAGAAGTTTCCGTCTGCGTCAGGGGCAATATCCTCGATGGACCAATCAAGCTCAACGGACCAACGGAACGACCCCCGGATATCATAGCTGGAAAGCTGTCGATGACTGTCCGAGGAGGGCTCGGAACGTAGTTGCCACACGCTGTTCCCGTCTGGGTCGACGGCTGTTCCGCGAAACTCGACCTCCCAGGGGTCCATGGAAAGAGGGGCGATGACGTTCCACTCGCCGTTCTCGTCGCATGAAATGTCAATGGGGGTAGCCGTGGTGTTGTTGCGGTCGTCGGATTCGCCGTCCAGCACCTGGACCGTCAGGTCCTCCGCGGCGAAGTCGCCGCTGATGCCGAGCAGCGTCGGCGAGACGTTGGCGTGGACGTAGCGTTCGGCCAGCGCCTGGAGCGCGTCGGCGTCGACGGTGTCCGCGGTCAGGACGTCCTTCGCCTGGGCGCGGAACGTCTCCTTCTCGGCCTTGAGCGCGTCCATGTCCGTGAACAGATCCACGAGCACGGCCTCGATGTCGGCCTGCTGCTGCTCGGTCGCGTCCGCGCGGTCCGCGACGCGCTGGGCCACGAAGGACGCCTTCTCGTCCGGGCTGGCGTTCATGGCGCCGTGGGGTCCGCAGTGGCCGCCCCACCCGCCACCGGCGAACGCGACGTTCACGGCGAGCACGCCCATGGCGGCGAGGGCAAGGATGGCGAACAGGCCGCGGCGCTTGCGGGGGGTCTTCGGGGTGTCGTTGGACTCGTTGGTCATGTTCCTGGCTCCTTCAAGGGGGCCGCGTCACGCAGCCCCGACGTGTTGAAGCTAGGAAGCGGCCTTTGCCAGGGGATGTCCCCGGGATGAAGAAACGTAAAGTGGGCCGAGCCCTGCATGACGCGCCGCTGCATCCCCCTGATCTCGCTCCTGCTCCTGGCCCTGCCGGCCACGGCGTCCGCCGATCGGGCGCGCACCCAGTCCCTGGGCGGCGTGGGCCTCCTGATGGAGGACAGCAGCAACCTCTTCACGAACCCCGGGCTGATCGGCCGCTACAGCGATCGCGCGTGGTTCTCGCTCGGGGTGGTGGGCGCCGGCGCCGACGCGACCTTCACGCCCCACGGCGGGGCGGCGGTGACCATCGGGCGGGTGGTCGATCTGGGCGTCGTCCTGAACCGGTCACCCCAGGCGTACGACTTCGGCAACGCGCTCTGGCCCGCCGGAACGCTCTACCTCCCCGCGGGGCCGGGCGGGCTGATCCAGATCCCGAACGCGCCCACCGAGCCGACGGCGCCGCTGCGCTTCCCCGTCGACCTGTTCGTGGGCTTCGGGCAGCGGGATCGAGGCGCGCGCGTAGGCATCAACCTCTACTACGCGGGCGGAGTCCTGAAGACCGAGGACACCACCTTCGACGCCGAGAGCCCCCTCGCGGACGTCACGCTGAGCGAGGCGCAGTCCCACCTGGCGAGCCTGTCCATCGGGGTCGCCGCGCCGACGGATCTGCGCGTGCGCCCGGAGGCCTGGATCCGCGGCAGCTTCCTGGCCGTCACGTCCGTGCAGCGCACGGTGACGGGGCAGAGCACGTTCATCGAGGGCGAGACGACGGTCGATCGGGCCACCAACCTCGACAGCGACGTCCGCGTCGGCGCGGGAGTGCGGGTCCACATCGGAGACCCCACCGCGCTGCGGGGCGTGGTCTGGACGCCCGCCGCCCAGTACGACGTCGCCCCCTCCTGGTACCACTTCAACGACGAGCACGAGCAGAACGACGCCGAGCGGGTCAGTCACCAGCCCACCGCGCACGACCTGCGGCTCGGACTGGGCGTGGCCGCGCGGCTCGAGGACCTGCGGATCCTGGGCAGCGCGTCCTTCACCCTGCAGGACCTGCGCGTGCGCCACGTCAACGACCGCGAGGGCACGCTCGTCGTCGATCGCCGCGAAGACGTCGGGCTGCCGGAGGTGACGCTCGGCGCCGAGTACCGGCTGCGGCCGTTCCTGCTGGTCCGCGGCGGCCTGCGGACGAGCCTGGTCGGCGGGCGCACCGCCCAGAGCACGACCTTCTTCGACGAGGACGTGGAGGGCCCGGTGGAGCTGCGGTCGTTCGGAGCGAGCGCTCCCCGCGTGCCGATCCTGGCGCTGGAGGCCCACGGCGGCGTGGGGATCGAGGTCCGGCGGATGACGCTGGACGCGACGCTCGGCGGGCTGCTGCTGGGCGCCGACGGGATGGCCCTCATCGGGCGGCTCGACCTGGGCTTCCGCTTCCGGTAGGTCCACCCTCCAGCCCATTAGTGACTCCAGGATGCGTTACTGTTCGCCGGTGCGCATCTCAGCTCTTCTGGCCGCCCTGATCGTCCTCGCAGCGTCCGGCTGCGACACCCCCACCGCCGTGCCCGGACTCCCGTCTGCGTCTGACGACGACGACGCCACCGATGCGTGGGACGACGGCCCCCGCGACGTGTTCGTGCACCTCTTCGAGTGGCGCTGGGCGGACATCGCCGTGGAGTGCGAGCAGGTGCTCGGCCCCGCGGGGATCGGCGGCGTCCAGGTCTCACCGCCCAACGAGTACCGCGTGATCGAGGGCAACCCCTGGTGGGAGCGCTACCAGCCCGTGAGCTACACGCTCGTGGGGCGGAGCGGGGTCGCGACGGACTTCGAGGACATGGTGAGGCGGTGCGCCGCCGCGGGGGTCGATGTGTACGTCGACGCGGTCCTCAACCACATGGCGTGGGCCAACGCGGACGAGGGCTTCACGGCCGTTGGGATCGGCGGGACCACGTTCGCCCGGTACGACTTCCCGGGGCTGTACGGCGACGAGCACTTCCACGACTGCCGGCGCGGCATCGAGGACTGGAACTCCCGGTGGGAGGTGCAGAACTGCGAGCTGGCGACGCTGCCGGACCTCGCGACGGAGCACCCGGACGTGCGCGCCGCGCTGTCGGGATACCTCGAGGCGCTCGTGGAGCTCGGCGTCGCGGGCTTCCGCATCGACGCGGCCAAGCACATCCCCGCCGAAGACCTGGCCGCGATCCTGTCCGGCCTGCCGGACGAGACCTTCGTGTTCCAGGAGGTGATCCAGACCTGGGAGGGCGAGGTCGTCCAGGCGTCGGAGTACTTCTCGATGGGCCGCGTGACCGAGTTCCGCTACAGCGCCGAGCTGGCGCGCGTGTTCAAGGAGGGCCAGCTCGCGTGGCTGTGGGAGTTCGGGCCCGCGTGGGGCTTCCTGCCCTCCGACAACGCCCTCGTGTTCGTCGACAACCACGACAACCAGCGGGGCCACAGCTACGGCGATCCCGTCATCCATGAGCAGGCCGGCCTCTACCGGCTCGCCAACGCCTTCATGCTCGCGTGGCCGTACGGGCGGCCGAAGCTCATGTCGAGCTACGCGATCACCAACTCGGACATCGGGCCGCCGAAGGACGCCGCCGGCGCCGTCCTGCCCGTACATCGGGACGACGGAGGCTGCGCGGCGCCGTGGCAGTGCGAGCACCGGACGCCCTCGACCCTGGGCATGGTGGGCTTCCGCAACGCCACCGCCGAGGCCCCGACGGTCGAGCGCTGGTGGGACAACGGCAACGACCAGATCGCGTTCGCACGCGGCGGCCTCGGCTGGATCGCGATCAACCGGGAGGAGCTGCCGACCCTGGAGCGCCGGTTCGACACCGGGCTGCCGGCGGGCACGTGGTGCGACGTGATGACCGGAGGCCTGGACGCGAGTGGGCAGGCATGCGCCGGAATCGAGGTGGTCGTCGACGAACAGGGGTTCGCGGACGTGACCGTCGGGCCGCTGGACGCCGTCGCGCTCCATCACCGCGCCCGGCCGGCGGCGAGGCCTTAGGGGACCGACCCCGATCGCATCGAGCGGAGGGAGCTCGCCGAGCTCCGCGAGATGGATGCGATTCAAAGACCGCGACTCGCGGAGACTCTCGTTCTGTGTGGGCCGGGCTACGGATCCCCGAGCGAACGGATCGTGAAGTTCACCCGGTAGTCCACCTGGTCGTCGCCGGACTGTTGGACGATCTGCACGAGCTCGTGCGCGCTGAACCAGGTCGTGATGGCGTACCCATTCGGTCCCTGGAGGTACTCACCGACGGTCCAGCCGGTGTCCGCGTCGAGCTTGCGGATCATCACCGGCCCGGTGCCGTTCAGGCTCGTGACCCGAATCGTCGCGCTGTCGTCGTCGTCCCCGGCGAGGAAGTAGTCCTCGTTCCCCGGGCACAGGACGAAGAAGTCGCCGCTCGTCCCCGTCGGGGGCAGGGCCGCCGGCGTGTCCCAGGAGTCGTTGGGCTCCGCCCCGTCGTCTCCGGGGCACGCGAGGCCGGGCCACGTCGCGTCGTCGTCGTCGCCGGTGCTGTCGTCGTCGTCGTCGTCGTCGTCGTCACCGGTGCTGTCGTCGTCGTCGCCGGTGCTGTCGTCGTCGTCGCCGGTGCTGTCGTCGTCGTCCGATTCATCGGCCGTCGAGTCGTCGTCGTCGCTCCACCAGCCGCTGTCGTCGTCGTTCGCCGGCGACTTGTTGTGGACGAGGATCCCCTCGACGAAGAAGTTCTCCTCCCCCTCGACCGTCAGGTTGTGCACGAGCGCTCCGGGCTCGTCCGCCAACGGCTCGATGTGGCGGATGGTCGTGGTGCGGAGCGCGCCGTCGGGGCCGAGCAGCGACAGCTCGTCCCCCGCCCGGAGCTCCCCGGCCGTTCGCCAGGTGCTCGACGCCGGGACCCAGAACGGGTGGCTGCGCGTCACCGCCGAGATCACTCCGTCGGCCAGGGTGAGGTGCAGGCGCCCGCGCGCGATCCCCTGGATCGTGCGGGTGACCGTCCGCTCCACGGCGGTTCCCTCGGCGAAGCTCCAGGCGAGGACTCGGTCCCCAGGACGGAGGTCGGCGATCCGGCGCGGGCCGCGGGGCGTCGCGATCTGGGCCGACGGGCCGAAGCAGCAGCCTCCGCAGCCGCTGGTCAGCCCCAACGCAGCGGTCATGGCGAGAGCGCGGGCTGCGCGTGCGATCGGGGTCTTCGAGTCTGTCATCGGGTCCCTCCCCCGGTCCGGAAAGGACCGCTGGACGATCGTCCCAGAGACCGTCCGTCCCCGCTCGGGCCGTCGCCACCCCGGGCTGTCCACTGCCCGGCGGCCCGGCGCCACGCGCGCGTCCAGAGTCTTCGGGCCTTCGCGGTGCTCCTCGCGGCCAACTTGGGGGAGGAGCTGTCAGCTCGTCCCGGTTGTTGTCCGTCTTCGGGCCTTCGCGGTGCTCCCCGCCTAGGAGAGCGTGCGGAGCGCGAGGTACTCCCGCAGCGCCTCCCAGGCCTCCACCGAGGTGGCCGAGATGACCTCGGCGCGGAACACCTCGGTGCGCACGTTCGTGGCGGACCGGCTCCCGATGCGGACCGTGACGCGGCCCGTCAGCTCTTCGACCTGGTCGCCCACCAGGACCCGCCCCTTGAGCTCCATCACCATGGGATCGCCGGGACCGACGAGCCCCTTCGGGACGCGGACGTCGAGGAAGGAGTCGCCCGCGGCCCCCACCAGCGCGATCGTGGCGCGGTGGGTGCGCGTCTTGGCCGCCACCAGCTGCTCGTACGCGAACTCCTGGCCGACGGCGGGGAGCTCCGTGAGCCCGTCGGGGCGCGTTGGCGGCTTCGCCTCCGGCCGGCTGTTCGCAGGGAGCGGGATGATGGACGCGATGAGGCTGTGGAGCTCGCCGGCGCGCATCGGCTTCGGCAGGAAGCCCTCGGCCCCCGCTCGCACCATCTCGCGGGCCTCGCCGCTGGAGGTCGGGTAGACCGCCGAGCAGGCGACGACCGGCAGGGTGGGCATCATCTTCTTGACCAGGCGGGTCAGCGTGATGCCGTCCATCCCCGGCATGCACAGGTCCGTGACCAGCAGGTCCGGCTTGAGGCGGTGCAGCTCCTGGAGCGCCGCGGTTCCGTCGTTGGCGGCCACCACGCGCAATCCCAGCGCCTGGAGCTGCGCGATGCCCACCTCGCGCGCGGAGGGATCGTCCTCGACGAACAGGCAGGTGGGTGGACGACTCGTGCGCAAGGCGGACATGGATCTCTCCGATCTCCCCCCAGCATATGTCCCATCTGTCTCAAACGCCAGCCCTCAGATCCCGCGTTTCCCATTCCGGGCCATAATGCGAGGCCCTCAAGCGACGATGAGGTACCGGGGAGACTCCATGTCCGTTCAGTCCGACCAGATCGCGGCCGCCGAGGAGCGCGTGCTCGATGCCGCCGACATCACCCCGGATGTCGTCGACGGCCTCGACGAGCTCGTGAACGCCCGCCGCCGCGCGGTGTCCGCCGAGCAGAAGCTCATGGAGGACCTCGCCGCGATCGAGCTCGTGCGCGACGCGCTGGACGAGCAGGACCGCCGCGTGCGCGACCGCCGGAAGGACGCCGACAAGGCGCAGAAGGATCTGGTTGCGCTGCACGGGGACCTGGGCCGCGCCGCGTTCGAGGCCTTCGAGGTCGGCGACCTCGAGCACAGCCCCCTGTTCGACGAGCGTCGGGCGGCGCGCGACGAGGTCGAGACCATCGAGGGCGAGATCGCCGAGCTGAGCGAGGCCCGCGGCTTCGGTGCCGTGGTGAAGGCCAAGGCCCGCCAGGCGGCATTGCTGGCGCGGTCCACGGCCACCAAGGCGCGCTTCCGGTCCCTCGAGCGGGACATTGGCCGCGCCCTCGTCGACGACCGCGCCGAGGAGTCCGTGCGCTGCGGCAACACCGAGGTCGTGCTGAGCAAGATCGCCGCGGCCCGCACGGGCGTCCGGCAGCTGGACCGGCTGCTGAACGAGGCCAACGCCGAGCGCATCGCCACCGGGCGCGCCGCCGAGAGCCAGTACGCCCTGGACACCGTGCGCGCGCCGAAGGACCTCAAGCCCGCCATCAAGCGCATCGAGGGCGGCATCACCGCGTCCCAGAAGGAGCAGCGGTCCGTCGCCCGGGAGATCCTGCAGCGGCTGGATGTCGCGGTGTCGCTGGGCGAGCTCGACAAGGACAGCGAGCTCTGGGTCGCGCTCAAGGAGCTGCGCGCCCTCAAGGCCGAGTCCGAGTAGAGCGGCTCAGTCCCAGTTCGGGCGGGGCGCGTCGCGATTCGTGATGTCGTCTTCCTTCACGCGCCCCTTCCCGTTCGGGTACTCGGGGGCGACGCCGCCGGCCGTGAAGCCAAACAGGAACATGATCTGGGTGGAGTGCTCCAGGCGCTGCACTGCCCCCAGCCACGTCTGCTGCTGTTCCACGCGGAACGCCCCCCACTGACGCGCGCCGCGCCGCTGGGGGGAGCTGATCACGATCTGGATGTGCTCACGCGCCCCCACGAAGGGGAAGAAGGGCACCTCTTCGAACCGCTGGTGCCCGAACAGCGGCCCCGCGCCGACGCCCAGGGCGAGCATGGCGGGCAGCGGAAGCTTCACCGGGAGGGGGAAGATCCCCTTCACGACGAAGGCGTGGGTGTAGCGCGCGTAGTAGCGGCCGCTCGGCACGAAGAGCCGGTCGGTGTTGAACCCGCTCTCGAGACCGAAGCCGATGAGCTTCGCCCAGACCGTGAGCCCGGCCTTGAAGTTGATGCCACCGAGGGTGCGCGGCGGCCCGTAGAACCAGCGGGAGCCGATCATCCCCGCGAAGTCGAGCCGCACGCCGGCCTCGCGCTTGCGGTCGTCGATGCCGAGCGCCGGGTCCTCGAAGCGCTCGGTGTCCGGCCGAATGGAGCCCAGGTGGCCGTCGCCGCGCCGGCCCGGGTCCGGCCGATCCTCGCGGGTGGCCTGGTCCGGGTGCGTCCAGGTGCCGTCCGCCAGGGCCTGCTTGATGGCGTCGGCCTTCGCGCACCAGGCCGCGGCGCCGGCGCGGCAGGCCCGGTCGTAGTAGTTCAGGGCGAGCTTGCCGTTCCGCATCACGCCCGCGCCGCGCTCGTGGAGCTCACCGAGCCGGGCGCACGACCGCGCGTCCACGCGGCCGTCGGGGCGCACGTCCGCGGCGTCCGGGACGTACCGCTCGTTGCAGCCGAAGCCGTACGCCTGGGCGGCGTAGAAGTAGTCCTGCTCGACGCCCCGGAAGGCGCCTTCCATCGCGCCTGTCGGGTTCACGTAGATGTCGCCCATCCGCCCGCATGAGGCGACGTGCCCGAGGTCGCAGGCGAACTTCAGCTGCTCGGCGGCGGCACCCAGATCGGCCTCGGCGGTGCCGGCCGGCATGATCACCAGCACCCCGGCTTCCCTGTCCAGGTACATCTTCGCGGCCCGCAGGCAGCCCTCCACCACCCCGAACGCGCAGGCCGCCTGGAAGAAGTTCACGGCCTTGGGGTGGTTGGCGGGGCTCCCGTCCGGGATCTGGCCCGTGTGCCAGGCGAGGCCCGCCTCGAGGCACTTCGCGCCGTCCCCTTCCGCGCACGGCGCCTCCAGGTGCTCGAGCGGGCCCTCGACCGGAGGCAGCGGAGGCGGCGGCTCGGGGTCCTCGTCCTGGGCGTGTGCCAGCCCGGGGACGAGCGAGGCGATCACGATCAGCAGGAGGGCGATCAGGACGGTTCGCGCGTGCATGCCAGCCAAGGGTAGCGCCCCCCTCATCCCGGCGGGCTGAACCAGATGGGCGACGTCCACGCCCGCTCCTGGATCGTCTTGGGGATGAGCGGATCCGAGCACGAGTCCGGCCGATCCGCGGGGTCCATCGCGTTGCACTGCCACGTGCTCCAGCGGCACGTGGGGTTCTCGACGACGCGGGCGTACCAGAAGGCCCGCTGGGCCGGGTCGAACTCCGGGTCGCTCCAGACCGCGCACAACGAGGTGGCGCCTGCGTCCGCGGGCCCGGTCGGCGCGCACGTGGCCTCATCCACCCCCGCGCCGTTGTTCGCGTCGCCGGCCACGTCGAACACCTTCGTGTGGGCGGCGCCCGCGGCGTCGACCCAGCCCTTCACGATCTGGATGCGCTGCAGCGGCGTGCCGGGCGCGCCGTCGATGCCGGGATCCGCCAGGGCGCTCACGAGGAACGACGCCTGGGTCCCGGTGAGCGCGCCGCCCATGGGCACGCCGTTGGCGTCGGCCTGCTCGAGCTGGTCCGGCGCATCACAGAGGCCCGCGTCCAACGCGCCGCCGTAGAAGCGCGGCACGATGCGCGGACCGCTGGTCCCGAAGGTCTCGCGTCGCTTCATGGCGTCGAAGATCGCGTCCCGCGAGTTCTCCGTGGCCCACACGCCGGCGAGTCCCCCGCCGCTCATGAGGACACCCCCGGGGATCAGCCCGCCCGAGCTGAGGCGCGCGGCGTTGGTGCTCTCTTCCCGCCCGGTGTGCCCTTCGAACGCGGCCTCGCTGGCGTAGCCGGGGATGCCGTTGTGGGTATCGGTGGACGCGATGATCCCGAGTCGGTACGGGTTCACGCCCAGGCGCTCCTCCTCGAGCAGCCCCTCCGCCAGCGCGTCCCGCACGAAGTCCAGCCGCGACAGGCAGCCGAAGCCGCCCATGGCGCCCGCTCCGGGCGTGTCGCCGCAGTCGTTGAAGCCCTCGGGGCGCAGCTTCTCGAAGGAGCAGAGCTCGTCGGGCTCACCGAGCGGCGAGTCGAAGCCCAGCGAACACTCGCTGTCGCCCTTGTGCTGGTAGATCTCGACGATCGGCTCCATCTCGGCCCGGAACCGCGCGAGCTCCGCCGTCTCTTCGACACTCGAAGTGAACGGATACTCCGGGAAGAACATGTTCCCGTTGGACCAGTTGCTGTTGTGGGGGATGGCGAGGACGTCGCAGCGGCCGTCGGCGAACGTCGCGCTCAGGCAGTCCCGCTCCAGCGCCCGCCACAGCCCCCAGTCGGTGGGCTCCTCGAAGCAGGTCGTCGGCAGATCCGGGACCGTCGCGGTGCGGAAGATCACGTTGCGGTGGGCGTTGCTGACGTCGGGCGAGCAGCTGTACTCGTACCCGACGAAGGCCGTGAAGGTGCAGGCCTCGGTGGCGTCGTTCCAGGCCTCGGCCTGGTCCACCGTGCGCCGCCAGCCGTCGCGCACCAGGGCCGTGCAGTCCGAGTCGGCGCAGATCTCCTCGTGGCGCGTCGGCGGATCCTCGGTCAGGTTGCCGCCCCAGCCGAAGGTGGCGGACGGATCGCCGGTCCGCATGTCCACGCACGGCTCGGAGTCGTAGCCCGGCGCCGTCGGGTCCAGGCAGATGGCCATCTCGGCCAGGTACTCGGCGTGATCCGTAATGGCGACGAAGTCCAGGGGACGAGCCAGGCGAACCTCCCGCGTGCCGTTGCCCTCGGCGTCGAGCGGCGGCAGCAGGACGGGCTCGCCCCGGGCGAAGGCGTAGGCCTCGTCGGGCGTGACGCGGACGTCCTGGATCCAGGCGTCGAAGGACCAGCGGGTGTGGACGTGCAGATCACCGAACAGCGCGCGCCGGGTGGACGACTGATCCGCGCACTCCACCGGAGCTGGGGTGGGATCGGGATCGGGCGGGTCCGACGGGCAGCCCGACAGTCCAGCCAGGAGCGCAGCGAGGGGCAGCAGGCGGAGGCGTCGCACGACCCGACCGTAGCAGCGGATGCGCGGCACAATGGCGTGGTGAGGTCCTTCCTCCTCCTCGGATCGCTCGCGCTCGTGGCCTGCCCGACGCCCGTCGATCCCCCGATCCCCTACGCGGAGCCGGCCGCGCTCAGCTTCTCTTCGCCCACCCCAGGGGCCGTGGAGAACCCCGTGCAGCTCCGGGTCGAGGCGCCCGACGAAGTGGCCCAGGTGACCTACATCGCGGACGGCTGGTTCACCATGGGCCGGTCGACGGACGCGGCGGCGGGCTTCCCGTTCGGGATGGACTTCGCGGTCCTCGGTCCGCACACCCTCGTGGCGCGTGGGTTCGACGCAGCCGGCGACTTCGTGGCGGACGCGGAGCTGGCCATCGACGTCCTGCCGGATCCGATGCAGCTGAACGAGCTCGGGGCGTGGCTGCACCCGGAGCTCCTGGAGCACCCCGACTTCGACCACGCCTCCTACTCCGAGCGGCTCGCGGGGATCGGCGTCAAGCGGGTCTACCTCGCCGCCGGCACCGGCGAGCCCGACTGCGACGCGGTGCCGGACCTGTGCGACCACGACGTCAGCGACCGGTGGCGGGCCCTCGGGGTGGAGCCGTGGGTCTGGATGCACGCCGAGGGAGGCGTGGCCGGCCTCGCCCAGGGGGAGACCATTCGGTCGGCGGTGACGGCGGGCTACCAGGGCATCGTCGTCGACATCGCCGCCACGTACGCGAACGACGTCGACGGCGTGCAGGATCTGCTGTCCGGGATGCTCTGGGTGCGCTCCCAATGCGACACCACGGGGCTGCACCTCGGCGGCAACTTCCCGATCTACGTCACCAGCTCGACGCACCCCGACAGCATGGGGATCCCCCTGTCCGCGATGGACGCGGCGGTGGACGGCTACCTGCCGCGGACCGACATGGCGGGCTGGACGAGCGAGCCGGCCGACGCGGCCGTGGACCTGCTGTGCTCCTGGGAGGACGCCGGCAAGCCCGTGCACCCGGTGGTCGATGTGGTCTCCGGCTCGTCCCTGTCTGCGCTCGATCCATTCGTCGGGGCCGGGGGTCGGGAGGCGTCCCTGTACCGCGTGCCCCTGCCCGACGCGTCCGAGGCCTCCTGGGACGACTGGGCCGCGCTGGACTGGTGGGGTGGCAGCTTCTCCGGTCCGGACTGCGGGGGCGCCCGGTAGCCTGCCGCCGTGCGCGTCCTCCCCAGCCTCCTCACCCTGCTCCTGCTGAGCCCGCTGGCCCACGCCGACGAGCCCCGCTGGATGCGGTCCATCGCCGTGGTGGACGTGGCGGCCCCGGGCGGCGACGAGGCCCGCGACGCCTGGCTGGCCGCGGCGCTGAACGGCGCCCGCGCCCTGCAGGCCTGCGCGGATCAGCTCCCGGCCGCTCCCGACGGCGCCAGCGAGCAGACGACGGCGATCCGGGTGGCGGTGTGGGACGACGGCCGGGTCCAGGACGTCAGCGGGCTCGACGCCCTCCCCCGCTCGGCCCGCATCTGCGTCGACGAGGTGACCCGCGGGCTGCGCTTCCCCGAGGATCCGGAGCGCTCGGACGACCGGGTCGTCGAACTCCAGGTCCGCACCCGCTGGCAGGAAGCGCGCCTCGATCTGCTCGAGGTCTCGGACGAGGTGCGCCGCGCGGTGCTCGAGGTGCCCGAGCCCACCATCGAGGGCCACGTGGACGCCGTCGGCATTGCCGGAGAGCTCGAGCGGCTGTCGCGACCCATCGCCCGGTGCGTGTCCAAGCGACGCAAGAAGGTCGAGGGCATGGGCACCCGGATGGACGTGCAGATCCGGCTGTCCCGCGATCCGTCCAACTGGGCGGTGCGCGTCGACTCGATCGTGGTGGTGGAATCGGACATCGGCGACGAGGACGCGGAGGTCTGCGTGATCAAGCAGCTCCAGAAGGTGAACTGGCCGCGGCCCCGTGTGGGCGACCACGCGCGGATCGTGTGGCCGCTGGTCTTCCCCGAGTAACCAGCCTTGCAGCCCGGGGACGCAGGCGTCACCCTGCGCGCCATGCGACTGCCCGGAGGCTTCCTCGGCACCGACGCCGACCTGCTCATCGACGTGATCATCGTCGCCCTGCCGATCGTGGTGGGGCTGATGATCTGGGCGATCCGCAAGGCCCGCGCGGGCGACTTCCGCGGCCACCGCAACGTGCAGATCGCGCTGGCCAGCACCCTCGCGGTGGTGGTCACGGCCCTCGAGATCGACCTGCACTACATGAGCGACGGGATCATGGAGATGGCGGCGGCGAGCCGCTACAGCGCCGAGACTCTGCAGTGGGTGCTGAACCTGCACCTCGTCTTCAGCACGACGACGGCCATCCTGTGGATCGGCCTCATCCTGCTCTCGCTGAAGCGGTTCGGCCCCGAGCCGACGCCCGGCGCCTTCAGCCGCGCCCACCGCTTCTGGGGGCGCGTCGCCGCGATCGACATGGCCCTCACGGCCGTGACCGGCGGCCTGTTCTACGTGCTCTGCTTCGTGACGACGGGCTGAACCGCCGCGGGACGCCTACTGGGCCTTGGAGCGCAGCTCCGGCCACGAGGCCAGCTCGCTCGCCACCGTCCGCCCGATCTCCTCGTGGGCATGGTCGTTCAGCCAGCCTTCGCCGTGCTGGAACCACTTGCCGGGCTCCCGCAGCATCTGCGACCACAGGGGCGCGAGGTCCACGAGCTGCACGGCGTCGTGCCCGCTCAGCAGGCGCTGGGGCGTGCGGCACTTCGCGCAGTCGCTGATCCGCTGGAAGCTCGGCCGGTCCGCGAGGACGACGACCGCCACGGGGAATCCGTTGGCGGCGCCCAGGTCCCGCAGCCGCTCGACGGCCGCCACGAACGTGTACTCCTCCCGGCCCTCGGGCACCACGGCGGGGATCTGCCGCTTGCTGGGCAGGAGGATCGGGACGTCGCCCCACAGCTCCTCGGGGGTCTTCTCGGCGCGGGCGAAGACAGGGCCCACGGGAGCCATCGAGATCGCCTGGTCGGCCTCCGGGTCCGCGCGGCGCTCGCGGCCGGGTCCGTACGGGCCGCGCCGGTCGAGCAGCCCGGTGAGGCCGGCGTCCTGCACGAGGCGCACGGCCCGCACGATGTAGACCCGCGTCGTGAGGAGCTCGGCGAGCTGGCGCTGGGCGGCGATGGCGCTGAGCACCTCGGTCTCCGCGACGACGCCGTCGTGGGGGCACTCGGACGCGCCCGGATCGAGATCGTTCGGCGCCACGATCAGGACGGCGGCGTTGGGCTGCAGCCTCTCGAGGGTGCGCTCGAGGCGCGCCACGGCCTGGGGCGGCGCCGTCCCGGGGACCGCGAGGTTCACCACCTGGGCGTCGTACCCGCGCCCCTGCAGGTCCCGCTCCATCACGGCCGTGAGGGTCTGGTCGTCCTCCACGCCGGGGCCGAACGTGAAGTCGTCCCCGAGGACGGCGACGCGCAGCTTGTGTCCCTCTTCCAGGGCTGCGCCGCGGGTGCCGACGGCGTTCGTGGTGATCCAGGTGCGGTCGGCCCGCACCGCATCCCCGGTGTAGAGCACGCGCTGGTTGGCGACGAGGTCGAAGCAGACCTCCCGCGAGGATGAGGGGCCCACGACGAGGCCCTGGCCGCCGTTGCCCAGGAGCAGGCGCAGGCCGAGCTCCACGAGGAGCAGCGTGGTCGCCAGCGCGAACACGAGGCGGGGAATCAGTCCGCCGCGACGGCGAACGGGGCGCTTGGCCTGAGACAACGTGTACTCCCTGACCCCAGGGTCCGCTCACAACCATACTCAGGATCGGGGGGCGTCGGGGCGCTGGACGTGAGCGCGGTTGCAGGACTCCCGCTGCGGGGTCACCCTCCCGGGATGGCCCACGCCGTCGCCCCCCACGGACAGATCGACCCCGCCGACTACGTCGCCGCCGCCCGGAGCGGCAGCCGCGCCGAGCGGACGTTCCACGGCGCGCGGATCCGGCTGATCGAGCGCGCCGCCGCGGTCAGCGGGCGTTCCGTGCTCGAAGTGGGCTGCGGTACCGGCTGCCTCACCCTGCCCCTCGCCGCGACCGCGTCCCGCACCGTCGGCGTCGACCTGTCGCCCCAGCACATCGCCGCGCTGGCGGGCTACGCGGACGACGCGGGCGTGGAGATCGAGGGGGTCGTGGCGTCCGGCGCGGATCTCCCGTTCGACGACGACTCCTTCGACGTCGTCGTGCTGGCCTCGGTCGTGCACCTGGTCCCCGAGCCCGGGCCGCTCCTCCGGGAAGCGGAGCGCGTCTGCCGACGGGACGGCCGCCTCGTGGTCGCCGGCCCCTGGCGCTGGCACCCGAAGGCGAGCAAGACGGTGAAGCGGCTGCTGGGCAAGACGGTCGAGACGACGACCTGGCCGTTCACCGTGGAGCGGGTGCAGCGGGGACTGCTCCGATCGCGCCTCGTGGAGCGCATCGTCGACCGACCCATGGGCTACGTCGCCACTGTGTGGGCGCCCGACCGCAAGCCCTGAGCGCGGTCATCGCAGGCCCACCACCCGCTTCGCCCCGCACCTGCGCGCGTGGTCCAGAAGCGTGGCGCGCAAGGCCGGCACGTCCCGATCCGCCGGGCTCTCCCACCAGACCTTTCGCACCCGCAGCGCGTCGCCGTCGATCGCTCCGTCGAGCCTCCCGATCAGCCGCCCCGCGCGCAGCAGGGGCACGACGTACCAGCCCCACCGCCGCTTCGCCTTGGGCTTGTAGACCTCCCAGAGGTACTCGAATCCAAAGATGTGCAGGACGAGCTTGCGGTCCCAGATGAGCGGGTCCAGGGGGCCGAGCAGCCGGATCGCGTCGTCCGGCTCCTGCACCGGCGCCTCCAGCAGCTCCGCCGGCGCGAGGTAGCTCCGCGACGATCCCGCGATCCGCAGCCGCACCAGCTGCCCCTCGTCCACCAGCGCGTCCACCGTGCCGTCCTTCCGCGCCTCCCGCAGGGCCACCCACTGCGGCCCCGTCGCCGTCTGCAACAGCCCCGCCGCGCGCGCCCGCTGCATCACCGCCCAGGGGCCCCACGCCGTCGACTTCGCCGCCACCTGGTCCGCGAACACCTGCTCGGGGACGGCATACCGGCGATTGCCCGTGCTCGACCGCCCGCAGACCACCACGGCGCACTGGGCCCACAGCTCCTCGAGCGCCATCGTGGTGGCCTTGCCGGTGCCCTTCCAGCCACTGTAGTCGAACGCGCGGACGGCCCCGCGATCGGTCAGCTCTCGGGATGTGAGGGGCCCGCGGTCCCTCACCTCGTCCAGGACCAGATCCAGGATGCCGTCGGGCAGGCGCTGCTTGCGCCCCGTCCCCCACCAGTTCGTGTCCGTCTTCGCGAGGTGGTCGCGGTACCAGGGGAAGGCCCGCGCCGGCAGCAGGCAGCGCATCTTGGCGAAGTGCTCGAAGGACGGTCCGCCCCCGAGGGCCCGGTACACGTCGCCGCGGTCGACGTCGGCGACCCGCGCCATCGCCACCAGGTCCGCATTCGTCCCCAGCGGATCCAGCGGATCGAGCTGGATGTGGTTCAGGCGGTCGAGCAGGGCGCGCACCCCGTCGAGCCCGCGCAGGCTCGGCGCGGCGAGGTCAAGCCAGGACACCAGCCGGGCGCGGGCGTCTTCGGGGGTCAGGGTGAGCATTGAAGGATGGTACGGGGCCGGGCTCTGCGCGATACCCTCCGCCCATGCCTGCCGAGCCGTTCCTGCCGACCCGCAAGACCCGCGATCGCTCCCGCGGACCCGTGCCCACCGACGTGGACGTCGCCCTGGTGGGAGCCGGAACGGGCTCGCTGACCGCCGCGGCCTACCTCGCCAAGGCGGGCCTGAAGGTCGCCTGCTTCGACCCCCACTACGTCGCCGGCGGCTGCGCCACGCAGTTCGCCCGGGGCAAGCGATCGCGGCGGTACCTGTTCGACGTGGGCCTGCACTACATCGGGGACTGCGCGCCCGACGGCATGTTCGACCGGCTGCTCAAGCCCGTCGGCGTCGAGCTCGAGTACGAGGCGATGGACCAGGACGGCTTCGACGTCCTCGTCTTCCCGGACCGCCGCTTCAAGACGCCGGCCGGCGTCGACAACTACGAGGCGCGCCTGCTCGAGCACTTCCCGGACGAGAAGAAGGCCATTCGGCGCTACATGAAGATGCTGCGGCAGGTGGACGGCGCGATCGACGCGCTCGAGGCCACCCACGGGCAGATGAACTGGCGACTCATCCTCCACGTGCTGCTGCGGGGCCACCTGCTCCCCTTCTATCAGGGGGCCACCCTCGGGGCGTTCCTCGACACGTGCACGGACAACATGCCGCTGCGGGCGGTCCTCGCCGGGTCCCACGGCGACCACGGCCTGCCTCCCAGCAAGGTGAGCCTGCTCCACCACTGCGGCCTGATGCTCCACTACCTGCGCAGCGGGGGCTGGTACCCGAAGGGCGGCGGGCAGGTGATGGCGGACGCGCTGGCGGACCGCATCGAGGAGGCCGAGGGCACCGTGCTGCTCCAGCACGAGGTCACGAAGATCGCGGTGGAGGACGGCCGCGCCGTGGGCATGACCGTGGCGGACCGCAAGGGCGTCACGCAGGAGGTGCGCGCCAAGGCCGTGGTGAGCGGTGCGGACATCTTCCTGACCATGGATCGCCTGCTGGGCCGCGAGCACCTGCCCAAGGCCTGGATGAAGCAGCGCGACTCCTGGGAGGTGCCGGACGGCGTCTTCATGACCTGCCTCGCCGTGAAGGACGACCTCGCGGCCCGCGACTTCGGCCGCCGCAACTACTGGACGTTCGACCACTACGACGTGGAGGCGTACTACCGCGACAACGACAAGGACGGCCGCCCCAACGTGCAGGGCGCCTACATCACGTCCGCAACCCAGAAGGACCCGACCGGCGGGCACCACGCCCCGGACGGCGTGAACACGCTGGAGGTGATGGCGCTGCTGCCCGGCCGGCCGGACGTCTGGGGCCTCGAGCCCGACGACTTCACCGCCGGGGACTACCGCAAGAAGCCCGAGTACCTGGCGCGCAAGCAGCGGGTGGAGGACGAGCTCGTGCGGCGCCTGGACGACCTGTTCCCGGGCGTCGGACAGCACATCGAGTTCCGCGAGTCGGCCACGCCCATCACCCAGGTCCGCTACACGCGCGCCGAGGGCGGCAGCGGCTACGGCCTCGCCCAGACGCCGGGCCAGTTCGGTGACAACCGGCCGTCCTGGCGGGGCCCCGTCCCGGGCCTGTACCTCGCGGGGATGAACACGCGGTCCGGCCACGGCATCGCGGGCGCGCTGCACTCCGGGCGTACGGCCGCGGCCATCGTCGCGAAGGACCTGGGCGTCACCATCCCGGAGTAGGCCACCACGGCGCTCACCGCGCGGCTGATCGCGAGGCGCACGGGGAGCGGACGACACCTCGGACCTGCCGGGTGGCTATCTTCCCGCTCGATGGCCCTGCGGGATCGACTCAAGAAGGCGCTCGGCAAGCCCCTGAAGGCAGGGCTCACCCGCGTCTTGCGCCCCACGGCCCCGGTGGAGGCGGCTCCGGCGAGCTGGGCCCGACGCGATCCCTGGGATCAGCCCGGCAGCGAGGCTCCCGTCGTCCCGGGCTCGACCGACGCCGACGCCCGCCCGCTCCCGGCGCCGGCGCCTCTGCCGACCTTCGATGACGTCGACGCGTTGCCGACGCTCGAGACGCTGCCCGGCGCCCTGCACCCGACCCACGCGACCGACGCGGCGAACCCCCACCGGCTGTCCTGCGGGTACTGCGGCGTGGGCGACTCGGGCCACGTCCGGCCGCGACGCAGCGGGCGCAAGGGGCCCGTCGTCCGCGTCGACAAGCGCGCGCCGACTCCGGGCTGCGTGAAGATCCAGGAAGCCGCCGGCACCGGCCGCCCCCTGTGGCCCTTCCACAGCCAGCCCAGCGTGCTCGATCCGGCCACGGGCCAGCGGATCCCGATCACGTACCGCGAGGCCATCGCACGGCTGTCGGACCACGTGCTCGCCCACCGCGAGCCCGACAGCCAGGTGCTGGTCTACGGCTGCGGGCAGATCGACACGTTCACGATCTTCGCCCTGCAGGAGGTCTTCCGACTCCTGGGCGTCCGCAACCTCGGTGGCAACGCCGAGCACTGCCTGAACGCCGGTGCGGTGCACAACGAGATGCTCACGGGGCAGGAGGGGCCGTTCCTCACGATCGAGCACGCCCTGAAGGGGCCGCGTCGCTTCTTCCTGCTCAACGGGTGGAACGGGCGCATCACCCACCCGGGGGTGTGGAACCCGCTCCTGGCGCGGGACGACTTCGACGGGTACCTCATCGAGGTGCTTCGCTCGGAGTCGGCCGACCAGGTCGCCGAGCGGCTCGGGGAGGACCGGGTGCTGCTGGTGCGGCCGGGCAGCGATCCGCACCTGGCCCTGTCGGTGGCGCACGTGCTGCTGCGGGATCACGCCGAGGCGGTCGACACCCGGTTCATCGAGCGGTTCGCGGGGGGCGCGTCCTGGCGGGAGTACCGGGATCTGGCGCGCGAGGGCCGCTTCGATCCCGAGGCGGTCGCCGCGCGGATCGCCCCCGAGCCCGCGCTCGAAGATCGGATCCGGCGCGGGATCCTCGGCATCGCAGCAGGGATGGCCGCCGAGGACACCGTCCCCATCAACATCCCCTCGGTGGGCCTGTCCCAGAGCAAGGGCGCCGTCAGCCACTGCCTGTGGGGCTGCGCGCT
>ENA-OWNT01002059-OWNT01002059.1-seawater-metagenome-genome-assembly--contig:-NODE-2059-length-22122-cov-334.734861_pt1 | contig 22122 bp, 16 predicted proteins | sample MGYA00238136_ERZ651165 | MGnify/ENA primary metagenome ERZ651165 (study PRJEB26861, sample SAMN08777766) | seawater metagenome | isolation source: coastal seawater | place: USA: Florida | collected...
TTCACCTTTATCTTATATTTATATTTATATATTTTTTACATCTTTTTTAATTTCATCTTAAATTTAAGTTTATATAGCTTAAATATCTGATTTTAAAACTTCTATTTCACCTTTATCTTAAATTTAAGTTTATATAGCTTAAATATCTGATTTTAAAACTTCTATTTCACCTTTATCTTATATTTATATTTATATATTTTTTACATCTTTTTTAATTTCATCTTAAATTTAAGTTTATATAGTTTAAATATCTGATTTTAAAACTTCTATTTCACCTTTATCTTAAATTTATATTTATATATTTTTTACTTTCTCCTCAATCTCATTTTATATTTAATCAGGTATATTTTCTAATTTATTGTTCATTGTTTATTACACAATATTAATTTTTTTTTAAGCATCTTTATTATTCTATAAATTTTCAGATATTTATTTTTCAAAATAATCTACACTATCTTACCAAGCCATAATCAAATAATTTATGATTTCATTTTTACTATAAGATTAAATTACAGTACTATTATAATCATCTATATATTTATGAATTTCCTCCATAGAAAGATATTTATTTATACTAAAATCTTTATACCAATCTTTATTAAAATTTTTTTTACCAATATCAGCATCATTATTTATTCCATTTAAATTTATCATTTTAAATCCAGTATTCTTAAATAATTTTTAAATACCATTTTCTCCTTCCAATACAGGATTAATATGAATTTTATGACATTTTTTTATTAATTCTAACAGATATTATTTTTTTTATGCCAAACCTAAATCATTATCATTCATAATTTTATCAAAATTTGCTTTATTTAATTTATGCAAATATTTATAACTTTTGATAGTTAATTTTCTCATCCTATCCATATAAACATATCCCGGTTTTCTTTTATCAACAATACTTTATTTCACTTATTCTGAACAATGAAGATAAAAATTACCATCATCTCCGATTGCCCAGTCAGGTTCGTAAGTTACACTAGAGTTATCAAAGTATATTAATACTGGATTATTACTACAAATTGTACTACATGGAGTATTATATTCTGGCATATCATTTGCATATACAGATATACTTGCACAATTACCATTAACACCCAATATACCCGGCTCTATAGATGCTTCTTATCTTGTGGGTCCAACTTTATATGATAAATTTGATGCAATACCACTTTATACATATATATCTTGAACAGGATCTGCTTATGTTTTGTTAAAATGTTAAATAGTTTTTGGTGCAGTAAATCTTGGAAAGCCTTAAAAAAATTAGCTCCATTAATTCGGAGCAAAAGTGTTTTATATCATTTATGGATTTAATGATTAAAATAAAGAATTATTAGTATATGTTCCAAATTCTGGCTCGGTTTATTCTATAAAACTATTTTCTAGCTAAATTTTATTTTATGTCAACGAAGTAGAATTAATATTTAAATATGATATATTATTTGTAAATGACCTTAAATTTATAAAATCTGATTTTTGAACATAATTGATACATGAAGTATCTATATTACCTGTTAATGCTTCAAATGTCATATTATTATTAGATTCAAATCTGACATTATCTGTTATCATATAAAAATCTTTCAAATTATTAATTTTAAAATATTTATTCGTAAAATCATTAAATGATGAAGATGTATTAAATAAATGAAATTAATTATCTATATGAACATCAGAGATAAATTATATTTATCCAGATTAGCCATAATGAAAATATAAAGGTTTATTATTAACTTAATCATATTCAACTTCAGGCATCCCTCCATCAGGACCTATAAATATAAATTCTCCTTTTTCATTAATAAATTTATTAGTATTACCTTAAGGATTAATACCTACAAGTTTAGAAATTTAAATTGATTCATCTTAAAATAAATCATTACAATCAATTTCTTCTAATTAATTTTTCCATGATAATGCACCAGAATCATTAAAAATTAATCTTTTATCTGATACAAGACCATTATGTAGTTTGTTTAATTACACAGAATTAGTTAATAATTTTTATGATGTTATTGTGTTATCTTATATATAATTATTATCTATTCCAGTTATAAAAGTCATTAAACCAGAATTATTAGTAACAAGTAATTAATTTGCAATTCCTGATTCTTAAAGTTTAGAAATATTAATTGATTTATCTTATAATTGTGAATTAGATACTTAACCAATTAAATGTGTAAAATTAATTTAATCCCATGAGAGATTATTATTTAAATAATATCTTTAACCTTAACTAACATCAAGACCAGTATTATTGAAATTTAATTTAGATATTTAAATATTAGCATTAAGATTAACTTTAGAATCTACTATACTATTATCTTAAAGATTATCAGCAATAATTGATCCAGGACCAATAAATTAATCAAGTACATTATTTAATGTTATGAGACTTCCTGATCCATCAGTTCCTATAAGTTAATTAGGAGATTATTATTTTATTCTATCTAGGGTTATAGATCTTATTTCTATTTTTTCTCCTTTTATTGTATTATCTTATAGTTAATCATTAACTAAATATTATTATCCTATAATAGTTGTATCTGGCTATCCTACAAGAATTCCTTATGGAAAAATTACACTTGAATGATGAATGGACATATATAAAATAATCATTAATTATATTATTCCATTATTTATTTTTTAAGATTTTTATATTCCTCTTTTGTATAAATTCCATCTTTATAATCTTCTTTTAATAATTCTAATTCTTTTTATTTAGTTTCCAATACTTTTTATTTTGTTTCTTCTTATATTTAAATCTATTTTGTTTCTTCTTATTTTAATCGTACCTCCCTATCATTATTATTTTATATTTCTTTTTCGAAATTATATAAATCAAAAATAAAATTTCTTAATATTTCATATATCTAAATTCCATTTTAAGGAACAAAATATTCTGTTTTTTTGTATTTTTTTATATTTATAAAATTTTAAAATAAATTTTTATACTAACTCTCTGTATTACGAGTACTCGGAAATGAAAAAACATATTAAAAATCATTATAAATATCATTTTCAGCTTTTATTTATTTATATTATTAATTTCTATCATATAAATTTTAACTAGTGGTTCCAGGTTTTAAAATAGGAATTTTATTTAATGTTCCAATTTAAAGATATTGATGCCTTTCATAATCATTTACATTAACATTTTTATCTTTTTACATTTATATACATATATTTTATATATCTTGTCTTAATTCTTATATATTGATATTGGAAAATTATTATTAAAGATTATTATTTAATTTTTTATTTCTGGTTAAATTTTCCATTGTTATACTTTATGGAATTTTAAAATCTTTGTTGCATGATTATTATGTTAATTATTTTTTAATTTTATTTTTTAATTTATTTGGATCTTATAGTATATTTTTCACATCAGTATTTTAATTTGATATTTGGCTTATAGAATCATCTAATATATCTTTATCAATTATAGGAATTTATATTTCATCTTAAACACTGAATATTTTTTCTATATCTTAATAATATTATCTAGTACTTGAATTTCTTTTCATATCTATTTAAATATAATCATAAAGAGAAATTAATTTAGGTATATAATTATTTGGAATTTTAAATTTTTTCAAAAATTCAACTTCGCAAAAAAGCTAAGTTGAAATTTCTATGCCCGAAAACTCGGGCATAGAAATTATAAATTTATTTTATAGTTATTTATATTTTTCTTTTGATACTTCTATATATTACACTATATTTTTATAATCATCTAGATGTTTTCTCCTATCAAATTTCATATCTTAACACATTATTTCTGTATCAATATATACATCTTTTGTATCAATATCTAATAAACTTAAATGTCTTATTAAATTTAAACGATGAATAAATCTATCCTCTTTAATAATATTTTTAGCGATATTTAATTATTCTTTGTTTATTTGTTTTATTTCTATTGATTTAATTTTATATTCTTCATTCTCTTTTATAATTATTTATTATTTTTACATTTATATATTATTAAAATCTTTAAACAACATTTATTATTATTTTTATATTATATCTTATTTTTATTACATCAACATTTAATTTTCATACTTTTTTTCCAATATTAAATATTAATCAAATATGTTTTTTTAATTTTTATATTAAACATTTTTTGTCATAAACATTTAATTATGTTATTATACAGATATTAATTAAGGATTATACATATTATTATTAAGTCCAGATCTTTAATCTAAATTTTCTGGCCATTGTTTAATTAATTTTTATCCTATAAATTAATTACTTTGTTGTATTAAATTTATGTATTAATCTTTACTAATTTCAATGATTTTGTTTTTATAATCCCTTCTTTTGTTTTTAATGTTTACATTTAACATTTATAAAGAAATTTCTACATCTATATATGTGTCTAAATCTTTAATTTAATGTTAAATATTAAAATATTAAAGTATATCCGCGTTTGCATCATTTAATTGTTACACGATATTTTAATTTATTTTTTTTATTTTAATATTTTTTATATTGTATTAATTATTTTCTTTTATGAGTATTAAATAATCAAAATATTCATCTTTATTTATTATTTTAATTTCTTATTATAAAATATTTTATTAATTTTTTATTGTATCATTTTACATTTCTAATATTTATTAATTTTTCAATTATATTTCTTAATTTTATTTTAATGTGATTTCATTTGTATCTTTTAGGCATTCTTCAATAGTATTATAGTATTATATATTTTCTTTCCTTTATACTACAGAAGAATAAATATTTATAAAATGTTTTACAAAATTTAAAGAAACTTAATATTAACTAAACATAACTGGTAAAATTTTTAAATTCATATATATTCCCCTTATTTAAACATTACATTAAGATCCTGTGCTATATAAGGCATCCTAATCATTTTATATGTTATTTTCATTCATTAATTCGTTTATTTATTTTTTGATAATATCTTTTCTAACATATCTTTCAATATGACTTGATTATTTTCTTATTTATTCTTCTATATATTTTTCTTTGTCTATCATATTATCAAATTTTTAATTATTTTTTTTAATTAATAATTCCTATTGTATTTATCTCTCTATTTTTTATAAATCGATTAATCTAACAAAATATTCATTATTTTTATGTTGCATTATTATACATTTATTTAGATAATAAATTTTTTTATATTCCTGACCTTGGGATATTAATATTTCTTAATTCATTATATAAAAAATTATATAATATTAAAATAAAAATATTTATGATATTTTAATTCAATATTATTATATTATTTATTATGCTTTAGGATTTTAGGATATTAATAGTTATATTTTATTTTCAAAAAATCTTTTTTTCATAAAGTTTGGCATTAAATTATTTTATAGATTTATTTTAAATTATTCTATATCATCCATTAGTATTTAAATAGATGAAATTTTCAATATCACGTCTTGTAAATTATTTTCTTAAATTTTATAATCTTCTTATAATATTTTTCTAATTATAGATTTTTAATCTAGATTTTATTCATTTTCTTCTTCTTATTAACTTTCTTTTTTTTATTCTTTATTATTCATATATTAGAGAAATAAAAATCCTAAAAATAAAAAAATAGATAATAAATAAAATATCATATATATATTATTTAAAAAATAATAAAAAAATCATATAAAAATCATATAATTAAATTAAATATAATAGAGTTAGCTTTTATTTCCTAAATATCATTATTTTTTATATTAATGTAATTTATATGTTACAGATTAGGCAAAATTAATTTTTTTAATTTATTATTTCTCAAATCTAGATATGAAATTTTTGTAATTTTTTTTGAAATATTTATATCTTGTATTTAATTATTATTTAATATTAATTATTTTAAATTTTATAATTAATCAGGAATTGATAAAAATTGTAATTTATTATTATCTAGATATATTTCTTCAAGATTAACCAAGTTATTTTATATATCTAAATTTTCTATACAGTTGTAACTTAAATATAAAATTTTTAAATATTATAAATTTTTTGGTATTATGATATCTTTTATATTATTGTGACTAATATATAAATGTTCAATTTTATTTATTTTTTCAGATATAAATATATTTTTTATATTATTATCAGAAAAATTTATACGTTATAATTATTGCATCATATCTCCTATATACAATTATTCTATCATATTATCATGGCCTTCGACAATTTCCAAAAGAGGAAATTTTTCTAATTATATATTTGTTATATTATTTTTAGATATATTTAAATATTTTAAAGATATTAAATTTCCATTTATATTAATATTTTCTAAATCATTATAATGAACATCTATATATTTTAATTATTATAGTTATGGAATATTTAAATTTATTAATTTATTATAAGACAAATTTAAATATTATAATTATTATAAATCTTCAGATATTGATATCTTTTCTATTTTATTCATTTACAAATTTAAATATTATAAAGAATTTAAATAATCTGGAATTATTAATTGATTTATTGTATTATGAAATTCTTTCCAAAATATTTTTTATAATGTTTATTTTGTTATAATTATATCTTCTAAATCGTTAAAAGATAAATTTAATTTTTATTGTTCAATAATATTTTATATTAATAATTATTATTTTTATTAACATATATTTTATGGAACAATATTATTTTATATCATCATTTTTTATATATACTAAATATCATCTATAACAAGTATATTTGTTGTTTTTTCATTATAATTATAGTAATTTTTATCTTTTTCTATATATTTTAATGTATCTTTTATAAGAGAAGATAATAAACATTAGAATTTAAATTCTTACCTAAATTATAAATTATTTTATTCTGAATATTATAATATTTAAAAATTTTATAATTATTTAATGTCGTATTATATTATAAAATTTAAAATATTTTGATTAATTTAATCATAATTATTTTATTATATCATATTAATTAATGTATTAAAATCATATACATATATATCTAATTCAAAATCAGCATCATCTTATTCTAAGTCATCTATTATATCTGATTATATAATATTTTAATTATTATATTATTATAGTGTTAAAATATTCATATTTATATTTTATTAATTATATAATTTTATATTTTTTCAATTTTTTCAGCTCATGGCGCTTAATTTTAATTGTTTTATATTTGGTAAATTTTAATTAAAAAAATTTTTCTATTAGGTTATAGATATTATATCATTTTATTTTTATAGAATAGATTAATCATTTTCATATCCTATTATGATAATACTTTCTAAATTATTACCAGATAAAACTAAATTCTCCAAACTTATCATTTCTTTAAATAAAGTAATACTTTTTAAATTATTATTATATAAATCTAAATCCTTCAAATTTATCATTTCTTTAAATAAAGTAATATTTTCTAATTCATTACCATATAAATCTAAATTTTTTAAATTTGTCATTTCTTTAAATAAAGTAATACTTTCTAAATTATTGCCAGATAAATCTAAATTTTCCAAATTTATCATTTCTTTAGATAAAGTAATACTTTCTAATTCGTTATTAGATAAATCTAAATTTTTTAAATTCGTCATTTCTTTAAATAATTTAATTTTTTTTATTTTGGAATATTATATAGTAAGATTTTAAAGATTTGTATACGTTTCATATAATTATATATTTTATATAAAGTAATTATGTAATATTATTTATTATATATTTGAAAGATTTTCATGTAATGAAATTTTAGGCTCATATAATACATTATTATTATCATAATCTTTTTTTATTTTATTAAAATATATATTATCTAGATTTAATATATTTAAATTATGGGAAAGAGAAACATCATATTCTTTTAATACAATATTATCCAAAAATATTTCTTTCAATTCTGGATATAATTTTCCTTTTGTAATATCACTATCAAATTCTGGAACCTAATTGTCATTAGAATTGTTCATAATAAATATTTATACTAATTATGGGTAATAACCTAATTTTATTTATTATATTTTTTTATTATATTTAATTTTAAGATATTATAATAACTATAAACTGTCAGGTATTACTATATCAGTTTCTGTTGAAAAATCACATTTCTAAATTTTTAATATTTTAATATTTATTAAATTTTATGGTATTTATAATGATATAAAAGAAATTTTATTAAAATTTAATTCTTATAAATTTTACATATTATTCAGAAATATAGATTATCTAATACGGGTATCATATATCGATAAATTTTCTATTTTTTCTATTTTTTATAATAAATTAGTGTCATTATCTAAATATTCATGCATATATTTCCCATATCCCGTAATATCTAATTTTATATTTTTATTCATATTTGTTAAATCGATATTATCATCATAATAATTTGTAACTACATTATGTAATTATACATATTTTAATTTTGGATAATCATGTAATTCAAATTTATAATTTTATGAAATTAGATAATTATTATGTATTCTTATGTTTTATATCTCTGAAAGATCTTTTGATATTTATAATTTTGTATGATTTGTGCTTTATTAATTAGGACTAGTTATTATCATAAGAAATTTTAAAAAACTTAGATCTGGTATTTTTATCTCTTCTATTATATTGTTTGAAACATCTATATATAATAATCTCAAGATATTATTGTCGGATATAAATTTATAATCATAAAATGGTAAATTTAATGCATGATTTAATTATATGTCCATATTATTATAAAATTTTGTTTTTTCTATTTTCTTTAAATATTAAAATTCATCTTATATATTATTTAATAATTTAAAATATCTCAATATATATGTTTGATATTGATTAAATTTGTCATAATTTTTATAAATAAGATCTTCTGAAGTGCTATGGGGTATGATATCAAATTCAAATATAAAATTAAATTAATATATATTTATATCGTTTATGTTGCCTTGCATTATTTCATTAAATTCTTCTTTAGAGATCTATGTATTTTCTTCGGGAATAAGATTATCATCGTTTTACTTCTGTTCCATCTGAGTATTAAGAAATTAATATTTTAAATTATAAAATTTTTCTTTATAATATTTCACTGTAACAATTTTATCATTAATAATTATTTTTGGTGGTATGGGTGTGTATTATCCTACTTATCCTTTTTTATTTTCTTTTCTAAATATTTTTTCACGTTATTAAGGATCCATGCTATAGTTTTATATTTATAAGGGATTCCATCCAGGAGGATTTATTCCCCCTAAATTTTATTATACTGGTATTTTATAGGTAAATGTAGGTTAAGGACGAAAATATTTTACAGCTAACCATATAAAATATATAAAATAACCAAATATTCCAAATGAAATACCTATAAAAATAACCAATGATATTAATTATTATAATTTCATATATAAATATAATAATTACAATAATTATTTTTCATAATTTGTATTAATTATATTTTATTATCTGTTTAATTTTTATTATACAATTATATTATTTATTTTTATTTCTTTATATATATGAATCCAATTATATATGATTTGAATGCTGTGGTAAAAGATTAGAGTACAAAAGTAAATGTTATAGAATCTAGTATAGATGATCTATAGAATGTATATGTAGATCAGAGTTCTACTCTATAATAACAAAATGGTGCATTATTAACTCCTTTTACTGATTTATAATAAGCTTTTAATAATGCCAAAACTAATTAAAAAATTATAATAAAAAGAGATTATGTTGTGAAATAAGCGATAACACTTCCTAATAATAAAAATTTATCACTATAATCATTCAATAATAAAATCACATTAAAATATAATGCTTCTGATTTATTGAATGGAACTATACTATAGCAGTCGACATTATTTAATACCGGATAATATGTTTTTAAAAATTTAATATTTTAATATTCTGGTAATGATACCATAAAAATTACCTCAGCATCATATGTTAAATTTTCGGGATGTGAATTTAGAAATAATGTTCATTAAATATAATAAATTGATTTATCTAAATAAGATTATACTGACCAGAACATAATTGATCTATATACTAATAATCTTTCTCCAGCACTTAATAAATATGTATTAAATATAAGCAATGTTGCAAAATTAAGTCTAAAAGATAATATTTTAGAAAATAATAATTAAGGAGCTATTAATTTAGTATCATGTGGTAATTCAAAAGAGACTTCTGTATTATCAGGTTGCAGAATACTTTATAACGCAGGAAAAGGACTTTTACTCAGTTCATGTTAAAATATTCTAGTTGATAATAACAATTTTAATTTTAATGGAAATAATGCAATAAATGTGTCATTAGGAGTAGATAATTAAATTACCAATAATTAATTTAATGATAATTGGAATTCTGCATTATTTTTGGATTCGGTTTCTAATTTAAAAGTAACTTCTAATTAATTCAATAACAATAATATATATTCCAAAAATAGTCATAATTAATCAGGAAATAGTAAAGGATAAGTGTTTGTTAATGGAAGTACATTACATGCAAACGCATTATTTATATTATATTTCTAAAATAATAATATTTTAAGGAGTAATAATGGAGCATTAGCTTATTCAACAGGAATTCATTTAGATACAACATTAGATAGTTTAACGGATAGAACAAAATCTATAATAACTATATCGTAATCTATATTTACGTAGTAAGATAATGCTATTAAATCAGGTATGAATTTAGATAAAATATAATTATTCATTAATGATCTACTTATCAAGTAGACAGCTGTATAAGATATAGATTTTACTGGTCCAGGAAATTATTTTTAAAAACCATTCTCTAACTAATTAGAAGTGAAATAAAATATTGATTTTTCATTAGACGCGACAGGATGTTTTATTATAGTAAAAGAAGGAGCTAACGTAATAGATAATTTTTCAATAAATACAATATAAGCAGTAGTAGTCAATAGTAAAATTACAATATAATAAAAAAATTCTAAAAAAATATTCTATGATGCTTTAGATGTTACTAAAATATATTTAAATACAGTATTAGCTAATGCGAATGTAGCTACAGCAGCAACAGATTTAAATAATTTATTTACTAATAGTATTAATTTAATAGCGTTAAATAATTCAGTATAAACTAATATAGTAGATATAGCTAGTAATTTATCAGCAATAACATCCAATGATGTAGATATATTAGGCAATGTTAATTAAATTACTACTAATACAAATAATATAGCTACAAATACTACTACTATAGGAACCCATACCACAGATATAACTAACATATAAAATGATATTTCTGCTTTATAGTCAGGAACAACAAATGCATAATTAACATTATAATAAGGAACATATAAAGGATAAAAATTAGATAAAACTAAAACTAACGTAGCTTAATTAAACTAAAAACTAGAATTAAATAAATAATTTTCATTTAGACCAGAAAAAGAAATGATGATAGGATTACTTAAAGCCGCATAAATAGCTTTATTCCCAAATATAACAAATAATCTAACAAATACATCTTCTTGGGAATTTATGATATATTTTAAAAATGATCTCACTATTGTACAAGAAAATAATACTGTTCTTTCAGCTTTAAATACTTATACATTAGATGATGACATAAACATATAAATAAATAGTTTTAATTTTGTAGAAGTATATATAGGTAAAGTAAAAATATGTTAAACATCAGCTACTTATGCTACAGGAATAGATTTATACATGGCTACAGCTCCTACCTCTGTTAACGACGTTGAAATTCCTGATTTTGTTTATTCCGATAAATCAATAATAACAGAAACTGAATAAAATGTGTCAAAAGCTTTTGTGTTTAATGGAAGTTCTGGATATGCAAAAATAGCTGATAATACATTTGCATCAAACGTATTATAAAGAGATACAGCATAATCTTCTCCTTGGTCTATTGCTGCAACATTTAAACTTTATGCTAAAAAGTAATAAACGATATGGGCCCAGCATCATGGATCTCATATAATATAATTATGGTCTGATGCGTAAGGAGAATTAAAATTTTTACATGGAGGTTATAGTACAAATAATATTAAATTTGATAGAGTTAAAAATTTCAAGTTATAAACAGATATATATTATTGTATTACTGTATCATATACTGGTTCCTAAGTGGCTGCAGTAGAAAGTGATTTTGAGGTAAATTTCTTAAATTTATCTACATAAAAATTAACAAAATTAAATCCTGTTTGGGTAATTAATGGTACAAGTTCTACTGGTGATATGCTTGCTTCTGATTTTTACGTAGGATCGACAAATGGTTCAACAGAATTTGCTGATATGGATATGACTATGTTAAATGCTGTGGATATTTAATTATTTAATTATGATCTTATAAATTTAGCCATTAGACCATTTTTAAATAGAAAAAATTATCCTTTCACTAATAGAGCATATATTTATGCATTTGGAGATGGAGTAGGAGAATCAGGAACAACTGTCGTTAAAAATTAAAATGGAACAGCTTCACCTTAATTAAACGCTACATTAGTTGCTGCAACAGCTGATGCTTATATTCATGGACTTTCTGATATATCAAGTCAAGTCACTGGTGATTAATTAAGTAATATAGTATAATTAAAAGGAACTTTTACATCTCCTGATTTGATAAGTAATAACGCATTATTTTCTTCTGATTTAGTTATGATTCCAGGAAAAAGATTATATTTTTCAGCTAAATTAAATAGCACTTAATTTGGTGTTATAGAATCTATATTTTATCCATTAAATGCATTATAAGATAGTAATTGGCTTTGGAGAATGAATGGTAATCTTAATATAGATAAAAGTATTACATTGGAATAAGATGTTCTTTATTATATTACTATTGATTGGAACGCAGATTTAACAATGAACATATATATTGGAGATAATCATACTAATGTTGCTTCTGATTAAATTCCTTCTTCTGTGTATGGTATATTTAAAGCAACTAATGCAATTAATTAAGAATATTTATAAATTTCATTTAAATCAGGATTGGATGATTTCGTAAATCCTACAATATATTTAATAGATAAGCCAACAAGTTAAATAAATGATTTCTCTCTTGTAGAAGGAATAATTAATGATAATTAAGTAACAGATACTACTGTTCTTACTCATAAAATTAAATTTAAAAAATATAAAAGAGCTTATTTTGCATTATAATTTTCTTAATGTAATTTTGTTACTTTTGGTAAATTAAAAGGAAGTTATACAGGTGCAGCTGATCCTATTGATACAGATTGGGATTTTGCTGTTAAAAATACAGAAACAGCTAGTAATGAAAGGACAACAGATAGTTCTACCTGGGTTGGATTTAATTCTCCACCAGCATTATCATAGACTACTACAAGTGAAGTATGGTATTATATAATAGATTTTAATGAAGATAAATTTACTGTATACCTTACTCCAAATGCTAATGATTTAACAGTATTAGAACCTACATTTAATTATGGAGGAACAAATAATACTTTAGCTAATTACGCAGCTACTACAGAAATATAATTATCATTTTTCTTTAAAGATTTTGCTGGAACAGTTTAATAATTCAGTCCTGCAATAACAATCGTCGATATTCCCATAAATGATAATTTAATATAAGATTTCTAAAATTTAAAAAGTAATGCTATTGAAATTACTGATCCGTTGAATGTACCATCTGGAGCTTTAGTACATTATAATAAAAAATTAAAACCAGGTACAAGAATAACATTTACATTAGAATTTGCCAAATGTTCTTTCATATAAATTGGTAAATTAGTAGATGGTTTAAATTATAATTCATTTAATAATGCAAGTAATTAATGGGATTGGAAATTAGATATTGCGGAAGTACCTACAGTATAAAGATAGATAAATTATGTTAATTCGATAGGAATGAATTCATTTACTACTCAAACTACGACCGTCGGTAATGAAATATGGTATGTAACATTGGATTATGATGAAAATAATTTAATTACTATACATCTATCAGAGACAGCATAAACAGGTAATTATTATAGAGCTATAGGTAATAATGAATTGGGAGTTTTGACTACTTCCAGATATTATTCTGATCTAGATGAATTTAATTTAGCTATATTTTATACAAGTTAAACTAAAGGAAGTACATAAGATTTACCAACTATAAAATACTATTAACTTTAATTTCCAGAAATTTCAGGATCTAATATAGCATTAAACACCAGATTAGCAGGAGTATTTAATAGTACAACAGCTGTTAATGAAAATTCTTTAACAACATATAGAAACGAATTACAAAAAGGATAACGTATGCATTTTGCATTAACTACTACTACATTTAATTATATTTCATTTGGAATACTTGCTTAAGATTCAGATTATTCCGATAGTTCACTTCTTACAGATTTTGATTGGGAATTTGTTGTACGTAATAAATAATTAGGAACTGAAAGAATAACAGGAGGAAATTATGCAAGATGGCATGGTTTTACTAATTAACCAAAATAAATAAGTACATAAACTAAATAATTTTATTATGTGATAGATTTTAATCTAGATGGAAGTATTACAGTATATCTTAAAAAAGATAATACAGGAGTTACTACAGAATCAACAATTACAGATTATATATTTGTTTCTAATGTAACTAAATCATATTTAGATTATGAATAATTATTATTTTAAATTCACTATTAGACAGAAACTGTATAAACATAAGATGTATTCTCTGCAAGTAAACTAACAATTCCTTGATATATAAAATATATCATAATAATAAAATACATGTATAATATTTTTCATTCATTTTTATTTTCTATCAACAAATATTCATTATTTTCTTCTTAATATATATCACAATTCAAATTATAATTTTATAACTTATCAATCAAATAAATATTAGAATAATAGAATTCATCTATAATTTTATTTTTTAAAGAATATATAAATAAATCTAATTTAATATATTTATTATCATTGTTATTTGGTATATTTTTAAAATTATTTGTGTATATTTAAAAAAATTTTTTTAATATTATATCAATGTTATAAGATTTTTAATAATCAATTTTAAGTCCATATTTACTTATATATAACGTTTTTACATTATGACCTTTTCTGCCAATATTATAATGCAAATATAATATAAAAAAATAAAAAATATTGCTATAGCATGTATCAATATATTCTTTTTTATTATGAATATCTTCAAGTTTATATTCATTACCATAATTCATTTCCATGAATAATAAATTTTTACTTAAATATTTTTCATATATATGAATTAATAATTTTAAATTTTACACTGATATATTTTTTTTTATTTTTTTAATCTCATCTTCATAAAAATATTATATATCTTTATCTATATAATATAAATCATGAAATGTATCAAAATCTTATTCTGATAATTTATCATCTTTTATTAATTATAAAACATAAGATTTATTTTAAAATAATATTTAATTATTAGATTATATTCGCTAAACGATATCTATATTAATTTCAAAAAATTAATTAATCAAATTTGTATCTATATGTTATTATGTCAATTAATTAATATTTCTTTTTATATTTTTTAATTTTTAATATAATATATCATATTTTTATAATGTATTTATTAATTCATATTTTTTACAAAAATTTTTCATAGTTATAAATTCTAACTATTTATTTTATTATTATAATCCTATAAACTTATCAAAACTGTAAAATTATTTAGTGTCATAACAATATAAATCTATAAATTACTCCATTTTTATATAGAAATTATATAAGTATTAAAAATTTTTTTTCAATTTTTTAAGATAAATTATGTTTCATTATGTATTTTTTATCATTAAATTTGTATTATTTTATACTAAATATACATCATATCCTTATTATTTTAAAAATTTTTATAGGTAAGTATTTCCGTGGTAAAATTCATCTATAATTTTATTATTTAATGAATATAAAAATATATCTATATTCGCAAAAAGTTTACCCTAATTACTATATTTATTATTATAAGAATTATAATAAATATTATTTGTTTAATTTTTCCGGATCGTTGATAAATAAAAAAATTTTTTTAATATTATGTTAATATTATAAGTTTTCTCAAAAGGAACACCTTATTCTTCTGTCTAAAATTGTATTTTTTTTATATTATATTTTTGAATTATATTCAGGCATAAATATTTTTTAAAAAATAAGAAAATATCATAACTCGATAAAAATACAGATTATTTTTATTAATCACTAAAATAATATTATTAACAATGATCAAGATATTTATCATTATTATTCATTTCTATAAATATTTCATCTTTACTTAAATATTTTTCAAATATATGAATCATTAATTTTATATTTTATATAGTTAAATTTTTTTATATTTTTTTTATTTCATCTTCATAAAAATATTAGATATCTTTATTTATATAATATAAATCATGAAATATATCAAAATCTTATTCTGATATTTTACTATCTTTTATTAATTATAAAATATAGGATTTATTTTTGCATTATATTTCTTATTAATATTATTTTTATTATTACTACATTTATTATTATATTTACTGTATTTATTATTTTTATTATTACTACATTTATTATATTTTTTATTAATACTATTTTTATTATTGTTATATTTACTGTATTTATTATTTTTATTATTATATTTCTTATTAATACTATTTTTATTATTGTTATATTTACTGTATTTATTATTTTTATTATTATATTTCTTATTAATATTATTATATTTCTTATTACATTTCTTATTATATTAATTACTATATTTCTTATTAATATTATTTTTATTATTATATTTCATCTATATTTATTTTAAAAAATTGATTAATCAAATCTACATCTATATGCTATTATGTCAACTGGTTGATATTATTTTGAATATTTTTTAATTTTTAATATAATATATTATATTTTTACTAAAATTTTATTAAATCATATTTTTTACAAAAGTCTTCCATAGTTATAAATTCTAATGTATTATTTTATTATTATAATTTTATAAATTCACTGAAATTATAAAATTGTTTAGTATCATAACAATATAAATTTATAAATTACTCCATTTTTTATATAGAAACTATATAAGTATTAAAAATTTTATTTCAATTTATTCATTATATATTTTTTACCAATAAATATTCATTATCATTTTTTTCACATGTATCATATTATAAACCATGTTTTTATAATTCATCAGTAATGTAAACATTAGAATAATAGAATTCATTTATAATTTTATTTTTCAAAGAATATATATATAAATCTAAATTAGTATATTTATTAACGTCATTGCGTAAAATATTTTTAAAATTATTTGTCTATAATTCAAAAAACTTTTTTAATAATATATCAATATCATAAGTTTTTTGATAAGAGACAAAAAATTTTTATTTATTTACTTGTATTGTTTTTATATTAAATCTTTAATTTATATTGAAAGATAGATATATTGCAAAAAATTAAAAAATATTATACTGATAATTTAAAAGATTTGTTTTACCTTCAAAGCTATGTTTGGGCATATATTTATAATAATGATAAAAATATTTATTGTCACTATTCATTGAAATAAATACTTTATCTTTACTTAAATATTCTTTGTATATATGTATCAATAATTTTAAATTTTATATTGAAATATTTTTTTTAATTTTATTTATTTCATCTTTAAAAAAATATTCTATATTTCTATTTACATAGTATTAATTATGAAACATATCAAAATCTTATCCTGTTAATCTACTATCTTTTATCAATTATAAAACATAAGATTTATTTTAATATAATTTATATTTCTATTGACATTAACATTAACATTATTGTTAAATAGGATTAATATTTATTTTTAAAAATTAATTAATCAAATCTACATCTATATGCTATTATGTTAATTAGTTGATATTATTTTGAATATTTTTTAATTTTTAATACAATATATTATATTCTGGGTACATGTTTATGGCTTCGTATTTTTTGCAAAAATCTTCCATAGTTATAAATTCTAATGTATTATTTTATTATTATAATTTTATAAATTCACTGAAATTATAAAATTGTTTAGTATCATAACAATATAAATTTATAAATTACTCCATTTTTTATATAGAAACTATATAAGTATTAAAAATTTTATTTCAATTTTTCATAAAGAATAATAAATCATTAAAATCTAACATCATAAAAATCTTCCCCATCTTTGTTATACTAATTTTTCAATTAAAGAAATTCTAATGATTCAAATACAATATCATAACGAAATTTATTATTTTTATTTATTTTATTTATTATTGACACGGAGTGTAAATAAAATTGTCTTTATAATATAATTTTCATCATCGTATCTATAAATGGCATAAATAATTATACGTCAATATAATTTTTATAATTATTTATATATCTTTTTAATTATGACACAAACTATTTTATATTTTTATTCTTTAATAATGACTGTTCATTAAAAAAAATTATTAAATGTAATATTTTACTATTTCTACTATAGCGTTATTCCTGTCTTAAATATGATATTATTTCAATAAAATAGTTTTTTATACATATTTATATTTTTTTATTTATATTGAAATATAAATTTATTTTTATCATAAAATTATCTATGATAGATTTAAAATATTTATCACAATCAAATAATTTGGAATTTTTATCTAATATATCTTATATTATCGACTAATCGTGCCATAATCGTTATTCATATTTTATATGTATATATGGTATTTTCTATAGTTCCAAAGTATTCACTACGTGCTATATTTCAAATTATTTTTATGTATCGTTTACAACGTGATAATAAATATAACAAATTGATAAAAATTTTTATATATGATTAAGATATAAATCATCCGTACGATATTCCCAAGCTTCTTTATAAATATATTAAAGACCATCTTTTACAAATTATTATAATTATTCTTAATTTTCTATTGTTATATTATCTTCAAATTAATTTTATTCATCATAATCTTAATATAATAATTCACGAAATAAAATTTTATTATTGTCTTTGAATTTTTAATTTACTTTGTACATTTTATTATATTTTATATAATAATTTATGTTTATGTTTATATAAAGATTGTATGGATATTGATATGTTTTTTTCATTTTTATTAAACAGTCATCATTTTATTCATATCAAATTTTGTTTAATCTAAAATTTTTTTAGATATATTAACTTATTTTAAATCATCACTAGCATATAATTCTAATTATTATAAATTTTTTAATTCATCAGGTATAGTAATTTTATCTAAATTAAAAGAATCAGACAAATCTAAAGTTTTCAAATACATTAAATTTTCTGGTATATATATACTATAAACATCATTACCACTCAAATCCAAATCTTATATATTTTTTAAATTTACTAAATCAGCAATCTCTTCACAATAATTACATGCAATATTCAAAAATAATAAATTTACAAAACTTTCAGGCATATACGCGTGTTTAATACTGTTCCTAGCCAGATTTAAAAATTATAAACCTGGTAAATTTTCAAAACTTTTAAAATTATCAAATCTATTATTATTAGCATATATTATTCGTAAATTTATTAATTCTTCAGGAATATATGTTTCATCTTATTAATTATAACTTATGTCTAAAAAATATAAATTTACTAATTATTCAGGTATAATAATTTATTACTATAAGGAATTATTATTTAAATTCAAATATTATAAATTTATCAATCCATCTGGTACTATTAATTCTGTTTAATAATTATTATATAAAATTTTTTTCATACTAGATAAATTTAGTATTTGTAAATTTAAGTATTTATGAAAACTATATTTATATTAATTTAATATTATAGTATTTTCATAACTTTCATCAATATATTTTACATTCTTGTAATAAGATTCAATCAAAATAATATCATCACATTCTTTTAGCAATTATTTTTCTAATCTTTAAAATTATTTATTATCCATTAGAATATTTTTAATTTTACATAATTAATTTAATGTTTAAAAATGTTTCACGTCATATTCCATTATAAAATTAAATTAGTTTTCGTTGATAAATTCATCATTTTGCAATAATTAAAAATCTTTTTCATTTATATTTAATTCAAAATTTGTATCATCTTATATAAAATCGTCTATTATATCGGATTTAATAATATTTTAATTTTAATATTATTTTAATGTAATTTTACTATCCATATTATATATTAGATATTACGTAAATAATGTTTTATTTCATTTTTATCTATATCTAATGTCATAAAAATCACCTATATTATCTTCGTCATAATTTTTTAATTAAAGAAATTCTAATATTTCTAATATGATTTCATAACGAAATTTAATAGATTTATCTATTTTATTTATAATTGGTATTGAAAATGAATATAATTATTTTGGTAATATAGCCTTAATTATTGGATTTCTAAACATTATTTATTATTTTTTTAATTAAATTTTATATTAAAATTTATTTTTTCTATTTATTTTATTTATTATTTATATAGCATATAATTATGCCTATTTTTATAATATAATATTTATCATTATCCATAAAAATGGTATAAATATTTTTCTATTTATATTATAATATCCACAACCCCAAATTTCATTTTTTATTTATAATATAAATCGCTTCACGTCTTCATTTTTTAATAATTATTGTTCATTAAAAAAAATTATTAAATGTAATATTCTAGCATAATCATATTCATACTGTCCTTTTTATCTTAGATATTATATTATATCATTAAGATATTTTCTTATATTTTTTTATATTTTTGTATTTACATTAAAATATAATTTTACCTTGATAATAAAATTATCTACTATAGATTTAAAAAATCCATCATAATTGAATAAATTAAAATTTTAATTTAGAATATCATAAATTATTCCTATATCATATTATGGCTTTTAGAGATCTTTTGGTTGAATAAATATTATTTTATCTATCTTTAAAGTATTTAGGACATTTTATATTTCAAATTATTCTTATGTATCATTTATTACATGATAATAAAAATAACAAAATGATAAAAATTTCTTTGAATAAAAAAATAAATTTTCATAAGATTAATTATATGAATTTTTATGAATATATTTTTATACGTCTTGAGCAAATTATTATAATTATTCTTAATTTTCTATTTTTAAATTATCTTAAATTGATTCTTATTTATCTAATAATTCAAAAAAATCAATTTCATTATTATTTTTAAATTTTTGATTTATTTTATACATTTTATACAAAGACTATTTATTTGAAACATATTTATATCACTTTTAATTTTCATTACTGTATGAAAATGATAATTATAAATTAAAATTTGAAATATATTCGCCACCGTTGTGCCATATTAAATCAATTTTTTAATCATTATTGTATTTTATTAAATCTTTTTTACATATATATATTGAATCTTAACGCAAAATAATATCATTTAAATAATTACAACTTAAATTTATTTTCCAAGATTTTTATTATTTATTATGAATTATAATTTTTTTTATTTTATTACCACATAAATTCACAGATTTTATATTTATCAATTATTTAGGAATAATAAAATAACTCAAATTATTATCTCCTAAATAAATATTTTACAAATTTACCAATTAAGGTTTTAGTGAAAATTTTTTTAAATTATTAGAGCCTAAATATAAATATTACAAATTGATTAATTCCTTTGGTATATTAATTTGTTCCAGACAATTATTATATAATTTTAAAAGTTATAAATTTATTAATTATTTTGGTAGTTCTAATTATATTAATTTATTATTATTTAAATATATTTCCTATAAATTTATTAATTATTTTAGTATTTTTATTTGTACTAAATTATTATTATTTAAAAATATTTTCTATAAATTTATTAATTCTTTTGGTATTTTTATTTATTCTATTTTATTATATTCCATAACTAAAATTTATAAATTTATTAATTTCTTAGGTATAATAATTTATTTCAAAAAATTTGTATTACAATCTAATTTTTATAAATTTTTTAATGTGTTAGGTATAATAATTTATTTTAAATTATTATTACCCAAACATAATTCTTTCAGATTAATTAATTTTTTAGGTACATCAAATTTTTTTATTTAATTGCTGCTTAAATCTAAAATTTATAAATTTATTAATTATTCAGGTATAATAATTTATTACAGACAATTTTAACTACAATTTAAATTTTATAAATT
>ENA-OWNT01002062-OWNT01002062.1-seawater-metagenome-genome-assembly--contig:-NODE-2062-length-22049-cov-5.619834_pt1 | contig 22049 bp, 27 predicted proteins | sample MGYA00238136_ERZ651165 | MGnify/ENA primary metagenome ERZ651165 (study PRJEB26861, sample SAMN08777766) | seawater metagenome | isolation source: coastal seawater | place: USA: Florida | collected...
CGTGAAAGGCGCCACTGGTTATGAAGATCTGGCAGAGCGTCACACGGTTTCACTGGTGGGGCGTGATGCGGAATACGCGCGTGACTATGTACGTAAAGGGGATATGGTCTTTGTATCCGGTGCCGATAAAACGGATTCCTGGGAGAAAGACGGTGTGCGCCAATACCGTACCAAGCTGCGTGCGACGGAGTTCCAGCTGGTCCATCGTTCGAAGGCGAACCAGGCGATTGTTGATGCCGCTCAAAATACCCTGAACCAGAACGGTCAAGGTGTGGCACCTGCACAAAATTACGCAGGTAATCCGCAAACCATGCCGAACCATGGTATGCAAATTCCTGCCCAGCAGACGATGCCGGAGCAGGATCAACAACCGCAGGCAATGACTGCGCAGGGTCAAGCTGGTGGCTACCAACCGCCCGTCTGACCCTCTCAGGGCCGTTTAACCGCGGCTCCATCGCTCACCCTTTCGGGGACACTGTCTCCGAAAGGGGCAGTGTCTCTCAATACGACCAACATTGGGAGATACCTATGTCAAACACACAGCGTTCGATTCTCATGAAGCTGGCCGCTAAGTACGATGTCGACCCTGAGAAGTTCTGGGAGACATTGAAGGCCACAGCGTTTAAGCAACGAGACGGTACGGCGCCGAGCAATGAACAAATGATGGCATTGCTCATTGTCTGTGATCAGTACACGCTCAATCCCTTTCTGAAAGAGATCTATGCGTTTCCGGACAAGCACAATGGCATAGTGCCTGTCGTGGGTGTGGATGGCTGGAGCCGTATGATCAACAGTCACAAAGATTTTGATGGCATTGAGTTTCGCCATTCGGAGAACTTTGTGACACCGAAGCAGGGAAAACCGTGTCCGGCGTGGATGGAGGCGGTGATTTATCACAAGCGTCGTCGTCGCCCGGTCGTGATCCGCGAATACCTGGATGAGGTGTATAACGGCGAGAGCTTCAGCACCAGCCCTTGGCGGACTCATACCAAGCGGATGTTGCGCCATAAAACGCAGATACAGGGCTGTCGGGTGGCCTTCGGTTTCACGGGGATCTACGACCAGGATGAAGCTGAAAGGATCCTTAAGGGAGAGGTCGTGCAAGAGGAGGTTCAACCGATCTCATCGGCCTCGCTGCGCGACCTTGACTTTACGGCGGTTGACAACGTCCTGGATAGTCTGCTCATTCAGACCTCAACACTGAACAGCTGGCAAGCCGCTCATGAGCTTGTGGAGAACCGGTTCAATGGCACTGAGCTTCAGTATGCCAAAGACCGGCTCATCGAGGCTGAGCGCGAATCTTTGCATCAAATGAATGCGGCCCCTGGGGCTGCGGCCAGTGATGCCGAGGATCGCCCTGAGGCTCAACCAGTCCCGACGCACCAGGCTGACGCGTTTGCGCCTGAGTCTGCGGCATAACTACCGTTAACAGGGGTCCTCTGAGCTGACGCCCAGGGGTTCCCCCCACCGCATGGAGGTTCTTATGAAAGTTATCGATATACGGCAGCGGACGGAGAAGTGGCACGCCTGGCGCAAGACGGGGTTGACCGCGTCTGCGGCCGCCATGGTCCTTAACCGTTCGTCCTACCGAACACGCTGGTGGCTGTGGGCGGAGTTGACGGGCTTTGCCGAACCCGATGATTTATCGAACAATCCGTTTGTGATTCGTGGTAATCAGCTGGAGGACAGTGCGCGCAGGCAGGCAGAAGAGGTGCTCGCATGCGAGCACAATCAGCCCGTCTTTTTGCTCCCTATTTGTGCACAATCTGACGAGGACCCTTTGTTCATCGCCTCTCTTGACGGGATTTTGCCGCAAGGAGAGCCGGTTGAACTAAAATGCCCTTGTGACGCGACCTGGGACGATATCCAAGAGAGAGGGTCTGAGAGTAAGGCTTATCAGGAGTATTACCCTCAGGTTCAGCATCAGATATTGGTCTCTGGTGCGAAAAAGGGTTACCTCTTCTTTTACCGTGAAGTAAAACAAGAGGACCGAGTTGTTGCGAAGGAATACAAGCGCTTTGATATTGAGCGTGATGATGTTCTGATCGCACAACTTCGACGTGACGGGCATCGTTTCATGGATCAGGTGTTGACACGAACACCCCCGGAAGCAGATCCCGATCGAGACCTGTATATTCCGATGGACGAGGCCGCCGCACGCGAGTGGAGTTTTGTGGCTGAGCAACTGACTCCGCTTGAGACGCGAAAAGCGGAGCTCCGCAAGGAATTGAAAGCCTTGGAGGACAGTGCCAAACCGCTGACCGACCAGTTAAAACGGTTGATGGGTAACTTCAGGACCGGCGAGTTTGCCGGTATCCGGTTGACGAATTCCTACTCGGCAGGGCCGGTTAACTACCAGAAAGCGGTAGAAGACCTGTTGCCGGAGGTGGGGATGGACCAGCTGGCGAAGTACCGTAAGGCCAGTCGTCATACGACACGCGTCACCGTCTACGAATCCGAGCTGCCCACGCCACGCAAGATTGTGGCGCCGGAGGTGAAGGAAGTGGCGATGTTGAGTGCGAATCGTATACCGAGTCTGTATTAACGTGTGCTGGTAAGACTAGACTCCGATGAAAGCCTCCCCTGCGGGGGCTTTCGGGGTCTCATGGCCAAAGAGCGGTTATCTCATTGCCGGTGGTCGCCGGTAACGACATAACAGTTTTGTGCAGTAGCACGAAAGTTCGGCAGGACGTAATCTGCATTTTTCCCAGTCGTGAGGACGCTCACGACCCTTCAACTACCCAGGCGGGGCATAGCACCCGTAGGGGTGGTTTATGTCTTCGTCGGGGATCACTCCATGGAGACAACTATGTCAAATACATCAAATTTTGAAAAACTTGCAGTCATCCAAATCGATTTTGACATCTGGTCTGGCCAAACCAAACTGGACAAAGCGGATATCAATGTGGGTATGGGCGGGCGTCTGCCCGATGCGAAAGTGGCTGATTTGGGGCGCAAGCACGTTGCTAACCCCGAATCCTTAAAAGTGTTCCAGAAGATCAAACAGCGCGTCCGTCGTTATCTGGATGGCGTTGGCAAACCCTTTATGGGTGGTTGGGGCGTGCCGGCTTCGGATTTTCCCCAGTACAAACGTGATTTGGACAACTTTGTTGCAGAGTTTCATGACGAAGTGACGCTGTTTCTGAATAACTATGAACAGCAAACCGAAGCTTGGATTCGTGATAATCCGGATGACGCCGACATTATTCGTCGCAGCCTGATCAGTAAAGATAAGGTGAAAGCGCGGTTTGGGTTTATCTACAAATCGTTCCGCATTCAGCCTCTCGGGGAGGATGATGCGGATGCGCTGGATAAAGAGCTTGGCTCGCTGGGTGAGGATCTGTTGGGCGATGTGTGCCAGGAGGCCGATGACAGTTACTTGAAGTATTTTGCGGGCAAAAGCTTTGTTAACAAAACAACGGGTAAAACCCTGAAAAACCTTCGTAACAAGGTGTTCGGGCTGTCCTTTCTCAATGGCAATCTCAAACACGTGGTGGATCTTTTTGATCAAGCGCTGCAGGTGTATGAGACGGCCACGCAAAAACACATCGCTGGGGATGCATTCTATCGCATCATGGCGGTGTTGCTGATTCTCGCCGACCCTAAGCGGTTGAAGGACTACGCGGACGGGCGGCTTGTGCTTGACAGCTATGCGTCTGATTTGGCGCCTGCCAAACCAGCACTGGCCGTGACCACCGAAGAGGTTATTCTTTCGGACGGTTACCAAGCGGTACAACAGCAATTGATGGAGTTGGATCAAGATGCCGGTGGTGCCGTCTCTGCGGATGCGGACGCTGTCGAGGTCGAGATCGAGTGGCCTGGGAACACGGTCGCGGCTGAAGAAGCAGAGATCCCCGGTGCCCTTATCGGTGCGGTTGACGTCGAAAGGGCCATCCCTTCCCTGTTTTAAACATTTGTCAGGCAATGTCTCCGTCAGGAGCCATTGCCCCTTTTCTTACGGAGAAATCTTATGAAATCACGTTCTCAACAGACCCTGGAAAAAGCGATTCCCATTGTGGCTGCCGTTTACGGCCGCCAATTTGGGGTGAAGGTTGTTATCGGCGGTGCAGGTGCCTGTACAGACGGTAACATCGTGCAGTTACCAGAGGTGGATGAGCGTTACCCGCGGGGGGTGTTGTGGGGCTTTACGGCGCACGAATGCGCTCATGTGCGTATGACCAACTTTGCGGTGCCGCGCAACGCCAAATCCCCTTTACACAAAGCGATGTGGAACACCTTTGAGGATGGCCGCATTGAACAGTGGGTGGTAGGGGAATTCCCAGGCACCAAGCAGGATCTTGATGCGGTGGTGGAAAACGCCATTGACACCGGCATGTTTTGCGGTGTGGAGGCCAATCTCGAGCCTATCGATGTGCTATCGGGTTATTGCCTGTATTTTGTTCGTTCTCAAATCTTGGGGCAGTCAGCGCTGGAGCCTCTCTTCACTCGTGCTGAATCGGTGTTCCAGGAGGTGTTCCCCGGGGAGCTCTATGTTCGCTTGCGAGCGCTGCTGGCACAAGCCGCAGGACTTCGCTCCTCAGAGGCTGCCATGCGTTTGGCCGAGAAGGTGGTGAAGCTGCTGGAAGACGAAAAGGAAGACGCTGAGAAACAGCAGAAGCCTGATCAACCGACAGAGCAACCGCCGGGTGAAAAGAGTCAAGGTGACGGTCAGTCCCAAGGTGACAAAGATCAACAAGGCAACGGCAGGGACAAGGGCGATAACTCGAAAGAGGGCACTGCCAACGTTGATGAGGCCAAAGGTGATCAGGGTTCATCTCCGCAAGCCGGTGGTGCAGACCAGAAGGGTGCAACAGGCAAAGGCGCTACCGCAGGTGCTTCAGCTGATGACGCCAGGCAAGCTGAAAAGCTGGTGAAAGCGTTATCGGCCTCGCTGGGCGCTGGTGATGATGAGATGCCGCAGGATGTTATGGCGCAGATCAAGTCGTCGATGGCCGCCAATGCTCAAGCCAATCCTGGCAAGGGCATTTACAAGACGGTCCAAGATGCACCGTCGGTCACCCCATCCGGCGATGTTGATGACAACGGCATGAAATTGCTGTCGTCGAAGGTACGCACTCGCTTGCAGCAGTTGATTGAAGATGACTGCCGTGAACGTGTACGTACTACCCGAAGTGGGCGTCGCATCAATGCAAACAAGGTCTGCCGACTTACTCAGGGTGATACCCGAGTGTTCAACAAGCGTGACAGCGATAAGCGGCACGTGGACACGGCATTCATGATTGCAGTCGACATGTCCTCATCCATGGCTCGTGCCCAGGATATTGCCCGAAAGGCCGCGCTCGCGACCGTTCTGGCTCTGGAAAAGATCCATGGTGTAGATGTGGGGGTGGTGTTGTTCAGCGGTAGCGCCAATGGGACTCCGGTCCGGACGGTTCTACAGCTCGGGCAACGGGCCGCGCAAAAAGTCGGAAACTTCCAAGCGATGGTCGCCAACGGCGGTACGCCGATGGCGGAAGGTATCTGGAAGGCCGGGTTTGAGCTTTTAAAGTCAACACGGCAAAAAAAGGTGCTGATGGTCATTGGCGATGGTGCGCCGAATGATTATGCGGCCGCCGACGCAGTCTTGCAGATGTGCGATAACTCCGGCTTCGATCTGGTCGGGCTGGGTATTCGGACGGATGCACTGGCGCGTCTGATTGATACATCGGTTCGTATCGATGATATCAGCGAGTTGCAAGAGGCGATGTTCCGCTTGTCACGGGAGGCTATCGTCGCCAGTGCAGCCTAGCCCGAGAGGCTCCTTCGGGAGCCGTGTGTCATCCGATAAACTTTGTTCGCACAAGACAAAGTGACCCGTACAGCCCAGGCAGTGTCTGGACCCGGTTTTTAAATTAACCCTACCGGGAACCTTTCCCGGTAGGGGCGGGTTCCCTCCTTGTGTATAGGAGAATCCTATGACAACACCATTTAGTATTCCCAATCGGTTGTTGGGAAACACCAACCGCACTGTGCCTACCCGGTTACGGGGAAGTAAAAAGACGGTTTCGCCGGCTCAAATGGATTTTGGTGATTTGGTGGCATTTACACCAAGTGTAATAGCCGTAGATAGTGGGGGAGGCATTTGGACCACAGCAGGCATTGACAAGTTGAAACGCGGTTTGTTGAAAGACGGCTTGGCTATGCTGGTTGATGGGCGTGCTAGTAAGAGTGCAAAGCGAGAAATTCTTGAGTGGATGAAACAAACCGATGAGTTCCACCCATTTAGCTTTGTCAATTGCGCGAAAGCCGCTGATTGCTGCACGGAAGAGTCGATTAATAACCTACGACAAGGGATTATTCGTGCCGTCCGTACTCTGGCTCCCAAAAATCTTCCTGAGATAAGTTAAGACTCTGAGGTGAAAACGATGGAAAATACTCAAAAGTGCCAGGAAATTGTCGGTTGGATCGGTACCATAGCAGCGCTATTCTTTGGATGTGCACTGTCTATGGGGGTTGAGTATTCGCCCTATGCCTGGATTGGTACGGCCATGGCCTCTGCGCTGCTCGTGATGTGGGCAGTTTGGTCGAAGCAGTATCACCAGCTCACACTTCACGGGGCTTATCTGTTGATTAATATCAACGGTGCTGTGAATTACATTCTGCTGTAACTTTTTTACTAACCCATGGAACCCTAAGGGGGGTAAGTCCCCCTTGGGGACATTGCCCTCCACTTAAACTGGAGTTGACGATGCGTAATATCAAGAGAAATAAACTCAAGCAACTGATCGAACAGCACCTGCTGAGCGGTCGTAAGATTGAGCGATCGACTTGCGGTACCCTTTGGGAAGTATACTTCGTGAGAGGTTTACTGACCGAGGAAGATGTGTGGGAATATTTCTACCTGGTGGAAAAGGTGAGCAAGAGATCTTCTTGTTACACCCCGTCTGACTTGTGTCGAAAGCACTTGACTGACTTGCGGACACTGCTGCCTGTGGTGGCGGCATAATCACGCAGAACAGTGAGGCCTTAAGGCCTCACTGATTTCTTAATTGCTCTCGGTCGAAAGCCATTAAGAAATCACAACTTTTGTCTCACTGAGACGAAAGGTCACCCGGGACTTAATCCGGCATTTTGTTAACCCTTCGGAAACCTAACCCACAAGTAATTCACGGATATTGCAGCACGTCTTTGATATGCCGCAAGTGCTCCTCTACCCAGGGTTTGAAAATCGCCCCCCAGTCATTGATTCGGTAGTAACCGCTCTTTGTGCCCCCAACAAATTCGCAATCGATACCCAGCTCCTTGAGCGCCAGTATCGTGTCTTGGGCGGTACGGCGGGGCATGCCGGTAGCCTCGATGATCGCCGGCACCGTATGAACACCAGCGTCAATCAGGTAGGCGACATACAATCTGCGAAAAAAACTGGTTTTGGTTTTGCTGTGGGTTTCCGTTATCAAGCTAAGCCCTCTGGTATTATTTGCCTTTCACCAAATTCTGATACACCTGGTCCATTGGTATTCTCCAGGATCGCCGATCAATATTTGCACGTTTGTTTGGTTGTTACAAAGCTGGTTGCTATTTTAACCGCCCTTTCAGGTGTTGGCTGATTCCTGAATTCCACACTCAAGTAGCAATTTTTTATCTTAAAGGAGAAATTTCGAAATTGTAAGAATAATCGGGCTATAACGGAATGCCTTTGCGGTAGGTTTGCTATAATACTCTTCAATTGCCGTTGGCAGTTGGTCTATCGGGACTGAATCCGACACTTTATTTAGGTGGCTTAGGCTACCCCTCAATTTTCAACCCCTTGCGGAGGAGAATCTCCCCGCGGGGGGTGACGTCTCCTCTCTCTACGCCCGGGCGGGGCTTCCGCATACGTCTGGCATGTCCGGGCGTTTGCGGAAGTCTCGTTCCGGGACCTTTCAACAGAGGAGATATTTTATGCCTTACTACAAAGCTAGTGAAGTCAGAGCGCTCGCCAAGGGCCAATGGCATCGTATTCTAGCGGCTCTCGCACCCGCTCTCGAAGCTGCGATTAAACGTGCGGGTCGCCACGTACCCTGTCCCGTTCATGGCGGAAAAGACGGTTTCCGGCTTTTTCGTGATTTTGACGAGACAGGAGGTGGCTGGTGTAACACGTGCGGCCCTCGGGCTGAGGGTTTTACTGTCTTGATGTGGGTCAATCGATGGTCATTTCGGGAAGCGTTGGAGGAAGTCGGCAAATTGCTGAGTGCTCCACTCCATCAATACCCGAAAGAAGCCAATGTCACCGCCATTAAGCGCCCGCTACCGGCTCTCAAGCCTTTGCCGGCGCATCCGACGGCTGCCGTTGCGTCGCCACCAGCACCCGTGGAGCCGGTTACCACCGCGGCGGCACAGCCCCCTGAACAGGCGGTTGTATCGTCGATTACTGCGGGTAAACCCTGGCTCGAGCAGGTAGAGCGTGACCTGAAAGCCCAAAAGGAGCGTGATGCCGAGTACCAGAAAGACCTGGTGCGACGCACCCGTGAACTTTGGGAGTCAGGGACACCGCCAGAGAGTTCAAAGGCCTTACGGGCGTATTTGGATGCTCGTGGGTTAGCGATGACGCTCAGATCGCTCGATCAGGGTGCCGTGCGTTTTGTATCGAGCTGCAATTACTTTGATCAAGACGGCAACCTGCTGGGGAAATTCCCAGCGATGGTGGCCGCCATATCTGACAAAGACGGTAATTTTGTTTCCTTGCACCGGACTTACCTGACCAAGTCAGGCAAAAAAGCCCGGTTGCCATCCCCTGAAGAGAATTCTGCAAAGAAGATGACGCCAACGCCGCAAGGCAAAAGCATCAGCGGGGGGGGCAATTCGGTTGATGGACTACCGCCCGGGTAAGGGGTGGTTGTCTGTGGCTGAAGGCATTGAAACAGCATTATCAGCGTACCGCGGATGGGGTATCCCCGCCTGGTCAACGGTAAATGCGACATTGTTGGAGCGGTTTTGCCCGCCCGAGGATGTGCATACCTTGTTGATCTGGGAGGATAAAGACAAATCCGAACGCGGCTCCGTGGCTGCTGCAGTACTCAAAGAGCGGATGGCGAAGGCGGGCAAGCGTGCAATTGTGCTGACCCCGCCGATGCCGATTCCGAAAAGGGCCAAAGGCGTCGATTGGAATGACGTCTTAGTGCGTCAGGGGATGTTGGGTTTTCCTCGGCGTAGCTTTTTGGACCGTCTCCGGTGTGAAACATTGGAGGTGGAGCATGGCGCTCTTTGATGCATCAGTGATTGACACGACCCCAGGCGCTTGCGCATCTGCCTTTTCACCCCTTAGCGGGCTGGAAAGGTGATGCCGCCGCCTTCCTGAACCTCATGCGTCAATGCTAGGTAAGGAAAAGCAGGCGACCTATCCATCCACGGTGGCTTACGTTGCGCGGTTGATCATTCGCCGCTTCAATGTGTTGGGCATCCTGGATGAAGAGCGTTATTCCATGACCGAGATGGGTGTGATGGAAGCCGAGCATAGCAATGCTTCGGAAGCAAACGTTCAATCTCAGCTGAAGGCTGGGAAGGAATGTCCATCATGCGGAGTTTAGGCCATGATTAAAAAAGATGGCTGCGACGTCTGCACCAATTGTGGCGAAATTGGCTCCTGCGGGTAAATCGGCACTGGTCTCTCAGTACAACCTTCGGGTTGTGCTGAGAGATGTTTCTTAACCACCTTCTGACCAGGGAGGTTAACAAACAATCACCTCAAAGAATTTGTCTCACTGAGGCAATGTCCAGTAGCTGAGCTCATTCAGCAATGTTTAACCCTAGCGGGGCCGATGCCCGTTAGGGAGCGGTCCCACCTTCCATGAGGACCGCCCTATGAATACCCCTAAAAGAAATACCGCGCTAGATACCGCGATGCTGACCTTGTTGTTTAAGATCGCATCCTTTGTCGGTTCGCAGCGCTTTATGCAGGTCTTTCAGGCGGAGCAATGTCGCTTCAAAGTGAAAAACGTAACCAAGCTGTTTGAGAAACTGCGTTACGATTTCAGTTGCCAGTTGACCAGCTCCATTAACAACGACTATGTCCGCGGTTATAGGGAGACCAACGGCGGTAGTCGACAAGATATCCCCGTCGATTGCGCACGCCGTGTAATGGCCCGCGATTTACTGAAGTTGGCTGAGGTGTTGTTAACGCAGCTGTCAGAAGTAACGATCAACCAAGCGGATCAAAAATTCGTCGTGCCAAAAGGCGAACAGGTGTTGAGCACGGTCTACAGTCGCTTTAACGCCGAGGCGTTGTATGAACTGAACAGTTGGCTTAGCGGTTTTGTCCGTCACGCCCCGTACAGTCCAGGAGACTCAGTTCGAACATTTGATGCGAGGAACTTTCTCAGCTCGCTGGCTGTGTTGATCGAAAGTATCAATACACTGGCGAATCGAACGGCACATTCGGGTTATGAGATCATGCTGTTTTCCTTGATGAAGGATGTAGATTATTTTGTCAAAGGTTACCCGCATGACATTCTGGCGCACGATGTGCGTTCACTGAACGATGCCGATAATGAGTACGTCGCAATCGCGGTAAACCGTGAGTATGCGGCGAGTATGATGGTGACACAGGAGATGCTTGGCAAGGTCCCTCCGAGCCACCGTTTCTACAATCTGTGACAGCATAGCTTTTTTAACCCATGGGGTTCCCATACCCCGTGGGTATGGGAACCCCAATTTTGTGATGGAGCGCCATTATGAATAACATTTTTACTACGCCAGATTTTGCGCGTACAGCACGACTGCGCAATGTGGTAAAGACCGTTCTCAACGACGACCAGGTCTTTGATCTGCCCAAGCCCCAGGCTGGTAATACCATGGTTTACGTGGTGCCACAGGGGGCGGGTGTGGATTCCGCAGCGACTGCGCTCGGAGTTAAAAGCGCTATTTCCGCAGGTGCAGTTTCATTATGTGTTCACTGGCACCGGGTATTGGGTGGACGGCACTTATGAGATGTTGGATTGTATTGAAGAGGTGACCGGTAATTCGATTATTCGAATCAAACCGAAATATGACCTCTTTGAGATGATCGAGCGCCAGGGTCATAAAGGTATTGTATTAAATATATGGCTTATGGTTGCCGTATTGAAGGAGGTGGTAAGCTCATCCGAAATAGGGCATGCACAGGAATAAAACCAATTCAGATCACTCAATGGTCGCAACAACGTCGGGGAACACCTCGCGGCACTGTACACCGCACTCGGCGCCTTGATCGAGGTCTTCAGTGCGGAATCTGAACTCTACGCCTTTTACCAGGTGGGCGAGGGCAGCCCTCTCTCGGGCGAGGCGCCCGCGATGAAATTGCCGTTCTGGCGTCGATGGATTTGACCACGCCGGTGGCCTATCGCGCACGGGCAAGGGGGCAGAGCAACCGCTTCCGGGCCAGGGTCATCAACGCCGACGATCCGGCGCACGCCACCACCCTTACCGGTTACGGCATGAATCCGGTGATTTTTGCCGACACCCCGCGACGAACGCACCACGGGCGAAAACTGTCCCGAGCAAACAGCGTAACCCCCACGCCAAACCCCCGTTCCCGGACTCTGGCTCGGAAGCCGACTACACAAAAGCGGCCTGGCCGCCCATGTCATGGTTGCCATACCTAATAAGGCGCCGACGAGTGTCGTATTCAACCGCATGGCCTTGCCAGGGCCTGAGCAAGAGCAGCAACTCTTTACTGTACGCACCACGAGGTTACGGTGAGTGAGGTTGTTGCCCAGCAACCAACACCCACACAAGTTGAAGCGTTACTGGTTTGGCAGCGCTAACCCTAATCTCTGCAGCAATGGGTAGCTGGGATGTTGCCGCCAGTTTGTCCTGTGGCGAAGAGATTGCGATGAATTCTCGCTATGTCATTCGGCGCTTCCAGCAGGACGTGGTGCCAGTGGGCATCAATAGGTTTCGGGGGAAAGGCCTGATGTTGGGGCATCCGCAGCACGAACAGTTAGGTTTGACATCCTCCCCGCTCCATGGCACGGGGCTTCTCGCGGTTTTTTGGTGAAACCCAACAAGCCCGTCATCAGCCCTCTGGCGAGCGAGCCCACGGCATCCGCCGACCGCATATCTGTACTACTGCCCCCCTGGGGGCGTTGTTCTATGGGGTTTGGCAAATAGCCCAAAGCGGTCTACGATTGTGCAGGCCAATCCAGACCACACCAACAGACCAATGATGGAGAGCCGCTTATGCCCAATTATCCTGTAGCAATTGAGCCCGGCGACGAAACGACCGCATATGGTGTGGTTGTTCCCGATCTGCCGGGGTGTTTCTCCGCTGGCGAAAGTATCGAGGAGGCGTTGGAGAAGACCAAAGAAGTGATTGCAGGCCATTTGGTGCTCCTTTGCAAAGACGGGCAGAGGCCCCCAGCGCCCAGCTCCGCTGAGGTATACGCCGACCGCCCTGAATTCGAAGGATTTATCTGGGCGGTTGTTAGTGTGGGCTAACTGAAGCCTATGGCAAGCAACCAGCCGCCTGACTGGCGCCATCCGCAGAAAGAATTCGAGAATGAGCTGCTTACCCCGCTATAAACTTCAGATCGGACTTGCGGCGTTTTTTCGCATCCCGGTAGAAGTTTTCGTGAGAGCCGATATTGAGCAGATTTTGTTCGGTGCTAGCATTCTCCCAATCTATCTTTTCCCTCACCCCTTCTTGCGATTTTAGGCATTAAATTTCAAAAGTGGCGTACCATGGTAAGGTTTAAAAGAGATCATGGCTCTCGTCTTTTATATAAGCTCGAAGAAATCCTGTTGCGCATTTTTCAGCTCTTGAGAAACCCAATGCCAGTATCCACTGCGTGTATCACCAAAACCTACAGCCTCCTGCCAGTCCTCTATTGGGTAGTCCGGGTGAGTTCCACTAATGCCAAAGTGGCCAGCCATGAGATCTGCTTGCAGGAGGTCCTTTGGGCGAGGCTTGCCATCAAATACCACAGTCCCGCCCCCATAGGGTGAAACGATTGATTGGCCGGACTTGAGTGTCGAGGAGGGTACGGTAAACTCCAATCCGGTATTGATCTCCCGGATCAACGTCATCTTGATACTCTCCTCACCGCCGGGCATGGCAAGTGTACCCTCACTGATTATTTCGCACTCAACCATAATGTATTCGCTCAAATAAACGATGTATTCTAATAGTCTTACTCAGTGATGTCGCTAGCGCGACCAGATTTGTCCAATATTTGATCATCAAGTGTCGCTACTCCAGCGTTGCACATTCTAAATTTCGCACACACCTCATTGGGTTCGACGATTATTGTCGCTTGGAGGCGGAAAATCCCCGGATACGCCGTAAATTCTGACTTGCCGGATTATTGGCTTTACTGTGTCTAACTCGGTAAATATTTCCTTTTTTACACGGCGGAAATAGATAAAAACCGATCAATATTAAGTGATTTTAATGGGTGGTCAATATTTAACCGGTCCTGTAGGCCAAGACAACCGATGGGCTACAACGATTCTTGTCACATTTGGCGGTTTTCTCGGATCAACTCCCTTAGTTTTTTACAAATTTCGGAACTTCCCCAAGCCCAACCGGTCATACAGTGTAATGAATGACTTTTCATTTCATTGCTCTCCTCTCGCTTATAGGCCTCGACAGTATTAGTCGGGGCTTTTGTTTATCTGGAGTCTAGTCTTTGCTCTCGGTCAGCGAGTGCATGGCTCCCTTGCTCGATGAGATGGTCTCCTCCCCGCCCATGTGGCATCACAATGAGCCACGAATAGAGAGTTGTAAACCTAATCAGCAGGGCCAGAAGAGAAGACTATTATGAAAGATACGCCAATAGAAGATTGGAGGGGAAACTGGGGAAATCCGCCAAAATTGTCTTATTTTTTTGAATTCTAAGACATATTTCCCGCCACCGGGCTCCGTGTGGCGGGAAGAAGAGATATGATCGGGTTTCTGGGGAACGCTGCCAAAACCTAATTATACTAAGCTATTGATATTTAAGGCATTATTCAAAGAGCGGCGCTTCGAGCTAACGTCCAGCGCCCCTCCTAGCAGTTCAAATCCTGGGTGTAATCGGTGAAATCCCTTTTAAGTACTTTAAAAGCAGATGTGACATTTTGTAACACACCTGCTACTATGTACCTATGAAAAAGGGAAAAAATAAAAAGAGAGCGCAGCCAGCAAAGGGGAAGCTGGCTCAAAGCATTGAATCCCGACCGACGAAAAAGAAGGGTGGAGGGGTTATAACGCTAGAGGTTTACACGGACGACAACGACGATGTAACCAGCTACCGGATGGCCTACATCAATCCCCTGATTTTCAACGACGATAATGGCAGGGTCTTGGGGTACGACAATGCCCACGGTGAACACCACCGGCACTATTTTGGCAACTACGAGCCGATAGAATTTGATTCCATAGAGGCGGTAATTGATCGCTTTTATGGTGAATGGATGGAGATAGTCAATGAGCACAATCCTTACCAGCGGTAGCGTTGAAGATTTTTTCGACAAAGCCCGGCAGCTTGCCCGAAAGATCGACCGGGGCGAGAAGGTTGAGACTCGCCCGAAGGTCATCATGCTTGAGCCGGAGGACATGGGAGCTTACCTCACCCCGAAGCGGCTAAAAGTGCTTAAGGCCATCCGGGCTGCCGAGGAAACCAGCGTTGCCCAGCTAGTTATTCAAACCAAGCAGGACAGGGCTTCCGTTTCCCGCACAATCAAGCGCTTTGAAGAGCTGGGAGTGGTGATCACTGCCATGAAGAAAAACCCCGGTCACGGCCAGCACAAGGTCGTCAGGATGGCCAGCGAAAAGCTTGAACTGAGAGCCGAGATCTGAAATCTGAAAGAAGAGCTCTTAGCGTTGGTGGACATCAGTGTATTGCTGAGTAGCTGGAAAACCTGGAGATCGTCATAGTCTGTATCGAATAGGGAAATATTCATACGCATGCGGTTGTCGAGAGATCCAGTCTGAATCCAGCACCCGGGCGAGTGGTTCCCCCTCCTTGTCAAGACATACAGTAAATAACATACCTCAACCATGCCGACCCTTTCCACTAATTAACTCTGTTCTTCTTTCCTAACTTACGTAGATTCCAACCATCGCCGGAGGCGATGGATGCGCGGGCTCCGCGCATGTTGAGTATTACGGGGTAAGGGAGGGCAGAGCGGGATTCCTCGTCGGTTGGTCAGTGGGGTGAGGTGGTTCTGTAAAGGTATGGTATTAAATATATGTCTCAGGCTTGCAGTTGGGCCCGCTGTGGTACACTCGACCGTAATAGGGCACACACAGGAACGCCGTACATGCAAATCACGCAATGGGTCGACCGCGTGGGGGAACACCTCGCCACACTCTACACCGCACTCGGCACACTGATCGAGGCCTTCAGCGCGGAATCGGAGCTCTACGCCTTTTACCAGGTCGGCGAGGGCAGCCCGCTTTCGGCGGAGGCCGCCCGCGCGGAGATCGCCCAGCAGTTGCTGGCACTCGACTACCCGGACCAACGCGAGGCGGTCATTGCCACCCCCGAGCGCTTTGCCGCGGTGATGGCCTCAGCCGCCACCCTGGCGCAGGTCGCACGGGTGAACCAGGCCAAAACGCAGTTCCAACAGGTGCACATCGAGATTCGCCAGCACTTCGACTCCGAAGCCGACGCCACCGACGCGCTGCGCCGGGTGTTGGCGCTGATCGGTCGACCCCAGCTCAACCTCGATGCCTGCGACCGGCGTATCCCCTGCCTGGCCGGGGCCGTGCAGCGCCTGCACTGGTACCGCACGGCCAGTGCCCCGAGCACGCGTAAAACCCTGGCCGATGCCCGCGAGGCCTTGCTCAAACTGCGGGACACGGTGCAGGAAGAACGTGTGGCACTGATTGATCGCGAAATTGCCGCCCTGGAGTCGATGGACCTGACCACCCCGGTGGCTTACCGGGCGCGGGACCGTGTGCAGAGCACCCGCTACCGGGCCCGGGTCATCGGCGCCGGCGAAGCCGCGCCCGTCACCACCCTCACCGGTTACGGCATGAACCCCGTGTTTTTTGCCGACACCCCGCGGCTCACCCCCGAGGTGGATACCCCGCGCCCACGCCGCCGCCCCGGGGCCGGGCGCCCCAGCACCATCAGCGATGAGTGTGTGAGTTTTTCCCTGCCACACTGGTTCTGGTACAAGCAGCCCCCCGTGACCAAGACGCCGCGCGCAACAGCGGCGCCGCCCAGACGGCTGAACCCTCACGCCAAAACCCCCTTCCCGGGGTTGTGGCTCGGCACCCGGGCGCGCAAAAGGGGGCTGGCGGCCTATGTCATGGTCGCCACCCCCGACAAAGCGCCAACCAGTGTGAGCATTCAACAGCATGGCCTCGCGGCCGCCTGGACCAAAGCGGCTGCAATCTATTGTGACCACCACTCGGTGCACCTGGAGGAGGTCGTCGCCCAACAACCGGCACCGGCGCAAGTGGACGCCTTGCTGGGCTGGCACCGTGAGCCATCACCGGCGTGAAAACACCAACAGCCCCATCGCCGCGTGATAGCAGCGGTGAGTACCCTTTTACCGAACCAGGAGAGAACATGTTCTGTGGGTTTGATTTTACGGCTGAGACCGCCGATGCCGACTGCCAGGCGTGGCTTGATGAGCATCCCGATGTAGAGCTGGAATATATTGAGACGCAGCGAGCGTCCCTGGCGAATATGCTGCGGCTCTCGCCAACGTTGACGGAAGAGGGCAGAGCGGCCCTGCAACGGGCTGAGCAGCAGCTGCACAATCACCTGCTGGCCCAGGGTGCGGTAAGCGCCCCGGCGTTACACGATGACGCGCTGGGGGGCGACCTCTTGGATCTCGGGTTCGACGCCACCCCGCTTTAGGGGGACTGCCGGCGCCCTCTCGGCGCAGACCCCCTAAAGCGCTTAACGCGGTCAGTATTCTCTGTTTGACAAGGGGAGAATGGATAAACGCCAACCAAAATCAGGTGTTTTTTATGGCTGGTCATTGTGCCGCCAGCGCTGGAGGCCGCACGAGCTACGCGCTATCGTCGTCTCTGGAACATTGAGCGGTTTTCCCGGCCAAAGGTAGCCCTATTAGTTGCCTGGATGCGCTTTTAATTTCGCGTGAGTCACGCGATAATAAGAACCTGAATGAACCGATTACCCCCAACAAGCGCGGCAGACCGATCACCGCCAACGCCGAGAAAAAGCGCGAAGACGCTCGCCTGAGGCAACAGCGTGCGCGCCGGAAGCAAAAGCTGGTTAAACTCTTCAGTTTTCGACTGGTCGGAGCTAAAAGCGCTGATCGCCCGGTCTGGTTGGCATTCCTGGCCTGGGCCCACGACTGCGGTGACGACTTGCTGGTTGGCGTTGAGTTCGAAGGCGGCGGGCGCACCATGAGATTCAGCGAGATAGCAGACCTGTTTTAGGCCTTCAACGCAACCCGATCAATGGCGAAAGAGTCCGCCTCGAGTTTATATAACCAACCTACCGAGAACGTTTGGTTTCTCCCTTTTGAGCTGTCGGCAGCTGCAGAAATTCCGCCCTCAATGCCACAACCTTTGAGGGCGTTAGTCCTCCAGAACGCGCAGTGCTGTGGCCTTACCGAGCAGATACTGAACGACTACGACGTATCGCCTGATCTGCTGGAATATGAAATCACCGAAAGCCTGGCGATGAATCATCTGGACAGAGCGCTCCCAGTATTACAGGAATTACGAGCACGGGGGAGGTTACTCTCGATTGATGATTTCCGTACCGGCTAGTCGATCAGATCAGACCTCACTACTTGATCATATGCCCATTTCGTGCGGGCGTCATCCCATGGAAAAATACGCGGTTTATCGCACTCATCGTTATTTGCGAGCCATTGCTGAAAACTGTCCTTGTCGAAGCTGACGATACGAACAACGTATTGCTGATAGCCCTCTGACAACAACCGTTTTATTTCCCACAGTAAAGCGCGATGCAAGTTGAGGTAGGGCAGGGTTTTCGCATATGTGGGCTGATAAGCGACAAGATCTTCGTAGTTATCATAACCGACGAGAACAACCTGGAAGTTCGTTTTATAGTCAAAGTCAAGCGACTCTTCCACAAGGCTTTCGAACTGCTTTGCCATGTTGTGAATATATTCCTTGATAATGCCCAATTTCTCCATTGCAGCGAATGGGATAATTTCTTTGCCTGCATGCCAGGCATTGAGTGTATCCACAGTAACACCAACCAGCTCTGCGGTTTCTGCATCCGACAGAAATAGCCCCTTCTGACAGGCAACAAATTCGATCGGTTGAACCTTAGCGGGTAAGACCAGGTCTTCCAGAGTCCGTCGACCTCGATCGGACAGTAAATAGTCCTGCAGACGTTGGACGGGCTCGCAAGCTGCCTCTTCCCAATCGATCATATGTTCATAGAACAACGCACATTTCCCGAGAATGTGCTCGACGTGTGCGTCTTCAATCACCGCGTCATTGGCCGAGCTGGCATCTTTCATGCCTTCGACTTTTACGCGATAGATGACACTTTCGTCGTAGCGTAATCCCGTGCCATAGACATCGTCGTAGTCGTCACGGTGCGGATGCGCCAAAATGATTTCATTCCGCTCCGGATTAACCTGCCAATGTAACTGCCTTAGATACAACGCCGCACGGAGTTTGCAGGCGTCGAGATACTGATGGCAAGCCCGTTCAAGCTCAACGAAAAATGGGTGGTCATCATCCTCAGGGCGCGGAAAGTAGCCGTGTATAAAGTCGGTTTCAATGAAGCTCAGGAAACCGACGAACAGGAATTGAACAATATCGTGGTACTCGAGTTCCTTCTCGAAAGGCTCCGAATCCTCATCAACTTGATAGTACACAGTCAAGCTTGGCAACATCTCGGGATCAACGATCAGAAATTCAGTATGGCTGTTAAAGTTAACCGACCAAATACCGTCCGCTTCACCCCCAGATAGCCCAAGCTCATCGGCGCCATCCTCGATATCCTCCCACAGATCGCGTGTATTCACTTAGTGGTCTTCCTGTTTAAGCGTATGGAACGTCTATCTTAGCAATGATTCATCCGAAAATGGTGAACCTGAGAAGATTAAATCCCGGTTGAGAACTCACGCATTATCCCTTTGGCAGCCGAAGCTGGTGAAAAAACAATCAGCTAGCCGTATTTTCAAAATAAGTCATGCCCTGGAGGCCTTGCCAGCCGTGACTGACAGCCACCTTTGTAACATTTTGCGGCATGCAGGCAGACTCCCCGTATTTTTTTGCGAGTTTCGGAACTTCCCAAAGTCCAGCCGGTCATAGACTGTAATGAATGGGTTTTCATTTCATTGCTCTCCTCTTACGCTTATAGGCCTCGACTGTTATAGTCGGGGCTTTTGTTTATATGCGTATCGGTCTGCGCGTGCATGAGTAACTGGCCCTCATTTACCCGTTTTGCAGCTTTGTGCTCAGCAAACAATGCTCGGAATATCACTCCACCGCGTCAGATATCGCGGCGACAGCAGCTCCTGCTTCATGGAGAAACGTGCCTGACCCGCCTGTCGAGCTTCAAACAGAGTGCCCTGGCCGTATTAACGATTAATGTTGTCCAGGGTGGACATCAAGGGCTTGGTGTTCGTCTCGGATTGTTCAAACACGTCAAACTGTCAGTATTCGCTGGGACGGATATCCAGAACACCGACCCCCACTTTGAGGTAGCGCCTGCCGGACCTGAACAACTGAGTGGCGATCGCAACGGCTTCTCTGGCGAGCCGGCGGCTGTCGTTGCTTCCCCCGGGGATACATGTTTGTGCACTGCTGAACATTAAGGACCGGCGGGGGCATTTGAACGAAAACCTACGGTTTTGACGCCAGCTCCCACCTTATAACCGTAGGTTCCGGTGCTCCTGCTCACAAGTCCGATATTCCCCGTCTATATGGAGTCTTGTAATTGCTTAAATTGCCCTTGAATCACCGCTTTTTCTTGAAGAATGATCTTGTTTTCATCAGCAAGCAAGGCAACCTTATCCTTTGCTTCCCGCAGTTCCGCTTCTGTTTTGTCCAGTGACTGGGTCAACAGGATGACTTCTTTTTCCGCTGCCGATTGTCGGCCTGTCAATAACGTAACCTTTTCTTGAAGAGCTTCGTTTTGACAGCTTAGCTTCTGGCTTTTATCTTGTGAGGCTTTGATGTTGTCGCTCAAGCTCCCGATTTCCGTGTTTTTCAGGGCGATCTCCTGCTGTAGCGCATGATTTTCCGCTGTCTGTTTGTCAATGATTATCTGGTGTTGGGTGCACTCTTGGATTTGCTCTGAAATCTGGGCATCAGCTTGAGTGAGCTGCTGGGTTAAACCCTGTATTTGCCCCTGTAGCTGCTGGTTCGTGGTGCGGAATTGTTCACGCTCCTGCTGGTGATCCTCAGCAGTTCGCTGCTGGTAATGCTCAAAATGATCGCGGATATCCCGGTTTTCCTGTTTAAGTTCTTCTACGGTAGCTTTGAGTTCCGTCACACGGGATACAGCTTCACCCCGTTGTGATTCACTTTTTGCCATGGCGACATGTGCATCTTCCAGGGATTGGCCGAGCGAGCGTTTTCCCTCCATTGCGGAGTTGAGTTGCTGCTCCAGATCGTGCTGACGCGATGTGAGCTGGGCTATGATATTTTGGGCTTCTGCCAGTTCTTGGTGCAGTTCTTCGGTTGTTGCTTTGAATTCCGTCCGGGCTTGGTCGATCTTGTGGTCGGCCATGTGCTGCACCCGTTCATGGAGAGATTTGACGACTTCGACCAGGTCATTGGGGAGCCCACTGACATCGGCAGCATCCCCATTGTCCGAGCGCCAGCGCTTCAACAGCGGTGCGATAGTGCTCTTGCTCCCGGTACCCAGGTGCTCACGCACCCGATCGACCGTGGGCTCCTGGCCCCGGCTTTTGATCGCTTCGGCGGCTTTGGCGATATCGACGTAGGTGACTCCGGCACGGGCCATGGTGGATTCCTCCTGGATTATTTAATACCGTATTACGTAACACGTAATATAACATGATATATCGATTTTTCAATGTGCCTTGAAACCATGATACTAACCTACGATAATGGCCGTTATCGTAGGTTATGGTATTTTCTTGAAAATATTCCGCTTGTAACGCCGGCACATAGCCGCCTTTCTGGCGACTCCGATAGGAAGCAGATTCATGAACGACAAATCGCACGAAATGACCACGAACCTATCGTTACGTAATGAGGACTCAGGTCAGATTTCTCACCAGAATTCTGAAATACTGCGTCATTACCTCCAGGCGGCCACTTCTGACAACACGCGAAAAGCCTACCGCTCCGCCATCCGGCAATTCGAAAAATGGGGAGGTCGTCTGCCGACGGATCGAGACACGGTTGTTCGCTATCTGTTATCCAAAGCCGACTCCCTTAATTCCAGGACCTTGGATCTCCACCTTACTGCTCTCGGACAGTGGCATCATTACCAAAGCATTGCCGATCCGATACGTGACCCTTTGGTACGTAAAACCATGGAGGGTATTCGTCGCTCACATGGGCAACCGAAGCGAAAGGCCAAAGCGCTGCGGTTGGAGCATATCGCGCAACTGGTGGGTTACTTGCGACAACTGCCTGACAGCAAAAAGAAATATCGGGATATCGCGCTGGTGTTGACGGGCTTTTTTGGGGCCTTTCGCCGTAGTGAGCTAGTAGCGCTCCAGGTCAGCGACCTGGCCTGGGAGCCGGAAGGCCTGATTATCCGGTTACCCCGCTCCAAAACTGACCAGCAGGCGACCGGCTTGATACGCGCCTTACCATTTGGAGCGCCAAGCTGTTGTCCCGCGACAGCAATCAAGGCGTGGATGGATATGGCCAACATTTGTGAGGGCGACCTATTCAGGCCGGTCAACCGCTGGGATCAGGTAAAACCACGCCCTCTGAATCCGGGCGCGGTTAACGACTTACTCAAGTCGTTGGGAACAGCTTGCCAATTCGATTTTGTGCCGGATCTGAGTAGCCACAGTTTTCGTCGTGGCCTATCCACCTCGGCAGCACGAGAACGAGTGGACTTTGAACTGATCAAGAAACAAGGGGGCTGGAGAAGTGATGCTACAGTTTGGGAGTATATTGAAGAGGGACAACACTTAGGGCTGCGGAAAAAATAAATTTTCCCATTTTGGGCTGGATCATTGCCACCGAATTTTTTAAAATCCCATTTCCA
>ENA-OWNT01002063-OWNT01002063.1-seawater-metagenome-genome-assembly--contig:-NODE-2063-length-22039-cov-4.557417_pt1 | contig 22039 bp, 20 predicted proteins | sample MGYA00238136_ERZ651165 | MGnify/ENA primary metagenome ERZ651165 (study PRJEB26861, sample SAMN08777766) | seawater metagenome | isolation source: coastal seawater | place: USA: Florida | collected...
TGCTCAAGCTTTTAGTTACATTACCATTTTGTTTGACATTTCCTTGGGGGTTGTTTGCAATCCTTCATGGAATTATTATGATCTATTGCGTGACCTGCTGGCGTGAAAGTTTCACTGACACCACATCGCTGTAGCAAAGCTCATTGCGCAACGCATTGCACCAACGTGACTACAGCCCCGCAAGTGCTTCTCAAGAACGCACTCGCCTCGCTAAATCCATTGGTTACGCACATCGAAGATTCTCTGTTGCATGCGCTGGTGTGCAAGGCATCTAAAAGCCAATGCTCTTGTGCCAAAGAGTTGTGCGTCGTTCTTGAGGCGGCGGCACGCCCTAACAAAGCCACGCAGCAGTGGCGGCTTCGACAGCAAGCGGGCAATCAAATGTGTGCTGGTAGCCCCACCTTGCAGCGGCAACCACGAAGGGGGCTGGTGGCACTTTCGCTCGTTGAGTAGGTAGTTGTACAGTACATCGATCAAGTGAATGGCGTTATTGATGAAAGGAGTGTGTGAAACTGTGTTAGGAGTAATGTATAGTTGTATGACATTGAGACAACGACTGCGACTGCGTGTTGGGGGAAGTGAGCGAGACGACGACGACCGTGATGGCTGTCATGGATTCCCACGAACATTTCGAATGTTCGAACGTTCGTTTTTCGTTTGTTCGTTTGTTCATTCGTGCGTGCGTTCGTTCGTTCGTTCGTTCGTTCGCCTGTCCTTCCGACGTCCGTCCGTCCGCCCGCCCGCCCGCCCGGTTGGTCGGATAGCGTTCGATGATGGGGTCGACATCGATCAAGCGACGAGCAGCATGCCGTCTTTGTAGAAATCGTCGTCGTGTACCGGGCACTCTTTGTGGCGATGGCGATGGTGCAAATGATCAGCACACACAAGCAATACGGCGGGTATCCAGAGCTTGTTGGGCAAGCAGATACTGGGCGTTTCATTTTGCACGATCGTGCTGCCGTTTGTCGATGGTTGCCTCCGACGGACTCCTTGATTAGTGAACACTTGCAGCGTCATTATATTCCAGGTAGACGTGTGATTCATCTGCAAATTTCGATTCAAAGTTTCGAGTTCGACGTGGAACATGACCTCAACCTGATCCGATACACATTTTCATCCATTGTGAGCGACACTGGCACAAACCGGTGCCAATTGTATGCACACAGTTCAAACGGAATAGTTTGGTTTGCAAAGCAGACGTTGATAACGGTCGACGGATTCGATGCCCACGATAGCTCCGCAGCCAAAACTGAAAGGGTTGGCCCCTATTCAAGCCAGTCGAAAGCAGACCGCTCCTGGACGCTCCAAAATACCTCTGGAGTTGAACTCTCCGTCGCGACCATCACCACGGGTGCAGGTTGGTTTGCTTACGCTGGCGCGCGCGTGTGCTCAACGTTCCATTTCCATCATTATCGTGCCTCTTCCATCACTCTAGGCCGCTCTTGACGCTGCGACTAAGCGGAAGGCGAGGAAGCAACGAGAGGAGAAGCAGCGAGATGTTAGAAGCAGGCGCGAGGGGAAAACGAGCAATGTTGACAGTCCGGTTGCCGCCCTGTCACCGAAAGTGGTGGAAGCGTTACGCAATAGTGCCCGAGCCAAAGACACCGGTGGTCGCCGCAAGATAAGTTCGCGGCGCGGTGAGAGGAAGAGGCACAACAAACGCGAAGACAGTGAATCCCCGCAGAAGCACAGCAGGCGCGATCAAAGTGGTTCGCCCAAGCATAAGGGCGCGATAAAATTGACTCTCTCCGTGCTCGCGCGCAAGCGAGCCGAAGGTCCACGAGCGCCGGCACTTGATTGGTGGTTACAGAAAACGTTGTCACCTGCCAGCAGCCCTCTCGTAAACAGGCGTTCGCCGCGAGAAAATTCCACGCGTGACAAAGACAGGCAAAAGCGCTCCAAAAAGGCACGGAAGAAAAACAAAGATCGCAATTCGCAGCTCCCGAGCGTGCGGCCAACCAGTGCAAGCAATCAGGTTATGGAGGGACGATCGCCGCTGCCGCGGTTGAACACGCGTACCAGCACTGCACCAAGCCGTATCGGGTCTTTGCCCTCCATATTTGCCAACGGGCGAAGGTCTTCTCGAAATAGCAAAGAGGGAAAGTTGTCGGATCACAAGCTACCAAGTTTGAGTTGAATAAACGGCGGGCGCACCACGGCAACGACGATTGGTGCAGCGCCGGTCACGGTAAACAAAAGTAAAGAGGATTGCAAATGTCCAAACAAACTAACAGTAAATAAAAGAAACTAATTTTGCGTGGCCAATGTTGTGCTGGTGTTTGAGAAACATGTCAGGCCACGATGAACTAATAAGGTGGTGCAGGTCACATCTTTCCCACCCTCTGTGTGCCGGCATGACCGCCGAATCAAGACCTCTTCGACCGCGGTGGCAACCTGGCGCGCTGCATGTGCTTCTGTTGGAATCGCAGGTCTTTGCGGCGGCTTTTCGGAATAATATCCTTGAACGAGTTCTTCACAGACCCCTGAGCCGTTCGATGTGTGCTCTCGTCCGATTCTTCTCGCTCAGACGCCTCGTCATCGCTACCGTTCGAGGGCGGAGGCAGTACCGGAGCTGTCTCGCCTTTACGGCGAATCGTGTCCAGTCCCACGAAAGCCATTGCCGGTTTGCCATCTGCCATCACCCAATCGAGAGTTATTGTCGCCCGTGCGCCGTACACAGCTACAACCTTGCCCGCAACCATAGGCTGGCTTGTGGCGGCGTTCAAAAATTCAACTTCATCCCCTTTGCGTAGCTTCCGAACTGGTGCAGCTTCCTTTGCCTTTTTGTGACTCTTCTTCTTGTCTTTCTTTTTCTTCGACCGTTTTGTGGAACCACTCGATTTGGAATCCTGCGACATTTGCAACCCGCGGCGGTCACCAGGGCGCGCTTGCGCTCGTTGCTGGTCCTCGAAGTCTTCGTCGTCAAGCACCACACTGCCATCTTCGTTTTCCTCCGGCCGGTTGTCATCAGTGAGCTCAGTGTTACATTTTGCGCACACGTTGTTTTTTCTCGCGCAGCCTCGGCACATGACATGGTAGGCAGCGAGAACATTTTTTTTCTGGCACTTGTTGCAACGCCCTGGCTTGGTGCGGGGTTTGTACTTGCGGTACTTCTTCTTCCATAGGATGACCTTTGTGCAAGGCAAACACATGGTGTGGATCGGTAGTCTCGCAATTCGAGCAGTTTTCTTCGACCCAGTATTGTGCTTGAAAGCAAACGAGTTCATGTGCGCGGGCCTGCGGTCGCGCTTGGTGTTTCCGCGGGCGGTTGACATTGTGACCTAGAAAAAAAAAGTTGCTGATGCAGCACACCTGAGGTCGAAGATAACCGTTCCGCGACAAGGGGTTCACAACGTCAGCCAACAAATGTTGACTCGTGGGCACCTAATTGGACTCAGTTGCGAAATAAGTTGCAACTTCAAACCAAACTAAACTGTGGAGTGCATAAAAATATCAACAGTCGCAAGAAGAGCCTCCCGGGGTCGCCGCCGACTCGACTTCACCCCCAAAAGCCGGATTGCCCGCGTGTCGCACCTTCCGTTCATTCCATTCATCTCTTCTCCTACCTCGCTTTCTCAGCCGATTTCTTCTACGTTCTGCCGTCAACCATCAACGTCTAGATTTACCAGATACCCAACCGAGGCATCACCGCCAAGGCAAAGCAGGCAGGCATGCAGGAAGGAAGCAGCAGCAACAACAACAGCAGCAGCAACAGTTTAACAACGCCGACCAGCGCAGTGTGATTGGTGGTGGTTGGTGGCCAACCACACTGCGCTGTTGTTGGTGGGTCGATTCGTTTGGCCACTGCACCTTCGTCCGTGACTGGCTGTGAGTGAGGGCGTCGCCGTCAGTCATCTCCGCAGACGACTGGGCACGAAGGTGGCGGACATCAATCGATGTGTTTGAGTACTGTATATCTGATAATGAAAATTAGTGTGACTGACTTAAGGCTGCGTTCGTTGGCAGAAGCAAATGAGCGGTATGTGACAGTTTATACTGATTTTGCAGTAAAAACGACGGTGGCGTGACGTCGAATTTCCATCTCCGTCGTCGTTTGTTGTCGTCGTCGTTTGTTTGTTGTTTGTCGTTGTCGTTTCCTCGTCGCCGTTCGTGCGTTCGTTCGTTGTCATTGTCGTTCGTTCGTCCGTCCGTTGCCGTCTTCGCCTTCGTTGTCGTGTGCCGCTGTTGTCGTTGCTGTTGTCGTTGCTGTTGTTAGCCGCGAGTGTCTCGCGTTGTATGTCGCCTTTGTCGGTGCTCTTGTCGTTGGTGGTGGAGATGCATGGTCGCCGTCACTTGCTGCTGTCAATGCATAGATCTACTGGGAGCGGTTGTTTGCTGCAGGTGTATTCGCCGTGGAGTTGTCTTGGTGGTATTTGGTCGCTTACCAACGCACAACTTCGACATGTACTCATACGTTGCCGTGTCAGTTGGACTCTTCTGCTGTCTGGTGTTATGCCCGAGTGGTAATAGCGGTGGTTGACGACTGAAGCTTTGAAATTTTCGAACAGAGCGATTGCCGTCCGAGCAAAACTGTTTCAAGTTTCAATGCGCAGTTTCTGCATCCCACTTTGAGGGTCGAATAGTGTTGCTGTGTAACATCGCGCACCTGTTGGTGCAGCGCCAGCCATGTCAGACGATCGCAAGTTTGCCAAGACCGCCAATGACGCGTTTCGTGCCCACAACTTCGACACTGCCGTTAATCTCTACACTCAGGCAATAAAGTTGAATGGCACAGAGTGGCGACACTTCAGCAATCGCAGCGCTGCATTTCTCGCTAAAGGTGCATGCAAGCGTGCTCTGAGAGATGCCGAGAAATGCGTGGAGCTTGATCGCACGAAGCCAACCAGTCACCTTCGGCTAGGTGCAGCCTTCGTTGGGCTGGGAAAGTTTGCCGAGGCAGTGGCAGCTTTTATGGCAGGCCTCGGTCTACAGCCTGATCACAAACCGTTGAAAGATTCATTGCAGGAGGCGCGGTCCCGGCACAATCAGAACTTGCTGACCGATTTTTCCGCACTCGAGAGCGCGGAACAAGCAGATGAAGACGACGAACAAGACACAGAAGAAGCGCGCATCAAAAGAGAAATGATGGCGTTTTTCTCGGAAGTAGGCAATGGCGGTTCCACGCGCGACCCAACGAAAGCCGGCCTGCGCATGGTTGATGACGCTGTAATCGAACAGAGCACGGCAGCTCAACAGATCGACCGATTGCTCCAGCAGAATCACTTCTGGAAGAATCTCAACCCATACACTGTTTTGTTGCTGCCGGTGATAGCAACGGAGGAAGACATCAAGCAGCGGTACCACAAACTGTCGACCCTGGTGCACCCAGACAAAGTCGCTGACCCGCGGGCACGAGATGCATTCATTGAGGTGCGGCTCTCAAATATGCCCAGCTGCTTGAATCTAAGCATCTATGGAGCAATGATTATTTTGTTGTAACACTTGTATGTGTGTCCAGGTGAAGAATGCTTACCAAACGCTGCAAAACGAAGTAAAGCGAGACAACATTGTCAAGTTGATAAAGGGCGCCCGCAAGTCGGTCGAGTCCCAGCGCGCGAAACTGATCGCAAAGGGGTTCGTTGTCGTTGTCAAAATGATTATGTTCCTCACGAACGAAACGCATCCTGATTTTGGAGTGCGAACATGCCCTGTTGTGCCCGACGGTGGTTTAAACGTTTTCCTTGTGTGCTCTTAGAATGGAAGAACACAAGCTAGACCCGTTAGACTTCGCCATCGAACAAGCGACAATGAAGATTTTTGCACAAGCGGAACAACGTCGACGCCTCGCGAAGAAGAATGAAGTGGTCTACACGAGACGTGAGCGAGACCAAGAACTTCGAGAGCGGCAAGCCCGCATCGCGGAGCAAAAATTTAACGAGGTGCGTGTGATTGCTACTGCGACGGTTTCACAGTTGTCAAGCACTGTCAGTTCACGGTCATCAAACGTTTCATTCGTACGCGACAGGCATGGGATGAAACACGAGAAAAGCGGGTCGAGAACTGGCGTGACTTTGCCGATTATGGCGGCACTAAGAAAAAGAGACGGATGGGATTTGAACTGCGAGCACCCGAAATTATTGCCGAGACGTCTGGAAAGTCAAAAGGTGCGTGGTGCATTGCAGCTCCCTTCGACGTCGCCATGATTCGACTTCGAATGCGGGCTAATTTGACGGACTGTCTGCAGGCGCGTCCGAGCATTTGGTTGCCCGAAACGAAGCGTACAAAAAGAAATGGCGATGATGGTATCTCGTGCACTATCCACAAGCGATTATACGCGGGAGCCGACGACACCAAACAGCAGCAATGTTGCAATGTTCATCAATGCTCCAATGTTCAATTTTCATGGAAACATCAGATTCGCAGATTCTCTGACGGTCGCACTGTTCCCATTTCCTTCATACTGTACACGTCGTCGACCTACTTGACTAAAATGAATATCCAGGTATGAGAGTGCACCAATTTACCAATTTTCGTTAAATGCAACCCAACAGTATCTGTAAATACACAATACAGTACGTCGACTGTGCTGACGAACGAACTCACCGACTTTCGTTCGGAGTCGGCAAATTGCGCTGAACGACCACGTGGCACCGCTGCTCGACTGCGCCGTTGCCACGTGGTTAGGTAGGTAGGGTGCGCTCCTCGGCATTCAAACGAGTCGGTGGTCTGCTCTGCCTGTTGCCTGTTGCCTGTTGCCTGTTGCGGCGACATGTCTGCCAAGTTGTGCTGGTTGCACAGCCCACACAGGCACAGCCGGCGTCGACGACACATACAACACGAATGGGGCCAGTCGTTGTTGGCGTTGTCAGAAGGAGGCGGCCGATCGTCAGGTCGTCTCGATGACACGGATGTGTCATGCCAACTTTGCGACGTCGGAGAACGCTCGACGAACGACGCGGCAGTCAACAATACCATTCCGCGGTCGGCGTTGGTGCCGCGGCTGAAGCATCTGCAGCATTATCAATTAGAGGTCCGTGGTGCAAACCAGTTGCAGTCGATATATGGACGCACTTTGGCTCACTGCGGACCCACACGTAGGAAGCCGACCCCGCGCCTCACGGGTCGCCTGATACGAAATGTGAGCGGCATTTTTTAATTCGTTGACGCCACACGGTGTACAGCCGGCTCTGCCGACAGGACTTTGGTTCATGCCCATGGTTACATCCACACGCCGGCAGCAATGATGCCACAATAAAAATCGCGATTGACATAAGTCATCGATTATGGACACCCAGCTGTTGCCATGGCAAGCTCTGGTCGACGTGCTCAGGCGCAGGTTGATGGGCGTGTTTGACTTGGAGCAATTCGACATCGTGAGGGTGTGCGATTGCGGAAGCTCCGCCACTGTTTTTCATTGTCAGCTCGCTTTACACGATGGTCACCGCCATTCACCGTCAATGGCAGATGTGGCAGTCAAAATTTACCATGACTTCACGCAACTCCGTGGGAATGCCGCACGGATTCACACGCAACAGCTGGTCCGCGAAGAAATTAGAGCAATGAGTGCATTGCCACTGCACGCAAATGTGATCCCGCTCTTACGTGCGATTGGACCTTGCCCTCTCCCGAGCTGTTTCCACCGGTTGCTCCCCGAGGCGGTACGTGCACTGCAAAGCCGGAAGGTACCCACAATCGCACTCGTGACGCCGTTTTTTCCCTTCACGTTGGAACAACTCTTGTCCCCTGGTGGAGCTTCGACTGCCTTGTCACTCGTCGAGCTCGGAAAGCTGGTGTACGATGTCATGAGCGCAGTTTATCATTGCTACTGCCACGGCGTGTTGCACCTGGACTTGAAAGAGGACAACGTCATGGTTACCGCCGAAGGCCGTGCAGTGTTGATAGATTTCGGCAGTGCTGTCGCTTTCCCAAGAAGTAAGGATGGAAACAGCAACGTGGCCTCAGGTGGTGCTTCACCGGGGCATTCAGCTACGCCATCGACGGAGAAAACGTCATTTAACTTCGTTCTTCCAGTGATTCCAGATCGTATTCCAGGTGGAAATCCTGCACACATGCATCCCAAGATAATGAACCAACTCGTTCAAATTTCCGAAACGTGTCGCGCTTCCAATGTGGACTTCAGTGAGCAACCAATGTGGGCTCTACGAAAGTTCGTCAGGGACGTTTGGGAAACATTTTCACGCAATCGGAGCAGTGTTATTCCGGCTGATAGTTGGCGTGAGAAAGTTGCAGTGTTGGCGCAGCCTTCTCCTGTGCGCCCCAGTGAAGCGGATATCGGCGCGCCGCATGATGCACTACGTCAAATAGAACAAAAATCACCACAAGAACGCGTATTGCCCAAGCCATTCAGGTATTTTGTGGAGAGTCCAGAAGCTACAGGTGAGATGGGTCGAGACTACGATTTTCACGCCGCGTGGAGTGCATTTTCATCCAACTACAGCAGATGGACACAAAAGTTACAACGCAGCCCAAGCCCAATCCCGAGTGCTGCAGTCTCTGACGCATTTTCAGAAGTGCGTGCGAGCATGGCGTGCTCGAATAATGACGTGCTTCAGAATTTGAAGCTCCCAGCAACTGAAACAGGGTTGAGCGGCTTTCGGAATGCGGCAGGTACATTTGGGGCATGTGCGGTTCCTGCTGCACTGTGTCAGTGGCTGCATGCCAATGTTATTCACGAATTATCGTTCGATTGCTTTGCTCAGGCCACACGATGCTGCATCTCGCCGCAATGTGTGCCAAAGACTCGGGATTGAGGCTGGCGCAATCTTTGATACGTCATCATCTCGTTGATCCGACTTGTGTAGATAAACGCCAGGCCACTGCCTTACATTACGCTGCCAAAGAGAACAATGCGGGTGTAGTAACTGCTATTTTCGAAGAGATCGACAAAGATCACCGGAATTCCGCCAGCGTCGGTTACGCACAAAACACTCGACCGTCCATATCTGAGCTCCTTCCAAAGTCAAGTCCGGCGGCATGTTCGGCTCTTGTGTGGGCTGTGGTATTTGACAGTGTGGATGCATGTCGTGCATTGCTGGAACGTTTGCCGTATCAAATCCGTGAGGATAACGCACCTTGTTATGAGACACAGCCAGAATACGCGGCCACCGAGACTGATCGGCGGAACGAGAATGAATTCGTTTCCGCGCAGGATGACGGGGTTGCGTGCATCAATGTATTTTTGTATGCGATCATGCGCGGCAGTCTTCGATGCGCCGCATTGTTGTTGGAGCACGGTGCCGATATTAACTGTCGTGACTCTGAGGTATGCAGTGCTTTCGGTTGCCTTCGACCTCAGTGCGTCCGTTTTCACAGTGGGTCTCGCATTGCTTGTATAGGGAATGACAGCATTACTATATGCAGTCGCGGAAGGCCACGCGGAGGTATGCGGAGAGATTTGCATTGGGTTCGGCGTCGTTGTGGAGTTACATCTCCAGTGATTCTGTTGTTTTTGTGCACCGTCGACCTTGCAGGCGGCAGACCTGATATTGACTTTCTCTGGCCAAGAGTATGTTTCAGCTTTGCTGTCCCGCGTGCCTACAGCAGTTTGTGTTATCTTGTTGTCTGTTGGTGTTACAATCCAGGCGGGCTCGGGTAGACATTGTCGAATTAACGACAGGATGCACAGCTCTGTTCATGGCTTGCCAGGTCGGTCGCACTGTAACACGGCAGCGTTGCGGTGTCATGGCCTCGCTGCGCTCCGAGGAATTAAAGGTGTATTTGGAACAGGTTGGGCACCCTGCTAATGTGGTTGACGCCGTCATCGAGCGTTGGATGGACTCCATGGAAACGGCAGACGGCGAAATATGCTCTCATCGAGAGCACCATGGCTGGTCACCTTTGTTCGTCGCAGTCGGGTGTGGCCACGTGGCAGTGGTGAAAAAATTGTGTGGTGCTGCAAGGGACGGTGGGAGAAATATTACAAGGTACGTTGAAATTGTGCGTGATTTGGTGTTGCCACGTTATAATTCTGAACGACGATGCCCGTTGATGTGTGTGAGCAGCGTCGTTGCCGAGTGGCTCCGTGGTGGCACCACGCAGGATCATGAGTTTTGGAACACGAGCATTCCAGCTGGTACGACACCCATGCGACTCGTCGAGATTTTGCGTTGTCGCGACGCTGACACTGCTCCCGAGAGCCGTGGCGCTGCCAAATATCAACCCGACAACGAGGAACCGCAGGACGTTGACCCGTGCGCTTCCACAGAGGCATTGCTACAGATTGAAGGTTTGTTAGGCATGGCCGCGAAAGCGGTCGAAACAAGTGCGGAAAGCGCCGTGGACGTGGCTGCAGTGTGAACGCGTGCGTGCCAAGGAATACAAACAAAATCTAGATAAATCTAAGTATCACTGCACAAATGGCGTTGAATGAGTCACAAGAAATGCCCGTCCATTTTCAATTCCATAGCTGCGTGCAAATTGATGTTGCGGTCTGGGTTCTGGAAAGGGTCGTTGTAGATGTCCTCCACCCCGAGATCGGAATGCGTATCGAACATTGTTGCAAAACCTGTGAAAGATGACTCCAAAGTCGGAAGACGTTGGCTCTTGTTGAGAATTAAGGCTTGCATTTGGGCGTGCAGAGCTGCGTGTCGGCCGTACACCTGCTCCAACTGCTTAAGGTGCAGCTTCCACTTCTGCTTGGGCGCCTGTGATGGAGTTGCGAAATTCGGCAGCGTGAAATCAACAGTGGCGATACAGAGAATGAAACAATAGCAACGGAACATACCAGGTGCTCGATAATTTCCACTGGGTGGGACGTCAATTTGTCGAACTTCATTGACGGAACGCCACCGTTACGCATCACGTCAATCTGCGCATGCTGATGCGGGAGGGAGAGATTGGCAGAGTCCATATTGTCGCGCTGTTTGGTGGGTTGTGTTGGGCTAGGGAAAGGAACGCGCAAGAATGTACCGGCGCGACAAATAAAATGAAAGCAAAAGCTGCAAATTTTGGTTGTTCGGTGAGCGCTGGCGAAGGACCAGGCACCTTGGTCGTCGTTGTCGGGATGTTATGGACCTGGTGCTTTTCGTTGCAGTGACGCGAGTGCGTGCTGCGACCTCGAGCCGTAAAGTGCTCACAGTAAGCAAGCATCGGGCACCACAACAACGACACGCGTGAAGACTCACTCCACAACGCGTGTCCTTGACACGTTACGCGTTGACACAGAGCGCTCGTGCAAAAACATCCATCAGACCACCGTCCGCCTCCACACCAATCTGTCACCACGATATCGCACACTCCACCGTTGCTCTTCTGCCGTTCGAGAAGTGTCCCGCGTCCGCTGCTGGCGTCCACAGTCCAGCAAAAACAAAAAGGCGACGAACAACAACGAACGAACGACAAACGACGAACGGCGAACGACAAACGACGAACGACGAACGACGAACGACAAACGACGAACGATCGATCGAACTTCGAACGAACTCTTCCGACACGTCGCAGCCACTGACGACCTCAACCGACTGATTAAAGTGCACTGACAGTGAGCGAATGAATTGAGCGAGTGGACCGACCAACAAAGGCAGGACGGCGGCGTGTACGGTAAATGTACATTTATTGTACATTGTGGTGTACATGTGTGATTGTAGTGAAGTAAACGCTGAATAGTGGCCTTGGAAAGGTACGTGTACATAATATGTACGGTTGCACTGTGCAGCGCAGTGCAGTGTGTTGTGGGAGGGGGGAGGTGTTTGAATAACTACTGAAGAGTGAGTGCGTGAGTGATTTTGTTTTGAACGCAACCACAGCAAATCATTTCCCGAATGAACGTACTGTTCATTTGTAGTAACGCACGTCACTATTTTCATCGACGCTCCGTTAGTTCACTCCACTGCAAAAAGTAGTGATAACCGATTTGTATGTGTTCAGTACATTGTATTTGATATTCACTTCTGATCACTGGTTGGTAGTATGTGCAATAATTCCATTGGTATACGTACTTGGTACTGGATCATGATCGGCCTGATAAATTCATACAAAAATATTTCAGTACTTTGTATACCGGTACTAACATAATCACTTTAAAACAACGGCTACTGCCTGCTTCTCTCTTTTCGAAGTTGCCCCAAGATTTGAAAATGTCGAATACAGTATAGAAAATCGTTAAATTCAATAGTGGACAAACACGGAAACGAAAATTTGTTTTGTGAGGATCCAATGTTATTGTTTCTGTTTCGCTGTTTGGTGGAGTCAGGGCGTGAGTGAGTGAGTGAGTGAGTGAGTGAGTGAGTGAGTGAGTGAGTGAGTGAGTGAGTGGACGGACGGACGGTGGTTTGTTTGTTGTGTGTTCGTTCGTTCGTTCGCTCGATCGTTCGTTTGAACGAACGGTTCGTCCGTTCGTTCGTCCGTTCGTTCGTTCGTTCGTTTGTGTGTTCAATCAACCGCTCCGTCGCCGTCACACCACCAAGTTCGATCCAGAGGAGGGTGTCGAGGAAGGACACTCCAACCGTGCACTGAGACACTGACCAGCCGATTATTGCCGTGCAAGCAACTTCTGTGGTGGTGTTGTCGGGTGTGGGACTGCTGAGCTGGCAGCACAGCAGACACTTCCACGACAACAGCAGCAGCCCCGGTGACGAACAGCACGGGCGAGTGTTGAGCTGGTTCGACTCTGCGGACAGGAATCCATGTGGATACTCACGACTGCGATTGAGCGACAGCGGGAACACAATTGCCAGGGAGGTGAGACAGCGTCTCATGAAGACACAATTGGCACGGACCCTCAAGTTACAAGTTGTGATTTTTGCGACACACACTTGAAACACGGAGCAACATCCGGAGCATATTTGGACGCACCGTGTGTTCAGCGGCGTTTGTTACATCTCGCCCTCTGCATTGAGGTGCGACGATGTGCCTTGTTGGAGGAATGTGTGCACTCTTCATTGTCACTGAGGCACTGTAGACGTGAAGCTTTACGCACCATGTCACTAGACGTCACGGAGATTTATTTCGAGCTCAACGAGCGGCCATTAGGGTTTGACGTGGAAGATGATCCTGAAGGTGACCATATTCTCGTGCGCGCGTTTACGTTACGCGACAGTTTGGCCGAGCGAAAAGGTATTCGAGTGGGTGATCGCATCGAGAAACTCAATGGTTCCACGAAACACTGTATCAATCGAACATCGTTTACCTCGGCCGTGCGCGAGTTGCCTGAAGGGGCCTCTGTCAAGTTAACGATATCGAGACCCAGTCATGCAGTGGTTAACAAAGCTGCTTTGCAAAAGTTGGACTTCACGTTTCGCGAGCCCGGTAGTCTCGGGGCCATGCTGACGGGCAGTGCCGTGACGGTCGACGATGGCACAGCCGACAAAAAGCAGGAGCAATATGCCATTCAGGTGACTGGTTTTCAGTCATCAGATAGTTCCGCCGCAAAGTCAGGTCTTCGAGCAGGCGACGTGTTGCAGGCTGTTAACGGGCAGAGCGTGGCTGCCCTTGACTATGACGCAGCCATGCAGATCGTCACCTCGGCAGCTGGAGCTCGACCTCTGACTCTGTCCGTGTTGCGTGTGAACTCGCGGTACAACGTCAAAAGCCAACCGCAGAACGAAGCGAAGAACGGAGGGAGCGGTTCCCAGGAGACAAAAAGCAAAGAAGCCGATGACAATGGCGGGACTGGACAAGAAAAGGCAACTAAGGACTCGGTAGTGGAATCGACGTCGGCTTCATTATCGAAAACGAATAACAACGCACTCGAGCAGCAATTGTACTCGCACAAATTACAGCAAGTGTTTGACAAAAAGGGTAAACCTGACCTGCAGGCGATGTCAGCGTTTCAATTGAAAAAGATGGTGCGTGAGGCTGGTGGGGATCCTAGTGGCTCTAAATCAGAAATCCTTGAGCATGTCCGAGCCGTGTTAGGTTCCGACGCCACGGGTGGCAGCGACGACGAACCCGACGAACCGCAGCAGTCACCAGATCAGCAGCAGCAGCCGCAGCAGGAAGCTCACCCGCAGGTCGAGTCGACTACCAACGACACGGCTGGAGCGGAAAAACACGAAGTGCCAGTGTGGTTGTCAGAGTTTTTGGACGGTCTGCCGGCCCCGCAGCGTGCGGCGGTCGAGGCCGTCCAAACTGGCAGTGTGGCAACAATGTCTCCGTTCAAAATCAAAAAGATGTTGCGCGAGAATTCTCTCGACGTGAGTGGTTCCAAGGACGAGCTGACCGCAAGATTGAAGAAATTTGCGGACAATATCGCCGGTGACTACGTGATGGACGATGCCACAAGCTCCGACGAAAAAACGTTGGAGTTCAACCCATCAAATACCGTTTCAGACAACATTGCGGACGAACTCAGTACCGACGATACCGCATCCACCGCCACGGCCCAGGATTTTCGACCAACTGGTTGGCCGGGTAGAACAGACCGCGCAATGAGTGGGTTAAGCGTTTTGTCTCATGCCAGTACAATGCCGGTCACTCCGCCCCCAGAAGAAGAGGACAGTCAGAAGCACACGGATGCTGCCACGGCAAGTGGTGACGATGACAATGATGCCCAGAAAGGCGACCTTGTTGCTGCAGCATTGGAGCTCGGGGAACGATTGGCAGGCAAGGATGTGCGTACCATGCCCAAGGAGGAACTGACCGAAATGGCTGCCCTGATGAAAAGAAGATACGGCGGAGAAACCGCAAAGCAAGCACTGAGTGCTGCTTTTAGCAAAAACGTTCAGGACATCCAGCGCGCCCAAAAACTTGCCAAGCAAAAGCAGCTTCTTTCTCAAATCGCTAGGCAGCGTGGCAAGCCTGTGGTGATGCCACAGCACATTAGGTCGGCTAGCAACCCGTCACCTCGTAACGCCGACGGTTCTCTCAAGTTGAAGCGGATCGCCATTGCGCAGGCACACAAGAATGATTCTGGGCTAGGGGGGATGGAGTATATTCTGGAGAATTTGTTGCTCCGAAGCCCGCCGCAGTACTTCGTGGCGGAGCGTCCGGAGGACCTGCCGGCGAGTAAAGTGGACTTCAATTATGTGTGCGTTAACCTGTGCCCATCCTACGAGGGAGAAACGTACCGCCGCGCGGTGGAGGATCCATCCGCGGTGTTGAGTGATAGATCACTAACCACCACCTTGACTCTGAAAGTAGACCGCAGTACACTAGCTGATTTTGTCCTCAGTAGCGCTGATTCTGCGATGCCTCACACTGTGGAGCGATGGAGCAGTGACATCAGACCGAAGCTGTCATTGCTCAATCCAATGGAGCACAAAAATCGCCTTGTGATTGGTGATATTGTCGTGGCATTCGGGGGTTTTGCTCTCGCAGGTGCAAGCGACAAAGCAGTTGCTGAGTTCATCGCCGACCATTTGTTTCAGAACAACAACAACGCAGATGATGGTGACACAACCGGTGACAGCGACGACAGCGACGACGATGATGACCCTTTCGGTGACGGACACTTGATGACTGTGATTGTCATGAGGTCGCTGGCTGTTCATGTCGCTGCGATCCAGGCACGATTGGACGTAGCCCACAGCAATTTGTCGCAACTTCTTGCGCAAGGGTTCGCGCCGAAAAAAAGCGGAGACCGTGACGTGGAGCATCCCGTCAGAGCAGCTGTTCGAGCGTTCCGAATGCAGCATGCCGGTTCGAGCATCGTGACTGCGGCATCTGCTCTCGCGCAAACCGTCCGCGAAACGGTATTTTGGAATTATATCTTGAGTGTTGAATCTAAGATTCCGGATCCAGGCGACGACGCGTCTGAAACATATTATGAAAGTTCGAGTGACGACGACTTCGGTGACTCCAGTACATCAGGGACCCACCAACATCGCCGCACGCACCGCAAGCAGCTAAGCATCGCAGCGATGGCACGTGCAGCTATGGTGAAAGGGAGCACGACCCCTACAAGTGTCAAAAGCACCACTCCAACTCACGGTAAAAAGATGAGCATTTCAGAAGCTGCTGAAATTGCGACCAATGCGCATAGGTCCATTTATACGACTGCTGGTTCCGCACCAGCCCAGTCCTCCTCTTTGGCCACCACGCCGACGTCAATTTCAAGCACCCAACAGTCGTCAGCTCAGCCAACGGCACAAGTGAAGGAGACAGTGCCTGCTGTGCAGGCGAGTGAGGAAGGAGTCCACCGCTACTCGAACTCGTCCTTCGCAATGCTCCGGCGTATGTCCGCCATTAAGAGAGATCTCGAGCACCACTCTGCAATGGTACGTGCTGTTCCTGCGATCAATTACTCTCCTCGTTCTTGCATTGATTTTGTGTTGTTTCTTGTATTCCCAGCAAAAACAGCGGCAAAGAGCCAATTCAACGGGATCGTCGACATCGATGGCGTCTTCTGCATCCGAGACCTCAACATCCTTTGACCGATACGACCATCAACGACAGCAGTCGCAGGTGCAGGGTTTGGCGCTGAACACCAAGGGGGAAGAATCAAAAGCAATACGTCGCTTCAACTCGACTGGCACAGCATTTGAAATGCAGGGATATACGGAGGACGAAGCACCATCAAGTCAAACAACGCCAACCAATCGAACAACGCCAAAACCAAAACACCGACGGCGCAGCTCTCGGGCATCGCAAGCCTCCATGACGTCCATCGAGATGCTGGAAAACCTTGGTATCAGTGCGCAAGACGCTGGAAAAAGTGGAGGCGATCAAGGCATGTGGAAACGTTCACCAAGCACGCTAGGTGCATGGAAACGGCGGCCGTCCAAAGGCCACACCAAAGTTGCTTCATTTGGCGGGGCCGACGCGCTGCCAGCCGCTGAAAGTATCGACGCTGTTTTCCACAAGTTCGACGTGGACGGCGACGGGAAGATTAGCTCTTCAGAAATGGTGTACGCCGCTCAAACCTTGGGCATCAAAGCGGGAGTGGGCGCTGTACAGGATCTCCTCGATCAAGCTGATGCAGATGGTGACGGAAACCTTACAAAGGAGGAGTTCCGTGACTTTTACTCGCAACACGCTGCGTCGCTCGATTTGGCTGCTGTCACTCGAAAGGTACGCAGTCGTTGACATTGTGGAATCGCAAATGTGTATCTGCGTTATTTTCGTGACCTATTTTATGTTTCACCAAGGCGGCCAGTTTTGGGACACTCATCGAGAGTGTTCTTGGGGTCTCCGTGTCTCTGGATGTCGACCGCAACCTGATCAATCAAGCTGTGTCCCCGCGAGGAACTCAGAAGGCTAATAGTTTCGTTAACTTGGTGCGCCTGTTACTTGACGTAGTCCGCGCATCATGTTGGTCTTCACGTCATTGTGTATGTTATGTACAGTTCGCTGGCGGGGACAATGATCCGAGTGATGATGCAGCCGCTGTTGCTCGACGTGCACAGCATGCCGAAGAACTCGCCGCCGAGCACGCCAAGGTACGTCTTTCGTTTCCCGTATGCCGCTTTTGACAATTCTGAGCGTCGCTCTTCCAATTTCTCCTTAGCTGGCCGCCGAGAGACCGGTTGCAGAATTCTTGGACCGTGAGCAACTTGCGATTCTGGATCACGAAGCTAAGATGTTGGGCGGGCAACAGCATGGTTACATACAACTGCAAGACTTGCCTGATTTCTTCCGCAACGTCGCCGCGGGTCTCGTACGCTTGTTGCCCCCTGATGTCGTCGACGGCGAAAGAGGAACGGATGAGATCGCCGAAAACTCGCATGGAGACGTCAGTTCCAAGAGTGAGGGTGCTGGGGGCGACGCTGAAAGTGATGACCAGTCCCAGGATCGCCCGCGAAGTACACGGAGACCGTCTCGCCACAAAAGATACAATTCTACAGGCACCGCAGAACAGGTTGTTGAAATTACAGACAGCAGCCATAGTGACGATGACATCACATCGTCAAATTCCGATACCGAGGATATGATTGAAGCAAAAGAACAAGTCAGCGAGCAACCTCAAGACCCAGCAACCCGCTTGCGCACATGGGTACGAGAGGCTGAAGCCACTGTGTTGCAAAGTCTTGGTGTTCATGCCGACGAGGCAATGAGGTCTCCGGCGGTCAGAGTGCCCCTGGCTGCAATTGATGCAGCATTTTATCAGGTTGCCAGTGTACGGAAATTTGCATTTGTGTCCGCAGCATTCGGCAGTGTGACGGGGCCAGGTGGTTTGGAAAACCACAAAGCGAGCAAAAAGCGTCGCCAGTCGCAAAAAACTTCATCCATGTTTCCGGAAGGCGCACTGCTCGTAAACAGTGTATTTCTGGAATCGGACCTTGCAACGGATGGGATTGTCGCTTCAGGAGACCGTATCGTCGCAGTCAACGGGCGCTTTGGATGCGCAGTTCCCAATTGGGGGGCCGGGTTGTTGCCAGCAACCGAGAGCGGGTCTTATGCACTTCACGACATGGTTGGAGAAGTTGCTCGAAGCTTACATGACAAACAGAAGACAATATCTCTGCTTGTACAAGTTCGCGTGCCAGACAAGTTCCTTCTTGACGGTTCTGGCAACAGCAAATGCAATGGCATCTATGCCCGCATCCATGTGACAGACCGTCACTATCCTCACGCCCCGGAGTGGCACGGGCAGGAATCGAAGACCGGTGAGACTCCGGTGGATCAACCGATCGTTGTGTCGGCAGACGATGCGTTGCCGGTGTACAAAAATGTGCGATCACATTTTATGTTGTGCGCAGCAACCCTTCCAAATTTCTGTTCGTTCGTCGGACCAGCGGCTGTCGAACTCAAGCAGGTTTTCATCCACTGCAAGGTGCTTCCGTTATTCAAAGCACACGGCCGCGAAAAGAAGAAAAAGAAGAAGAAAAATACGTCTTCAGAGGGGACGTCACGATTTCGCGCATCAAAAGGAGCCTCGAGTGACAGCGGCAATGATGATGTGAGCGACTCCAGTGCAAGCAAGGTAACAAGTGACGTTGACCGTTCAGCATCTAGCAAGGGTGATGCTGACAGTAGTGGAGTGAACAGTGACGAGGACGAAGGAGTATTCTTTACAACGAAGTTGTTCTCAGACTTAGGAGAGTATACCGCGTACCGACTCAGGGTGGGATCCACGGTCAATTACACTTTATCGACACTGAAAGGCCTTGAGCCGCGCGAAGGAGATCTCCTCGTCGACATCGACTTTATTGGTGATTTGGCTTCCAAAGAGACAAAGGACGTAGTGACGGTTGTGGCGTTGGCTTTGGAACGAGAGAAAAAAGAACTTCAGCCGTCAAAGGACAAAGGGCTTGATGCTTCCGTTCTTCGCGTCGCTCAAACCATGCAGCAGGCTGAATTCCTGGCAGACTCTGAGTGGCGAAAGGCCATGGCGCCCCAGGAAGATGGACAAATCCGCGGCGACTACGCTGCGATCGATCACGAAGCGTTTTTTGCGCGTCAAGGAGTTGTTAGCGTTGGTGAAACCACTCTGACTTTGGAATGTAGTGTCAAGCAGGGCACCGTGTAAGTTGAGGTTTGCAGTATCCCCCTCACGACAATGTTGGGTGACGGTGTGCGTTTTCTGCGCAGGTTTCGAGTTGCGCAATTCGAGTCATACGCAGTTTACTTGGAGGGGTCAAAAACAGCAATGTTGCCACTCTGTAGCGGTGATGCTATAGTTGCTGTTCTAACAGGTATGCTGTGTTGTTGTTCGAGCTCGATGCGATGCCAAGCTGCCCGTGAAATATGCAAGGTGCCCTTGTGCAAGGTGGGCAAATCTTCGACATGCGCGGCCAACCGGCGGAGAGAGTGGCGTCGTTTTTGCAGACCGTCGACGGTGAGGACATTTCAACTGCGTGGCTGTGATGTGTTTTGTCGTTGATCGCGATGTCTATCACAATTGGCATGGTAGGTGCGGTCCAATTCGTAGTTATTCGTGGGACTAAAGTAATCCGAGAAGCCTACTTCCGCGACAGCACGGGTGTGGACTATGTTGCGGAGTATGCGGAAGATATGGAGGCCTTGTGCGGCCCGGCTGTAGGGCTGGTTCATGGACTGGTACCTCGATGCGTGACTGCTGCCCAATCGTTCAGATTTACGCTGCACTACGACGCAGACAGGTGTGTGCGTGTGTTTGCGAAAGGAATGGAAAGTCTATTCATCACATGCTGAGGACGTTGTGTGCAGGTCGCTCGGAATCGACATTGCAGATATGTCTAATGCGAATGAGGTGTGTGACCAGCTCCACACATGCTGCTACACTCACTACGCATTGCTGATGATATATGCGCGATTTGTAGAACTGCGCCTTCAGTGCGATAGTAAGGGATTTAGAGGATGAGAAATCGCAAGCTGCACGTGTAGGGTTGTTGCCTGGAGATGTCATCGTGCACGTCGGTGAGGCATCGTTGCGAAATTTGTCTTTCTCGCGCACTATGGACGTGCTGCATCGTCAATTAGACATATGCCGGCGATTCATGGTTGGTTATTTTCTTTGGCGTATTCGCACAGTTTGTGAATGAAATTTTCTTGCATGTTGACACTGGTCTCTTGTCCCTAGATTCCGTTGGAAATTACCGTTCTGCGCATCGAAAATCCCGCATGCACCATTTCGGAGGACTTTGTTGACTTCACCCGACGAACTCGCCAAACTATTGCGATTGTGGACCCTTTGGTTTATGGGCCACTTCAACGGAGAGAGTGGGGTATTGCCAACAATGACATTACACGCGAACCTGCACACGGTGACTCCAAGGCCAAAGGGACCCAGGTGCCAACTGTCGAGAGTAACTGTGGTCGGAGCGCTGTCATTCGTGGGTGGTGTGACGATGCCGTATGGGTGATCATGGATCCCGACAGACGAGTTGCTTACGCACAGCGACGGAGTATGACAGCGTCGACACTGTTGAAGCCATCTTCGTCAAATTCTGTATCAACTCGTGGCTCACCTTGGATGTTGTGGGATCCACAATATGCAGAGGTAAGCCAGTGTTTGTCTGCTATCGGCGTGCAGAAGTGCACTTTTGTTGATTGGATCTTGGTTTTGCAGCTGGGACCGCCAGTGGAAGATTGCCAAGCCCTCGCACGGCTGAGTAAGGGAATAACGTCTGGTGACGCCGCTCTAGACAACAAGCTCGACGGATTTCCTGGTGAAGACGACACAGCCTTCACGAGTAATGGCGAGCTCGACTTCCATAGACCGATATTTGACGATATGAAATCGAATGACTTCCTGATGATCCTCAGTGAAAGACGCCGCCGCGAGCACAATGCGGTTGCTGTCGCTGTAGAGAGAATGCGCATTTTTCTTGCCACACCAGAAGGTGAAGCGGAATTGCTGAAGGAGTCATTGTTGCTGCAGGACGAGCCCGACCCTCGTGCTGCTGCGTACGCAAAAATATTGCGGCGCGTTGAGGCTGACGTTCGACGTATGGAGGTTTGTCGTGCAACATTCGATGTTTTCGCCCGTACTGTGCGAAATTCAATGGCATAATTTTTGCTACTTTAATTCACTGTGCAGAGGGAGGAGCTGCCGGATGAGGCTCTGAAGGACGTCGAGCGCGAAGTGCGCCAGGCAGAGGCCACTCTGGAGAATTCAGAGCCGGGCAAACAACTTCTAATGCGAGAGATTGAGCGAATTCGCGGGGAAATCCCCACAGACGAAAATGGAGTCTCGCAACTGAGCGACGACGAGATACGGGCTCAGGCAATTGCATCTATCCTGAACCGTGTTCGGCAGAAGGCAGTTTCGTCCAAGCTTCGAGCCCAACGTGAAGCCAGAGAACTGGCCCGACAACGCCCAACGGCCGCGTCTTTGAAGCGAGATGGCACAGCAAAGCAACGGCGTGTGTGGCCAGACGAGTACTATCGTTTCAATTTCCGTTCGTCAGTTGCAAGGCGTGTGATTTTCAGGTTGGCGTACGCACTGCACTTACGACGGCTGCACGCGTACCAAGTCAATGCATTTAAGCGGTGGAAGCTAGTTGTGTCGAATGTGAACTTGCCTGAGATCCCATCCAAGTTGATGGATGAAGTTGATCCAGCAACTCGAAATCTTGTGGGCCCTGGCGAAAACAATAAAGATATCACATTGGACGATTACTTGCTCGACAAGATTGAGGAAGAAAATATGACCCAAGATGCGATCCGACTGAATTTCAAACGGTATAAATCCGATCCACGAGTAGCTGCGACGGTCCGTCGTGTGCATGCTTCGCAAAAGGTAACACGGGACCTTGCACGCCAGCTGGCAAATTTGAAA
>ENA-OWNT01002064-OWNT01002064.1-seawater-metagenome-genome-assembly--contig:-NODE-2064-length-22029-cov-4.769042_pt1 | contig 22029 bp, 20 predicted proteins | sample MGYA00238136_ERZ651165 | MGnify/ENA primary metagenome ERZ651165 (study PRJEB26861, sample SAMN08777766) | seawater metagenome | isolation source: coastal seawater | place: USA: Florida | collected...
CAGTCAGTCAGTCACGCTGCCACAGTGCCACAGTGCCACAGTGCCACCGCCCGCAGTCAGTCAGCCAGTCAGCCAGTCAGCCAGTCAGCCAGTCAGCCAGTCAGCCAGTCAGCCAGTCAGCCAGTCAGCCAGTGAGTGAGTTAGGCAATGAGGCAGCCCGCCATTCACTCACTCATTCACTCACTCATTCACTCACTCACTCACTCACTCACTGTGTGCGACGTCGTTCGTTGATTGATTGATTGATCGTCAGCTCTCAGTCAGCTCTCAGTCAGCTCCCAGGATGGATGGATGCCGGAGTTCGTTCGTCGTTCGTTCGTTCGGTCGTTTGTTTGCTGCTGCTCACCGATTTTCGATTTGTTCGATGTTCGTTCGTTCGTTGTTCGTTCGTTGTTCGCTCGTTGTTCGTTCGTTGTTCGTTGTTCGATGTTCGATGTTCGTTGTTCGTTGTTCATCGAATCACTGATTCGTTTGGTTGTGGCGTGGCGTGGCGTTGCGTTGCGTTGCGTTGCGTTGCGTTGCGTTGCGTTGCTTTGCTTTGCTATGCTTTGCTTTGCTTTGCTTTGCTTTGCTTTGCTTTGCTTTGCTTTGGCTTTGCTTTGCTTTGCTTTGCTTTGCTTTGCTTTGCTTTGCTTTGCTTCGGTTGCCGTTGTCGTTGTCGCTGCTGCCGCTGTTGTCTGCCGTACTCATGATGGTGGTTGTGGTTGTGGTTGTGGTTGTGGTTGTGGTGTGGTCGTCGTTGCTTGTTTGATTGTTCGCTTTTGAAGTCGTGCTGTTGTTGTTGTTGGTGGCGTTGGTGGCCGTATTTGTTATTGTCTCACTGCCGTCGTTGTCGCGGTCTTACTTGACCTCTCTTCGTCGCGGGCGGGTGGCCGTGGCGTGGTTCGGCGTGGCACAGCGAGGTTTCAGTGCGTTAAGTTGGTGGCTTGGGGATGCAATACGATGGGTGGCTTCAGCCAGTGCGACGTCGTCCATGCGTGAACTCCGTGACGACGTTGCGCCAAAGTGCACTTTCGACGACACAAGGACACTGGGCCAACTTCGTTGTGTCGCTGCGTTGTCGTCGCTTTGTTATTGGATCCGCGACATCGAACGTGGCGTCACTTGGTGGTGGTGGTGGTGGTCATACGCCGGCGACGCCCAACACGTCTTGCGTGTTTGAGCCTGGCGAATCACGTTCGCCAACGCACAATATTGTCTGGCACTGGTGTTTGCGCCCATCCACTTGTCTGCGACCTTTTTTGGTTTGTCTTGCTGCCGCAAGTTAGATCTTTCTTTCGCTCACTCACGCGCTGCCTGCCTGCCTGCCTGCCTGCCTGCCTGCCTGCCTGCCTGGCTGGCTTCGTTGTCGTTGTCCCGCCTGCGCTGCGAGAGCGGACGCGAACGACACGAGCCGAAGGCGAGTGCTCCAGTGACACCAACCAGTACGGTTGTGTGTCGTGCGGGCGTTGAGTTGCCACTCGCCGTCACACGACAACCGCTGTGCTGTCGCCGACGCTCGCGGCACGGACTTCAACTGCCACGATGAGCCGCAAAAAGAGACCGGCGCCGTCCCAGACGCAGACGTCGGCCAATTGCCATTTAGACGTGTCGCTCACGTCGAGAGAATGGAAAAAGGCATACTTCGGGGATCGCCCGCCTAGGCTTTCCATCAAGCTGCGAAACCCGCCCGCATCGCTCAATTCGCTGACGCTCAGGGCATTCACGAGCTTCGTTGGTGAAGTACCGGTCATCACCACAAAGAAGAAAACGACTGTCTGTTCTCGGAAGTCAGACGAGCTCCGCGTGAAGCAAATGCAGAATCAGACCATCAAGTGCATGAAGAGCTGGTCGCACTGTGGTTGCATTCGCGGGCTAGAAACAGTGGAAGGCGTGACCGGCGAAACGGTGTTCCGCTGCTCCACCGGCAAAGCGTTGCTGGCGTGGATTGCAGGGGTGCGCGCCAACGAGGACAACGAGGGCATCGTGTTTTTGAAGCCCGACGATGTCAAGATGCATCTTTCGTTGCACAATGGTGTGCTCACGCTAAAGGAGAACGCCAACGGCAGCGGGAACGTGGTGAAGCAGTGGAATGTCTTGGATCGCAAGGGAAAACCGGCCATTAGCGTGCAGAAGTACTTCAAACGAGTGGTCCTGGACCGCAGCAACGACTTCTCGGCCGTTGTTTCCTTCGCCTTTCACACGGGGCGTTACGGGGCTCAAGTGTTCAACATTGAACCCCAAGGTCCGAATCCACCCTGCGGCGCGTACGAGAGTCCCATTTTTAGCGTCACTTCGTGCAACCGTCACCCACCAAGGAGCCCGCTTCTGCAGGCGCAGGAGGACGCCGCGCTTGCTGCCCGCCGCGCGAGAGCGCAACAGCAGCACCAACAGATGCTTCAGCACCAAGCCAGACAGCAAATACAACGACAACAGCGCCTCCAGCAGCAACAGCAGCAGCAACAACAGGGGATCCGCCTGGGCGGTGGACTGGATGGCAGTGTCGCGACTTCGTTAGGAGAAAACGGGCACGCCATTGCCAGTAGGGTACAGCAGCAGCAGGCGGCTGGGTCCAACCGCAAGCGGGGCGGCGTCGCCGGCGGCGGTGCCAATGGATCTTTCGACGCTCGTCGCGGCGCGCACGGGTTTCGTCCGGAAAACGACCGCTCGATGGACAAGAAAACGCGTCGTCGCACGCACTCGTACGTCGGCCTCGGTGGCGAGCGTGTGCATAGAGACCAATCCATGTCCGACGCGATGAGCCCGGACTCGCCAGGGGACGAAGGCCGCGAATCCTCGTTGGATGTCAACGGCAACGGACCTTTCTTCCAAGTGCTGCAACAGCGCCAGCCACGGCACTTCCAATCGCACCCACCGGCCGCAGGCAACATTTTAGAAGACCAAATATCGCGGCTGCAAGGCGTTTCGTTCAGTGACGACAGTCCTGGCGGGAGGACTTCGCGGCTGCCATCGTCCTTGTCACAGGTGTGTGCTGGTTCCCCGTGTTGTTTCGGTCGGCCGGCCGGCCCGTGTGTCTCGAAGCCTGCGTTTTTTTGACCTTTTGTTGTGCGTTGTTTGCTCCCATCCTTTCCTGTGGGTGCGCCGCAAACCACCCCGTGATGTGCTGTGCGTGTCGCGAAGACGAGCTTGTCGGATTTGCACGGTGCGTTCGCGTCACAGTTGATCGTACCCGTGTCATGACCGGCCGTGACAGTTCTAAACAGTTTGCCCGTCCATCTTTTGTTGTACAGAAATTCCTTCCGTCAGCAGCTCAGGCAGCCTGGCCAGTTTGGGATTCAGGCGCAACTCCAGTCTGGAGGACTTTAATCAGTTCCTTGGAGGGGCGACAACGTCCGGCCCCGCCAGAAGCGCATGGCCCCGCCAGAATTCTAACGGTGAAGACGATGTTGTGAGCGCCCTTTTCGCTTTGAACGGTGAGTCACGCACGTCACCCCGTTCGGTCGCGCGTTACCTTCCGCGTCGCTCATTCTGTTGTGTTTCTCTTGCCACCCAGACGCCGACGGCAAACTGCGGCCTAGCTTCGGCACCGGCCCTCGCGTCGCACGCCCGGGTCGCCGCGGAAGCTCAAATGGAAGAAGCAACAGTGGCGCCGATAGTAGCCACCCTGCATTCGCCGGGTACGTGAAGCGCGCTTGTGTGCTCTCGTGTCTGGCGCCAGGTCTGCTTAGCTAACCCGAGTACGTGCACTTTGCAGACCTCCTGCGAGCAACCTCGGGACGACCTCCTTTAAGTCGCCGGCGGACTGGTTGCCAGATGCTAGTGTGACCCGATGCTGCACGTCAGGGTACGTTGCCACAGTCGATGCGCGCTCGTCACACTGAAAATTGCCGCCCCTCCGTGCCGCTGTTGACATTTGCCGTTGCGCTGCGCTGCCTTCGCACAGGTGTCCGGTGCATTTCAGCCTTCTGAACCGGCGGCACCACTGCCGTGTGTGCGGGAAAATCTTCTGCAAGGAGTGCTGTCCCAAGCGCAAATCTTACTTCGGCAATAGGGTGTGCGGCGATTGCGCAAACACCATTCCTGGCGCTGAAGGTGGGGCAGCCACGAAGGCAATAGGCCTCGTCGCGGGCGCGCATCAGCGCATGGAGCGCGAGCGGCAGATGATGAGCCAGTCGGCACCCGCACCAGGCGGGTCGTGGGATTTTGATAGTAGTCGCTCGGATAGTGGTCGCTCAGATAGTGGCCGCTCCGATGGCGGGCGCTCCGAACGCCGGTTGAGTGGGTCGGATCTGTTTGCCATGGGGTTGAACAGTGGTACTAACGGCACCCTGCCGCTCGGAAGTCGCATGCGGCGAAGCGGTAGCAGTAACACGTCACTGGATCTGATGACTGGGTTCGGCAGTCGCAGCGACAGCGGCAATAGCTTTGATGGAGGGAACGGCGACGGTTCTCCGTCACCCTTTTCGACGGCAAATGCGCTTGCTCTAGCTGTGTTCGATGACGATGATGACACGCCCACAGACAGCACGCCTCCAATGTTCTAGCTCCGCGGTGCGATTGAAGATGCCACAAGCCTCGGTCGCCGCCCTTAATTTGTTGCAGCACCCTTAGTTAGTTAACTCTTTATCGTCATCTCATGTCCCCACGCGCAGCACGCATCATCCCGTAATTTCAGTGCCTCACGCCTGTGAGTTGAGACTGTCTTTTGCGCGGCGAAAAAGCACAGTGCAGATCTACAACAGGAATCGAATGTCCAATTTACAAATTACGCATATCAACGCTGAGCAGGAGCGGCGTGACGTCCACCAGCGCCGCCCAGCCCGTGGGCATTGGCGTTGTTTCCGAGAAGGCTTTGGTCGCGCTCGCGGAGGTTGCGGATGATCTGCTCGACCTCCGCGGCTCTGCCATTGCACAGTCGAATCGGAATTGTGTGCAGTTTGGCATCCGTGGTTTCAAGAACGAGCGTACTCAAGCAGCATCCCGCATGGAGGTTAATGTCACGGATCATGGTGACATCCACATTGTCGTACGTCGTGGAGCAGCAGCGAGGATCAATCACGGTCATGGTGGCCGCGGTGACCTGAGCAACACACAAGTACCGAGGTTGAAGACGTATGCTTGCACATTGGACCGATTGGCACGACAAACAAACACGAACCTTGTACGCGCGGCGGAAACAGTCGAGTTTTCCGCAGCAAGTCCAATCGTGAAACTCCGTCACGACATGGTTGCGCAAGAAGTATCGCTTCTGGGCCTGCATATTCTTGGCTCCCCGCAACAGCGTGAGTCGATGACCAATTGGCTTGATCCCCATTTCCTTCAGGAGGTCGGACGTCAGCTCGTGCAAATCCTGCACACTGATGGCGTTGGACTCGAAATTCTCAAGGTATTGAGACATATTGAGTTCTTTGAGCCAGCCCTTCACCGACGTGACCTCGCTCCGCAAACCAAGCTCGATGTCGACCGAATCAGCTTCCGGCGACGATCCTCGCGTCTTTCTGTTGTCATCTCGCTGCATGATTGTCTGTGTCTGCTCTTTGGAGAGTGCCCTGGTCAAAGCAAACAGGTGGACGAGCAACCAAGCGACTTCGGACTGCCGCTCACTCAAGGAAATCAATTACAATAGTGCGAGAATAGTGACGGTTGCAGTTGCACAAAAGCTAAATCACACATTCAGAGAAGCAGAAAAAAGCATTCACACGGGTTGCTTTCCATGCAGCCGTCTCCAGGGGCAACGAAACACTGCATAGGACAAAGAAAATGGCACAGACGAAGGTGGGGGCGGAAGAGGGCGAAGGCAACGCCAAGATCAACGCCTAGATCAACATCAGCACCCAGGAAAGCAGCGAGGACAACAGTGAGGACAACGACAACGACAACGACAACGACAACGACAACGACAACGACAACGACAACGACAACGACAACGAAAACGACGAGGGAAACGGCAACCATGAGATGAACATCAGCAGCGAGGACAGCGACGAGAGCGGGGGAAACAAGCGAACGACAGCAACGACAAGGAGCAACAACGACGACGGCAACAACAACGACGACAACACCAAGCAGCGAATAACAACGACGACGACTTCCACAAACGAACAACGACGACGACAACAACAACGACAGCAGACGAACAACGACAACGACAACAACATACGAACAACGACGACGGCAACGACAAACGAACAGCGACAACGACAACGACGACAACGACGGCGGCGGCGGCGACGAACAACGAACGACGAAGATAAAAGGATCCATTGCGTCGGCGTTGCGCTGTTCGACGGCGTTGACTTCCGCGGCAGCGCCATACGCAGCCAGCCAACGACATCGAGTCACCTTCGTACTAGTACATACTCTCAATCATCGTAAACTGCGTTTTAAAGCCATAGGCATCAATAGAAATCAAGCAAGTACTGAAAAATGAAGTACTGCTAATTTCGGTGTAGAAACATAGTTACTTAATACCGAAACAACCCGTACTAGTACACCATTCTATTGTAATTACAATACTGCCGTTAGCCCATAGAAATCAATATTGGAATCCATAATACTGAAAACTTTGAGTACTTCAAATTTCGGTGTAAATGTATACAATTCAGCGCCGCCGCCGACGCCGTGGTGAACTGAGCAGTTCACCAGCAACAAACGATAACGACGACGACGACGACGACGACGACAACGACTTTGCGCGGTTGCGCGGCCGTTGAGGCCAACCAACGAGCTCTGCTTATGAGACGCACTTTGAACTTCCTGCTTTCTGTCTGTCCTTGTTGGGGTGGGTGTGGGCGCGGTGGAAGACGTGATGGCCGCCATATCGCCGCTTGCGGTCGTAGCTTCGTGTTGCATGCCGTTTGCGCTGCGCATGTAAAGGAAATGCAAGTGTGTATGGGAATGTCGATGGCAGCTGAACAAAGGGTAGCCGAGAATTCTGTCGGTCTGTTTGTCTGTCTGCCTCTCCCCGGTTCACCATCTGTACCGCCCCGCGCCGTCTCTGCATCTGTGCGCTCGCGTGCATATATATCATCCTCACCCATCGTGGGGAACGTGGAAGAGTTGCTGACACCGATGTCAGTGGTTGCGTCGCCGCTGCCCGCTCGAACAGAATTTTTGTGGCTTCGGAGGGTTGATCGATTTTCAAACAATTCAACACATTAGACATTTCCTATTTCACCATTTGAAACAAAAAATCACTGGACCAGCGACTGGAGTGCAAGAACAACCAACCAAGAACACTAACACGATCATTCAACCTGCGATTAACGCGTGAGTGTGCGCTGCGATGTTGCGCCGCAATGCCAACACAGGCGCCTCTCGGTCTCAGATAATTTTGCCCGCCTCCGACGAGGTCTTGGATGAGAAGACTCTAAGAGAGCGATTCGGACGCAAGCCAGCAATCAAAACCTGCAATCAGAGAGTGCAGCAATGGGGGCAGAAAACATTCTCGAAAAGCTGCTTGAAATCGCTCTTCCCCCCGGCTACGTGGCTGCCAAGCTACAGCAAGAATAACATCACCGGTGACCTCGTCGCCGGGATCACCGTGGCGATTGTCGTTGTTCCGCAGGCGCTGTCCTATGCAGCGTTGGCCTTGCTCAACCCGGTCGTTGGATTGTACACATCCATATTTCCTTCTTTTATTTATATGCTCTTGGGCACGTCTCGAGAGTGCCACATAGGCCCGTTCGCTCTGGTGTCGCTTCTCACCGCCGACGGGGTCACGGCCTTTGTCGAGAATGCCATTGTGACCACAACCATGAACGGAACTGAGATTGAATCGCAAGCCGTCACTGCGTTCAATTTGACTTTTCCAGACATGGAGTCGGCGTCACTGAATGCCGCCACAACACTCGCGCTGCTTGTTGGGATGTTCCAAATAGCTTTTGGGATCTTTGGGATCGGACAGATTGTGATGTCGGTAATTTCAGATCCATTTGTGTCGGGCTTCACGACTGGGTCCGCATTTTTGATCGGGGCTAGCCAAATGGCGGGTGTCTTCGACGTCAGCAATTATCGCAGCAACACAATCTTCATCACTGTCTACGAGGTGTTGAAGCAGGTCGGCGACGGAGAAGCGAATTGGGCTAGCTTCACCATCGGGATTATTTGTATCGCCCTGCTGTTTATTTCTCGGCACATCAACAAAACAGTCTTGGCCGGAAAAATCCCGTTGCCGGGGGAACTCATCGTGGTCGTGATCGCGATTCTGGCATCTTACTTCGGTAACTTTGAGGAAAACTACAACGTTACTGTGGTAGGCACCATCGACAGCGCATTCAAGGCACCGGCAGTTCCTCAAATGAACGGAGACATGGTGTTGGCGCTGCTCGGGCCTGCGTTCATCATCGCTTTTGTCGGATACATGGTGTCCATTGCAGTGGCGAAACTATTTGCCGACAAGAACGACTACGACATCGACGGCACTCAGGAATTGGTTGCTATGGGCTGCGCAAACGCGGTCGGGTGCTTCTTTGGTTGTTATCCAGCTGCGGCCTCATTGTCGCGCACTGCCATCGTGGATTCAGCTGGAGCAAAGTCACAGTTACACAATTTGTACAGCGCCGTCATTGTTGTGGTGGTGCTCGTCGCACTTTCGCCGTTCCTTAGTGCCTTGCCAAAAGCCACGTTGAGCGCAATCGTGTACATTGCGCTCGTCGGCTTATTTCTGGGATTCCGGAAGCTGAAGGGTGCGCTTGAACTCCGATGGCAAGACGGAGCGATTTGGATCGTCGCTTTTCTCGCGACTATTCTCGGCGGCGTGACAGTCGGGATCGGCGTTGGTGTTGGGTTTTCTCTGTTGTTGCTGCTTCAGCGAATCTCCAGACCGTACAATGCCATCCTGGGCCGAGTACCGGGCACTGTCGCATTCAGGTCAGTGAAGCGATTTGAAGTGGAACAGATGCAGAACGTCAAAATATTCAGGTTTGACGCATCGCTGGGATTCGTGAATCGATCGTTTTTCGAAGAATGTGTCCTCCGCGTCGCCGATGGCATTCACTCACACTCCAAATATGATCACGGACAAAGGCCGAAGATCATCATTATACAATGCAGCTCGATTAACAGCGTCGACATATCTGCTTTGAAAAGCATTGCAAAGTTAGTGAAGCGACTGAAGAAGCGCGGAACAGAGTTGTTGCTTTGCTCTGCGAAGTGGGACGTTCGAACGCTGCTGCGGCGGGCAGCGAAGCAGCAGCGCAAGGATGCCGAAGCTGCCAACAGAGCCAGCCATGGCTGCGGAAAAACAAGCAACGGCAAGTCTCCCAAGCCGACGGCGCAAGACATGGGCACGGCAGACAAGGGCATTGAAATGCAGCAAGTTTCTGCAACTGCAGAAAGCAAACACAGCAAGTCGGAGTCTGAAAATGCAGAGGCGGCCAACCCGCCGGATGCCTCCGAAGAAGCAGTGGACGCAACTGACGGTGCGATTGACAAAGACTTTGCTCGAAGAGAGGACTTCACCGACATTGATGGCGATGACGCTTTCGCAGTTGTGACGAATCGCAACATTTTCTCGTCCTTGAGTGACGCGCTCAAGTTTATCGCGCAGGAGTATGGTTACGAGTTCGAACGTGGTTTCCTCAACTCTCCCACGTTGGACTTCCACTTCGAGAATGGAGCTGGATTCCATGCCCCACCCGCGTATGAAGATTTTGATGAACAGATCGACACCAGTGCTGAGGCACAGTTGCGGTCCGTAGCTATTGGTGATACAGGCAGTGAGGCGGTGGCTGACCGCGCCTCCCGCTACAACGCAGCACTAGAAAATGCGGCAGATGAAGAACAGCGGGAGCGTGACGATGTTCATGCAGCCGAAGAAAAACTAGAACAGTGACGAGTGCACCGTGCGCCTTGCGCGGCACGCTTGGTGGGAGGATATTCTCACAGTTGATATGTATTGTTATAACAAAACACCCAGAAATGAATCTGTTCCTGCCGTTGCTGTTGTTATTATTGAACCATGCTGGAGTAGCTACCAGAGTAACTAATACAGCACACACCCGCCATTCATACATTGCTGCAGTAAGGGCACACCGTCTCGAGCAACATTTCACAATATGGCTTTATTCTGGAACGAAAGGCTCACATTGAAGCAACGGAACGATTTCGGCCACGTTGCTCAGCTTTGGTCGTGATAATTGCGAAGGCAGGATTGCAAGTGCGCAGTCAATTCCGTCCGGCTTGCCGTATTGCGTGGGTCTGCAGCGCGTACGTTTGACACGCCGTGGAGTAGTGTCAGGAGAAACACTGCATATCAAATGGGGCACTCAATGACAACGGACCTGGATGGAGCAGCTTGAAGCAAGCTGCAGGTAACATCCGCAGGTTTTGCGACTGCATCCCCACTGGGAACTTCCTCGTCAGTAAGATCTGCCGGTGCGTTGGGCACCACAACATCGACCATGCGCTTACGGTCGAGCTGTCCGTTAAAGTCACCAATCGCGACGACCGGAAACGCCGATCTCTGTGTGACCGAGGCAACAATGGCATCTCGAGCTTGTGCGATGTTTTTGGCGTTGGACCCTTGACGGAATCCTTTGTGAAATGTGTCATGACGCACGTGCACGGAAATTACAGTGCAGTGGCTATCGCTTTGGTCCTCAGACGGCTGAGAATGCGGCACAGACAGTGTTGAGTGTTTCAGTCAGGTGGTCGGGTTATATTCAGCTTTGCAACACAGTGGGCATGAACACTTGCGTCCTTATCTGCAATTGCGACTTCGGCTGCTGCAAATCTACGGCGGTACTTCTTGCTTTTGCCTTGCACCGTGACAGCAATGTCCGGAAGTACTCGGCGAAATGGCCTGGACGCAGTTGGTAAAATCATCGTTCAATTTCACAGCGCAGCCCACAGTGTTGCGCGGGAATATGAAAATACCGAGGTGAAACGATGCACGTGATCGCGCTGCAAGTCTTGGAGGTTGCCTTCGCACCACTGCCGCCGCCTGGAGTGCGAGCGAAATCGCAAGCGTGGATGTGCCACGGCGGGGTCTCGTTGGCGCCAATGTCCTCCAGAGCATTGAGCACCCCAGGATCAACTTCCTGCAGGCACACGGCGTGGCAGCCGGCACCGCCATCACGGCGTGGGCTACAACACGAAGCAAAACTGCGCGTCAAATGGGCGTAACTATCACGGCAAGAACCGTCAACTGCAACATACCGAAGCTCTTGCCGCACAGTTCTGATCTGTAGCGGAGGTTATCACCGGGTGCAGCAATTTGAAATATGATATAAATGACGGAGGAGCAACAAGTGGCGACAACCATACGAATAAAACGAACCACAAGGTCGCAGTGTGCCGCAACAACGGACGGAGTTAACAGGCACTCTGTCAGCCAAGCCTAAGATCAGTCAAATGGAAGCAACGAAGGACACATGACCTCGACATAGACACTTACGTCAAGTGAATGGGGCAACGTACTGCGTATTTGCTCAACGTCTGGTTTCGGCAAAACGGAAGGGAATTCACGTAGGTTGTGACGCCGTTGAAGACAAATTCTTGAATGTTGAAAGACGCGATGCGAACGTTGAGCGTTGCCGCGGCATGCTCGGGATCAGGACGTCCATCGGGTGCTTCGACAGGTGTGCTTTGTCTGGCCGAATCTGCCGTGGATGTCAACGTACCCGAACAGCGAAGGTCGCAGCGGATGGGCAAATGATCCGACCTCGCAAGATATGGGATGCTCGCTGCAACTTTCTTGTTGAGATCCTGTTGGAGCGCACTCCGTAGCTGTGAAATCGGGTCGCTGTCGCGAATGCGCTCCTGCAACTGTCGAGTTAAAATTGACGCGGCTTTTGTGGACGCAGTTTCTCGGCAGAATCTCTTTAAAGTCCCTTGAACAAATTTCCGAAGTGCTGCTTGCATTGTGGCGTTGTCTGCTTTCATTAGCTGCAAAAAATGCAGACCTCAGTTGGCAGCAAGCATGTAGTCGAATAAATCACTGCATCACCACTCACTCGTCTGGGGATTTGAACAGTATTCTCAAATTGTGGGAACGTCGAACATGCCATTACAGTTTCCAATGAAGCAAACACTTCCGTGTCCTCAGGCGTCCCACCACGCGCAGCTTCGTCTAACTGGTCCAGCTGCTGTGCAAATGCTTTGCAAGTGTCTGCAGTCCAACGACACAAATGAATGATGTCGGCGATGAATCGATGCGATTGTGTCCGTCTCTGTTACAAAAAGATTGACGCACCGTATTTGAGTGACTCAAATAGCTCCTCAGCCCTGGCTTCAACATCTAAAGCGAACTGCTGTGACTGCAACTCTTGTTGCAAGAGATTCTGGTATTTGTCATCGATTTGCTTCTCAACGACGTGCTTGGACTCCACAAGTGCTTGCAGTGACTTCACTGTGTTGTCGTAGTCCGGGAAGCTGTTGCGTGGTCTATTTCGTCCCCAGCTACCACGGCCGTGTGAACGTCCGTAATGCCACGACTGACGACCTCGTCCACGGTGGTGGCCTCGACCGTGTGAGTGGCTCCTGTTTCGATCGCGCCGTTCCCAAATGCGTCGGTCGCCGTTGCGCGTATTGTCGCGTCGACTGTCTCTTGCATCGAATCTTTGTGAAGATCTACCATTGCGTTCTGCTCTACCGTTACCGTGGCCGTAACTACCGCCGCCGTCCCTGTATTCACGCCGCCCGTGCCATTGTCCGCGCCCATTCACGTTCCAACGCCCGCGCCCGTATGCACGCCCACGCCCGCGCCCTCGTCCCCGTCCCCGTCCCAGTCCCCGTCCACACCCGCTTCCGTGCGACCGTCCAGACGATCGACCTCGTCCATCATAATGCACGTATTCGTCTCTTTGATGGATATGACGCTGTCGTTTGCGTGACGTCGCCATGGCCACGAGAAGAGATAACGCCGAAGATATCACCAGCCAGTCAGCAGCTCGAACTAAAGTATTCGTACTCATGAATCGCGGCGCACGCCGCTGCTCCCGCGAAAGCAACAGATGCAAAGGTGCGAGAAGGCACCCAAATCTGGATGAATAAAAATCCAATAACAAGAATAAACTCGTGTTTGCACAAACATCTGCTGCCTCTCTGTCTCTCTGTTATTATTGCCAACTCCACCGCGTCCGTGACGTCCGTGCCGTGTCCGGGATGCATAACTCGTCAGTAATTGTAACTGACACATCACTTCATCGCCGTCTGCGTGCGCTGTGCGACGTCTCCCCAGTATCCACATACATCATGCATACAAACTGCATGACACCTGCCGAATCTATCGAGTTCGCCATCGATCGCGCAACGGAAGTGATTGTGATAAGAAGCAGACTACACCAGGCACCAAGGAGTCAGTCTACCCAAAAGTGTCAACAACAACACAACAACGTCGACGGCGTCGGCGTCGGCAATCAGGCGCTCGGCAGTGAGAAGGTCACTGCCGTCACCACTGCGCGCCACTGCGAACCGGTCACCAACTCACTATGGCCGACAATTGTGTTATTTTGGCCGGAATGAACTGAATGGCCGGAATGGCCGACCAATCGTGTTGCCACCTTGGATGCTCAGATGCTCAGATGCTCAGATGCTAATGCTACGTCGATCCGCTCCGCTGATGACGACGGCTTCCGAGCGGACGGCCGGCTGTGAAGACATCGCGGAGGTAAGAAGTAAGGCGGAAAGTCAGTAATGGCTAGGCATGGCGAGCCATGGCTGAAGTGAAAAATGAACGCAATGACAGCCGTGAATACAATTGCTGTGCGTTTGGACGTGCGTGGGCATGAATGCATCAGGAAAAGGAAGAAGGAAACAAGGCGAGGGGTTTTCGATTTACGAGTTCGATGTTGATCTTGCACACAACATTGTGAACGAGTTTTAATGGGCAACGTTCACACTGAAGGACACGAAGTCGGAAATGTTGTTTCTACAAGAGCCAATGGGCTGCACCTTACTCCGTCGAACAAGGCGCAACACAGTGATGGGTGCGCGCAAGATAAATCAAACTGTGAAAACGTGAATTATTACATGACCGTGCGATGGTATCCAAGCACAAGTGTCGCACTGTTGCAAGAATCACTTATTGAACGTGCATAAATTGTTTTTTTGCTCTGTGACGCTTCACACGAACACGGCGTCCTGCTGGTCCTGCTGGTCTTGATGGTCCTGCTGGCCTTGATGGTCCTGCTGCCACTGTTGCTGCGACTCCGACTTTTGGCCCGGGACATCTTGACCTTCTAACATGGGCGAGAGCTCGTCGATACCCTCTGCAAGTCGCAACAGGTCAGTATGCGACTTCGAGGCACCGCCCATGGACGCTGACAGTGACGTGACTTCCTCGACTGCCCCAGGTGTTGACTGCGGCCGACCAGCAGAACGGGCAGAGCTGGGGCGCCGACGTGGAGATGTCGACGACGGGCGGCGCGCCCTTTTCAATCGAACGAACAGCTTTGGCTCAGTCTTTATCAAGAAACGTAGAGCGCCTCGAACGGCATCCGTAATGCCATAGTCCTCATGGAATAGCGACGAATCCTCGGGAGAGCACCCTTGAAAAGATGGACCTACGCAAGCAAGTCCACCTCCTGCAGACGTCGGTCCCACACCACCACAGACGTCCAGGATGCGGTGACCAAATATCTCGCCCATCTCCTCGAATTCACGGCTCCGGAAGTGAACCGGTTGAGTTCCCCCAAAGTTCCCCCCGCTGAAGGTTGCCTGCGAATGCGCATGTGTGAGATGTCATGGACAGCATGAAACAACGACACAAACGACTCCGATGATGCAAGCCACCCACCTCCATTGTGTAGCTCATGGTTATCCCAAAGTCGCGCCACAGGGCAATGCGTGCACAATCTGCCTTCGTTTTGTTCGAGTGATTGAAAGAACCGAACGAGTACGAAAACTGCCGAGCCGTTTGAGACAGCAACAACGGGAGGACACGCTCGGGTGCCCCGCAACCGGGCGGTTGATGGTCGCAGCCGTACATGAAAATATTCTCACTCCGACTGTGGGCGTGAAAGTCGCAGTACAGTAGCAGCCCTGAACCCGCCAAGGGGCCTGTATCGCACAAGAATGAATCGAGAGATCAGCATCACAAGTTTCGACAACACTCTGCTCATCACACTTGAGGACGAGGCGCTTAAACGAGTAGTGTGTTACTTACCAAGGTCGAGTCCTGGTGGCGGGGACAGTGGGTGAGCAACAACATCAACTCCGCTGCCACCCCGATTTGGGCCCTCGCGTACAATATGGCCTGCAAGAAAACACAATAGAATTGACATCGCATCGCGCTGCGGCGCACGGCACTGGAGCTGTCCAGTACAAACCGATCAGGCGACGAGCCCAATGGACAGGAGGCTGCATTGCCGCACTCGGCCGGGTCCAGCAGCGGTTCATGTCATACCCGAGCATGTTACACCTGAGATTCCCTACAATGACTCCGTCTGGGTTCAGCATTGGTATGACCTGCCGAAAAATGAAGTGGAGCAGGTCATGCAGTGCTCCCAGCCGCTGGTGTGAACGAAACTATGACCGACCTTGAAGATGAACTTTTGGCGCAAAATGGAAGCTGCAGGTGCACCAGAGAGCAGAAACCCGAGAAACCCGCGCATCATCCACGACGCTGGAGTTTCCCCAGGATGAACCTACACACATTGATTGCGTGAGCGGACCTTCAAGCAGTTTTCAACGGGCCCGTTTCTAGGACTTACGCGCGCAGAAACCACAACATATTGCCGCTTGCGGTAGCCTTTCCGGGCTTCCGTTGCACTGTTATAACGGCGTATGCCACCCCAACTTTGACCTTCCTGCTCCTGCAAAGAACCGTTTGCGTGTTGACCTCCACCACTTTCGGTACTATCCCCAGAAACGGACTCGTCTGAGATTGGCACGTCAAACGGGGCTTTGCGCAATGATCTAACATTGTCGGAAATTGTGAGTAATGGCACTGCGTTTCCCAAAAGCGAGTTACAAAGCTTGGACACGATCATGATGTCTTCATGTTGATTGGCGAGCACTTTCAGTTCATTCCGCATCATGGTGTACGTGTATGGGAATGAGTACGCGAAAAAAACGGTGTCGTCGTCGTGCAAAGCTCGGTATGTGAACGTCAGTGTTGACAAGAAGTTTACACCTTTCTTTGCCACTGACGACGCAGTATCCCGGTCAGGAGCCATAAAGCAATTGTTGTAATAGCAAATGTTGGAACCACAACGCACCCACCGTGGCGTTGGGCGGTGGGCAGCATCGTCAGATGGCTCTTCCTCACTGTCGCTCACGGGCGGCGCGTACTCGGCTGTACCAGGAAGTTGGACGTTGTGTACATCTCCACTTTCTTTCACAGAAAACGCCAACGGACGCATCCCAGACTGGAATAGCGACGATTTCTTTACGAAGTTGATGATGTTGAACTTGTATTCCACCCTGATGTAGCAGCACATGCTCAGCAATGAACTTGCACGATTTGAACGCTCAGCGCAATGGAGACAAGACAACATACCCTTTCTTGAAGTTTCCCGCGGAGAAATAAAACCACTGAGTGTGCGACGACCTAAAGGCATAGCCAGCAAATGAACAAATGCGGACTTGAACGGCAGGTTGACACCGTCAATCGATTGAGACGTACGTGTTGTAGTCTCGCCACAGCGTCAGATCATACTCGCGCTCGTAAACTCGACTCACGGCGCAAAGATTTGAGCATTCAAAGTCATTGCTGAATTCAAGCATGGGCACCGCTTGAGTCGATGTGTTGGTATCCGGGCCTGCCGCTGATGCCGGCTCCGGTGCCGCCGATGTGAATTCACTGGAATCCGTTGCGGCCGACGTTGCCGGGCGTCCAAGAAACTTTGGCACACGCTTTCCAAATGCAAATATGAGCTCACATCGTGTTGACTCTGGAGAAACAAGTCTTTGCAGCAACGCTTGCTTTTCTTGCAACTCACGGCAGAGTTGGACAGTTTTCCTCTCCTTTTTGAGTGCGTCGATGCCGCTCGCTGAGAGCTCACGTGACTGCGCGGACAACACGTCGGTGTCGCCGTTTGACGCTGCCTGGCGCTCACTTGACGATATTGCGCCTGCACTTGGTGCGGTGACGCTGTCAGCTGCTTGGGGCTTGCTGGCTCCACTTTTGCCGTATGCCTTGAGCCAAGCCTCTGGACAGACCAGTGGCTCACGGCGCTTGATCGTCGTTCCAGGCGCGAAGTCGGGAGGCACTGGTCGAACCTTGTCATTGATTGTTCGAATCCGAATCGAGTCAATTGTTGGGACTACCGCAATTCCAGCACCGGTGCAGCAATCTGGAGTTGCTTCGAACAAGCCACGGAAGTCATTGGATTGCTGGTCACCACTGTCACCACTTCCTTCACTGGCTGCGCTCTCTTTACGCACATCTTGGTTCAGTGCTTCTTTCGCAGTTTGAATTGCGTCCGTGACGGCATTCGTCGATTTTTCGGTGTTCGTATCGTCCAATGTATCGACAGAGAAAGATTTCAAGGAAAGGTCATCACAAAATGACTCTGGGAAAAGATTCTCAAAAATGTGCCTTGGGTTCTGCGCTGGATGGGTAGTTGAATCTGGCTGCGTTGACAAAGGGTTGGCTTGGAGGGGGACTTGCCACAAATTCGATTTCACGACGAACGGCACGGAGCCTAGCTTTCCAAAGTCTAACCCATCAACGCTAATGTTGCTGCCATAACCTATCGCACTTCCACCATTGCCAGACAACGTAATGGCATGCTTCCAGCGACGGCGTAAAATACAATGCAAGATTTCCAGTCCACGACTGACAGAAACCAGATGCTCATGAACGTGCTTGGCCTGGAGGACAGTCAAAACGCCTGCAAATATTGGATTGGATTTTGCATTTTTAGGCAGTCCCCCGACGCTGCCAGTGGCTCCACTACTATCTGCAAGGCAGTACTTCGTGTTCTGGGCGGGTGTTACACAGGCGACCAGGCAGGCAAGAAGAGCTGCTGTGTGCCTGCCAACAACATGGTATCCGTCAGTCCGACAAGATATACAGCGCTGAACACTACGCGCGGATGGGGGCTCTACGTACTCCGGGTGTGAACGATGTTTCTTGAGTGCCTTCAGGAGGGTCGATATTAAGTTGTGGCCAGACCCTGACAGCATATATTCGGGGCAGCTGAGTTGAGAAAACGGATCAACGGTCGAGCGTGCACCACGACAATCAGCAACATACCACTGCCATCGCTACTCTTACAAACTGAAACACAAAACTTGATGTTTTTCTTGAGCAGCAGCTGTAACAAGGACAGCCCCGATAGTTCAATGCGGAGATTGAGGGTTGTGGATCCGCTGGAGCCATGGTGCAGTACAATGGGAATGATTGCCTGCAATGCACAAAATTGCGCCGAAATCAAAGGTGCGGTTTTGGAACGAGAATCGCAGACATGAATACAAACCTTGCACTTAGTGCACAAATTTCTGCTGGATTCACTTCGTTTGCAATATTCTAAAATCAAGTCTAGCAGAGCCTGCAGGCCGAGACATGGCGCGCGATCACATTGTTGCACAACGTAAATGCAGGGCACACTGCACAAACCTTCTTCAATCCCAGCTTTTTGCCAGCCAAGCTTGTCGCCGTGGGGTGAGCCGCCAACTGCAACAGACGCTCAACCGTTCGATCCAAACGTACAATTCCTACGCGGGTTGAAAGAGAGCAATTCGAAAGCGAGTAGTGAGCACAGTAGTGAGCACAACAGTCGAGAGACCGCTGCAAAGCACGTAGGTAGACGGACGATCTATTCGTTTCTCAATGCCAGCGATGTTGTTCATGGCGTTACAGCACGTCACAACAAGCTCATCCTTGTTGGGTGCTGCACGCAACATCTATGGACAGAGAAGCCAGAAGTAGTGCAGATATTCGATGAGTTGACTCGCCCCACAAACGGCGACGAATCAACAGCATTGAACAACCTCTGAAAAAAAGCGAGTTCCTCCGCCATTTTTAACCGATTTGTTGACGAGTTGGGAGGTGGCATCCTTCAAGGCCTTGACACAGTCGGCTTTGGTGTGTGGGGCTTCGAAATCGATACGGGCATTCGACGTCTGGAAACAAGTTAACAACAACAAGGTTTGTCAGTTGATGCTCAACATTCCACTGCAATCAAGTAATCGAGATCACACAAGGCTACTGACCTGATAGTATCCGTAGCACTTTTTCAGTACCCGGCAACAGAGACGAAACAGCTTTAATCGACTTTCGGCGCGAGCAGGTGTGAGCGAGCAAATTCCAATTCGTCGAACATAGCGCACGATTCCAAACGCTAGGCTCTGCATACGCTCCAACGACGGCCACACACCGCCACCTCTCCAAACCAGAGTTGATCCTTTCCATTTGACTGCACGGTACAGTATATCACAGTGAAAAGTGACGAGGGCGTTGAGGCGGAAAGGCATTAGACAAGTCGCGCAGCCACCAATCACCGTTGAACGTACGCATGAGTGTGTTCAAAGCACTAGTGACAGGCAAGTAGTCATCCGTGGATAGAGAATCGTCCACAAGGTGACCAACTGCAGTGTCGAGACTCTTGTCAACGCCGATCCGCAGTAGATCTGTTTTCTGAGATCCAGCAGCAAGTGTCTGCTTTCGCTTTCCTGCCGAGCAACGCAACTGGTGATGCACACTATCAATGGAATCGAGCACAGGGTGGCATCACTCACCGCTGCCGTTTCCTGCTCGCGGCGCAGTGCTGGATCGTGCCTTTACCACCACACCTCCTGACCCGCTGCCACTCCGGCGACGCCCTTTGTTCTTCGTTGGCGAAGGTGTGGCGCTCGATTTGTTGCTCGTGTTTCCAGAACGTGCACCCACTGCCGACAGTGCATTTTGAAAGATGGAAGAACGATTCATCGGCGGAGATGCAGCGCGCCCTTGCGTTTTTGCGTTTTTGCGTTGTGTGGGCTGCATCTGAGTTCCGGAAACGGCTCCCAGCTCACTGGTTGCAATGTCCTTTCGAGCTGCATCCGCAGCACTCGCGTGCGGTTCTCGTAAATATTGAGCGCCCGAATTGGGCTGCGAACCTGTTGTGGCTGGGTCCGGTCTACTTCCACCAACGCCTGGCAACACAAACACAATCGCAGCACCGCTCAGCACAAAATTCGGTGGTGTCACAAGCAGCACGAAAAACAAGGCCGGGCCTACCTCCGCCGCTGCCACCACTAACGCGTGCAGCGAGAAGAGCCTTCGCTGCGGCCTCGAAACTACTTTGTCGGCGGATTGTGCTGCTACTCTTGGCAGCCATCGACGACTGAAATCTGAAGTGGGTATCTAGGTGAACGCTGGATTCAGCATCCTCCTCTCTAACAGGTGGTCCATGACGTGAGTGGCGCTCGTGTTGCGCGTTGTGAGTATTGTTCAAGTCCACCGCAACAACATTACCAGTGCGAGGCCTGGTCACAGTGGCAGAGAGCTGCTGCTGGATCGTGATGTGCTGCGGGCGGCTCATCTGAGAGCTGGGGGTGGCCTGGGACAAACTTGACGAGTGCACACCAGGCGTGGCCCCTGATGGCGGCGCAGCCGGCTCGTTGTGGGTCGAGCTATCGCCATCTCCGCCGCGATCGCCAACACCGACCCTGTAAGCAGGCGCAGAATGTGTCCGAGTCTGCAAACGAGGGCGCGGGTGTCGGCCGTGCTTTCCTCTCAAAGCCCCTCCTGCACTTGCTGCGGCTTCAGCTGGAACTCGTCGCGGTTCCGCATCTGGCAGCGAAGACGCTGAACTGGAATGCTGTTCGCTGATACGCAGATCGATACGCTCCCTCTTGGGTTCTGGTTGGGATCCTTCCGACGAACGCATGTTGTGCGGCGACGATATTGGCGAAACAGATGGCCCACGTGCTGATCCGGATCCGCGCGGTGACGCCAGACTTAAGATGGATTTCACACGCTCTCTAATCAACTGAGCTTTCGGCGACGACACGCTTGCCATCGTCGCTTTTGCTGTGTTACGACGCAGTGACCCGATAAGCGCTTGCGCGGAACCCGACGTCGTAGCCTGGGCGGGCACCGACGCGTGCGAAACAAGAGAACGTCTGCCCGCCGCCGACTCGTCTGCACGGCTAGCGGAGGACAGGGCAAATCTAGAGTCGACTTCTGTAACAATGTCGGAATCTGAGTCGAGCGACTGCCTCTTTGTCAACAACTGCGTGGCGGAGCTATGGAAAATGCCCCTCGATGCCAGAGTGCTCCGTTGCCGTGGGCTCTTCTTGCCTTTGCGCCCACGACCTTTCTTGTGCACGGAGCTGCTCCGGGCGGCGGCGGCGGTCCTCGGACTCGTTGGTGCCGCTCGCGTTTTCCTGCTGCCACCACGGTTCGAAGTTCGACTTCCCAATTTGAACGCAGCATCAAGACCTCCGGCAGAAGGCCGCACTATCAAGGATCCACGGGGTGATCCGGTCGGAGAAGCGTGCCGGCTGCCGCCATCGGTATCCGCGATGGTAATGGACTTGATTTGAATTGCCGCGGACTCCACGCTCACAGGCACCACTTTACGGCTGGAGCTGTCCATCTGGGCAGTTACAAAACGATCATTTGCACAAAACAACTCCCTGCTCAGTTACGTAGTTGCGTTTCCTGAAGTCATACCGACGGGGACAAGTAACGCTCACGTAGCAGCGCACGTGGTCCCCACCGTGGCGGTTTCGGACCGCCCAGCGAAACCTGGCACCGCTCGCAGATCAGCGCTGCATGCAATAAGCAATAGAAAAACTGCCTGGCGCTGCATTTTAACTTTATATATTTCCTCGAGGCTCACCGAGCACTGCCCAAACCGCGGCAGGTTCAGCGAGAACTGGTAAGGTATCTTGGGGATTGGCGTCACCAACCGGCGATGTGATATAGTATTCGCTGGGGCCGCAGCGGTTCGCAGTACAATATCAGGGTGTTGGCAGCAGGCAACAGTCAATCCTCAGTCCGTCCGTCCGTCCGTCCGTCCGTCAGTCCGTCAGTCCGTCAGTTAGTGGAGTTTCCTTCCTTCCTTCCTTCCTTCCGCCGTGCCTTCCTTCGGTTCGTTCACTCCTTCGTTCGTTGCAATCAATCAATCTATCAATCAATCAATCAATCAATCAATCAATCAATCAATCAATCAATCAATCAATCAATCAATCAATCAATCAATCAATCAA
>ENA-OWNT01002067-OWNT01002067.1-seawater-metagenome-genome-assembly--contig:-NODE-2067-length-21996-cov-3.854099_pt1 | contig 21996 bp, 21 predicted proteins | sample MGYA00238136_ERZ651165 | MGnify/ENA primary metagenome ERZ651165 (study PRJEB26861, sample SAMN08777766) | seawater metagenome | isolation source: coastal seawater | place: USA: Florida | collected...
GTCTTTGCAGTCGTTTTTGGCGAGGATCCGTTACTGGGGCCGCAATTGAAGGTTGCACCGGGCGCGCTTGGCGTAGTGGGATTTCCCCGGCCTGCTTTGGTCGCAACCACGCCGGAGCCCATGCGCGACTTGAAGCACTTAGCTTACTTGGACTAGTCGCGGCCGCTGATCGAGGTTGGGTGGCAGGCTTCTCTGATGAGAAAGATGCAGCACTCGTTCGTAATTGTCGGCGTGGACCTGCTGTCCGACCCACACGGGCAGCGTTTGCCCACGCACCATTGGGGTGAGATTGCTTGACACTCCCAGGTACTGACGGTGATGCAGTGCCTCGTTCCTGTTTCTGTTGTCTTGACGACGTTTTGAGTTGAGCGTACTGGCGGCCCCATGCGCCTGCGGGTCGGATCGACACCGGAGCGGGCGCAGGTGCTGCTGCACCAACTTTCGGTCGAGGGGGGCGGTACTTGCGTGCCTGCTCTGGCGCTGGTGGAGCTGAAACTGCACCACGTGTGGCTTGGTTCCACGCATTTTGAGGTTGAGCTTTTCTCTCCATTGTGGACGTGGAACTGTTATCCCCGACCGAACTGCTGGGCGAGGGCGAAGTAACCGTCTTGTTTGGTTTGTCGACCAGTGTCGTGTTGGTTTCTTCTACTACTGTTTGCTCGCGTGCAGTTTCGCCGTCCGCTGGCTGTTCGGCAGCCAATGCAGCTGCCTCAGCTTTAGCCTTTTCACGCGCCTCCCAGGCGGCACGACGCTTCGCCTTGGCCTCGAGCTTCGCTTTTTGCTTCTCTGTGAGCTCCGGCTTGACGGGCTCCTCGTCCAACTCGCCAAGAGCTGCGGCCTTGCTCCTAGCTTCGCGGTGTTGTTCAACTCGCTTCTCCATTTCTGGTGACACCCACGAAAATCCTCCAAAAATTCCGGGAGTGACTGGTTCCTCATCCGTTCCGGTTGTTGTTGGGTGAAGAGCGTCGGCCGCATGGAGAGTAAGACGTTCCTTCGTAAACTGCTCGTCAAAATATTGAACATCCAGCTCATTTTCAAATTCCAGCTTGAACGGCGGCTCGATTTTCTTTTGCGCAAGAGCGACCCAGTCCAGGTCTTTGAAAAACGGGTGGTCCTTCAACTGCCGAACACCGCCGACTTTAAACGCGGTGTGCGGAGCACAACCAAGGCGACGCTCCACGTTTCGATCAAGCAAGCCCCTGATCAACGAATGACAATCTTTGGTGAGGTACCCGGGAAGGGAAACTTTCTTCGTGCGAATGAGGTTGTACAGCTTCTTGGTGTTTTTGCAGTGGAATGGAGGGTCTCCAGTCAACATTTCATAAACAAGCGTCCCGAGAGCCCACCAATCGACGGATTTCCCGTAGCCACCACCTGTGATCATTTCCGGCGCCATATATTCATTTGTTCCGCACACAGTCTTGTGCGTGACCGCGTCCTTGATAGCCATTTTGGACAAGCCAAAGTCAGTGAGGATAACATGGCCATCCGCGGCCAGCAAGATGTTTTCAGGCTTCAGGTCCCGATGAATGATACCGTGGGAGTGCAGGTGCTCTAACGCGAGGACTATTTCTCCAATATAAACACGGGCTTGTTCTTCCATGAAAATGCCTTGTTTGTTTATGTGATGAAACAGTTCCCCTCCACACACGTAATCCATCAGGAGGTACAAGCGGGTCGGGGTCTGAAACGCTCCGTGCAACGAAACAATGAAAGGGTGGTTCATGAGAGTCAGGATATTTCTCTCACTTTTCATCGATTCGATGTTGGATGTCGAAGACTCGATCTCCGACTTTTCAAGTATTTTGAGTGCGTAAATCTGAACGTAAAAACAACAACCAGCAAACATCAGTGTCGTGCAAGTGTGCAAGTGCGGTGTCGTCACTCGCACAAAAAGTCAGGGAATGCGTACCTCTTTGGTCCATTTATGCTGCGCTTGCACGACTTTGCCGTAGGCTCCTTTTCCCAGCACGCACAACAAATTGAAGTTGCTGGGGGCTAGACGGTGCTTGCTTCGCCTTTGCATCGTTCTCGTTTGCAAGGACTTTGCAAAGTCATTGGAGTCTTCTCCTTCGACTTGAGAAACCGACCTTGGTCGGGAGTTTGGGTGTGAGCCTGAACGAGCGCGACCGATACCGTCGAGAGCCCTGCCGCCGCTGCCAGTAGCTCGTGGTGGTGAAACCGGCTGAGCTACTTTGCCGCGGTTCTCGTGCGCCTGTCCATTATCATCGGGAATGTTTTCGTCGTTGAATGACACACGTCGTCGTGCGGACGAAGGTGATTGCGGCGGGGACATGGACTCGTCGCCCTCGAACATGTCGTCAAAATGTAAGTCGTCGCCGACTTCCATTTTCAAATGTACAACCCGCAAGAGTTCACGTCAAGCCCAGCATGCACGTCAAGTTCCGCTACGGCGCTGGCGGAATGTGGAGATCGGGGCACTCGCAGGGCAAGGCCAGAGCTATGCCGTCGGAGTATCGCGCAATAAAAAAGGTCCGGATTTCCTTCAAGATGTTGAAGAGCGCAGCACAGTGCTCGTTGTCCAAGGACGTAGGCTCGCGCCCGAAGCATCAGCACGGTCAGAAACCCTGCTCTGCTGCCCAGAATACCCAGCAGATAACTCAACACTCCGGGGCAACATTCTTGCGACTTGAAACGTTCTTGGCCAAAGGCCATCGCACATCACACATCACCGCAACGTCCACCGCAGCGTCCTATGTGCTTGAAGTGGCAGGCACGTTCACATTGTGGCATCCACCAAACAGCAGTTGGCAACACACGCCGTCGTACACCCTACACCCTACACCCAACGCCACACCACCAACAACAGCCCCACCAACAGTCAATCAGCAAGCAGCGTCCGTCCGTCCGTCCGTCAGTCAGTCGATCAGTCGATCAGTCGATCAGTCGATCAGTCGATCAGTCGATCAGTCGATCAGTCGATCAGTCAATCAGTCAGCAGTCAGCGTGCCGGCCGGGTTGCCCAAGTTGGTTGGAGGTTGGAAGTTGGAAGTTGGAAGTTGGAAGGAAGGAACGACGGAACGACGGCGCTGGCCGAAAAGCAAACAAACGCGTCATCAGGTCATCAGGTCAACCAGCCAGACAGCCACCCAGCCAGCGGTCAGTGAGTGAGTGAGTGAGCGAGTGCGGGGGGGCTGAGGGGGGCCAGACTCTTGCTGACTGACACACACACTCACTCACGCCCGCCCACCCACAACACTGCGCAGTTAGTTAGTTCACCCACTCGATGACCTAACTAACTAACGAACGAACAAACGAATGAACGAATGAACCAACCAGCGCACTCACTCACTCACTGTCTCATAGTGAGACAGTGACTGTGACTGTGACTGTGACTGTGACTGTGTTGCGCCGACAGTCGGCGTTTGGTTTGCCGCCGCAGCGTTCCCTCCCTCCCTCCAACGCCCTCCCCGCCGGCCACTCACTCACTCACTCATACGCTCACAATCTTAAAATATGAATTCCTATTTGAGGATATTGCATCACACTGATTTATAGTGCGACAGGGATATCTATAATTAGGAATACATTGCTTTGGTTGTCCGCCGCCACCGCCGCTGCCGCCCCGCCGCTGCTCTGGTGGTGTACATAGATATATTTGGATGTAGTGTACAGTTGGCTAAATCAGTGCAACGACGCTGTTTTCAATGTGGGTAGAAGTGTAAATAAGCTATGCCAAATACGCGTAAATACAGATGTACAGTAGTGCAGTATGTGGATTTAGCAAAAAGCGACAATTCGACAATTGACAATTCAAATTTTTGGAGATGTTGGGGCGCGTCCACGCCCACGGAGAAAAGTCAGGAATTGGATCGGGACGTCTTCGAGTTATTGTATTCTGTCTGCGCCGTACAGCTATTGTAACGCCGTGTTTGCGAGCTAAAGAGAGAGAACGTCACGTTGAGCACTTTAATCAAAGTTCCGTCAACTTGCTCCCCTGCAGTTGCAGAAGCGCGGCGGCGAACGACGGACGGCGGACGGCGGACGGCGGAACGAACGACACACACTGTATACTATCTGCATCGATCACAGCTTGGGACGCGAGAACCTCAGTAGACTGTGAAGGGTCAGTCGCTCAATTCCTATTGTTGTATTCTCACCGAGATCTTTGGGAAGCAAACGAAAGAGCGTGGAGAAGATTGCAGTGTTTTGTCAGAGCTGAACAGACGCTACGAACGAACGAGTATGTGTTATTACTGTGTTGAAGCAAAGAATAGGGTGACACTCAAAACCAGAACACGAACACGTGTGTGCAAGCACAATAAATAAAAAGCGATTCGCCGGCGTTTTGGCCAATTTTCTGAGTCTAGAAGCTACCTTCGTCGATGAAACCCTGTCACAGCACGAGCGAACATCCAATACATCACCACCAAACTGCTTGGTTGCAGGTGCATAGCATAGCCAATTCACGAGTCACTCCACCCTTACCTGCAGTATCTCAGCAGCAGCATATTTGTCGATGGAACTTCTCCAGAACTTCGGCAACGCGTATCTGAAGACGCACAACACGGTTGTCAACATCTACATTGGTATTTGTGGCAATGGTCCCAGCATTTTGACGTACTCAGGCCCGTAGGCGTCTTTTAAATTGTCGTAGGCGTCGACAGTCGTGTTTGTTTCATCATAGAACGTGTAGGGAAGCCGAAGTTCAGTTTCCCGCGAAACTTGGCGTACGAACCGTTTAACTCGCCGACACGAAACACCTTCTTCGCCATCTAAATCTATTGGCAATCCCACCACAAGACCACCAATGTTGTGAGAAACGACGACGTCTTTAATGAAAGCGGAGACATCCGTTGTTGTCAGGTCCTTTCTCCTTACAACCTTCAATGGCAAAGCAATGCCGTCGACGTCTTCTGATATCGCTAACCCAACACGCTGGCTTCCAACGTCTATCCCAAGCACACGGCGGCCGCTTTCTCTCAGCAGTTGACGAAAAGCATCCGCTTCCACTTGCACCAGCCGCCTGGCGAGGCCTGCCATGTTGCACCGCGCCACACGCCAAACTGATGCAAAAAATACTGTGCAGTTTTCATCTCGGGTTTAGTTTAGCTTTGCGTGCTTCGCTGCCACATCCCCCAGCCACGTCTCCGTCCTCTTGTGGCCTCCACGTGGCTTTGGTTCGGCCGTGCTGGTCATCGGAAGCTGATAGACAGCACCACCCACCATCACAACAGCGTCTTCAAATCCTACTTTTGCTTCCGCGGTACGTTGTCCAAATCCCTTGCCACACCCACAACCACAACCACAACCCTCACTACTCGTTGCTTTCCCGTCCAAAATCGAGACAAAGAGGCAGGCACGCTTCCGAAACGAATGACAGAAACCATCCAAGCCACAGCGACAACGGCGACAACGGGGACGACAGCGACGTTGGTGACCTCGCGACGTCGTGACGTCGTGACCTCGTGGCCAGAAAGGCTGAAGGCTGAAGGCACTTCTCGAAACGGACAGCTTCCCCAATGTCAAAATTCGGAAAAGTTCGATACTGTTAGTACTACACTAAGTACTTGCGGGACTACATAAATAGCTATTGATTGATGTGATGTGATCCATGGTACATGGTGGGTGTGTGTGGGCGGCAGGGTGGGCAGTGACGTAGTCGCTGATCGACCGAATGAACGGGACGACGCAGCGACGCAGCCAACGGACACCAAACCCAACCACCAACACAACGACGACAACGACGACAACGACGACGACGACGACGACGACGACGACGACGACGAGTGCAGAAACTACGGGGACGCTTGGTGTGTTGGCCTCAGCCGGGTCTGCCAGTTCTCGCTTCTACGACATGCAACTTGCTGTCAAGGTACTCTCCAGCGCAGCGCGGTGAAGGCAGCCTGGGTGCTCGCTCCACAACACTGAATCAACATCAAACCAAGCCACCATACATGTTCATAGTTGCTCAACAATTGTAATGTTGTGGTCGTTGTGATGTTTAGACTCTTGGCAGTGCTGCAGAAGTGGCGACTGACTGTCAGCATACAAATGGCACTCGATAAGAACAAAGCATTTTCTTTCAGATTTTCATTGGTGTCGTCTCATAGAGACAAGGATGTGAAACGTGCCCATCTTGCGCGCGAATTTACCATCTCGTTCAATAGAGCGACGACCACTGGCATGACAGCCCACATACATTTTGTGGAACAGGACTGCAAGAGACAATGAACCCGCCCGGAAATTTTGCGTGAAGTTGCAAACCGTGCTTGTCCAGCACAGGCAATGTGGCGCTGGATTCTCCCGTGTTTATATGTGGCCCTTGCAGCCAACATTAGCCCGCCGGAGCCTAACCTTGAGCCAGCCAAACCCACTACACTTACTTACGAACCATTCGAAAACAAAGCTGCATTGCAGCAGACGCTTGAGTTTCTCTACGAATTTGCGAACGGTTTCCACAAGCCACCAACTGGAAATACCTCCACCAACAAGGAACCTTCACCAATTGCAGACAAAGTCCGTGCAGAAACTGAGAGTCTCCACCGCGCAATACAAGCGATCAATAGAATGCTGCCAGATGCAGACAACCACTCTGTGTCGCTCATCTTGACCGATACTATTCCATTCCCAAAGAAGTGCAACACCACATCACTTGAGGCGTCGCTCGTATCCTTGTTTGAAACGACGGAAGGCATCGGCATTCTTCTGCAGGAATATGGCACACCTAACGATGTGGTCGCCTTTCTGAATACAACTCGTTGTTCCCTGGCGCAAAATTTGTCAGCTTCAGCCCCGCGACGCCAGTCATTTTCTGTTGTCGTCAATCGAAAGCTTGCTGACATGCTCAAGCGATTTCGTTTCTACGCACCTGCTCGCGAGTTGTACCAGGCCATTGTTGAGTCGGGCGTGTACACTCCCAGTTTTCACTCTTCCGTCGACGAGACAAACGAGTATGCTGCTGTGATGTATTCTCTCGGCCAGCTCGTCTCAGGAGTCGGTCTCAGAGGCTTGAATCCCCCTGCTGACCAAGTCTTAGAGGGCAAGCAGCACATCTTTGTGGCGTTGGAAACGTACCGTGCAACGCTGAATCCACGATACGCAGCGATTATGGAAGAGCTAGCTGGGGAGCACGTTTCGCGGGGATTGAACATGACGACGCTTCCAATCGTCATACAATATTTTTCACTCGCACTCGATTACTTGGCATTACCTGGAGTGAATATGACTGGTTCTGCAAACTACAACGCTATTTTGGGTCAGTATTACTTGGCAACTGCCACTCAAGAATTGGAGCACCACTACCACTTGCTGCGCACTCTTCGCCATCGATCGGCGAAGCCTTGGACACATTCGCAATTGACGCGATCTGCCGTTCAGCACTCCAAACTAGAAGCTGTGAAGTCCCTTGTCAGGGTACAAAAACGCTACTTTGACGCCGTACATCACTTTCGTCGCCAAGATTTGGGCTTGATGGCTGCTGATTACCAATACGATACTGTCAATAGCTTTCGCATGTGCTTTTTTGAAGTGTGCAAGCAAGGGAGCCAAATTGCAAAGACGTTGGACGTCGTTCTTCAGTTGGAGGAGGCAAAATCTGAGCCAACCGTGCGGGGTGTTGTCCAGCACGAATTAGTGTCTGTATCAGGGCGAGGCGGCATGGTGTTTGAACTCGATGAAACCCACACGTTGCTGTCGGCAGACAACAACCTGGACGCAGCCGCCAAACCTCGATTGACGCCTGTTCATGAGACAGTCGCGGTTGTGTTTCATGGAGCATACCCTGCATCCCAGGACATGATCCAAATATCGAACGAGACATTGGAACTACTAACGATGCCGTCTCAAAACTCGGAAACCATCCCCGCCCAGAATGCGAAACATTCTCTTGTTTCTTCGCATATTCCAGACGCACTTCGTGTCAGGCTACTGCAAGAAGGCTACAGAGAACAATTTTTAGATAACTACCACAGATACGTGGTGCCTACTCTTCAACGACTGGAGGCTCTGCAGCGTAGCTTTCCGTGGCTGCGCAACATGGCAGCTTCGCAGAAGGAAGACGCGTAGATCCAGGAAATTACTGCTAGTATGATATTTTATTCTGAAAAATAAGCCGCATGGCCTTGCTTGTTTTGTTCTGTGCTCTAGCACATCGTTGTAATTTCACAACTTCTCAACTCGTCCCCCGACGACTCGAGAACATGTCCCCACCTTGAAGTATCATCACGTGGAAGTCACATCGCATTCAACTTTTCGACGAAGACGCCTTACTTTGCTCTTCACCGTCCCCTTCTTCGTCCTCGTCCTCTTCTCCCGATTCGTCGTCGTCCTCCTGTAAGTCGGCACAACACGGTCAGAACTCGCTATGTAACAAACACACAGAACGCTGCGCAAGACAAGGTGCATGATGTGATTTCTTACGCCATAGTCCTCCTCTCTCCACTCGATGGGATTTTTTCTGTAAAACCACCAGTCAGGGACGCAGAGCACAACTGACAGTGCAACTCCGACTGCCCACACTTCAACCGTCTTCGCGAATGATTGCTCATACCATCCATAGAAGAAACCGATCACCGTCGCCGCCACAGTGACGACCTGGAAAATTCTTTCCGAAAGTTGCTGTCCTTTGAAGTCCACCATCGTTGATTCGTGCAAACGCAAACGTAATGCGATCCCAGACTTGCGCAAACAACGTCGACAAACAATTTGCAGAAAAACACTTGTTTGCACCAGCGTCTTTGTCCACGTTTTGGTCCTGGGCGACCGCCGTCTCTTCCGTGGTCCCGGACGTGACCAACGCTTCCACTTTTGGTGGAAGCACATGGCCGTGCACCCTTGTTGACACGTACCATTGTCCACGGATGCTTCTTCGAGCGAGCAAGGCTCCAACACCCGGCCATCCCAAGTCTAAAGCCAGCTCCTAGCAAGTCGACAGAAGTTGAGATCTTCAGCGAACTCTAAACGTGACGATCGCGTTGGCTGGTGCCTACTCTCCAAATTTCGTGTGCCGCCGCCGCCGCTGCTGCTGTTCATGGTGGTAGTGCTCCTGCGGCTGCGTTGTTGTTGTATTTGTTGTCATTCTCGTCCTCGTCCTCGTCCTCGTCCTCGTCTTTCTTGCTTCCGTCGTCGTCGGTCGCCGTCCGTCATCATCGTCAACGTCATCGTCGTCCGTCGTCATCCACCACTGCCGCGTTGTCGTTGTCGTTCGTCGTTCGTCGTGGCGACGGTTTGTTGTCATTATTATCAATGAGATCGGTCGTCGCGTTGGCGTTGCTTGACCTGTCGCTCTCCGTGTGTGTGGCCTCACTGACCCACAGTCACTCACAGTCACTCACAGCCACACTCCGTTTGTTCGTTCGTTCGTTCGTTCACCGTTCGTTCGTTCGTTCGTTCACATTCGATAATTCTGTGACCCATTCTCATTCTCATTTATCTAGCCTGTACAATCAATTCTTGTGTATCTAGCCTGTACAAGCAATGTGGTGGAGTCGCAGGAATGAAAGTTGAAAGTTGAAAGCCGATGCGGCAGCGCGACAGCACGGCAGCACGGCAGAGTTCGTGCGTTCGTTTGTGCGTGCGCTCTGCCTGCCTTTGCGTGTTCCCGCGCTTTTTGTTTGTCGCTCGTTGTTCTTGTTGGTTGTCGTCGTTGTTGGTTTGCTTGTTGCCGTGTGTCGTTTTCTTGTGGCGGTGCGTTGCGTTGCGTTGCGTTGCGTTTCGTTGCGTTCCTGTCGTGTGTTTGTTTATTCGTTCGTTAGATGGTTCATTGGTTCGTTGGTTCGTTGGACTTAGTGGAGCTGTTCTGCTTTGCTACCGTTTGCGTGATTGTTGGATTGTTGGAGTTGTTGGAGTCATTGGAGTTGAACGCATTCGAGTTCTTGTTGGAGTTGGAGTTGGAATTGGAGTTGGAGTTGGTGTTGGTGTTGGAGTTGGTGTGTTGCTGTTATCGGTGAGTTCGGCAGTTGGCCGTCGTTGCTTCTTGTCTGCTGCATTTGCTTGGTTGAGAGGTTGGACGGTGGCTAGGTGGTTGGTTCGTCGTTGTAAGTGGTGCTTGCAGCGCATCTTGACTCCATGTTGAAGTTTTCGTCGTCAAGTGGTTGCGATGTGAACTACGATCACGCCAGGAGAAGAAGAAATAAGTTTTCTTTGCCTCGAATTAGCTGTTGTTTTTTATATTTATGCTTTCTTGGTGGATCACCACCTTGTCAGTGTTGGTTGGTTCGCTGATTTGCCGCGACGGTGCCAATGTCCCTGCCCAAGAGGTGCAGAATTGAGCCCGAGAATACTGGTGTCGCTCCGCCTGGGATCGTTGCGAGTGGGCACGTGGGCGACGAATACTACTGCGAAGAAGTTGCATCAAATGACGTGATAAAATTTAAAGTCGTGGACAATACTGGCAAGGTTCTTCACGTATTCAGCCCGGAGTTCACTCACCAACTCTTTGAGGACGAAGTGATATATGGCTACTCGGACTTGGACATCTCAGTGTATCTTACACCAGCGTTGGATTGTCATGTAAATATCTCGTTTCGTGGTACGAACTCATGTCTGTCGCGTCGCAGTTTTATTCTTTGTGTGCATGACGTTTTCATTCATTTATTGTGGTGCGCGGCGCAGCCTGTCAAGCTCCTTCTCTAATTGCCTCGCATGACAAGTCCGCAGCAATCGACCACGATTCCGATGACGATAACAATGAGAACGAAATTTTGTCGCTTGCCGACCTCCGACGCAAAATTGCCGACTTCACTCCCGAGGAGCCGGTTGGATTGGACACGTACTTTGGATTGGTACCGACAGCTCAAATTCCTGCGTCATTTCTTGACGACCAGATCATAGAAACAAGTGCATGTGGGAGGTTCTGCGTGACAGAGGTGGGACGCCTGTGATCTTGAGCATCTCTTTCGCGTCAGTGACACATCGTTGCCGAGTAATTATACTGCACTTGCATGGGCGCAGGCAAATCTGTGTGACTCGCAACAAAGAGAGTTTTGTGACCGAGCGCAAAATTTTGCGTTCTTTTATATCGATGGAGCTTCTCGTGTCGACTTGGAGGAGAGTCGGTGGAGATGGGTAAACGTGTGGACTCGAACGGCCCCCTTGCAAAAAGAACCACAGCACACTCTCCGCGGTCACGGACACAGCGATTGGGTCCTCGCTGGGTACATGACCTTGTATTACTTTATGAACCCAGTCCTACCAAGACCAAAATGTTTGCGCGTGTGCCAAGTTCTTATTCTGCCACCATTTCAAAGACGCGGCCTGGGTGCTCTGTTGTTTCGTATCGCTGGTTCCCACCCGAATTTCGCAGCTGCAAGCAATGTGCACGAACTCACAGTCGAAAGTCCTTGTGAAGGATTCGCACGAATGAGGGATGCTGTCGATTTGGACCGGTTCGTTTCACTGTTACATGACACACACGACGGCCCGCTGGCGGCGGTGAAACAAGCAACTTCTGAGTCATGGCAAACGACGCTACGTCCCGATGCGATCTGGAATCGCGCGCTTGGCCCCATTACCCGCGACAAGCTTCGCATCACGACCGGGCAAGCTTGTCGGAGTTTCGAAGCTTTGATGCTTGCACGCCTGCCGCTGGGTGATGACGACGCGTTCAAAACATTTCGACTCGCAGTCAAGCGGAGGCTGTATCCGCGTGTGCTGGAAACCGTCCAGCAGGAAGGCTTGGAAAGTGAGGTACGTGTATCCTTGTTTCGTGGGTTTGACCCGTCAAATCGGCTACGCGCTCGATGTTCATGTCTTGTTGTGTGCCACAACGAAGGAGTTGGCGAGTGCGGTGAAAGAACGTTTAGCTACTCAGTTCAATGTGCTCGAACAGGTTTGACTTTCTGGTTGTCTCCTCCCCGAATGCGGGCATCACCTTGACTAAATGTGTTTCTGCCCTGTAGGAGTATAGATCAGCCATATCTGCCGTGCAGCGGATGCGCGAACGACGTGATGGAGCAAACAAAAAAGCAAAGGCACAGCTGAACAGTGACTAAACAGCAAATTAAAGTTTATCTCGTCGCATCTGCATCCCTACAGTAGATACACTGCGATGCCAAACAGGTGTGCGAATGCAACAACAGCAACAGTGCGGGAAGTTCCCACGCCGTCTACATTTCTGCTGTCGTGACGAACCGATTGATTCCGCATTTTCCTGTTCCACACAAAAGAATTAATTTACGTGCATTGTTGCAGACCACGACAACACACGCTGCACATCACACAAACCTTCTCCCCGAATCATGCGGAAGTACCCATCCTCTCCCCATTTCGTTCCCCAAGAATTCTTGACAGTCCAATACGGCTTCGAATCATCCACCCCGTATCCAACCAAAAGCACAGCATGGTCCAGTCCAGATGGATCGCACAGCATAGGGTCAGCAACACCTACGGATTGCGGCGTGACATGGGCAGTCGTGAGCAGTGTCAGAGCTGTTGGTAGCGAACACAGCGGATCGTACCCTTGCGGTAGAATTGGAGAGTAGCAGCGTTAATCAATATGGACAGAGGCCCAGTCTTCACCAACTCAGCAGCAATTTCTGTTTCATTGGTGGACACCGCATGCCAACCAGAAATTGTGGCAGCGACACCCTCTGAGTTAGAGCACCACCCAGTCACATTATCTTGCCCTTTCGTTGTCGTTTTGTTGCAGTAAAGATCACCATGATCCCCACACAGTGTTTTGTTGTAGTGAGCGGCCATGCAGGGTACGCAATTCCCTGGATCTCCGATCGGGATGCCGGCACAGTATGGGAAGTCCTCCCAAGTGCGAATGCCCCCAGCATTTTTGACATATTGATACGCCAAATTCGGCCACCTGGCGGGAACAAAGGCGTAATCAGCAGAACAAACACGAGGTCACTCTTACGCGGTTTACTGCGATCTTACAAGGAGAACGGCGACCAACATGTGGTTACGCACCCTCCGAATTCGCCACAGTCTGCTTCTCCTGCAGCCTCATCCACAAAGGCATCGCACTCAACAAACTGTTCAACGGAAAAGTTGGTGAGCTTTTTGTTGCCGTTGAGGAAGTTTTGTCCTTCAATGTTCGCGGCCGTACTGAACGCCCAGCAAGTTCCCAGGGCGCCTTGGTCTTTGACGCTAGTGACTGCGCCATGATCGCGCCAGTCCCACGAGTCAGGGACGGGGTCGGTAATTACCGATGGTTGCTGCAGCGCAACAAAAGAGGCAGGAACGTCGCGCGGCCGCATGCGTTTTTGCTGAGCGAACAAGGACTGCGGGGTGGATGCAAAAGGGCTGCTCGCGAAGTCGGTGAAAGTAGCACCTGAGCCTTCGCCAGCTTCGATGAGGATTGCAGCCTCAATATTTTCCTGAAAAGTTTCAAATCGTCGAGCATACTCATCTGAATCACTTGTCACGTCAGGGTAAAACGTCGCGATGTGTTTCGCAAAGTCATCCTGCAGCGCAGCTGCACTCAGGGCGGGAGCGGCCACGCAGATGGCACAAGTAACGCTGAACAACTTCATCTTCTAGAGCGTCGCGACAAAGAGCGTGGAGTTGATACGCTGACACTACTCAACAAGTCCACAATAAAAAAACTCGAGAATTCAATAAATCTTTCAAATCGCTCAAGAATAATCGTATTTCCAGACCCTCCTCACACATCCTTTGTGCTTCGCCGGCGTTTTTCGTTTCCACCACGCAGGTCTTTGGTCGTGTCACCACACTCTTCGACGAACAGCATGTCGCCGTCGCATTGCTCGTGTCGGTGTTTATTCGCTGTCGTACACACACATCGTGTCAGCAGGACCTGTGTCGCTGTGTCGCTGTGTCTGCATCTGTCTGTCTCCGCATCGTCACCGTCACACCATTCAACAACATCGACGTACGTCGTTGGTTCGTCGTTCGTCGTTTGTCGTTCGTCGTTCGTCGTACGTCGTTCGTCGTTCGTCGTTCATCGTTCATCGTTCATCGTTCGCCGTCATGTCCGTCGTCAATGGCCGATGACTGCCGAGCTGACTTCTTGGCATTATTAGGGAAAATGCCAACGCACAATGTTGCGTGGAATTTTGTGTGCGGTCAGCACGTCGGTTCGGGCGCAGACGCTCTACAGCTGATGCGACTGCGGGCATCCATGCTATGCCATGACGCACGTGTAGATGTTGTGTTACGGATTGCGTCCGGGTGATATCAACAGCGTGAGGGAGAGATCGAAAGGCAATTGTTTTGTCATGTGCGGGGTTGGCACAACATAGTATGCACAACAGTCAGTTCGTGGATGGATTGCTGGTGGATGTAGCAATCGGTATCAGCTGTTTGGCCACACGAACGCCACTGTGTTTTGGGCTTGCTAGATCCAATCGTTGATTGTTGCGGGACTCAGCGCTCGAGTGGTGCGGTACGCCGAATAGATAATCTACTTGTAAAGTTACATCTACTTCTGTTGGCTTGTTTGGAATGGAGAGTTTGCTTGGTCAACGCGTTGCGTAGCACAGCAACGGTGCTCCGAGTGAATACGTCGACTGCAAGTTGTCATCAATTTCTCCACCAGGCTCGAAGGCCTTGGGTAAATAGCATGAGGCTTCTGATAGTGTCACGTCAGGAAGCACTCCAATCTTGACCAGCGCCACCGCCACCAAGTTCGAGCAAAAATATTTCTGTTGCCGGCCAATTCTACTGTTCTCCCCACTTTGATGAAGCTTTGCACTAAGTCGCGCTTCTTCGATTGTATCTGCTGTTCCAGTCGTCCCACCAGATGAGCTTGGACTCCGATTCGTGGGGGTCGGTAATGCCGTAGCAGAAGGTGACGATGACGAGAACGAAGGGGACGGTGAAACTGCTCCGGTTGCATCCTTGAGATGAATTGCTGTGGGGGTTGACGCTTGCTGCAGAGCGTGGTCACGTTTCTGCGGGTCGCTAGTCTCTTCGGTGCCGGACGTGTCAGTGGTATTGTCCTGTGCAGCCTCTTTCTCTGCCTTCAGCAGTGCGGCAGCAAGTTGCTGCTGACGTGCAACCACTGAACGTGGGTCTTGGAGTTGGGTTGAATTTGCAGCTCTTTCAGCAGCAGTGATTTGCCCTTGCGTAGAGTCTTGGAAATTCGATCCTTGCGCGAGGCGCGTGCGGAAAACCTTGTGCTTCAAAATGGAGCGCAGGGAACTCCAGATGCCACCGTATCGATTTCCAAGAACTTCATGCGAGAAGAGCCGCAGAGTCCGGATAATGTGTTTGAAGCGCTGTTTAGCCGCCTGTCATTGACAAATCGAGGTTGCCATGTGAGGCGATACGATACTGTGACAGGAGGGACGGCACCACGAACAGCAATAATTACAAAACGCACCTTCGCCGAGTCGCATTGCCACGAAAACAGCCGAGGAGCCACCACGGCACCATTCATGGCATACTGTGTGAGGCGCTGTCGCAGCGGAATGCATGTGACCCCTTGCTGGGATGCCTAGAAGTTGATACATCACACAAGTTGAGCAGGTTGCAGGTTGCGAGCAACTGTGGTGCAGCGAGTAGTTCACACCTCGAGCAAGTGAAGTCTTTCGTCGGCGAAAGTCATTGTGACGATTCCAACATGATCCCAGAAGCAATTGCAAACTACTCGTTGCACCGATGCAATGCGAGATCGAATATTGAATAAAACGATGTCCCCTGTCCAAATGGATCAATTGTTGTCAATAGCCCAGCAACACAACTGCCACACCAAGAAAACGAGCAGACAACCCGCAAACATATGCCATGCAGAATATGTCATGGCTCCGCACCTGGTTTGAGCCGTGGGTATATTTTCTGTAAAGGAAACGCTGGGAAGTCTGGACATGGGGCCGACTTGAGCAGGCGTGGAACCTGGATCGATCCAGTCGCTGACATCTTGCTCTCAGTACTGCTTGGTAGGCTTGAACTCAAAAACTTGCGCGGCTGGCACATCATGTCCCGAGTCAGGGAGAAACTCGGAAGAAGTCGTCAACATGCAATCAAGACAAAACTAACCTGCGATCCGGTTCGAATCATGAAATCGTGGAAAAAGTCCATCTTGGTGACTTCTTTCAGATACGCATTCATTTGAGTCTTCAAAATCTCCCGGTCCAGTGCGAAAAAGCGTTTGATTGAACGCTCTAGGTTTGAACCTGAGTGTGCGCTGTGAGTACCTGGGGCATCCATGGCCTTGCCAACTGGAAGTCGGGCGTCAACGGGGTTACGCGGACTATGGCACAGTAGCTTGTTCGTGCAGTCGGCCAAAAGGGAGGGACTCCCTGGGAGTAAAAATTGCGGGATTCTCCTTTCCACATCAGGAAGTTGAGGAACTGACCAAGCCCCGTAAGCATATTTGCCGCGACAATGCCGTGCATCACTACCAGCCGCTATGGCTGCTAAGCGGCTGTGCTGAAGCCACTTCCGCAAACTGACGTCGAACTCCACAAGATCGGAAAACGTTCGCTGCACCACCCACTCCATGCTCGAACACACGTATTTAATTGTCCACAAAGCAAGTATATTTGAAGCAGGAACTGGTGTGCTAACGCTCTCGGAGTCGGACTGTACATGTTCCACACCACGGTAGCGGTGTAGCGAAATGTTCGCCACTGCGAGGTGCCATCCAGATTTGTGGCATTGGTCGGCGACATCAGATTGCTTTCCTGGCACAGGGGTACGCTCGCAGTCCTCGCCACCAACTGGCGTGTTCTGCAAGATCACGTCATGCCAACTATCATCCTCATCCTCTGAAGACGACCATCGTGGACGAGACGCCGTTGGTGTGGGGGACGCAGGCGACGTGTCTGTTGAAGAAGGGGCAGTGGTGCCGCCGCCAGTAGGGTCAGGACGTTGGTGCCCGCGCACGCTGGCGTCGGACAAGGCCCTCATCCAGCGCGCGCGCAGGTGTAGCGAGGTCGCAGCAAGATGCAGTTCAGCACCGTTGCTGAGAAGCAAAATAAAAGGGAAGATAGATTCGCCACCCTTTGGAAAGAAATGCGGTGCGCGGCCAACCTGGGCGTGGGCAACGTTCACGGAGCCGCGCATCTTACCCTGCCCCGCAGAGGAACTTCCACCGCGGTAAGACTGCCAGCATAAAGTTGAACGTTTCAGGGTGAACCAACGAACATTCCAATTGTGGACCCATTCGGACCGCTTGTGCAAGGTCCCCTGCATTGTGTGACTCGCCACCTACGTATCCAATAGTCACCGGATGCCCTGAAGCCAGCACGGGCGCTCCATTCCGACGGTGTCTGGACAAAACGGGGGCCCACAACAATTTTTTCGAAATAAAATTCGTAGGCAATGACAATGACGTTCCAACAGTTTGTCTGTCGAACCGCGTGTTCCTGTTCTCCTCCACGCCTCTTTGTCGGCCGGCCGAAACTAGCGCTTCACCACCACGGCTCGCAGTCGACTGGCAGCGATGGTCCGCTCCAGATCCCATGTCGCTCCCTCCGCTCGTCACTTTTCCAGCGACGCGAGCCCAGGATCAGATCGACGATCGACGACGTGGAGACTTTGATTGGACGAAGACAGACTGTTGAGACCTTCTTTCTTTTGGGGATTTGGTGGTTGTCGTCGGTCATCTGTCATCAGCATCGGTCGTCGTCGCTTCACAGTCAACGACCGCCGAAACAACGAACGACGGTCAACCAACAAACCGACGACAGACGGACGAACGGCGAACGGCGAACGGTGAACGGCGAATGAATGAACGAACGAACGAACGAACGAACGACGTTGTGGTGAACAGGAAGCCAGCCGTCGCATCGCAGAGTGTCACAGAGTGTCTCACAGTGAGTGAGTGAGTGAGTGAGTGAGTGAGTGAGTGAGTGGTGAACACAGTGTCATCATTCACTCACTGACTCACTGACCGCACTCACTCACTCACTCACTCACTGTGTAAGTGACTGATTGTGGCGTTGTTGGCACTCACTGCCACTGTCTCACACTCACTCACTCACTCACTCTCACTCTCAGTGAGTGCACGTTGGAAATGCAATGTAAATGCACTGTACAGTACAGTACAGTACTGAGTTCTGAGAGAACCGAGTGAGCCTGAGTGCGCAGTGAGTTTGTTACATCGTCGGCCAGTCCACTTTGTTTCTTGTTTGCTTGTTTTCTTTCTGTTTCTCTGTGTCTTTCTTTCTTTCTTTCTCCACAAAAATAACCTTTTGTGTGGCGTTTAGAAACTAACTGATTTATTAGAAATGAAAATGTACAGTCAAAATGCCGTGTGGCCAACCGTTGACTGTTCGGCGGCCACTCACCCACCGCTCCCTCACCCACCCACTCACTCACCCACTCAATCACTGCCCACTGAGAGTGAGAGTGAGCTGGCGACGACTGCTGCCTCCAAAGCTTTTCGACATTGACGGCGGTACTAAGTACTGTATGATGCGCTGCGGTTCCGTGACGCACCGCAGAAGGTCGAGTTGCGAGTTTGGAATCGCTGCATGGAGCTATGGTATTCGAGGACTTTGGTTGCACTGTTGGCAGTTGTACCGAAATGTCAAAAAAGCGGTATAGCGCCGACGACACGCGTCGCTAAATTGAGCCAATTGCACATTGCACATTGTCTATTGCGAATATATGCGCACCGGAATACTTCAGTACTCTAAATACCACAATTACGTAAGCCATTCCGCTCCCCAACCTGCTTTTCTCATCTCAACTCAGTGTTCAATGTCATGGTATGGGTCCTAAAAGACCCACCCAAGCGCTACCAAAGTATTGTGTGGGCTCTATAAATCCCATAGAGCGCACTCGTTCGTGACTCGGCGGGGACGGTCAGTCCTCAGGTTCCCCCCCCCGCGAAGAGGTTGCTCACTTTTCGAACATCGCAAAGCGACAACGACGACGACGACAACAACGACGACGACAACAGCGACGACGACAACAGCGACGACAACAGCGCGCCAGCAACGACAGCGGCGTCGCGCGTGTCGCGCGTGTCACGCGTGTTGCGCTTGCCGTGTCGTGGAGTGCAGTGCAGTGCTGTGCTGTGCTGTGCCGTGCAGCGAAGTTCTGTGCTTGTTGCTGCAAGTGGATACTAAGTCGCCAACTTTTTGCACCCGAAGCAACTCGTGAGTGGAGTAGGATGTGGTAGGTCGTGTGCTTTTGCCTGGGAGAGTTTTTGTCCTGCGTTGGTGTGGCGGCGAGGACCAGCATCTATATTTCGGTCGGTTCGGCGTTGCGGCGCGGCATGGCGCGCCTCGCCTCTGTGCTGCGGCTGTTGGGACAAGCCGAGGAACCGTGGCTTGTCGTAAGTGCGTACGACGGAGTCCCAGTGACGTGTTGTGAGCGCGTGTCATTGGACGTGAGCGGCCCGTGAAAGTCGTTGCGACGTGACTTCGCGTGCGAGTTGACTTTTTGTTCGAACACGTTGGAAAGAGTGCGGCATTCCTTGGAACAATACGGGTTTTGGTAGTTCGCCGCAATGTGACAAGGGCTGATCCTCGCCTCTTCCGTGGACGGAATGAGGATGGGGCATTTCACAGCATGCGTCCCAACTGGTCGGCAGTGTACACACGGACTGTAATACATGTCGTCGCGTTGCGTGATGCGGCGCCTTCAAGCGCTCGCCTTAGGCCTTGGTATTTTGTTTGTCATTATATGGCCTGTCACCGGGTATTATCGTATTGTGAAAACAAGTGCCAATGACTTCGAGGAGGTGATCGAACAATATCGCAACATCCCACACAAACAATCGTGGAGGTTTTTGGAGAGTGTGTTGAATTTTACTACACAATCCCCAACGTCGCAACCATCAACTACTTCAGCAGTGCAACTTTCAACAGGGGCAGAAGTTACGGCGAGTTCGATCGCCGCAAATGTTTCCAACGAAACCAGCTCTGCGAACACGACCATGTTTGATCCATCGACGACGGACGTTTTTGCACAGTCAGTAACCGTCGCGAGCGCGACAGCACCCATCAGTGGGGCAAATGAGACTACAACGGCACCATCGCCAGCTGGCGATGACACAACCAGTTCGTTGAATACTTTGCCACCACAAACCGGGACGGACAGTGTCGACATTAATGCCTCTACATCTGAATCTTTTGGGACGTCAACCGGTGCACCGATGGCGTCCACCGAAGCTCTCCGCGTCAACATGTCAACGACGTTGACACCGTTGGGTGAAGATGACAGTGGGTGGGCCAGCCTGGACCTCACATTGCAAGAGATTAGTGGAGAGGCTTCAATTATGGTGTTTAGCGTATGTGTGCTGATTTCGGTCACCCTGTTGTTTTTGATTTTCTATTATGCGGGCGCCCCCGGAGCAATACTGTTCAACATATTCATGCGCTGGACACTTCCCGCGCATATCAAGATCACCGCCAGGGGTGTGTCATTCGCGCTCATGGGTGGGAAAATTTTCTTCAACGATTTGAAAATGTCCACTCCAAGTGGGGTGGGGTCAATTAAAGCGGCAGTGGCTCGGGTGCAGTGGTGGAACAAAAGATTTTTGGATGCTCGACACCCGGACGGTGCAAACTCTGTTCGTGCCAAAAACAGCGAGAAATCAAGTCGAAAGCGAAGAATTCCTTTCCGTATCACAATTAAATGCCGAGTGGTGGAATTTGTGCTCACCAATGGCACCGCTCCAGAACACACTGCTTGGCCTCGCACAGATGTTTCGGACTCCACGTCTCCACCACTTGATTTTGCGTCGACACCGGCGAGGCACTGGATCTTTAACTGGTTTCCGTCTGTCTCATACGAAATCAACGGGGGCTGTGTTTATGTCGCACCACCACATCTAAGTCTGATGTGGGCAATTCGATGCGAGAAAGCAGAAGGCGTTTTGATGGATCTCGACCACCCTTCTGGCAAGCTGAGAGATATCAGTGCGCCAAGTATTTTATACAGGGTCGTCAACAAGATGATGTTGTTCAAAATAGGCATCTATCTCATGCCAACTCATGAATTTGATAGGGCCAGGCGCAAGCTTCGCGGCGGCGTGCGGTCGTTCACTAACATCAGAAGTGATATGTATGCCAAGAACGAGTCGCCGTCTGGCCCGAATCCCCATCGTACTCAGTCAAGCGGCGGTGCCGAAGTCCAAGAACCAATTGGACTGGCGGCCACGTTGCGCGCTCTGTACCAGAATACTATGCGTAGCTTGCTTGGCGGAAAGGGAACTGACACAATCCTGAGCTTGAAGGAGAAGTACGTCTCACTGCCTGCATCGACGTAGTACTCACTGGTTGTGCGCTGAGAGCATCCACCTCATGCTAATGTTGTTCTTCATTAGGTTTGCAGTAATGCAATGCAAGACCATAAGCTTGCAGTTTTACAGTGACCGCGTTCACGCTGCGGCAGCACGAGCAGCCACATCCGTTTTGATGTCGGATGAAGCCCGTGCTCGCGGAGCGGCTTCGCTTGCTGTGGCTAAATCTGCCAACCTCCTGAATCGCCTCGACTTAGACATCAATGAGGAGTCCGATGATTTGCTGCATATGTGGATCCATCCCTTAACGGAGAAGTATCGAGCGTTGACGTTAATGCACTTTTTCCCCCCTTCACAAGCTGATGATGTGGCAGAACGTATCCATGGAACCGAGAGTTTTCCGTCAATGGACACGCAAGACAATGTTGCTTTCAAACTCGCTTCTACAGAAATATCGGTCCGGATCCACAGCATGGCCAAAATCTTTGCGCGATTTGAGTATGCTTCCGCGCAGCCAGCTGTTCCGGAGCCATATGCGCAGGCACGCGGTACGTCCTCGTTTCATCCACCTCGGCCAGCGCGAGGGAGTCGCTCCAACAATTGGAGTTCGCATGGCATCAGGCGACGAAGTGATGCATCCGATAACGCTGATGGAACAACAACTGACGAAATGCAGTACGTCTATGGCGACCAAACGACTATGCTGGGACACTGGCTGTCTCTGGAGGTTGAAGCCCCTTCGAAAACATTTTTGCAAAACCATCGTAACAACATTTTGTTCCGACGTCCAGCGTATCGCGTTGAAGAAACGCGTGGCCACGAAAGACCATCGGGCGTGTCGGAGACGCGCACATCCAACCTTGGCACCGGGTCGTCTGAACCGATCGCTCCGGTGGACGACGACAAGGATCGACGGCATGCTG
>ENA-OWNT01002068-OWNT01002068.1-seawater-metagenome-genome-assembly--contig:-NODE-2068-length-21993-cov-4.206151_pt1 | contig 21993 bp, 21 predicted proteins | sample MGYA00238136_ERZ651165 | MGnify/ENA primary metagenome ERZ651165 (study PRJEB26861, sample SAMN08777766) | seawater metagenome | isolation source: coastal seawater | place: USA: Florida | collected...
GACATCTACGTAAATTGCATCTAAGTTATTCATGCCCTTGCCTTGGTAATCTTATGTTTCTTGGTCGAAAGATCTGATCACCACAAGGGCATTTAGTTCAATTTCTTATGCGCAGCTCAGGTTAATCAGATAGAAGATCTGCTTTTTGGTATAGATACATTAATGACTGGCTTCGTGATTGCTCTTTGCTATTTTTCAAATGCTTCTAATTATTTTAAGCAACCTAAATAGCCGTTAAAACAAAAAAGCAGGCTTTCGCCTACTTTTGAAAAGTTAAAAATATGGGCTATTTCGCTCTCTATTGCAGCTCAACCCAAAACACACCGACATCTTTTTTCACGACCTTAACTAGGCTGCCTTTACTAAGAGGCTGCTTACTCTTAACTAACCACTCAATGCCTGAATAAGCATATTTATAGCCATTATGCTCATCGACATCTTGTTCTAAGGTAAAGGTAAGCTCTGCAAAGTCACTGTGCACATCCGTTGAGTCGCGGCTTTCTTGCAATCTTTTCAGAGGTTTCCAAAGTAGTGCTGCTAGACCAGCTGTAATAATGGCATTCACCCAAAGTGCGGTTATCCAATTTGCATCAAGTAAGCCTGCATACATCAAGGCACCACTGAATACTAATGAAAGGCCTACAAAGAACAATACAAAAGTTGCAAAGCCAAGCACTGCAACTTCAACTATCAGTGCAACAACACCCAATATAAGGAGAGTCTCAGAAATATTGTCTGTCAAAAATGCCATAGACTAGCCTTTTTGCTTTTGATTTAGTGAGTTGATAATAGACATACCTTGCGCAACCAAAGAGCTTGCGTCAGTACCGCTTTCTGGCAGCAATACAACAGACGATTCTTTGGCAATCGCTTCTTTAGCACTAATCGCCTTAGTTGCGAGATCTAACTGAATAGCTTTTTGACCTTGCTCAGTGTTAGCAGCTTCACCGACTTTGCGAAGTGCGTCCGCTTGTGCTTCAGCGACGGCTAAAATTGCTTTTGCTTCACCTTCAGCCTGTAATATTTGCTCAGCTTTATCAGCTTCAGCGGCAAGAACTTGCGCTTGCTTTTTACCTTCGGCAACATTTATAGCCGCTTGCCTGTCACCTTCAGACTCTAGTATTTGCGCACGCTTAACACGCTCTGCTTTCATTTGTGCTTCCATCGCTTCCATAACGGAGTTTGGTGGCACAATATCTTTAATCTCATAACGTAAAACCTGAATACCCCATGGCTCTGATGCAGAGTTAATCGCAGCAACAATATTTGTATTCAATAAATCACGTTCTTCAAAAGTTTTGTCTAGCTCCATTTTACCCAGTTCACTACGCATTGTAGTTTGCGCTAATTGGGTAACCGCAAAAATATAGTCATCAACGCCGTAAGTGGCCTTATACGGGTCTAGCACTCTGAAATATAAAACACCATCAACAATTAAAGAGATATTATCTTTGGTAATAGCTGACTGAGAAGGCACATCAACCGCTTGCTCTTTTAAACTTCTATCAGCTGCGACACGATCAATGAATGGGACAATAAAGTTTAAACCCGCTTCTTTGGTTGATTGATATTTACCAAAACGTTCAACCATCCAAGCACGGTTTTGTGGTACAAATTTGATGCTACTCTTTAAGACAATAATCACAAAAAGTAGTAGAAAGAATTCGACTTGAAATACAAATTCTAAAATTTGGCTAACTGGATCCATGTTTTCTCCTTTTTATTATTCAATGTTCAGATTATCACCTTGTTTCTAACTTCTCCACATTATTGTTATTTAGAGATGTCTTGATGACTCATTGAATATGGGCGATATTAAACGCATTATTTCAGCATTTAATTTGCCGACTTCAATAGGTTTGCTCACATAACCATTCATACCAGCTTGTAAGCATTTTTCTTTATCGCCGTTCATTGCATTGGCGGTTAAAGCAATGATCGGAATAGATTTAAACTGGTTATATTTAGGGTTTTCTCGGATCTCTTTTGTCGCTTGATAACCATCGAGAACGGGCATTTGGCAATCCATTAAAATGAGATCAAAACTATCACTTTCTGCATTTTCAAGAATAGTTAGGGCCTCTTGCCCAGAATTCGCTATTTCGAATTCTATTTGCCAATTACTCAACATTTTAGTTGCAACGACTTGATTGACCTTATTGTCTTCGGCAAGCAACACTTTTAATCCTGCCAAGTTTTTTGCAGAGTCTTCATTTTCCACCGCCAGTGCTGTCGTTTGTACTTGCTTAACTTTCTCTGTAAACAGTTGCATTAGGTCATAACAAGTAAAGGGATGATAGAAAACCGCGCAGCCTGATTCTTTGACCAATTGGCTGTTGGGTAATTTACTTTTCACATCACAAATAAGGCTCACTTGCTGAGCTTGCCTTTGCGCACTTTCAAGCAAATATGTACTTTCTAACCCCGTATCAGAACAATTTACTAAGTCTAAAATGATTAAGTCATAACGCGATTGAGAAATAGATTTTGAATCCAGAATGTCTAACTTTAAACCTCGCGATTCAAATTGACTTACTATGATTGATGAAAATGCTGTATTGGGACTATATAACCCAATTGAATTTGGTACATTTAACGCCTCTTCTTCCATAGCGCTGCTTTCATCAAGTTCAGCTTGAATTGAAAAAGCAAATTCGGTGCCTTGATCTGGCGAACTACTTCTTAGTTCAACATCCCCTCCCATTAAATTACACAGCCTTTTTACTATCACTAAGCCAAGCCCAGTACCGCCATAGAGCCTGGTGGTCGAAGCATCACACTGACTAAATGCATTGAACAGTTTTAATTGAGCTTGTCTGTCGATTCCGATACCTGTGTCTATGACTTTACCGTTAATTAAAACTCGACCATCATGTTGCAATTGAGAACTTAAGATCAACTTGACATGTCCCTGATGAGTAAATTTAATGGCGTTACTCAACAAGTTATTAAGAATTTGCCGCATTCTCACAGGATCTAGCTTTAAATTGTGATGTGACACGCCATGACAATCTACAAATAACATCACGGGCTTTTGACTGAGCTCAATTGCGAATGACTTAGCGACGCAATCTAAAAGAGAAAGCAATTCGACTGGCTCATTATTTATTTCTAATTTACCGGATTCTATTTTCGAAAAGTCTAAAATATCATTGATTACACCCAACAATGAATTAGCACTGGCATGGGCTAGTTCAGAATATTGCTCTTGTTGGCCTGACAACTTTGTAGATTGCAATAACTCTAAGCAGCCAATAACCCCATTAATAGGCGTTCTGATCTCATGACTCATATTAGCTAAAAACTCAGACTTCAATTTAGAGTGGTTCTCAGCTCTTTCTTTTTCTAACCTTAACGCTTCATTTGTAGTGATAAGTTGCTTCTGAAATTGCTTATTTTTATTATTTCGAATTTCGCCAGTCATGATAGCGAACGCAAAATTAAACAGTAATTGACTCATAAACAATGCAATTATAAACCACTGAGCTTTGATTGATTCGTCTTGCTGTAGATGACTAACGCCTTGCAAATTAATATCGATAACCTTGTTGAATGACACCACAAACAAAATCATCACACTGAGTAAAATCAAAAAGCTTGAAGCGCGATATCGCCCTTTACTATGATGGTAAAGGCACCAAAGTACCCAGCTTAAAAATATCACTGCGGTTGTCACTCCAAGAGAAAATCGCAGGTGGTAACTAGGAAAAACAAACGTTAATAATAAATGCGCAAAGACATAACAACCGATAAATGCAAATAGTGCCTTTTTAGGCGAAGGTTGCCCACAGGCTTTATAGGTTCCATGCAAAATAAATAAAAATGACGATTGGACCACAAAATTAGGCAAGACATATCGCAGCAATTCAGGGAGGTGCTGCTGGCCTGTGAACAACAATAATCCTGTCATCAAAAAGCAAGAAGACAACGCCCAATAACGCACGGCGCTGATATCACGATTCGCAAACCACAAAAAGACTAATGATAAAGCTGATGTGAATACACCAATGCCACTCATTAATAATAAAGTTGAAGTTGATAGTTGCATGGCGACTCGTTTAGAGGTGCTGATGGCTAATAATAAGTTATTGTAGTTTTGTCTATCTCAATTAAAACTTAGTTCGCTTCAATCATTCTGTAAAGCAGTGGATCTCATATAAAACACTTAACACTGAGACGCTTATCTCCTATATTGAAACTGTTTTTCTCAAACACACAACCACATAGGTAAAACACCATGCCTGAGTATCTCAATATAATTATCTTAACTTGCTTAGCGGGCTTGTGTATTCCCGTCGGTGGCATGATTGCAAGTGTGGAATCCATTCGCCCTTATTGGCTTGAGAAAGAACTACGCCACTTTCTGATTGCTTTTGGCGGAGGAATTTTATTGGGCGCGGTGACCATTGTACTGGTACCCGAGGGGATGCATAACTTGACCAATTCACTTTTTGCCATTCCTATTTTACTTCTGGGTGCTTTGACATTCTTTTTTATTGAACGTCAACTCGGCCTCAAACGTCGTGAATCACCACAATTAATGGGCATGACCCTAGATTTTGTCCCAGAGGCGATAGCTTTAGGCGGTTTGGTTGCTACGGGCTCAGCCACTGCAACCATGCTGGCTTTGTTAATTGGCTTACAAAATTTACCAGAAGGCTTTAATGCCTTTAGAGAACTAAAAGAACAAAATAATAACACTAAAAAAACCATGTTTATCATGTTTTTATTAGTGCCATTAGGACCAATAGCAGGCTTATTCGGCTACTATGTTTTAGCTGGCAATGAAGCGGTTTTAGGCAGTATTATGTTGTTTGCATCAGGTGGAATTTTATATCTTATCTTTCAAGATATTGCACCGCAGTCAAAACTGAAAAGGCATTGGGGTCCACCGCTTGGGGCGGTATTTGGTTATGCCTTAGTTTTATTTAGTAATATGCTGGTCGGCCACAGCTAACCAGCAAACACAACTTAAACAGTCTTTAACTAACCCATTTATTACGGCGGAAATATATTACTTGGGCAATAACAAGCACCAGCAACAAACCACTGAATATATAGAATGCCATTGGATTATCTGTGCCTGGGATCCCCCCCACATTAATGCCTAACAATCCAGTTAAAAACCCAAGTGGTAAGAATATCGCGGCCACAATAGACAATACATACATGCGGTCGTTCATTGTCTGCCCAACTCGCACATTAATTTCTTCTTGCAGCACTGCCGCACGTTCTTTACAAGAGTCTAACTCTTCTATGTAGCGAGTAATATGATCGAGTGACTCTCGAATTTGATGTTTACATTCACTACTCAGCAGTATGTTTTTATCATTTAAAAGAGACTGTAACGCTTCTCTTTGCGGTGATAAGTGGCGTCGTATTGCTATGATCTGTCTACGTAAGTTAGCAAGTTCAGACTGAAAACTGTTCTTTTCACCGGTTAAAACAGAGTCTTCATAGTCTCCCAGTTTATCGTCAATAAAATGTACGGTATCAGACATGTTATCTGTTAAGTGTTCAATCATGCTCACTAACCACTCAGAGCTGGTTTTTGGGCCTTCACCTTGATTGATTAACTCCGCAATTTCAGACACCGAAAATATACGTCTATGTGCCGTCGAGACCACACAATTTTCAGTGATATATAATCTGATAGATACCATGTCTTCGGGCTTTGCCGATTTCGCTAAGTTAATACCTCGCAAAGACACGAATAAGCCACTACCAAAAAATTGAGCTCTAGGTCTGGTTTCTTCAGAAGTTAACGCTTCTTTTACTGTTTCAGATAAAAAAGCTGCTTGTTCAATCCACTCTACTGCATGCGTTTCGTTATAATCTAAATGCACCCAAAATGGCTGACTTTGATCCAGCGACTCTAGGGCTAATTGAGTTTGAGATTTTAAATTATAAACACGTTGCGTCGTGTTGGCTTTTTCCATTACAGATCCCATGTTGCTGTTAACTCGATATGATTCATAACACTTTTTCAAATCTTAGCGTTGTCATTCTCATAACGCGAATAAAAATTGCCCTTGCATAAATAACCACATCCGAATAGTCATTTACCAAGGGCAATGAAGATACTTAAATTTTAGTTAGTGGTATTAACGCCACTTTGCTTTATCAGCTTCTATATAGCTGCGCTTTTGTTTCTTGCGCTTTTCATCACGCATTTTCTTATTGCGTCTTTCTTGCTTGTCATCTCGCAGCGGTTCACAGTTAATACGCATCATGGAACACCTCTGAGTAATAGTCACTTGGGTTCATCGAACCTTTGCTATTGCTCACTGCACTTGAGCGATGAGAGGTGCGATAAACAGCATATAAAAACTTTTTCCAAAGCTTATGTTCATAGAGCATTACGGGCTCTTCTGCTTGCAATGCAGCCACAAATTTATGCTCTGTTTCAGTTTCTGGCATTAGCGACCCGTCATAAAGGCCTTTTAGTGTATGCCCATAGTGAATTAAATAATTTGCCTCTGAGATTGTGAAAAACCCAGAACGATCAATACCTCCAAAGAAGTGTTCTTCTGCATAGAACTTTTTACTTCCTGGACGAATATCCGCAATCATAACTGTCTCCAAAATGTGGGCCCTAATAAGCTAGGGACAAGGCAAACATAAAAGAAGATTTAAAGTTTGAAAAACAAATAATAATTGTCGTGAAATAAAATCTTTTTAGTTTTTCTTTTTTGAATTTACGCCATAGATTTATCTCGGAAATAACCCTACTAGGAAAAACGATGAAATACTTTTTATGTGTTGTCTTTTTGTTTGCATCAGCAATGACTTTAGTGAATGCCGCTGAGTCTGAGAATGCATCTCCATGGGAAGTGAAAGACGCGTATTTATACTGCGTTGAAGCTTATGGAGACAAAGATGAGAAGCAATTACTTGACTGCGTCAACGAAGAGTTAGCTGCAGGTGAGTACAATACATTTAAAACATTGGCTGATGTATTGGCATACATCGAAAAAGCAGATTAATTGAATTACTGCCTTTGCACTGATGCCTAAGGATGTGGGACAGGCAAATAGAGCAACCTAAACTATCTAGCTATATTAGCAACCTCCTCATTCCTAAAGAGGGCTCACGATGAGCCCTCTTTTTTATTAGCCAACACGCATTACTTAGTGATCTTTAACTCTCCATCAATATGAATATCTCTTTGTGGGAAAGCAATCACGATATCAGCATCTTTAAATGCTTTATCTAAAGCAAAGCGGATATCACTCGATACTAATCTCAAGCCGCCTTCAACAGTAGAGTTTATCCAAAAATAAGACTCAAAAACCAAAGAGTTATCGCCAAAATCTAAGAAGAACACCGATGGTTCAGGATCATCTAACACTTTGTCATGTGCTTTGGTTGCTTCAAGCATTAGTTTCGCAACTTGCTCGCAATCAGAGCCGTAAGCAACGCCAATTCTTACCGTGCCGCGCACTAATCTATCTCTCAGCGTCCAGTTTACAACTGTATTTTCGAGCAGCTTACTATTTGGGATCAACATATGCACCCCATCAACCCTGCGGATGCGAGTGGAGCGTGTATTAATTTCTTCGACGATGCCTTTTACGCCTTCTACTTCAAGAAAGTCACCAATGCGAATGGGCTTTTCGCCAATTAAAATCCAGCCACTGATAAAGTTATTAATGATGTTTTGCGCACCAAAACCAAAACCTATGGCTATCGCGCCAGATAAAAATGCAAAGGCTGTGATTGGGACATTGAGCATAGATAAGGTGGTTAAGAAAATAACCGCCAGAGACACAACAACGATAATTCTGCGTACTAATTGAATGATATTAGGATCACGTCTTTTTGCTTTTAATCGTTTTTCGACCGTTTTTATTGCGACCCTTACCAACCAAAAGCTCACGATTAACCACAGCGGTATGATCAACACCTCACCTACCGTAAGCGGCTCTTCGTTAAATGTGAAAATTGTATAATTCAGTAGCGCACTTATTTGGGCTAGCATGGTTTTTCCTTCTTTGTTTGTACCACTTATTGACTATTGTTAGTTGATCATAAGCATAGAAATATACGGGGTTTATGGCCTTTATTCTGATTGCAGCAGCCATTTGGCACATAGCTTGAACTAATTATAGCTAATTGTCGTTAATTCAAAAGTAAACCAATGAAATAGTTAAACTTTTCTATTTTCGACCAGATTTCGGGATAAAAATAACACTGTATTAGTGCAATATTGCACCATAATGAGGCAACAATGAATTACACAGAAGTCAATTTCGATGGCCTAGTTGGGCCTACACATAATTATGCTGGCTTGTCATATGGTAACGTCGCATCTAAATTTAATGCCAATAAAGCCTCAAACCCCAAAAAAGCCGCGCTTCAAGGGCTTGAGAAAATGTTTAAACTGAATCAAATGGGCTTACATCAAGGGGTTTTAGCACCTAATGCAAGACCTGATCTGGCAACCTTAAGAACTTTGGGGTTTTCAGGCTCTGATGCAAATGTAATAACTCAAGCCGCTAAAACCGCTCCACAATTTTTAAAAGCCTGTTATTCAGCTTCCTCAATGTGGACAGCTAACGCTGCGACGGTGTCACCGAGTAGTGACAGTGGCGACGGCAAAGTACATTTCACACCGGCGAATTTGAACAATAAGATCCATCGTGCCATTGAAGCTAAAACTACCAGTAGAATATTAAAAGCAACGTTTTCAGACGACGCAGTGTTCACACACCATGAGCCGCTGCCACAACACCCCATTTTTGGCGATGAAGGGGCGGCAAATTATACGCGCTTAGCTGATAGTTACGGCCACTCCGGGCTAGCCTTATTTGTCTATGGTGAAGACATAAATAGCCAAGTAAAACCGCAAGTTTTTCCGGCAAGACAAACGCGTCAGGCCAGTGAAGCCATAGCCCGCAGCCATCTACTCGACCCAGCACAAACCTTATACATACAGCAAAACCCAGAAGTCATTGACCAAGGTGTCTTTCATAACGATGTCATTGCCATAGGAAACGAGAATGTCTTTTTGTTTCACCAGCAGGCCTTTTACCAACAAAAGAAAGTCATAGCCAAAATACGCCAATACTACACAGGTACTCGCCCATTGCACCTCATCGAAGTGACCAACGACGACCTAAGTGTGGCAGATGCCGTCAATAGTTATATTTTTAACAGTCAGTTAGTGAGCTTGCCTGGTGGTGGCATGGCATTAATAGCACCGAGCGAATGCCAAACCATAGATGCGGTTGAACGCTATTTAGCGGCACTTTGCCAAGCCAGTAATCCAATTAATGAAGTCATTTACATGGACTTAAAACAAAGCATGCAAAATGGTGGTGGACCAGCTTGCTTGCGCTTACGAGTTGCCCTATCTCAACATGAATTAAACGCGGTTAACCCGGATTGTTTAATCGATGAAGACTTATACGACAGGCTAACTACATGGGTAAATAAGCATTATCGCGATCGTTTAGTAGAAGCAGATTTGGCCGATCCAAGTTTGATGCTTGAATCGCAACATGCGTTGGATGAACTAACACAAATTATGAACCTAGGCTCTGTGTACGATTTTCAAAGGCTATAAAACTCAAACGCTATTAGGTAATAAAAAAGCCTCATTTTCTATTGCCTAATACTTATAACTCTAACAAGTCAACCGATTAAAACCATTAAAACTCTTTATTAAACACTTACATTTAATGTATAGATTTAATTAGATTTGAAATAATTTTTTGCCTAATCGAAAGAAAAACGCGACAGCTTTTGATACCATCTAGGTTTATTCCAATTGCATTAAATTTCTAATCTATTATTGCGACACAAAAACCTGTTAGCGGTTACCGGTTACCGGTTACCGTTTCCAGTAAACGAAAATGACCAATAACAAGTATGAAAGTTTGCTATATAGTTGTTCTATATTAAATTTCAGACGAAGTTAGGGACATTTTGTCTCGCTAAAATAATTAGTTAGTTAATAAAATTGGTATTAGTTTTAACCAATGCCTTATACACGCATTATTCTCAAAATAAATGCTCGCTCTAATGTACGGTTAATTTTATTTACCTTCCAAAGGAGTTTACTCTCGCATGCACTGTCGTACACTTTTAGCCATGCTTTTTCTGACATCACTTTCATTTCTTAGTAACGCAAATACTGAAAAAGAGACCGATAAAGCGGTGCAACAAATCGAGTCGCCACTTTATAAACCACTTGTAGAACGCTATATATTGGATGAACTCAAACAACTGCGCCAAGACCAACAAGCTACGCGTGCGGAACTGATTGAGAAGGTCGTTAATGCTAAATTAGAATCATCAGATAGAGCCATTCGATATACTGCTGATACCACTAACACCATTTTTTATATCATTACCGCTGCGGCTTCTATTTTGGTATTACTCGGTTGGAAATCTATTCGCGACATCAAAGAAAGTATGGAAGCATCAACAACACGACGCATTGAGAAGCTGACAGCCAAATATGAAGACAGGTTAAATCAACTTGAAGACACCATTAAAGAGCGTTCAAATCAGATTGTTGAAGCGCAAAAAGTAATATCAGAAAGCAATATGGTGCATTCACTCTGGATGCGAGCGGGCCTTGAAAAGAGTGACCAAGAAAAGCTCAACATCTATGACCAAATTTTAGAAATTAATCCGCATGACGTTGAAGCACTTACTTATAAAGCTGATCTATTGTTAGATATGAATGATGACGCTTGGGCCTTATCACTCGTTAATCAAGCAATTGAATTAGATAGTAATTATGCACTAGCTTACTGGCAAAGAGCCTGTGCTAAATCTAAGTTAGCACAATCTCAAGAAGCGCTCGAAGATATTCGCACCGCTTTAACTCTATCTAGCACCCTCAAAGAAGAACTTGATAGAGAATCTTACTTTAGTGGCTTACGCAAAGAGCCCGCATTCATTGCGCTGCAACAAGCCTAATCGCATTAGCACAAACACATACAGCCTCTTTTTGCAAAGAGGCTGTATTATTTAACCAGAGCTTTAAGTATTTAACAGCTCAGTTTAGCTGCTCCGACAAAGACTTCATGCTAGTCTAAATTGGCTGCGCAACTTTCACCTCACGCTTCTTTGGTCTTCTTCTTTTTAGCCACAAATAACAGCCCGTAATCGCAAAGATAAGCGGCGTTAAACCAATCACACACCAAATGATTCGACTCGGTAAACCCGCAAAATAGCCAAAATGAAGTTTTCGAAAGCTATCAACCGCCACCAAAAAGAACGGCGCTTCACGAATATCATAATTCGGCATGCGCTCACCTGTTTGTTTATCAAAGGAGACCGTAGAGGCGTATTCGCTAGTGACAAAGCTAGTGTTATTTACTTCACCAAAAAAGGTAATTTGCAGATCAGGCTCATACGGAAAGAGTAAATAAGTTGGTTTAAATCCGCCCATTTGCTGGGTCGACTCTGCGACCATTTTATCGAGTGAAAGCTGGTGATTATAAAGTCTTTCAGTGATCACCGTTTGATGGTCGTCACCATGTTCTAACTCATGATGAATAATCTCAGAAATATTCCAATACACACCGGTAAAACCAATCACCAATAAAATGGGGGCTGACCAAATACCAACTAATTTATGAATATCGCTAAACATCGCGACGCGTTTCACCTTTAATCTCAAGGTAAAAAACTTTTTCCAAAACTGACGATAAATAACCAACCCAGAAATGCCCATAAAGAGCAAAATAAGCGACGCCAAACCCGTTATCCAAAGCCCAGTATCGCCAATCAAAAACTTGTAGTGTAAATCAAGCAACCAGTCTGTTAAGTAGTGATTTACAGCCACAGGCTCAGAGCGAACAACCCCTTGATATTGGTCAAGATAGACTTTAAACCATTCGTTGGTGCCGTGTTTGAGCACATAAATGCGATCTGCGGTTTTACCATCATCAAAGACTTCCCAGCTACCAATTTCATAACCCTCAAGTTGGTTGTTCAGCTTTGTTCGCAGTTCGTCATAACTAAGTCTTTGGCCCTGCTCGCCTGCAACGACGGCAAGTTCAGGCATCAGCCAATGATCGAGCTCTTCTTTGAAAACTAGAATACTGCCTGTTAAAGAAATTATGATCAATGGAATGGCAACCAATAAACCGAGATAGCGGTGCCATAAATGGAGTGTTTTTTTCATAAATTTATGCCCCTTTAAAGCCCTCTCATGAATTGAAAACCATAATGTGACAGAGGGCTAAAATAGATAAGGCTGCGATCGCAGCCTTCAAGTGTAGAATTACAACGACCAGTTTAGGGTCAATGCATAGTTACGAGGTGTACCATAGAACCCCTGTGCCCAATACAATGAATTAATGTATTTTTCATCAAATGCATTATTGATATTAAAGGTCACATTCACTTGTTCGTTCACATCATAGCTGGCCATGAGATTCACAAGCGCATAAGCATCTTGCTTTGTGACAAAGTTCGCTGCGGCATTTTGCACACGACTGATGTCGTCTTGCCAACGCATATTAAGACCAAAGCTTAAGCCTTCAACTGCAGCAACTTCTTGTTTAACAGCAAGCTTAAAGACTTGTTTTGGCGTGTAATCTTTCACTAATTGTGCTTCGCTGTTACCCGCATTTAAGGTGTCAGAAACATCAATATCTGTGTAGGTGTAACCTAAATTTGCGCTTACGCCCCAACCTAGTTCACCACTGATCTCTAGCTCATAGCCTTGAGATTGAATGCCTGGTGCTGCAATATACACACTATTATCTGGGGTTGAATTTACCGTATCACCTACTGCAATATTCACTTGCTCAGCATTGAAAATGGCAAAGTTCACCATCATGTTGTCATCAAACAATTCGGCTTTTATACCCAACTCTTTAGTATCGCCTTCAATCGGTGCTAATTGATTGCCGTTAATGTCTTTTTCGGTTTGAGGCGCAAAGGTTTCGCTATATGAAGAATATAGGTTCACATTATCGTTCAAGGTATACACCGCGCCTAAATGGTGAGTGAGATCGCTTTCTTTAGTGCCTTTATTTTTACCATAAGACATGCCCTTACTTTGCCAAGCAGTGTGACGTAAGCCAGCTAATAACTTTAAGTCTTCAGACAACGAAAAACGCGCCGATGCGTATTGTGAGCTTTGATCGCTGTCAACGTCTGAGCCAGGCGCTGAAGGGTTAACATCCACCAGAGTTGGTACTGGCGCTACCCCATCCCATTCATGCATGTTTGGCATAGCCGGAAAACCATTTCCAGTTTGATAATCGTACAGAGAGCGGTCACGATAAGCCATATCTGCTTCGCTGGCCCCCAATGCCACTAAATGTGTTTGACCAAACAATTCAAAACTACCGCGGGTATATACATCAAATAGATTTAAACGCTGCTGCAACTGATAGTCACTGGCGTACCCTGTTAAGCCTAACCCTGTTTCTGAATCTGGCGTACCATAAACGTAGAAAAGATTTGAGTCTTGCTCGTTTTGCGTATGTGCATAACGCGCGACCACACTCCAATCATCTCCAATATATTGTTCGAGCTCGACAAATGCTTGTTTTGATGTGTTATTCCAATATGCCCAATCAGCAGCTGTTGAGGTTGAAACATCATAGTTTGTTGGCTGCCCTTTATTATCAAATAAAGCTAATGCGCCCCAAAGTGGGCTATCAGCATCATTACTTTGATAAGTTAAGCTGGTGGTTAAAGTTGTTGAGTCGCTCAGCGCCAACTCGGTAATACCGTAAAATACATCACGGTCGACCGAGTAACGATCTAAATACGAATCACGCTTTTGCTTAACAACCACAGCGCGTGCAGACACTAAATCATTCAGGCGCCCTGATATATCAGCTTCTAATCGTTTATTTGCCCAAGAACCCGCAGTGAAAGAAACATTTGCACGTAAGTCATCAGTTGGGCGTTTACGAATAAAGTTCACAGTTGCAGACGGATTACCTGCGCCTGTCATCATACCGTTTGCGCCCATCACCACTTCAACGCGCTGATAAATAGCTGTATCTATCGTGCCTTGCAGTGCACCTTGATCTTGCGGTAAACCGAGTCCATCTACTTGGAAGTTTAAAATGTCAAAGCCACGCGCTTTATAATAAGTTCGGTCAGTTTCTATTTTTTCAACCGATACACCGGGCGTTGTTTCAAGTACTTGGTTTACATCATCCAATGAAAAGTCGTCCATCAATGCGCGTGTTACTACATGTACCGTTTGCGGTGTTTCTTTGATTGAAAGTCCAAGCTTTGATGCCGACTCCGCCTCTACAGCTAAATAGTTACTGTGTTTGTCACCCAGTACTTCTATTTTTTCGATTTTTTTATCAGCATCATCCGCTAAAACAGGGTAAGAAAGGGCCATAGTGGTGGCCACAAAGAGAGTATTTAATTTAAAAACACGACTTTTCATGAGAGCGCCTCAAGCGTTTATTATTGGAAATTCCGCAACAGATTATTCTAAATGATATTTATTTGCAATATCATTTAGAATAATTAACTGAACGTTCCAAATAAAACTACACAACTAAGCTCAAATTCAGTTATGCTCAACTGCTTGAAAAACATTTATAAATAAAGGATTTATTTGTGAGTCGCTTGTTAGTCTTTAATTTTGATGGCACAGGAAATGAACCCAGAGACGCTGATCAAGGTGTAAGCTCTGATCAATTTAAAGATGAGAGCATCAGTAATATTTTGAAATTACACCTAATGCTAGGTGGTAATTTGTATTCTGACAGCGATTTAAGAGGTCACTGTCTGCAAAGTCGTATTCACCGTTGCTTCTACTATCAAGGTGTGGGCACTTACGGCAACTGGTTGAGTAAACTCATCAATCAAGGGTTAGCGCCGCAAAGTGCAGATGTCACAAGCATTTTAAATCGTGCTATTGAAGATTTTTGCCAGCATTACCAACAAGGTGACACTCTTTTAGTCACAGGGTTTTCTCGTGGTGCCGCCATAGCGAGGCGCTTTGTGACGCTCATTCAATCTAATGTAGATAAAAACACTGACGCTTTTGTTTACCTGTGTGTATTTGATACCGTTGCAAGTATGGGATTGCCAGACTTAAGCACCCAAAATAGACCCCGTTTTGACGTCGTGTTTGAACACGGCCATAAGTTGGCTGATATTGTTAAGAAAGCACTGCATTTAGTGAGCCTCGATGAAAAACGCAAAGCATTCCAACCAACTTTGATGAATCACGAAGCCAACAAGGTACTTGAATTATGGTTTGCTGGCGCACACTCAAACATCGGCGGAGGCTATTATCATGACGCTCTATCTGACGTGTGTTTGAACTTTGCAATGCAATGGCTCAATCATAATCAAGCTTACCACTGTTTAGCGCATTTCAATTTAAGGGTACCCACACAAAGCCAACTTCAATCTCTTTGTCCCGACGCGTTACAACAAACAATTCAAATTGACGACCTGTTTTGTACCCCAAATCCGCTTGGAAAAAGTCATCAACAAAGTCGTAATTCGATACTTGAATGGATCTCACTAGATGATCGACGCTGTTGCGTCATAGAAAATGAGCAAATTAGTCACCAATTAAAACCACTCGTGCATCATTCTGTTGCTACACGCATCGCTAAATTACCTGACTATCAACCCGCATCTTTAAACAGCGTCGAACATCAACTCTGGCATAACTTTACAACAGCGCCACAGCGCTTTGCTGATGGTTTGGCTCATAAAACTCTGGAGATAGAAAGTGACATCATGAGTGAGTGATTTAATATTGTGATAGACGCCTTTGTAAAAATAGAGTCTTTACACTAAACATTAAATCACGCTATAAATAAAGACGGCTATGCAATCATAGCTGTTTTTTTAGCGTCCTTATTTTGCCCATAATTTTAGAGAAAACTATGAACATTCATCAGCTTGAAGGGTATATCCAAACCATTTATCTTGTTGAAGACAGTAACAAACTTATGTTGTTAGATGGTTGTTGTCGAGCTGATCATGATGTCGTCACTGAGTTTATTCAGCAAAAATTAAATCGCCCGCTCAGTGATTTAAAAATTATTTTAGTTACTCATATGCACCCAGATCATGCCGGTGGCGCACATAAACTCGCTAAAACCACAGGGGCAAAAATTGCTGCATGTAATGCACCCGGGCACTGGTATCGCGGCTTTGATGGCGTGTTAATGCATTGGACAGATATGCTGCTCGCGCTTTATGTTGCTGGTCGAAAAGGCAAGAAAAAACAAAATCTGTTTTACCCAAGAAAGTTGCGAGCCGACCACTTTCTCGCAGACGGCATGACTATACCTGGGTTCGATGACTGGCAAGTTATGCATATTCCTGGTCACACCGACCGCGATATTGCCGCTTATCATATTCCTTCAGAGCGTGTTTATGTGGCTGATTTAATGGTTAAAGTAAAAGGTAAATTAATACCTCCGTTTCCGCTGTTTTACCCGCGCCGTTATCGCAACTCGTTATTGGCCATTAAATTACTCCAGCCCAAGTCTGTCATTTTAGCGCATGACGGCGAGTTAGATTTTGCCGATATAGACTTTGATGGTTTGATAGAGTCAGCACCTACCACGCCTATGACTCATTGGCGTTCGGTAAAATATAAGTTTAAAAAAGCGCTTAATATCCATTAGCACTGGGTTTAAACGTTTCGGATTTTTCGACATACATTCTGGCAGTTTGGATATATTAGCAAACTTGTTCACTGGTTAAGCTATCAGCAACTTGAACACTTGGAGCAAATCTGATGGCTTTATTCACTTCTTTCAAAACAGCAATAGCCGTGGCTTTAATCGGTATTTCATCAATCGCCCATGCAGGGCATGATACTGAAACAGATCAAAATGGCGTTATTTTAGCGGGTCACGATGTAATTGGTTACTTCACAGAAGGTAAACCAGTACTTGGCAGTGCAAAGTTCACCGCCGTATATAACGACGCAATTTACCGTTTCTCATCAGCTGAAAATAGAGACTTATTTAACACAAACCCTGCCAAGTACGCCCCTCAATATGGTGGCTTCTGCGCATACGGTATGACATTTGGTAAAAAGTTCGAAATCGACGGTAAGGCATTTGAAGTCGTAGATGGTAAGCTATATGTAAACAAAAACTTAGACGTTTATAAAGCTTGGGCTGAAAACGTACCTAAGCACATTCTTGAAGCCAATTCAGAATGGCCCGAGGTAGAAGAGGTCGACCCTAACAAACTTTAACCGCTAGGCGGCTAAGTTTGTTTGTCAGGCTAGTCTCAGGGAACTTAGCCTGACTTTTTTGTATCAACTACTAAGTCTATTTTAACTTACCTTGCTTGATTTCATTTAAGAGTACAAAGCTAAATACCATGATTGGCAAGTTTGTGGTCACAGGATTAAAAGCTTCAATTAACAATTGCGGTTGAAGCATAGCAACCGAGAGTAATAAAAAAGCCAATGCGAGTATATTTAAGATATTAATGAGCTTAGTCTTATAAAAAACAAAAAACAGCAATCCAAATATCACTTCGCCAATACCCGCCACCTTCGTTATTAAATAAGAAATATCATCTGAAAAACCTATGCTGCCCGTCATGAGCTGTTCGAGTGGCGCAACATTCACAAGCTTTGGAAAAATACCGTGATACAACCACACAAAAGTAATCATGTAGCGGGCTATTTGAACTGTTGTCATGTTATATCCTATTAGAGTCACTTCTTACCGCCCCCGGAGCTTCACCTTGATGTTGTTTAAATGCTTTACGAAAAGCCGCCTCTGATTCATAACCACTGAGCTCTGCTATATCGGCAACACTTTTATCGGTATTCACAAGCAAACGATAAGCCTCAACCATTCGCCATTTAACTAAATACTTCATCGGGCTTAAGCCAACCAGACTTGTAAACTTGTCAGAAAAGTTCGAGCGACTCATCAGCGCTTCGTCGGCCAATGCTTGTAACTGCCAATTGCGTTGTGGGTTTTGGTGAATCGCATTCAATGCTTTGCCAATTCGCGTATCAAACATCGCAGCTAATAGACCTGAATTTAATACATTTGTTTCAACTTGTTGTCGTAAAACTTCAATAAAAAGCAGATAAGCCAATTGATCAACCACGGTATAGCACCCTACCCTAGCCTGCTTTAACTCGTTGATCATCATTTCAATCAGTCTGCGGTTTTTTTCATCATCCGTGTTTGTGCTTGCTTGAAGATGGATCACCTCAGGCATTGCGTCTAATAGCGGGTTCATCTGAGCATGCTTAAATTCAAAAAAGCCACAGACCATATTGGTTACTGCGCCATCATTGCTCATTGGGGCATTTATAAACTTTTCATCGGGCTTATCTGCAGAGCTGGCAATGATATGTTGATGATCGTGCGGAAAAATCACCAAGTCCCATTTCTTTAGTTGCTTAACCTCACCATTAATATGCAACCAAGCTTCACCATCACCAATTAAATGAAATGGAATACGACGACTGCCTGATGTATCAACGGCCCACGTGCCACAAAAATCGCCGTTCACATACACCTCAGCGTTAAGTGACAAGCGCTTCAACAGTACACTCAAAGGATCGGGGTCATTTAAGTATATATTTGGACTTTCTGACATGATTTTCGAATATTAAGACCGAGAGCAAAGAATGGACTCTATTTAAACTTGCTTGCACAATTTAAGCAAATGCAGTTCTAAATACCCACTTTACACAATTACTTAGAGAGAAATACGCAGAGATTTAGCTCTCGAAAATAAGCCTCGATTCCTGATATTAAATAATAAACACCTATTCTTCTCATAAATTTCGACTATAAATTTTATTTTACGTAATCTTTTTGTACTTAGCTTTAACTGTGAACTAAATTTATATAGTGCCTTTAGAATATTTAATTACACATGGAAGAAAATGAAAAAATTAAGCTTTAATTTCATTATAGTGACAGTGCTAACTTTAACCGTGAACATATCCCTCATTGTATTTACGGTTTTACAGATTAGTAGTACAGATGCTTTGCAACAAAGCTGGGATGACACAGCAACGATAAAAGTAGTTAATGCCATTGAACTGGCTGAACTTGAGAGAAACTTTGGCTACGTTGGTTTTATTCACCATTTTAAAAATTATATTATTCGCCGCGATCCTGCTTTTTTTGATTTAGCAGAAAGGCGCTATGTCAAAAGTAAAGCGTCGCTTGCACAGTTGCAAAACACTTTGAGTGGCACTAGTTCAAATCAACACATTAATATTATTCTTGAAACGCTCGAACTTTATTATCAAAAGCTACTTTATGCTCGCGATAACCAGCACCTAGATATTGCAGAACTAGATGAACGGGTTAAAGTCGACGACAGCCGTGCGCAAATGGCGTTAGAAACCTTACGCCTTGAAGTACTGCCTAAGTTAAAAGCTTTAAAAAGCCAAACTGCACTGACGACAAAACAAATCAATCAGCGAAACATCATCCTACTCACCATACTTTTACCCATACTACTTATTTCGAGTCTCTTTACCCTTAAGTTGCTTCGCAAAGAATATCGCTCTTCAAGACAGCTAAATACTATCTTAAATCTTTCTCCTGACGGTATTTTATATATTGATGATCATGGCAAAATCATTCGCAGCAACGAATCTGCATCAAGCATTTTAGGGTATTCAGCAGAAGAATTAAGTGAGATGACAGTAGAGCAACTTGTACCCGAACAATTGAGAGCTGGGCATAAAAACAGTCGAATGCAATTTATGTCAAAAAACCAATCTTTGAGTATGGAGCAACGGCATAAAAACTTACTCTGTAAAACCAAAGATCGTGGCGAAATTGAAGTAGCTATCTCTCTTGCGAATAAATTAATAGGCAAACACTTCCACACAGTATGCATGATTAAAGACAAAACAGTACATAAACAGCTAACTATAGAGGCGACAACCGATCATTTAACCGGCCTATTAAATCGACGAGCCTTCGACAGTGCTTTAGAAATTGAGCTGCAACAGTGCTCACACAGGCAACAGCCGCTTTCTTTAATACTAATTGATCTTGATAACTTCAAATTAGTAAACGACGAATACGGCCATGAAATGGGTGATAAAGCACTCGTATTTTTAGCCAATTTTTTAAAGAGCCATTCAAGACAATATGATCATATTGTACGTTGGGGCGGGGATGAATTTATATTGATATGCCCTAACTTAGGTCCTAAAGATTCACTGCAATTTGCGCAAAGGTTACGTAAACAGTTCTTTAATGACGAATCAAAATGGCCTGAGCATCAAACATTGAGTATCGGTATTCATACGTCTTTGGTCGATGAAAATCTATCGCCAAAACGTCTTTTAAGCGGTGCTGACAAAGCGCTATTCTTAGCGAAAGAGCAAGGTAAAAATTGCGTGAAACACTATAAAGATTCGCTGCAATCAGTTTATGTCCATCCAAGAGCGAATAACGATTAGCGGTAATAATTTATTTTAATCCACGAAAATAAAATGACTTCTTTATAAAATTTAATTGAATAACTCTCTGTCTTTAACAGTACAACAGTTAACTTCAACAAGACAGAGGACTGCTCATCATGATCAAGCACTTATATGTAATTAACCTGAGCTTTGGTTAAGGGATTTCCTAAAGTTTTGATATTGAATTGATAAGTATTTTTCAAGTCTGCAGCCGGAGACTTTTAGCGATAACACCGCGAATTTACGGCCAGTGACAACCCTGTATTAAAAATGCGTTCAATGGCTTATGCCATTTCATTTGGGAAACGTTTAAGCGGCCAGTAGCTTTAAAATGTGGGCAATCGCTTAATGCCAATCCTAAAAATAGATCACTTAATATAGAGGATTGGTAGAAAACTCATGCTTTGTCCACTTTATCAATCAGTAGTTAGGTCCAATCGGTTTATAGTTTATGAATTGCGTGATCCTAGGCTGGTTTTCTTTATTTGGACTACTGCCGTGAGGTAAGTGATGATGCCAAATAATAAAATCCCCCGCATTTGCAGCGATTGCTTTCGTCTGGTATCCAGAAAAGTCTTGGAGATTATTAACGCCAGCCTTTTGCATTTCATTCAACCACTGTGCAAAAGTTTTGTGAAACCCAGGTATGACGGTTAAGGCGCCTTGCTGCTCTGTAGTGTCGGTTAAATATAAAATGCCTTGAGTTGCAAAATGAAGTGGTTTATTAAAATCGACATCTAAATGGATTGCTTGCCCCTTGTAGGGATTATTCATGGTCACAGGTGGATTAAAGCCACACTGATCAATTGACGGGAAGATATCAGCTCTTTGCCATAATTGTGAATAAGCTTTTTTCAACCGAATACTTTGCCGGTTTAGACTCAATTGAGGGTGATTTGTTAATTCAACCCAAATACCAGAAGTGTGCTGACAGGAGTACCAAGTTTTTGGGTCGGTTAAATCGGCACCTATATGTTCACAAATAAGCTTTGTCGTTTTTTCGCAACTTTCCTTATCTATGACATTTTTCACAATGACATAACCATTTTCGTCCCAAAAGGCCAAATCTTCTTCGGTTAAAACATTAGCTTGCCTCTCTGTAGCTAGGCCTACTTTTTTCATTGCATTCGTAGAGCATGAATTCGTAATAACAGAATTAAAATAATTGATATGCTCTATCGATGGTTTGCCTACCAGAGCTACACACCACTGCTCGAATTCTGCAAAACTAGGTTGATTTTGCAACAAATACTGCAAAGCGTGTTTGAAATTGATCCCCATTAAATCAAATAAGCTTTGGTTTAATTCAAATTCGTTGCTGTCATAGTTTGGCTTAAAGGGCACCCATTGCGACCAAACCCTTTTTAACTGCATGATTTTTAGATTACCAACCTCAGTTGCAGCCACTACCTCTGGGCTTTTACCCATATAGAACCTCCTTTTAAAACATAAGAATGAAATTAACAAATACTCAGACAAATGCAAACCAACAAAACAAACACAAACAAAAATCCTTCTCATTTAAAATTTCATATGTATAATTGCGCGAGATAAAATAGTCGTCAGCTCGTTGTATTTAATAATGAAACTTTCAAATTTAC
>ENA-OWNT01002070-OWNT01002070.1-seawater-metagenome-genome-assembly--contig:-NODE-2070-length-21975-cov-5.992876_pt1 | contig 21975 bp, 7 predicted proteins | sample MGYA00238136_ERZ651165 | MGnify/ENA primary metagenome ERZ651165 (study PRJEB26861, sample SAMN08777766) | seawater metagenome | isolation source: coastal seawater | place: USA: Florida | collected...
TTTTCCATCGAATGGGGTTTGAAAACAGACGGAGGCGCTGAATACTCCGAGTTCGGGGTTGAGTACACATCATCCTATCACCCTGATTTTGATGTGGACGGATATCCAGTCGGACTTCTCAATGAGTCTTACTTCGGGAGGGACAAAATCATCACGGTGGCATCCTACATTGGCGGAGGAGGAGCAAACCTTCCCGGAGGCGATTTCTTGTGTTTGTTCGACGGAGACGGCGAAGTATCCCTTACCGGAGATGCTCAGCCGTTTAACGCGTCTTTTGGACTTTCGACGTCGTCGGGACGTTTGCCTTTCGTGGTTGTGCCGTCCGCCGGGATGTCAGTGAGGATTGTGCGATCTGATCCGGTGAATTACGTCCGCAACATTCGGATAGTACCACTGTCCGACGACGACTCGATGTCGACAAACAACGATACATCTTTTCGAAATGAGTTCCTGGAGCGGCTGGCACCTTTCAACACTCTGATTTTCCACGGTTGGCTTGGAGTTGACGACAACGACTACAATGGCTGGAATCTTGCCGGGCGTTCGTGGCAAGAGCGCGCCACTTCCACGCAACATACTCAGAGAGGTTTAGGGTTTTCATCTGGTAGACTTGGATTTGGGGTCGCTTTGGAGTACATTGTTGAGCTCTGCAACATTTTAGAAGCCGATCCTTGGCTGACGCTCCCGGACGTCGAAAGCAGTGAAGATGAGTTCGCGACGGCCGTTGCAGCGTTCTTTGTTGACAATCTGCTTCCTTCGCGGCGCATTCTCGTGCAGCACCGTTGGACAAAAAGCTTTGGGAACTTCGATCGACAACGGGAGCAAAGCGTGCTCTTGTGGGACATTTGGAAGGATGCCGTTGTGTCGAAGGATAGCACTACAGTGGTGGCCAACCGTCTCGTCTACGTTGTGGCAGGGGACTACTATTCACATACCGCAGACGAGTGGCCCCTCTGGTTTGATCCTGATGGCAACTCAACCGTGATTCTCACTACCCCAACCATGTCTCTAGCTGGCGACCAACCTTCGAATGACTTCGCCAGTTGGGAAGGCGCGTTTCACTACAGTTCCGCTTCAGACGCCACGCTGATAGATGCGATTCGTAATGCCGAGCTGTACGCCGAACAACAAATGGTACCGCTACTGGGATACTTGGATAGCATTAGGCAGAATTACAATTCTTCACTCCAACATTCAGTATCTGCCGTCGCAACTTTCGACCACGGGCTACGCGGGATGGGATATGGATGGCGGTGGTCTCTTTCCAACGCCAAGTCCTGCCGTCTTGCGTTTCAAGAAAGACTTGGGTTTTTAGAATCGTACGACACCACATTCTCGAAGTGGACGTCGGCAGACCCGAACATGTCGTCGTACTATGAGCAAGCACAGTTCAATTGTGAGTCGGCTGTCGCGTCAACTTCAGTGAACTTAGTCGCTTCAAATCTCTCAGATCCCGTCAACTGCGCCCAGATGTGCAACTCTGTGAACAGCTCGGAATGCGGCGGCTTCTATCTCCCACTGCAGCCGCAAGAAGGCGGCGCTGGAGGTAGCTGCGTGTTTTTGGCCGATCCTCACACAAACATTGCGTCACACCAGCAAGAAGGCGGGTGGGGTGCCCCTGAAACTGGGGTGGGTTCGTGCTTTTTGAGGCCAGAGTGGTTTCTGAACATGATAGTTCAAGGTGGAAGTGAAGATCTCGCCAGTGACGCTGACATGCAACAGTACTACGATGAGACATCGTCTTGCACGTCATGGATCACGGACGGTTTGCGGCATGTGTCACTGGACAAATCGGACCCTGCGTATGGAGCCCTGGTTGATCCTGGCGGAGACATTCAGTGGGGTATCGGCACATTGGAACAGCACTGGAGTGACCTTGTGCAGATGGATGAGTTAGAAGCAAATCTTGAAGCGAGATTAGTGGCGCTGGCGGAACTACGTCATGTAGGCTACGAATTAACTCTAGACCTGCTCCTCAGGTGGAAAAGACTTCCAGGGACAGGCGGAGTTGCGGCATCTTTGTTTGACATCGGCCCGATACATGTTTGCCCAACCGGTGGTAAAATGTGTGGTCAAACTGGGTTATTAAGGCCAGAAGCGGCGAACGCATCGGAGGTTGCAGAACCACTTAACTCAAGTGAATTAGGCGGTGTATTTGTGCAATCGGACCGTAACGCCTGGCACGAGGCGGTCCAGTATTATGGCGATGTGGATGGCATCGACTGGAACACATCTCTGTGGACGGCGTTTTCCACATTTGCTTCCAGTCCAACTCTAGTGCTGCTTGATGATTCTCCTGTTGGCGTGACGAGTGCCAGTGTCGTCCCAGAAATCGTTTACCATTGCGATGCAGTGCCATGCGTGCGTACGCAGGGGATTTGCTTGAATGGAACGTGCCGCTGTTTTCAAGGGTTTCAAGGTGCAGGTTGTGCTGTTCGGTCGGTGCCCACTTGCCCGTCATCATCAAATAACAGCCGACTCGGAGTAGGGATTAGCGGACTGTCTTACTACTCTCCGCAGCTAGCGTTGACGGATGTGTACAAAACCATGAGTGACTGGGTGGAAGAATACCAGTCTGGGGATACGGAGTGGGATGAAAATTTCCCTGTGGATCTCGGACCGCATGGCTACCCACTTCGTCTCAATCCCAATGAGCTCGTCCAGTCACTAGTAATGCGAGATTTGGAGCAAGCGGGCATCATCGACGGGATATTTGTTGTTCGCTGGGATGGCGACGGAGTCTTGAATTGCGAAGGCCTGGACGTTGAAACCGGTGGAGTATTTCGCGGCACAGGTTTCATGACCTGCAACGTCACCTTTTCATCTGAGATGAACAATGGTTTGCTTGTCACTATTTTGTACACAAATCCCCTGGACCCGGTTCGCAACGTCCGAGCGTTCCTGCCCGGCTTTGACGAAGGAGAGTGGGCTGTAGAAAATGTGTCGACAGTCAATTCGACCGACAAAGGCGGGAGACCACGGGCCCATGGTGTTACCTCAACTGACCAAATACTACACGGCCCACTACCTTCACTGCCATTTCATCCTCACTTTCTCCAGTTTTTGGAGCCGTTCGATTACTTGAGGTTCATGGATTGGATGCATGCCAACGAGGCCGTCAGTGGAGATTGGGACATGCGTCCCGATTTCCGGGATCGAATATTCACCACAGGTGGCGGGGTGCCACTGGAATACATTGTCTTGTTGTCAAATCTGCTGGGCAAGAATATGTGGATTAATACACCCGTTGAGGCTGACGGAGAGTATTACAGAAATCTCGCACTGTTGTTGGCCGCTGATGTTCGCAGCGACTTGGAGATTGTGGTCGAAGTTGGAAATGAATTGTGGCATACCGGCTTTTATGGTGGTGATTTTGCAAACTTAATGGCCACGAAGCTGGGAATGGCCAGTCGCCATTGCTGGGCCGTCGAGGCGACTCGAAATGCCAGTTTAACGATGCGGACCGTTTTTAATGAGCTGCGAGCATCTGATCCTTCATTATCATTGCCGCGGCTCACGTTCTTTGTGTCTACCCAGCTCGTAAATCTGGACGTGACGAGACATATTCTGAAAGACTGTGACTTCGGACCAATGCCGTCGTCAAAGCACGAGATTGGAATCCCTGGAGGCATAGATGCATTGGGTCCAGCCGTTTATTTTGGCGATGAAGCATCCGACAATACCGACTCCATCGACCAAGTTTTGGAGAACATGGCCAATTTGGTATCCCCTACCATTGTTGAATTGGGCCAACATGCCACGATGATACGTAATTCCAGCAATGGAACTTTGCGAGTCATGGCCTACGAGTGTGGTCCTGGTGGACTTGGCGACGGTTCTTCATCAGACTTGTTCATACAAGCTCATCGCCACGCTACCATGAAAAACATTACGGAGAACTATTACGACGAAGTTCTTGGTGTTGTTGATGTTGCTCTTCATTTTGGCACCATCGGTCAGTACAGCCAGTACGGGAGTTGGTCTTTAATGGAAAGCTCCACCCAAAACCCACGATCCGCCCCGAAATACGAAGCAGTGATGCAAATTCTTCGCAACCGCACCTCGCGTTTTTGTCCGCTGCTGCAAAGTATTGACATGTGTGCTCCTGGATCGGATCATAATTGTTCTGGTGGCCACGGGTGGTGCCTTCAAGATGGAAGCGAGCAATGTCTTTGCTACACTGGATTCGCTGGGAGCACGTGTTCAGAAGTAGACTTTATTGACAGCTTTGACTGTGGGTATGAATGTTCGTTTGATCGGGGCACGTGCCGCGTGACACGAGTTGAAGACGAGTTCTATCGATTCTTCGAATGTGATTGCAGCGCAGGTTACTCCGGCCGCACGTGTGCTCGGACGCAGTGCAAGAACAGCTGCCATTGGAATGGGGAATGTATCGACGCCGATATTTGCAGTTGCTACCCTGGATACGCGGGTGAATTTTGTGAAATCGATTGCGGATGTGGAGGACATGGGCAATGCAACCAGTCGATTATTTCCGACTCCACAGCTGTGCAGCAGGTTAGTTGTCTTTGCGATGAAGGCTGGCAGTGGGACGACGATTCGCGACAGTGTGTCTGGGCATGCGACTGTGGCTTGGATTCCAAATCCACTGTTTGTGCCGGGCCCGGCATCTGCGCCTGTCAAAGCAACTGCCACAATTCAGGAACATGCGTCAATGGCAGATGCCAGTGCTGGGCAGGTTTCTATGGCGATGAGTGCGAAATGTTCGACGAAGCCCGCAAGCCCAACCACTTATCTCCAATTGGCATGAATGTCGGCGGTGTTGGCTACGGCCACGAGAGCGTATTCGTGGATGTTATGAAGCATTCCGGGGACTTGGTTTCTATATACGCCGATGACATGGCTGTGGAAGCCGACGATCAATACACGTGGGGCAATGGGCAGCCGATCTGGGAATTCAATGGAAGTTTGTCTTCGTGGCCGAGTCCAGCTAACATCACAACTGTTCCCGGCCGTGGTTATCCGTTCCGTCTAGATTCTGAATATCAGAACATCATTGCTCTCACACTCCGAGATCTTTGCTTTCATGGCACAAACGGGGACTATGTTGTGTTGTATGACGGGAATGGGACGCTAGACTTCGGAATGGATGCAACGATCACTTCTCGACGAAAAGGCCGTGTTGACATCAATGTTCAATTGACCTGCGACCCATCTTGCTGGTTTGACAAGGCCGATTGGGAGCCGTATTGCACGGACAACGGTTTGAGTATTCAGTGGACAGCACTGGATGAAAACGACCCCATCCGCAACATCAGGATACTACTTCCACATTTTGAATCAACTTACATGCAGCAACCGTTCCACCCCTTGTTCTTGCGCGACACACAGCGCTACCAAACGCTGCGATTCATGGATTTTCACGAGACAAATTCGTGGCCTGTCAACGCTACACCTTCGTGGGATTATCGGACGAAACCGATTGACCGCACTCAATCCAACCACGGTTCGGGTGGCGCTGCGCTAGAGTATTCCATTTTGCTTTCGAACACACTTGGCGCAAATGCATGGTATTGCGTACCACACGCCGCCGACGATGGCTACGTCGAAGCTATGGCCGAGTTTGTCCTCACAGGATTAGACCAACGACATGACACACAGGTGTTTGTTGAGTACTCCAACGAAGTGTGGAATAGTTTCTTTCCAGCTGGCCAGTACGCAACTGTCCAAGGCGCGAAACTGGCAGCGCATGGAGGATGCCTCCTCTACGGGGAGCTGTGCAACCGTGCCAGATGGAACGCTCAGCGAACCCAAGAAATATCGCGCATCTGGCGCAGCGTGGCAGCGCGGCTGTACGACGCTGGGATGTTGCAGGCGAATTGGGCTGGTGAAGGACGCATTAAAGTTGTCCTTGGAGCTTGGACCTTGATGGCCGATGAATGGGCACAAGAGATGCTAGAATGGAATAACACTGCTGATTGGGTGGACTTCATCGGAGTCACTGGTTATCTTTCCTCCGATGTGGACGACTCGTGGGCAATATTTTCAGCTGACGAAGTTATCGACGCTTTGTGGACGTCTGCTTCGGCACTTGCTAACGCAACCAGCGACTCCTTGACAAAGGTATCATCATTGCTCAAAGAGTCATATCAATTTGATGATGGACACTTCGTCGACCTCATCACATATGAGGCCGGGCCGGGCTTAGTCGAGCCGGGCGTCATAGAAGGTGGGGCTGCGAATGGGCACATCACGGAGGTGCTAATTGAAGCTGCCCGTTCTGACGCAATGGCCGACCTTTACACTTTTTACTTGGACACATTTGCGCAGAAGTATGGACTAGCTAACTCCAGCACGCCATTCATGGCTTTTGCCTCCACCGGTCCATACTCAAAATATGGAACTTGGGGTCATCAAGAGTACTCCGGCCAGTGGCCTCCAGCTCCCAAGTGGCGCGCGGTACAAGATTTCATATCGAAATCGCAATCACTCGATCAAGCCAGTGATGACACTTTGTGCGTTAATGACCAAGGCCGCTTCGAGTCGAACAGTGCGCCCAATGTTGCCAGCTACGCCTTGCACCAATTCGTCGGTGCGCCGGCTGTGATGGTTCCTGCACTCGGATCTGTCTGGATCACCGGTGAACCAACAAATGTTCAATGGGATGTCAGTGGTGCGAACCCAAATGATCGTGTGAACATTTACTTGTGGTCCGGGCCTTCTTGCAGCACTGCGAAATATGCGGGCACGCGCATTGCAACGATCGGAGCATATGTGCCGCAGACGGGATTTTATCAATACACGCCACCGCTCTCACTACCGGCCGGCGCATCGTACATGATAGAAATCGAAGGAACAGATGGTCGAAACTTCAGCAACTTTTTCTCAGTCGTATCCCCGCGTCAGATGACATTTTCAGACTGGAGCTCGTGCAGTGTTGGTTGTGGACAAGCCACTGGAGTGCAAAATCGCACTGCAGAATGTACGGACCGAACGCATAGATCGACTTGGTCGCGATACGAACCCTTATTTGATGCGTCCACCGGACAGTCCAGTGATTGCACCGGCAGTTTGCACATCGCGGACGAGTTTTACTCCTACAATCAGTGGTTAGATCGCTCCGACTATGGCTGGACCGATGGATTTTATGCTGGGTGGTGGCTCTTCCAACCAAACTTTACACTCATCGATTGCGAGTATCAGGAAGGTACGTCATGTCGGCAGTACCGGACACATCGTGTCGACGATGAGACCGTCGAAGCATTACAGCGCAGCCATGATGGCGTGCTGTACGCAAACTTTTATCCCGTTCTTGACTGTGTCGCTCACAGCGCTATCTCCAATTTTGATGACAACTCCAAGGAACTAGTACACCCGCCACTGTTTGCCACCAATTGGTCGGAGTGTGATATGTCGAATACGGAAGCCGAAGCCCTTCTGTCCCAGGAGTGCACTGCCGTCATCCCGTCTTGTAACCAGAGTTGGTATTGGGATGTTGGCGAGTTTGGTGGCTGTTCGCAGGATTGTGGCACATCTCCAGGAATTCGAACGCGATCGATAGTGTGTCGAGAAGTTGATTTGGACTCTGTAAACGTCGAGGATTGGCAGATCGTCAGCAATGAGCAGTGCCTCGCGAACCTCGGTGCTCCACTTTCAGCCACCGAGGAGTGCAATGACATCCCATGCATCGACTACTCCGTTAGTGTGTCAGAGTACGGATCGTGTACATTTTCGTGTGACCTCGGCTATGTGCAGTCCAGGTCTGTCCATTGCGTTTCGAGCGAAGGGGTTGTGAGTGCTTCCTCCTTGTGTGGCTCCAGTATCGAAAGCGTGGAGTCAACGAAGGCGTGTTCGGCGAGTTCGATCAGCACGAGTTGGTCCTGGGGCACTTCAGACTGGTCGGATTGCTCTGTCTCATGCGGTGGCGGGACCCGAACGCGTGAAGTGGCATGCACTTCTTGCGCGAGTGGTGCAGCACCCGCTGCTGTTAACGGCAGCAGTCCATGTGAATTAGACAGCTTCCTAAATGCTGATCGACCGTCCACACAAGAAGCTTGCAACACATTTGATTGCAATGCCGGAGTCGGGTGGTTTGTGTCAGAGTGGGGGGCCTGCGAGACAACGCTCGGGGGTGATTGCAGCAGCGCTTTGCAGACACGCGAAGTGAGCTGCTTCGACTACGCAGACGAAACTGTGGTAGAAGACGCCCTTTGTTTGAAATCCAATTCTTCTCAGGCTCCGTCGACAACACGCAAGTGCGATTTGGTCGGATGTCCTGCTTGCCTTGAATCCGACGGAAACGAAACATTACCCTGCAGTGGCAATGGCGACTGTCAGCTTGACGGTTGCAGCTGCAGGGCCGGAACCGCTGGTGCCTTCTGTCAGGTGAATTCAAGCATATGTGCAACCGGAGTACAAAATTCGGATGGACACTGCTGTTTTAGCGGTGTGAGTGATGCGCAAGGTCGTTGTTGTGAGGACGTTCTTTCTGCGACAGCGAGCGAATACAGTCTCGATTTCGACGGTAATTGCTGCAGTGGCGCAGTGGACGCATGCGGAGTATGCAGTGGTGATGGAATCGCGATTGCTAAGGATGGAACGTGCTGCAATGGGATTTTAAGCCCTGACGGGACGTGCTGCGAATCCCAAAGGTTTGACGACTGTGGCATGTGTGATGGTGATGGCTCATCATGTGCGGTACAGGCTGAAATCGTAATTGAAGGGGCCGCCATCGACAGCTCTTGCAGTGGCAGCCTATTTTCTGGCGAGTGTGCTGCGATGGTGGACCAGCTGTCTGAAGCTGCTTGCGCAAACTTAACTTCGTCGTTCTCGCGGAGCAATTGCTCAATGTTATCTGTTGCCGCTGCGCCGTCAGGGAATGCCGACGGCCGCAGACTAGATGTGACGTCTGTCGCCATACTAGTTGACATCGTCGCCTTCGGCTTCGGCACCACAACGTCACCAGACGTAACAGCGATTTGTGAACAAGAGTCTTCATGTGTTGTTGCGCTGCAGACGTATCATGCCGGCTTTTGTGGTGATGGTGTGTGTCAGGGTGGGGAAGCTTGTTACGACCATGCCTCCTCTGATTGCTGCATTGCAGATTGTGGACTGGTTCTACAGCGATGCGCTGCGTGCAATACGGCGCACGGAACCTGTCACATTGCAACAGGTGAGTGTCAGTGTTTCACTGGTTATAGTGGAGAGAGCTGCAATGCTTGCGCTCCTGGCTGGGACTTCGATAGCCGTGGCGAGAGGTGTGTGTCACAATGGAATGTGCCCAGCAATGCATCCACCATCACCACAAGTACAACAACAGTGTCGTCAGCGACAACAACAACGAACGTGCCGACGGCCAGTGAACTGTCTCCAGAAGTTGTTCTCGGCATTGCTGTCGCCGCTGCGGCACTTGTTGTAGTTGCAGTTGTTGTTGCCGTTGTTGTCGTCTGCCAGCGGAAAAATCGTTCCGGCTCAGTGAAGGTATGCGCAATCGTTTGCACACAAAACACAAATCAACTGTTCGTCGTGGGTTCATCCTGGCAATGTTGAAAATGTCTACGTAGGTTGCGCCTTCCCAAAAGCAGTGAAACAGTGACGCGCCTTGTGATGCCATCTATGCCCTTCGATGTACAAGAGTTCTTTAAATTTATTCCTTGTTGTTGTGAGACACATTTGACGTTGAAATTGAAGGAAGTCGAGGCGTTGCAGCACACATATTTCGTTGCATTCAAACGCAAGGCATCCACTTAACTTCGCGTGTCCTAGCCCATAGATTGTTTGAGTTAATTTCTCTTCCAGCAACCTCCGTTTTTCTGATGTTGTATCGACTTACACATGCCCTATGGTAAATCGATGGACAGCTCTGCATTTGAGCACGTTGTGGGTCATGACAGGGAGCCGAAGCGCCCAGCATACTACATCCTTTCATGTCAAAAGCAGAGCGTCCGTTTACCTTGGTGTTCGATACACGTGGTAGCCGGGTGGGCGGGTGGATAGGCGGAAGCGCGGAAGCTCTGCATTGATTGCACGGACCACCGCACGCATCGCAGCAGAGGTGCTGCAATAGCACAGCAACAACGTCCGAAGCTCTACATTGATTGCATGCACTGCATAGCACCAACAGACCAACAGAGCATTTGAGCATTTAGTACTTCGACGTACAGGCTGTGGCCGTCGTGGGATGTCGCGTTGTTCGTTGTCCGTTGCCGCGTTGCCGCGTTGCCGCTTGCTGCTGCCTGCTGCCGTTTCGTTCCGCAGTTTCCGTCCGCACGACGTGAACGTTGTTGGTTGTTGGTTGTTGGTCGTCGGTCGTTGGTCGTTTCGCTCGTTGGTCGTTGTGAAGTTTCTTTACTTCATCAAGCTGCGAGCACTGGTTTGCTGCTGCGTCGAGACCTGCTTTGTGCACCCCCTTGCCGACCCGTGAACAACAAGCAAGTAGCAGCTCGCATGCAGTGAAGTGGGAGATTCTGGTGGGCGGCAGCAGCGGGACGATGAAATGAAAGGCGTTTGAAGACAGACAAGCATGCCGTGCGGTTTAGGAACGTAGATGTTGAAATTGTTTGGGTGCTGGCTATGTGAAGAGTAAGCTTTGGCTTTGAGACAAACGCAGGCAGGCTGGCACAAATTGGCTGTGTTCTCATCGTCACCGTCCCAAGTCTTACATTCTTCTCAGATTGTTCAAAAGCAGCGCAGTGGTCAAACATAGCAGACACGTAGCACAGAGAAGAATGTTGTCCAACAAGCAGCTCGCTATGGGTCTGAATACTCTGCGAGTCCAATTTTTGTTTGAAATCATCGCTCAATGCAGTTTGTGCGATTGATACCGCACGATCGACAGTCATGCCTGGTGAAGCTAGGAAGGGCTCACCCGGCTCAAAAGATGTAATAGACACAAAGGAAGGTGAGCGAGATGTAGAAGACGCAAAGCAAGAAGGTGAGCCCAAGGCTGTGGCAGACGACGGTGGGCGATGGGAAACCGCCCAAGTTGAGATCGCAACATTCCGCAGCTACCACGTCGGTTATTGTTCTTTTGAGAAGTATTCAGAAAGTATCGACAATGTAGCAAAGCAAGTTATTGATTTTCTCGCGGAGTTCAACGTGGCCGTCAAGAATATTGGAATGTGTCTTCGTGCGGCAGGCTGCTACGCGTTTGTGGAGTACCGGCGTGCAGTAGAGGGTGAGTTACCGGCCAACGACAGTGAGGATGACACGCCGGATCCGTCCGATCGATTTGGGCCGTGGTCGTTTTTGCACACACGTAGAAAACGAGTGCTCGCTCAATCGAAACGTGTTTCGGATGAGCAAGCACTGTGCGATGTTTTGTCAGCAGCTGCTGACGAGAATGAGAAATTGAACGGTCGGCGATTGATCACATTCACGAATATTTTGACGTCGGAAATCGGCAACCATGTGGTGTGTTGGTCTGTTGTAGCACAACAGGATGCCACCAGTTTTCACTTGCATCAATGGTGTTTTGTGATTTGTAACGCGTCACTTTTATGTTTGGTGTAGGTTCTGTGGTATCACGGCCCTGTTGCCAGTATACCGACCGGCTACCAGTTCAAGTTCGAAATATTCACGCCACGAGGACGATGGGGAATGCCAGCCGCTGAAAGTACTTCCTCGTCATCTTCACAGCACGATGACACAATCGTTGCCCGAGCGAGTTGGAAGAAGGACACTTATTCGCGTGGGGAGGAAAAAGCGGAGACGGAAAGGCCTGCTTCGAGTGCGTTGTTTCAGTGGATCGCCGAAGCGGTGTCCTGCAAAGCGGCGACAGCCCACGAGGACACTGCGATAGCGTCGGGGATCACACAGCAGATGCCACAAAGGACGGAAGTTCGATTGATCACCCTTTCTCTCGTGAGCTGCAACTTCAGTCGATGCGTTGTCGCCACATATTACAGCGCTGTCGCTGACGGTCCGTTGGTACGTTCGCCACCGACAATCGAAGAAGTTCCGATAGTTGTCTTCAAGTACATGTTCCCGAGTGTGAGGTTCCGGAGACCAACGAATATTGTCAGTGCAGTCTCGTTGCACTTCGTCAAGGCGGCAACAGAAAACTTAGAGGCAACGTGGCAGCAATTCCGATCTGCGTTCCGGACGGTGTCCGAGAGTATCAACACCGTAGATGCTGCGTGCCGTGCTCGAACGACGTTTCGGATCGCGGTCTCCGCATCGGACGATGGGTTTGTAGTTGCCTTGTTCCACAATTGTTCAGACAGTTCATTCCTACCGAACACTTTGGGTGACAACGCAACAAAGTCAGGAGCATGCCAGATTTTATAAGAAGAAATAAATTACAAACAAAACGGTTAAAACTCTTTTCCGCTTTGTGTTCAACACAGACGTAAACAGACACGTCAAAACTAACTGACCACGACCGATTGGCAGAATGCCGACACCACACATCCACACTGAACTACCATGTAAATGCTTGCTCGTTATTCGTTTCAGATGTCGACGAAATCGTGTTCTTTGAAATGTTCCATATCCATACTAAGGTCGTCTAGTATTTTACCAACGCCTTCTCGTCCGTCAGCTTTGGATTGTGTGTCGCTAGACCTCGACTTCAGCGTGTCATGCGTGGCAACCGATTTCGGTCCAGTTGGAACAGGTTTGTTGTCGGTTGGTGACTCTGCAACAGATCGCCGCGTGGACGATTTCGCAAGTATGAAGTCCGATGACTTCTTGGCGTGTCGAGCGTGGTGAGCTGAGGGAGAAAACGCGGACGCAATGCCATCGTCTGGTTTCGCGGAACGAGCTTTCCGTTTCGATTCCACAACACCCGTCTCCTTTTGCTCACGCCGGCCCGCGCTCGAACGGTGTTGCTTCGACTCCATTTGAGGACCCTCTTTCGACTCTTTGGCAGTTTGACGCTCGTGGTCTAGGCCTGAGCTTGACCGGAATGATGAAACAGGCACCAATTCTGTGCCCTCGCCATGAGGGTCAACGAATTTACTGTCGAGTTGCGCAACATTAATGGCCGGTTGCTTACCGTGCAGGTGAGCATTTCGCCCAACAGGCCGGTTCAGCAGATGCTTGTCCATCCATGAGCTGACATCGGGTTGCTTGCGGCGTTGGTTACGCCGATCAGGAGAATTAATTGGCACTACTTTCTGGGGCGACACCTTGGCAGTCAGAGCACTTAGCCCTGTGGGCACAGCTGACGGGCCGTTACTGTCACTGTCACTGTCACTGGAATCGTCATCGCCGTCGTCTTCGAAGGCTTTGTTGACAGCTTCCAAAATCAGCTGGCTCTCACTGCGTGAAAAAGTCTTTTTTCCGCGACCACGTTGGATGGTAATGGTGGGCATGTCAAGTACTTCTTGCTCGTCAGATTCTTCGTCCGCTGTTTTACGTCCATCGCGCCTGTGAACGACCCCGGGTAACTTTGCTTCAGACGTTTGGTGCCGTTGCAATCGTCTGCTCCTCCGCTTTGAGACGCTACGCGAAACAAATCGCTTAATGCTTGCTTTCTGATCCTTGGACACCCTGAACGAACTCGAGCTGTCCCATGTGCTCTCGCCAAATATGCTCAGAGTAATGTCGCGAAGTTTTTGTTTCATCTCGTGAGCAGACTTCGTTGCCTTGTTCTTGACATCGATGGAAATAATGATGAAAGCGTAGCACAGAACCACCATCATAGCAATGAACGGGAGCACTTTAATGACAACAATCCAATTGTTGAGAGGACTCGTATCCAATTTTGTCAAAAGACCCTCAAGAAGCTGGCAAAATATTGCAAACTGTGTCAAGGCGAACAGGACGGTGTCACGAAGAGCGTTGTATGGGCTCAACAGGGAGAAAGCTCCAAAGAATATTAGCGTCTCCAACAAAGCCAGGATCATTTGTTGTGGACTTCCGGACGGTAAAAACGCCACCATTACAGTCAATAAAAGTTTGTGCAGCATCACCAGACATTCGAAATACCAGCGATCGGCCTTGTAGTCCTTGACCAAAAAACTGTAAGCCTTGAGTACGGATGGCTTGAAGTTTTCGGATGTCTCGTCAAGCTTGTCCCGGTTGCGATACAACATGAGGAAAAACAGAATCGGAATTCCCAACGGATACAGCAGCGTGTAAAACACACCACCTGCAGTGAGCATGACATGGGAACCTTCCCAACAAGTCATTTGGTATCCGTTGGCGGCGAGGCGCGTAACACCATCCATGAATGTCTTGCAATTAAACGGTGACAGCGACAACTTCGAAATTTTTGGGTAGATCGTAAAAAGGAATACCATCAGCAGTTGCGTTGCGCGCTGCTTGTTGAGGAAAGGTCGAAATCGATTTAGACGCACGGACTCCCTGAACACGATTCCGATGATCACGACGACTCCGAGCGTTGCGGCTGTATTCGTAAAAAACTGAACTGGATAGCTGAATTGGACTAGGCATCCCATGTCAAAAACGTGGAGCCACTCGAAGCTCAAAACTGAGAATGCGTCTCGAACGTCATTCATGGAGAACCCGTCGTAACTCGATTCGTACGGCGACGTCAGCTCAGCATCTCCCGTGAACATGGAGACAATCTGAAAATATGAAAGTAGCAACTTGATTTTCATTACAATGCCAGACGATCGTTTGCCATTTTTGGGCAGGGCAGGGTGTGCACCCCTCATGAACCACCACGTACGCAATCGAGGGAGCCACCTTTCTTTGCACTTCAACATCACCAGTCCCGCAACAATTATTCCCAGAGCAACGACCCCAATGGCTCCATAAAAATAGAGGTATTGATTGGGCAAGCATTCATAACATTCACCACTGTCCAATACCTGCCAGGTGGGGAGGTAACGTGTGAGATCCTCGATTTGATCGCCGCATCGAACACACAATGGACCAGATTTATTTCCAGAACATTGGCTCCAACCACCTTCTGAACAAGCAGATGTCCAACAATTTTCAAAGTAGAGACCTGCTGCCGTAGTGGCGTTTACCCACGACTCATTTTGCCAGTATCCAATGGATGATATAAGAGGCACTTCTGAGTAGACGATATTTTCAAGGCCGCCCTCAACATATGGGTACACCACACCGTTGTTCCCTATTGTCATGTCTTCCGACACCAAGGCGCCAGTGGCTTTGCTCAAAGTTGACACGCCAGTTGTGTATGCATTACCTGAGCGATTGCAGATGGATCCTTCCGGGCACTCCATGCAGAAAAAGGGTTCAGATGTCATGTTCTGCACATCGAAGACCGCATCATTGTCCTCTTCGTCAAGCAATCGGCTGGATTTCTCGACCAAAGCTGCTTCGAGCGACACACGGTAGTAATTAATGGTGCAAACACAACTTGATCGGTCGGTTGTTGCCACTGAATTGGCAGGGCATTCGGTGCATGCAGAACTGCCGTTGATCGGCGAATACTTGCCCACAGGGCATTGCTTGCACTCTGTACTACGGAACTCACTTTCGTAGTACCCGACCGGACACGATCTGGACGCTTCAGTGGTGAACGGACAATAATTGCCTGGATTGCACTCAATGCACTCCGTCGATTTCGTCTGCGCTGCAGTGTAGCCTTGCGGACACTTCGAACAGAATGTACTCTCGTTGTTTGGTTGATATTCGCCGAGAGGGCATTCTATTGGATACTCCGCCGGCTTGTTTTGAGTGGTGGTGCCTGCCTCTGCCACAAAACACTCCGTTGCGTTCTCTGATGGTTGGTACCGCCCGGTCTCACAATCTTTACATTCAGACTTCCCCGCATCATCCTGGTACTTCCCAGGTTGACAAACTTGATCACGAAAGTGCACTGAGCCATCGGCACACGCGGAGCCGGCTGTACAGTCAACACACTGCACACCTCCATAATTCAACTGCACTTTCCCAGCAGCACATTGCAGGCATTGCGTTTCACTGTGCGCGGCTTGAAACCATCCAGGTTCACACAGCTCAGGCCCTTCTGTCGTTTTCGGACAGCGACTACCGGGAGGGCACGCTGAGCAACTGAGGCTGCTGGTTTCATTCGCATATTGTCCGGCGGAGCAAGAGTAACATTTGGTTTGCTTGTCTGCGTTGTTGTACCACCCTAATGGGCACGGCACGGCCTCCTCGCCCGCGTTGGGACACATGTACCCAGCAGCGCAAGGTTCGCACGCTGTGCGTCGCGGTTGTGGCAAGAAATCGAACGCCGCAGACCCGTTGTCAATTTGGTAGAATCCCGCCTGGCACAACTTGCATTCAGTCTCTTCACGCGCGTCTTGAAACGTCCCCGCATCGCACGCAGCTGTTGAGTTGCGAAATAGTAAATCGCAAAAGAAACCGGGCTCGCATTCGTAGCAGAATGTGGCACTCGTCGCATTTTGGTAACGGCCTGCGGCACATGCTTTACATGCTGTCTTCAGCGCTTCATCTTGGTAATAACCCGATAAACATGGAGAAATATCGGTCGAGGAGCACTGGCTGCCGACTGGGCAACCAACGCATGACGACGCGCCGGTATTTAGAGCATAGTAGCCAGCTTCGCAAGACAGGCAGGCAGTCATCGCAGCAAACGGGGTGTAGAAACCTGGTTCGCATGGAAGAGGAGGCGCGCTGACGTTCACACAAAAGGTGCCCGGGTAACAGGACTGGCACACGTCAGCAACCGACGATGTGTTTGTGCCGTTGTCGGCACCATCGACACTATTTTGAAAATCTTCGAACGTACATGCCTCGCACTGGGTTCGCCCCGGCTCCAACTGATAGAAGCCATCGAGGCATTTTTGTGGCAACTCATTTGGTTCCTCGCAGCTGCTGCCAACAGGACACTGCACGCAGGCGCTGGCGCCTCCCTCCGTTTGGTACCACCCTGGAGTGCATGCGACACAAGAAGTTTGGTTCTTTTGTGCTTGATACTCCCCAGCCAGACAAGGAATTGGTAAAGCCGAGAGAACTGGGCACCGACTACCGACATCACACTCGCTGCAGTAGGTGGAGCCAGCATTCACGGAGTACAAGCCGACACCACACATGGTGCATGCAGTGGCGTTAGCAGATGCAGCAATGGAGCCCGACGGACAAATATTCTCCTCAGTCGAAGAACAAAAGTGGCCCGGCCTACACGAGTAGCAAAATGATTCGAAACTCGTATTCTGGAACGTGCCACTCGGACACAGCTTACATTCGGTCGCACCATCATGTGCAGCAAAATGGCTTGTTGCACAACCTAAACAAACTGACTCTCCTTGGGTGGCTGCAAAGTATCCAGCCGCACAAATTGAGCAGTTGTTGCTGCCGACACTTGGGGCAAAATGTCCAGGCAAACAAGTTTTGCATATGGTACTTGCCGCACTACTTGCGTACTCTCCAACAGAACAGTTGTTGCACGCACTCTGTGCTTCATGAAATGCAAATTGACCGGTGCTGCACTCGGTACACGCTGAGGATGCAGTACTTGATGCGAAATGGCCCCTAGCGCACGCAGTGCAGATGGTTATTCCCGTCGACGCAGCTACGAAGCCGGGAATGCAACGGATGCACACAGTTTGACCTTCAACAGTGTTGAACCACCCAGCAGCGCACGGAACACACTCCGTTGCAGGAGAAGCTGTGCTGTATTCGCCCGCGCCACATTCAGTGCAGATCGTTGCACCAGCACCCGCAGTGAAATGACCGGGATGACAGTCAACGCACGCACTCATGCCGTCCGTCTCACCGAACTGACCAGCTGCACAGTTCACACAAGATGATGCTGTTGCAGAATACTGTCCAGCCGTGCACACTGTGCAAACGCTCAACGATCCAGCAGTTGTCACTTCGCCGTCCGGACACGTAACACATGCCGTCAATCCCTCCACGCCAGCAAACTGCCCAGCCACACAGCTGTCGCACTCCGTTGACTCCACTCCAGCTTCGAAATAACCAACAGCACACGCAATGCACTCCGTCTGTTGTGTGCCAGTCTGATACTGACCAGCAGGACACTGAGTGCAGACAGTCTCGCCTTCCACGTGATTGTACCACCCAACAGCGCACGGAACACACTCCGTTGCAGGAGAAGCTGTGCTGTATTCGCCCGCGCCACATTCAGTGCAGATTGTGGCCCCAGCACCAGCAGTGAAATGACCGGGATGACAGTCAACGCACGCACTCATGCCGTCAGTCTCACCGAATTGACCAGCTGCACAATCCGTGCATTCTGTGTTGTCGGTGCCCGTTGCAAATTGGCCAGCAGTGCATTGCGCACACACTGTTTGTTGAGAGGTTCCGGTGTAGTACCCTGCAGAACATGACTGGCATGTTAATGCTTGAATAGCGAATTGCCCGGCAACGCAACTGGAACACTCCGTCAAGCCTGGCGAAGCCGCCACTTTGCCCGATGCGCAAGCATCGCATTCACTCAACGTGTTTGCGGCCGTTGCTGTAAACCTTCCATGTTCACAGCTTTCGCACTGTGTTGTTGACGGGTTGAGATACTTGCCAGCATCGCATGTCTGCCCACACACATATCGCACGTTTATACACCACAGCGTCGCGACCAGCACGCGCGCGAGCGTCATTGGAGTCTGCGTATAAACACAACAATGTCGATCACGATATTAGCACACTGTGCAATACAAAGCGGCAAGGCAGACACATACCACTCGCAGTATCTACTGCCCATCTGCAATAGTGTGTGTCATCTTGTTGTGACAGTGGGAATTCGCCAACAACTCGCAAAATCTCGTCATGGAAACGCAAGCAGCAAACACTGGCCGCAACGCGACCAGTGTTGCGACACTCCCACGAAAAACGCGAAAATAGCACAAGGCGGCGCCACCACCAGTGCGGCTATTTTCGTGGTGAAATACTTTTCGGATTTGAAGCGTACTTCTTGACATTATACTTAGTTGTGGAAAGTCCTTCCACAACCAACGAAGTGTGCGTGCCACTGACAGTCCTTGTCAGAGACAGAGGGAATACGGGCGCCACCCACGGACGCGTCGTCCAGTATTCAGAAGCGCGCTTTCCCACATCATTGGAGGCCCGCGTCACAAACGGCCACTCCACAACCTCAGATCGCCGCATTCAGTGCACAGACGAACTGCTCAGTGGATAACACGACCAACTCCTACCTGTCTTCCGTCTGCACGTTTGCATTGCGCGCTGTCACATCGATTATCACCAAGACCTCATCCTCCACGGACAGACCGACCGGCAGACAGACCGACCGTCCGTCCGTCCTTCTCTCTTTCTTCTTCCGTTGTTGTTGGTGCTGTTGCTGCTAACTTCTGTTGTTACCGCCCGCCGTCGTTCATTCGTTCACTATTCACTGTTCACTGTCCGTCGTCGTCGTCGTCGTCGTTGTCATTGTCATTGTCGTCGTCGTTGTTTGTGTCCATGTTTACGTTCATTCATTGTCGTTCTCTCTCTCTCTCTCTCTCTCTCTCTTTCTGTCCGCCCAATGCCAATTCTGGATCGCTCGTTCGCGTTTCATTACCTCTACACAATCTGCAGTGCGGCGGTGGGTTGCGTTGCGTTCGCTGTCGAGTGGACGGCCCTGAGTAGCAAAGCCATACGTGATGCGAGCGGGTCGCGAGTGCGTCGGAGAAGACGTGGCGTGCGTGCTCAGTCGACGTGGAGAGCCGGGGTAAACCTCGTTCAGGGCTGACCTGGCGTGTCGCATGTCATGTGTGGCCGGCGTTGAGACCGTTGGCGTTCGTTCGCGGCAGCTAGCTGCACTTGGTGACTTCAGCATGAGCCGAAGTCACCCGCGGGTTTGAACGCGGGAACCTCGACGTCCAGACTGTCACGTCAACGGCAACGATGTGTGAGAGGAGAGGAAGAGAATAGTCTGGTCAGATGCCCGTGTCCTGGCACCCGCCGCCGAATAAAAAGTGGTTGCCGTTTCTTGCTCCCTTTCTTTGTCCGGGTTCCCGTGGTGGTCGGTGTTCGGTGCTGCTGCGTTGCGCGCGAAACACGCTGTAAATTTTTTTGTCGATTGTCTTGAAAGTTCGAGCTTGCTCCCGAAAACCAAACATGTCTCTCTTCGCACGCACTGCGCGCGTCGCCGCTCAGCGCCAGGTCCGCCGCATGAGCTCGGAGGGTGGTGCCAAGATCAACTACTTGCCAGCCGAGGTCCGTTCCCTTTGTGGTGTTGCCGTGCGATAGCAACATAGTTTTCGTCCATGCGACTTGTGTCTGAATTGTTCGTGCTTGTTGTTTTGCGTTTGTAGACCTGGCCGCTCCTTGTGTGCATCGCCGGAGGCCTTGGTCTCTCCGTCTACATCCAGGCCCGCTACGTCTTCTCCTCCCCCGATATCCGGTGCGTGCAGCGGCAGCACGCCCAAAGGCTGGGCGCCTCTCTTGCCCAATATCACTGCTGCGTTTTGTGTGTGTGTGTGTTTCTGACCTGTGCGTTGCTGTGGTGTGTTTCAGCTGGAACAAGTCCAACCGCCTTGATCTCATGCGCGAGGAGCACGTCCAAAAATACGGCGAGAAGTTCGGGACCCACATCAGTGGCATCGCCGCCAAGACCGGCAACAACGTTTTCTTCGCCGGTGCCCAGATCCCCACTCGCAAAGAGTGCGACGACAGCTCGGCCAAGAGCGTGTCCCTCGCCCAGCTTTTCGAGGAAGCCTAGACTAGTTGCCCTGCAGTGAAATAGCTTCTTCGAATGTGGCCTCGCCCCGCGAAGGCGGGGTGGTTTGCGACGTGTGCTGGGGCTGTAGTGTGTTCTCCAATAACATATCGCTTTCGTTCGTGAACATCCGTCTGCTTCTTTGTGCGCATTGCGGGGTGTATGTGTTCCTTGTGTGGTTTTGTGCTCTGTTCTTGTCTGTCCCACGCCACAGGGGATGGATGTCGGCGTTGCGCGCTCGTTGACAGATGGTACCTCCGGGCACCGTTGCATGGTGCGCTGTTGACGGAATAAATAGAATAATTTAGGTGTTCTGCTGATGTAACGGATTCAGCCGACGCGTGCGATGTGTTTCTTGATGAGCACGAAGAAAACAAAAAATGGCCCAATGGTTGCGAGCAGTAGCAGCGTGACGTATTCGGATCGCAGAGCGATCGTCAATCCGGTGGTAAGATACAGAATTGCGGGCAAGGCAAACACAGAGTCGATCATCTGTGCCCGCAACCGTTTGATGACGGCCAAGCTTAGAACCCAGAACGTCACTGTGGTCAGCATAATGGAGAGCACGATGAAGTCTCGCTTGAATAAGACTATGGCAGCTGCAATACATGCCAGGCACGAAAGCGTGACGATGGAAAACTCAGCAGCATCTGCAGTAGCAGTACAGGCGGCACAGTGTTCCGCACAAACAGCAGGGTTATGAATCATTGCCAATTTGAGCACAGCGCGAGCAACGGTGGACACTTACTGGTGCTACCCTGCTGGCCGAGGGCTACTTTCAAGATCTGCGACATGGCGAAGCCGATTCGAAGACAGGTGATCAAGCGTCCATGTGCGAGTCAGGAACCGCGTCCTGGCCTTGCTGCCAAGTCCGGTATTCTGGGATGGTGCCAGCTCTGGCAATGCACCCCAAATGCGACGACACAAAATGCGACGATAATTCAGTGCGCGATTCAGTGTCTGCACCGTTGTTTCCGACAGACATCACCCCATGTTCAAGACACAAATCGTACACAACCACAACTTCACACTGGTTCCCGGCGACTGGAATACAGCCCAGTGCAGTGGCACTTCGCCAAGAGCGTGGGCTACCTATCACCGATTGAAAATAAACCTGGACCGAGCCAGACCCACGTCACTAAGTCACCAAGTCACCAAGTCACCGCCACCAACACCAACACCAACACCAACGCCAACACCAACACCAACACCAACACCAACACCAACACGATTCGGCCACCAAAGCTACGAACCAACGAAGGAACGAACGAATGAAAGATAGAATGAAGCGCACGAACCAACGAAACGAACGAACGAAAGGAACGAAGCCAACGAAGCCAACGAAGCCAACGAACGAAAGAAAGAATGAATGAATGAAACGAACGAACCAACCAACGAACCAACGAACCAACGAACCAACGAACCAACGAACCAACGAACCAACGAACCAACGAACCAACGAACCA
>ENA-OWNT01002071-OWNT01002071.1-seawater-metagenome-genome-assembly--contig:-NODE-2071-length-21973-cov-4.211911_pt1 | contig 21973 bp, 21 predicted proteins | sample MGYA00238136_ERZ651165 | MGnify/ENA primary metagenome ERZ651165 (study PRJEB26861, sample SAMN08777766) | seawater metagenome | isolation source: coastal seawater | place: USA: Florida | collected...
TTCGTCGTCGTTGTCGTCGTTGTCGTCGTTGTCGTCGTTCTCGTCGTTCTCGTCGTTCTCGTCGTTCTCGTCGTTCTCGTCGTTCTCGTCGTCGGTCGTCGTCGATTGTCGTCGTTGTCGTCGTTGTTCTCGTCGTCGGTTACGTCACTCGTTACTGAGTAGCGTTGTCGATGCACAGCTGCCGTCCTCGCCACTGTTGCTGTTGCCGGTGCTAACACACTCCTGCATATCAATACAGACATCGCAGCTTCACAACTGCGATTCGTGGTTGATTCCCGTCACGGTGATTTCTTCTCTTGTCAGTGGTCTGCTGCTGTTCAATGATGCGTGGTCACTCAACGGTTGCTTGCTAAGTACGATTCGAACCAGCATGCCCGTGGCAACGTTTGTCCGGCAGCGACAGCTCTGACAAGCTAAACGAGCGTTGGGGCATTTTGGTATGTATCTCTCCTTCTTGTTTTTATGTGTTGGCGACACTGTTTCCCGTTGTGTGCGACGGTTTGCGCAAAATGAGGGGTCGTCGTTTGTGGTCACGTGTAGCGCTCATAGCTAACTTCGTGAGCGCAATCGTAATTGACGCTGCGGATCCTGAGTGCTCGAGGGGGATTCGTAATGCTCACTCGCTCGCGTGCTGTGCGGCCAGCTGTGGTGCGTGCGGCGGCACCAACTGTCAGGACCGTCCTGGCGGCAGTGCATCCTGCTGCACTGGTTCTATCGTGGACTCAAACCGTTCCTGCGACGACAACGACCCGCCCTGCACCGTTACTCCGTCGCCGAGTAAGGAAGTGCGTGTGAAGAGAGGGTATGTTGCGGACGGCGAAAGCTGTGACGATGCTCTTCTGTTGAACGCGTCCGCGTGGTTCTATGGCTACAACGTTGAGAATCCGTACCGGCAACCGGGAATCGCAGGCAATTGTTCTGCAGCAAACGCTTCTGCAAACCTCGACGCGCGCTTCGCTCCGATGAACTGGTGTTTGTCGTCGATTCCTAAACCCATCCCAGAGTACGTGAACCGGACATTTTTCATGGGCTTCAATGAGCCAAACAACCTTCACAACTGCAACACTGATGCTCACACCGCCGCAGTCGCTTGGGCGAGTGTCATGCAAAAATGGGGCGGCAGCGTATTGGTGTCCCCGGCCACTGCTGGCAACGGCACGCAGTGGTTCGATGAATTCTTCGGCAACTGTTCTCATCTCTACGGACCTGGCGGCTGCAATGTAACATATCTCGCCGCTCATTGTTATTCGTGCACGACAAACAAGACGCTGGGGTATCTTCGCGAGTTGTACGACCGGTATGGAAAGAAAATTTGGCTGACTGAGTTTAGCTGTGGCGACCATGAGGACCAGCGCCCAACGGCTGACCACATCAGCTACATGCTGGAGGTGCTTCCGCTGCTAGATGCCACGGACTTCGTGAGTTTGTGCTTGGTGGCCATGGACGCCATTGCTGTTGTGATATCAATTCGTTTTCACCTGTGCCCATGCCTTAACCTGCACGCGCACTGGCCCTGCTGCTGATGTTGCTCGTCATAGATTTACCGATATGCGTGGATGAGCGCCGCGGACCCAAGCGGTCTTCGTGGGCTGACGACTACGAACCCTCAAGGAAAGAGGGTTCTGACCGATTTGGGCCGCATTTACAACTCGTAGCTGATCGATTGCTTCCAACAACGTGGAATATCATCGACTGTTTGCCGACTTATACTGCGCAAAGTCGACAGTGCCACGAAAGACACGACGCGCAGCAGAAAGTGAAGGTTCGAGAAGGGTTGGCTTGCGACTGCGTTTTGCATCTACACCCATTTGCAATTGTGTTCAAAAGCATTCCGTCAGTACTCACCAGAGTGTGTTCAATTACTTTTTGTCCCCCACGCTGCAATCTTCAATGGTAAAGATTCGCACGTGCTGTTGACACTTGACGTGTTGAAATACACTTTTTAAAAGTGACGTTTCGCAGAACCCTCGTCGTTTTCGTCGTCGCCTCGTACATTATTAATTCTTGCGTCAACACTCGCCGCGACGGCGACGACGATGACACCGTTAATTAACGCGGCTACATACCCCCTTCGCAGTCGCAACAGTGCAAATCGATGCAATGCATCAACTATGTACACCGTCACCATGCTTCCGACCTCGAGTCGACATCATCATCGTCCACCTACATATCAACACCGACCGCAACAAAGCGGAAGCCAGGTGAAATTAATAGAAGAGGCAGTGCGCGTGTAGGTTAAAAGGCATGGGCAAAGGTGAAAACGGATTGAAATCACACCAGCAATGACGTCCATGGTGTCACCCCAAAGCCAACTACAGGTGCGAAGGGAGCTGAGATCGCAAGTGGCAGGCCGCAACTACGACAGATGCAACGATTGCGCACTCGCACGCGTGAACAGCGCACTTTCGGTGTCCCAGCTTGGTGCCCGTGCCGACGGAAACGCTGCTGCCACTGTCGCCGTTGCTGTCATCGTTGTTCGATTATTTGCTATGATACAGCTACGAAATGTGAAGCGTGTAGGTGGTTGGCGACACAATCGTCGTTGCATCCTTGCATGCTTGCACGCACGACCGATGTACACGCATGTATGTTGTCCTGAACGGCGTTGTGCATGTCAGCGTCTACGCGCAATTCTGTGCACGTGTACGATCACATGTATGTCATGTATGTGCACCTTGTACGTCGTGTTCGTTCTCCCTTCGTGTTCGTTCCGTTGGTGGTTTGTTTGTTTGTCTGTTGTCGTCGTCGTCGTTATTTATTTGTTGTCGTCATCGTCGTTGTTGTTGTACAAGTTATCAAACGATTGTCGTCGTCGTCGTTGTTCGATTGCTGTCGTTGTTGATTGATGGTTGTCGTCGTTGTCGTCGCCGTCGTCGTCGTTGTTCGATTGTTGTCGTTGTTCGATTGTTGTCGTCGTTCGATTGCTGTCGTTGTTCGATTGTTATCGTCGTTGTCGTTGTTCGATTGTTCGATTGTTGGTTGTTCGAGTTCGTGGCGATTTCGCGTTGCTTTTAGTTGTTGTAGTTGTTGACGCGAGATGCAGCTGTTCTGTTGTCGGTTCATCCCGCATCCGTTGTCTGTTGCTGACGTAAGGTTGTCGTGGACGTTGCTTTTGGTTCGTCGTCACCGTGGCTGTTGTTGCACACTGTCGCTTCACGTTGTTGTAGAAGTTGCTGAGTGTGGCAGTGTGAAGTAATCCCAGGTGTCATTGCGCGGTTCCATTGCTGTGGTTCCACGTTCGTTGTTCGTTGGCGCTCGCTTGTGTTCCGGGTCTCTGTGTTTGATTGATGCCGGTGTAGACAAACTGTTCAACCTTATTGTTGTCGTTGACGCAGATGTTGAATGCCATGGCTGGCTCTAGTAGGTGACTGTTTATTGTTGTGCATCTGCTCTTGCTGAGCAGCACTCGTAGTCGTCATCGTAATGCGCAGCGTGGCATGGACGGTGGACAGGCAAAGCACTACCCCCACTCCTCGTTGAAAGTGGTGGGCACGGTTTGAGACGGTGTTCAAAAAAAAATGCTGTATGCCACAGTTTCGCATAGTTTGGGTATTTAGCATTTTGTGGTGTTGGTTTGAAGAGATGCCACCCAATGTCTTTTCGGTGTGATCTGCACTTCGCATCCGATCGTCTGAGCAGATGCCGCGAAAAGCCAGAGCATGCCTCCTTCTTGCTGTTGCAGTTGTGGCGCAATTTTATATGGTCGTCAACTCTGCCGTTGCGGCGCCTGCGAAATCAACTGCCAACAAGTATGCAGCAGTTCGCAAATATCGCAGAACCAGTGACGCATCCGGGACGCCCGCTGGTCACCAATACCAGGGTGTCCGTGTACATCAGAAGCCTGCTCAGGTGACGCCTGCTAAGGTTTTCGAAAAACTCCTTACGACGAGAACACAGCGGCTGTTCCAGTCCAATCCTTGGGCACCTGCATCCGAAGTGCTTTCGCGTGCCGACGTGGAAGTGTTAGAGGCTGACATATCCCTAGCTGCTCAAGTTGCCACTAAGCTGCCATCGTGTCCAGTTCGCTGGGCCTTCACTCTGGATGTCGGTGGACCGCGATCCCGGCGCATTAAGATCGGTCCTGTTCATTTTCTCTATCGACTGTACCAATCGACCAGCTCGCAAACTGCTCGAACAGCACTGCTCAATTTGCTGCGCAATAAGCGATGCGGAGTTGACGCATCGTACGCTCCTTTGCCATTTGTTGCGCAGGATGAGTTGCCACTCCTTGCTGAGGTCTTGCGTAGCTCTTACCGGGATACGGAACTGATTGAAGCGCTCTTGAGTGGCCCAGGTGCCAAAGGTATGCTGCAACCACTCCGCCACGATGATGGTGGCAGCGAGGGAATTTCATTCTTGCATTTGATATCAGCCGGTGGCTTACTCCCAATCACTGTTGCCAAAGAACTGCTTAAAGTTGCTGCAGTGCTGGCTGAGACCGCCACCACAAGCTTGCTCACACTGGAAGATGCGTACGTGGAAACGGCCAATGCGACCGGAACATCGGAAATATTTTCATTTGGAAAAGAATCCATGCGCACCACGTACAAGGCTAATGTGGCGGCGTCGCCGACGTTTGCGGAAATTGCGAACAAATTTGACGCCGCCATCCATCGATGCATTTCTGAGGGCGAAACGTCCGCGGCGTGCCGCAGAGATTTCTTTACAAAAGTACGGATACCTCGCTCGGCCGCGGTCCGTGTTGGAGAAGAATTCTTCTTATCGCATTTGAAGATGTTCTGCGGACGAGCTACCCGCATTCTCAGTGATGTGACTTTGCAAGCCCCAGAATCGCATCGTAATATTCTGCACGTCCTGGTACTACACGAATGGGAGCGCGGAATCAACGAATGGGTGCATTTAATGCGGACCAAACAAATCGACGCCACCTCGGTGCTGCAGGCGCTGGTTCAAAGAGAGGCTTTCGAAAATTGCACCCCGTTGGGCTTAGCATTGGAGCTGCACGCTCGCACGGGTCGGCATGGTGCAGTTGTTCAAGCAGTCCTCAACTTGATGGACGAATCGCTTCGATTGTCCGAAGAGTCTCCAAAGCCTGCAGATTTCGTGGTGGGCCACGCGAATCTGTTAGGGAAATCGCTGTGCACGCACCTTGAACAAAATCCGCACTCTGCGTTGCCACAGTTTTTTGGGTCGGTTAACTTAGTCGCTGTATGCGAGGTGGATTCGGAATGCGTGCAAGACTCGTTGGACCCATTCACGGTGGAGCTTCACGCTTTACCAAGTCCAGACTATCTGAAAATGCTCCTGCGACAGCAGAAACTCGTAATAATCAGGCGTGGGGCCGCTAACTTCAGTGCTTTCGCTACGAAAGGCGTTCAAAATTGGAGACCGGCGAACCTGAAGCAACGCTTCGGGGACATTGAGGTTCGTCCTGACAGCTGTGTCGGCGACATTCTGGTTTTGTTGTCACTCTGCCTTTGCTGACCTCACAGATCGAAATTGGGACAATTCCGTACCAGTCGCAGCACACCGCGGCCCGGGCGGAGCACACACTGCGTTCATTCATTGAAGAATCCGAGCAAATTACGGGAACCAATGCCTCGTTTTACTTGTTTTCGAAAACTTTTCCAGTGCATCACCCAGATATTCTTGCTGACGCCACTGAAGTGCATTCCTACTTGCGGTCATTGGGCGGAGGCGAGCTTCGAGTTGAACAAGGTGTGCATTCCATGCCGTGCTCTCTTGTGTTATTGCTGTCCAAACATTTTGACGGTTCCACACGCGCCAGGTCCTCGCGGAAGTCCTATCGAGGGCCGAGAGCTTACAACACAGTTTTTCGTTGGGGGTCTCAACTCGGGCTCTCCTATTCACTATCATGCTCTGGCCGTTAATGTGGTTGCTCTCGGCCGCAAGGAGTGGCTCGTGGCTCGACCAGAACACGCATTCTATACTAACCAGCCCGCCGCAGAGATGGTCCGCGATGAACTAGGTGATGGGGATGATATCAATGGCTCGCTGTCATTTGATTCAGTTCATTCCTTGCGCGGCCAGTTCGTCCACTTCATTCAGAACCCGCTCGACATCGTCATAGTTCCCTCCGATTGGGCGCATGGCACGTTGAACACTGAGTTTACCGTGGGCATGGCAGTGGAGACGTTACATCCTCCAACAATGACGCGGTTAAATGGGGCTCCTGAAATTCTGTAAGTTTGCCAGCGTTTGTCGGGCATTGTTTGTCGTTACAACTGGCACCTAAGTTGGCACATGACACTCACATTGACATGTAGATGGCGGCAGGTCGCAGCTGCATATCACTCGACGTAGTAGGGAGAGCAACCTCATCAAGATTGTTTGTTCACGGTTGGTTCTGATAATTTATAACTCATAATGCTGCCCTGCTGTCTACGCTGGACACCGGCATCAGCATTCACGTCCCGGCGTTGAGGGTTCGAACCTGTGTGTACGCCTTGTGGCCGCCGGAGTGCTTGGCCTCCATGTATGGTTTCAAGTGCAGCTGCAGTTCACACACGTGCACCGAATCGCTGTTGGAGAGCATGACATTGGCACAGCAATCGCGGTATCCAAGTTTTTGCCGAAAGTCAAGCTTGTTCTTGACCCGCAATACATCGAATCCCGTCGCCGTCGATGTCAATACTCTGAGCGCATTTAACAGGCCACTGAGATTGTCAAAGACCACACTCGCTCGAACAATATCAGTTAAAAGACACCAGTTGCCACCGTAGTCGAGTAGGACCTTTTCACAACTTCTGTTGGCTCGCTTACACCGGCCAGACTGTACTTGCCTCCGGTAGCAGTGGCGAACTTCTTTACCACCGCGTCAAACTTGGGTTTCGTCTTCTTCGCATCCGAGTGAAGCAGGAGAGGTTTGTCGGCAAACAGCGACGCTTGCATGGGTTTGTGGCCCCTATTACTACCAACTAGGTGCAGCTGAACAGCATCCGATAATGCAAGAAATTCGGGGTAGCAGGGATCGTTTTCCACCGACGAGCCAACAGCGTCGTAAACAGCGTCACTGATCATCGCATTTCCCGCGACTGCTGTGACGAATGAACGCATTTTCCCATCGCGGCCGAGCATTTGTTTGAGGCCTCCTTTGGCTTCCACAGCTCGGATCTCGCTGCAGACTTTATCAATGTTTTGCTGGTTCCAGCCACCGTCCTCGGGCTTCTTCTTCGGCTGCAGATCCTTTGGATAGACATACCCTTGTTCTCCGCCCTCCCAGTAGCAAAGGAACTTCTTGTCGCTGCCACTGCCAACAGCGATGGACAATTTTCCTTTGCGTCCAGTCTTGGAGACGACTTTGTCTCCACTTGAGAAGCCAGCCATCGTCATTCCTCTCATGCCGAGCAGCATTTCGTCGTGGTAGCGGCTCTCGTTCATGTGAAGAGCGTGGTAGCGAAGATCGCTGATTTGCCCCATTTTTACCCCGTCGAGGTTCGATGATTTGCAGCTGACGAACTGACCAGTGTCGATCGCGCCCACAGCAAGGGCGGGCTTGGATGCCGATGGTGACGAATACTGCTTGGCTGGTGCTGGTGCCGGGGCCGAAGCAGGAGCCGCCGACGTTCTTTGTTGTTGCTTCTGTGGCTGGTTCGTTGATGGCTGCGTCTGCGAACCGGTGTTGCCAGACTTCACGCAAGTCTCACAGCAGTCATAGTTGCAGGATCTGCAACTTCCGACCAGTGACCCTTGGGCGAGAACTTTTTTGCACTCGTCGCAGCGATAATTTGGCTTTGGCGTGCGTGTCGGCACCAGCGCGTGTTGTTTGCGGAACAGCTTGCCTTTGAAAAGTCCACCTGCTTTCGCGCACTTCAAACATCTGTCATAGTTGCACTGTCGGCAGCTGCCAACCAGTGAACCCTGGGGCAGCACCGACTTGCAATCGTCACAGCCGTAATTGGGTTTCGGGGTCTTCGAGGTGACCAGGGCGTGCTGGTTCCGACACGTTTGGCCACGGAAGGAATCGCTGCCGTCCACGATGTCAGCAGCGTTTCCGCCGGGGCGGGCACCAAGCTGGGAGGTCGAGAGTGCGCTGTTCACGCGTGCGAGTGCGCAATCGTTGCATCTGTCGTAGTTGCATGGCCTGCAACTTGCGATCTCAGCTCCCTTTTGCAGCACCTTCTGGCAGTCATCGCACCTGTAGTTGGGCTTTGGGGTGACGCCGAGACTCAAGCCGTGGCCCTTCGGGCACAACCCACTGGGCCGCGCATCACCAGCTGCTGGTTTTGGTGCATGGCACTCGAAGCAAATGTCGCTTTGACATGTCGGGCAAAACCATCGAAACGTGGTCTTCGGATGCCCCGTGCCACATTTGTCGCAGTTCCAGCCCCCGCTGTACGCGCCGGAGGAGAAGTTGCTTGGTGCCATGACATGGTTTTTCGCGCAGATCGGCCCCGAGCCGGCCACAATGTCGATGAACAGCGCATGAATGGTAGCCAAGGGCACAGGCCAAGTCCCAATTTTGGCCACCCACTTGTCAAACCGCTCCCCTGTCAAATTGTTGTGGGCCCCAAGGGCCCTGCACTCGGCCTCGGTGACGGTGTCTCCGAGAACCGCCAACGCCGATGCACCAGCTCCCATGGTCGTTGACAGAGGAAACCGCGCTCCGTGGTTCAACAGCTGAGGGAACCTCGGTCCAACACGCGGATTCCCGCAAAAATTATGCGAAATACTTACGTTTCGCGAAGAGTTTGATGATTTGACGCCAGTTACCGTTGCGGCTGGTGGCACCGGCCGCTTGTATTGTCGTGCTCCTCCTCCTCAAGTCATTGTTCTTTGTGAACTGAAACTATCGCCATGCAGCTTGCGAGAGCTTCTCCCATCGCGACGTTAACCGTTGACACTTAAGCGGCAACCATCCAAGCTTTATAAAGTGTCAAAAGCAACCCCGACTCGCCAAACAGCCCACCCACCATCCACGCGTCCACCCATCGCCGAAAACAAACAACCATCGCTCCACCCATCCATACTTGGTTCCTTCGTTCCATCATCTCCTCCATCCGTCCCACCATCGTATCATGGCAACCAACCCCAGCGATTGAGTCGGCTGCCAACAACCACATCATCACCAACACCAACACCATTGACGACGACGACAACAACGACGACGACAACAACGACGACGACAACGACGACGACGAAATTGAATTAACGAACGACCACAACACCGAAACACTGTAACTCCGTAAACACCGGCATTGTCGTAACGAACTATCCATCATCAATCACCACCAACATAACAACGACAACCGCAACAACGACGGCGACGACGACGACGACAACAACAACAACGAAGAAGAAGAAGACGACGACGACGACAACGACAACGACAACGACAACAACAAAGAAGAGGAAGACGACGAAGACGACGAAGACGACGACGACGACGACGACGACGACGACGACGACAGTGCACGAACGAGCGAACGAGCGAACGAACGACAACACGACAACACTGACACCCACCCACACTCACCTGACCTGGCACTGTCTGCGCGAGTAACGGTCGCGACGTTGCTGCGAACTATGCCCACCCACCGCCCACCGCCCCACTCACTGCCCACCAACGATTCTTCCCGAACCGAAAGTTGTTTGTGGAATTTGTCAGCTTGTCGAATGACCTACTCTGCTTTGGGCTCTTGAACCAAACATTCCACGGATGACGATGACGAGAGGCAGCAACGAAAGACGAACGACGAACGACGACAACGATCGCAGAGAGAGCTCGTCTCAGCTCAGCTGGCGAAGGCAATGACGCAGCGAAACGACATTGAGAGATTTCGATGGATGCTGTTCGCACCTCCTACCTTGAACTACCTACCTGCCTACATGTCTGTCACGGCCACAACGCTGACAACGAAAGACGATTACCGCAAACAGGAACGAAATGAATCATCTCACGCGGCAAAGACAAGGGAACCGGGCAGTCAGACAACGACACTCCAACAACGACAAGAGGGCAATGCACAAAGCGAGCACGGAAGGCCATGGAAACAACGGATAGTGGAGCTTTGTTTGACAACGTGCTTTGTCCGATATCCTGTGTGGATGTTCTTGTCCTTAGCCCCACAAAACACTCCCAGCTGACACAAATAATGCAACCAAACTTCCAGCGTCTTCCGTGTTAAACATTCATGCTCTGAAAGTGCCGAAGATCACGGACTGTGTGCTCGTCATTTAAGTGATAGCAGCCTCACCGCGCGCCGCACAGGGCTGCTAGGAGTTGACAACTTCGCCGTGACATCGGCTGCGTGGTGCACGAGTATGCGCTTAGACATAACATCCGATGCGAGTCGGCCGTGGGGAACGTCACGTGCCAAACACCACGTTCAACTAGTGGAGAAGTCCTTGCTCGCAGCAGCCAGGCGCAGCAATTCCAGCGCATTCGCTTTCATTAACGCCAATTGCTCTGGGGACGACATTGCAGGCGCACGTCACACAACACAGGACAGGTTGCAACCTATTCTCAGCGTTGCGATTGCTCAACAAGACGTGCTCACCACGTGCTTGTTGCTGGCGACGGGCGTGAGCTGTTGTGAATCCGGTGCCGATGACTTTATTGACAGGTGTTCAGCCATCCTTCATGCCAGTTCGAAAGATTCACCACTACAAGCGCAGTGTGCCTTGGCTAACAACGCGTCACCAGCACCACCGAGTGATGCAAGCAATGGTGTAGAAGTCATCCACGTCGTTGACGAAGACGACAGTCACGGCGAGACGGACAGCGACACCGAAGAGGACCATTCTGGTTCGCATGGGGATGTCCGACTCTCGAAAGCGCAGTTCTCCTTGGATGCACTGGTAGAGTTCGGCGTGGAATTTGATTAAAAGCGTCGCTGGCCCTGGTGAGATACCAATGCTGTCAAGCGTGTTTTTTCGCACGTGCGTGCTGGTAACATGGCACGCTACAACGCCGCCATGCGTGTACAGCCCTCGTCTGGAGCTGACGCTCGTGACGCAGAATGCGGCGTTTTTTTTGTGTGTCCTGAACGTGGCAGTGAGCATTTATTTAAGACTGGTCTCGTGTGGATCGCAGGGCGTAAGCAGGATCAGCAGGGTGATTTTAAAAATAAATTTATTTATTGATGGATACCAAAGTCAGCGAGAGCTTCACTTCCACAAAACACCGTTGGCCCGGGTCATCATCATCAGGCGCGGGCAACGACGTGTTCAGTAGAGATCACAACCGTTCCTTCAGCCCCTGTTGAACTGCCCACGAAGGATGTGAACAAAGTCGTCTTTGGTGATGCCGTCAACGCCGGTCCCGTGCTCCTGAACGAACCCGGCCACCAACTGACGCGTGACAGACTGCAAACCGAGATCACTGTTCAAGACACGAAACAGCTCGTCGACAGTAATCGTGCCATCTCCGTCCTCGTCGCACTTTGCCCACATTGCTTCGATCGCACGCTTCCACCGCAATGGGTCATGCAGTGCCTGGGACGACATTAGCACAACAAATTCTGGAATTCCAAGTTGCCCACCAGTGCTTTGCTTGGCATCCAAGCCCAAGTCCTTCAGCACGCGCTCGACGCCGTTGTACGTGACGTTGGTGACGCCAAACGCACTCAAAACGTCGCAGATGTCACCAGCGTTCAAGAAACCTGTGCTGTCGACATCGAGCTCGTCAAAAAGCTTCGACATGAACCGCACATCGCGGCCAGTGAGTCGTGGAGCTTGGGCTTGAGCAACTTTCACGAGGCATCCGTCTGTGTCGACCGCCAGCTTATCGCACCTGTTGAACCGGCATGACGCTTCGACCCATGCCCCGTCTTTGGAGCGCTTCACGGTGGCGTGGAGCATTAATGTGCCATCGTCTTGGACTTCGACGCGACCTCTTTGCAGCGTCTCGGGGTCCACAAGGGCCTTGCGGGACCATGACCCTGCCGGTAGAGTGGGAACCGTTGGGCCAGCGGCGCCGTCGGCCCCTGTCGTTGCGGTGCGATGATCTCTACAGTACAACAGTCCACGCAAGAGTGGTTATTGTTTGCTCGATGACAAATTACACGTAAAGAATGAACACATGAACACATAGAGCAAGTGAACGTACTTTCCACGGAGCTGCCGCCGGTAAATACTGATGGCGGCAAAAAGCCGGAATACCAACGTGAGGGCAGCTGTGATATGCACCACTTCGTGACCTGACGCGCCGTACACGAACTCCTCCCCTGATTCAATGGCTTGAATTCCCGGGCTCAGGAACAAGCACCGTCCAAGTATTGTGGTCATAATACCGGTTTGATACAGCGCCAGCGAACCGGGTACCCCGTACCAATCAAAGAGTGCTCCCGCGAGAAAAAGTCCGCACGCCACGGTGAACACCACGCACCCGTACCACACATGTTGAATCCCAAAAATGTTCGCGAGAATGCTGCTTTCCTTCACATATGAGTGCCAAGGTCGAAGGTCCCAGACGTGGATTAGGTTGGCAATGCACCCCACGATGAACAACACGCATCCTATTATTGCAAAGACCGCAGGGACGGATTGGAGCTCCGCAATGTTGTCCAAACTAAGGCCCGGTTCTGTGGTGGCCGGCTGTGTCGACCACAAAGTTGCCGTCGCCGTCTGTTGCGCTGCGGCCCACGGTGGGTTCTCCCTGAATATCCACGCCACCAATGAGGAGAGGCCGAAAGCCAAGTAGCCCACAGCGAATGGAACCATCGCTCCGTAGTAAAGAAGTGGAGAATGCGCGCTATACTCTTTGAACAGGTAGAGAAAGCCGGCGTAACACGGCGTCATCACCACCAAGTTGGACACCGCGCCAAACGGAAGAGATGTCAAGTCCGTCGCGTTCGCGACATTGAAGTGAGAAAACAGCTTTCCCGCGGAAAATGAATCCTTCATTATGAACACCAGAGCCGTCACCAGGCCGTAGAGCGTGCTGAAAGACATACCCCGGTGGGCGGTCTTCCGCAGACGAGTGGCGCCTTCGGATACTTCCTGCACAATCTACATCCAGACGGCACACAGGAATCGTGTTACCCGTGGCACCAGAGAGAGCCATGACGTTCTCTCACAACCGTCACGAACCTCCTTGGACTCTTTCGTGGTTTCAGTTGCTTCCTTCTTCGCAAGCTGCAGCAGACATATCGCGTCACTACAGCATGTGACGGCGTGGATGAGTCAGAAGTGATGCACGACCAAACCTGTTCAACGGGTGGGCGTTGCGGCTTGCTGCGGACGACGAACTGTGGTTCTCGCTTTTTCGTGTCACTTGACATCTGCAATCAGCACAATAAGACACCACTGAATCACAGATACGACGTGTGCCGACAACTTGCGCAGCGTCACCAACGTTTTCGCTTTTCTGAGCGTCCACGGCGTCCACGAGGGTCTCGACTGCAACCACTTCTTGCAGCGGAACGACCTTGGACATCCGGGTCGGCGAGCCCCAGGCCACCTTGCGAGGAGGTGGCGGTGGCTCGTCAGCAATTTCGCACTGTTTCATGATCGTGCTTGTTTGAGTATGAGATGTTATTCTGTGTTTTGTTGTTAGGTCTGTGTCGCAGCGCCTCGTTCAGAGGGAGTCCATTGCTGCGACAAGGTTCGGACATGGTGGCGGGTGGAACACCACGCAAAGGTCTGGCAACAGCGGTAACATCTTTTTTCGTTTGGAGGAGCCACCGAACACAGGAGGCAGAACGACTTTTGTTGATAAAATAAAGCAAAATTCTTGGTTCTAATTGTGACGACAGCAAACGAAATCCGAGCTTAGTTTTGTTACGGTTGTGGACGTCGAGACTTGGCTGCGCGGCGGTTCTATGCCATATTCTTCTTGGTGCTCGTGTGGTCACGATGTGTTGTGACTGCGACTTGCGTGCGTTGCACAGCAGTGAAGGAATGGGCGCTCGGGGAGGGGGGAGGGGGAGCGGACGTGAATGCCGCTGCCACGCCACACCCACGATGCAGCGTCTCGCGGTAACTCAAACTTAGCCAGGTGCGGTGCAAACCTATGCTATGACAAACTTCGCTGTTCGACGTCGGTCACCCCTTGGCGCTGTTGTCATCGTGGCCGGGCGTCAGCACGTGCCGTGTGGGCTGCAACACCGGTTCACCATGCCTGTGAATTCGAGCAACAGCGCGTGGCCACTGTATGTCTTTCTCGGTTCCGTTACTGTCAATGCCAGTGGTCACTGTCACCGACATCGACATTCACCCACTTCACGCTCCCGTTCTGGGTGACACTGTGGCCTACAGTTGCCAACATCGTTTGGCACGTGCACGGCTTGTGTCTCGCAAGATGGCACATACATCCCACAGTGTGTCGTGTTGTGTTTCTTTCTCTCGTTTTGTCACAGTGGTGGGGGTGCGCGGTGGTTGTCGTTGCCTTCGTCGTCATTTTTGTAATTTATTTGGTGCTGGTGAATGGCGCTGGGGGGGAGTTCCGCTCATCGCTTCGTTCGCCACAACGGCCACGCATCGTCTGAGCAAAACCGCACACCTCAACACAACACGTGGTAAGAACGGACCTTACGAAACTACTTCGGCCCACCCATGCACTGACCATCATCGTTATCGGTGGCATTGGCTGACTATCTGCAACGTTGTGTGTTGTCGCTTTGTGTCGTCGTCGTCGTCGTCGTCGTCGTTGTTGTTATTGTTGTTGAAGCAACAAAGTGCACCACTGCTCACATGTTCGCCTTCACGCCCACTAATCAGTCATCCATCAGGCGTGGAGTCGGTGACAATCCCGCGCACTCACCAAGCAAACGAACGAACGAACGAACGAACGAACGAACGTCGCTGGCGCCGCCGTTGTTGTTGTCGTTGTCGTCGTCGATCGACGACACAGTTCGTCGTCGCTTGCTTACTTGTTGGTGGGTTGGTTGGGTTCACGGGGTGGTCACTGCGTAAACTGCGATGGTTTGGTTCGGTTGCATGCGTAAGTCGGTGGGTTGTTTGGTCAGGCAAGCAGCAACGGCCGGCCGATCGACTCTTTCTGTCTGTCGTTTAGTAGTTCACAGGGCAAACACGCACGGCCGCGCGCAACCCCTTCCGTCGACACATTTTTTTTGGACTGAACAAACAAGCCACCAGACGCAGCAGATGCGAACGAACGCGGGGGAACACAACGAAGATGATGTGCTGGTGCGTGCGAAAGGCGGAGCACACGCAACAGCGCACAACTTCTTGCAGTATGTGACCGGATCTGCTCAATCTGGCCGCGCGCGAGCGAGGAACGAACCGAACCGAACCGAACCACTTTTTTTGAACAGTGGATGAACCACGCGTGGCTGACTCGCTCGCTCACCCATTGTAGGTTGTAGGTTGGCAACCCACGTGACGACTCACCCATTGTAGGTGTGTTGGTAGATAGGTGTAGGTTGGCAGGCCAGCCGACGAGACTCCCGCGCGCGGCGCAACAGTGCGCCATAAAAACAGCGCAGCAACACACAACGAACGAACAACAGCGCAACTTCCCCGCACACCACCCACACCACACCCACACCCACACCACGACAGACAACAACAGCGCGCGCAAAGTATTGTCGACGGCGTCATCAAACTCCGTTTGCTGTTCTCCTTCTTCCGTCGCCGCAAAATGCGCCACACCAAAGTTGAAACTTGAAGCTCGTCGTTGTCGCTGCCGTTGTCGCTGCCGTTGTCGCTGCCGTTGTCGCTGTCGTTGTCGTTGCGCAGTTCGTTGGGCCTTGCTGAACGAACCACACTGTCCACTGTTCGTCGCTGTGGGAACTTTTTCCTTGCTCCGGCCGGAGCTCTGACCGCGCCTTTGTGCAGCTGGTTTGGGCGCTCCAGAACACTGCTTTCTCGGAACTGTACACTGCGTTTGCCGCCTCCGATGCCGCGTTCCGCAAACCGTGTGTTGACAACTTTGCACCACCGCTGTAGGGCTCCGCGTGTCGTCCGCGCGAAAACACGCTGCCGTTGCGTCGGCGCCGCCGCGTTTGTTTCAAGGTCGAGTGCGTTGCGACGACCTGGCGTCGCGCGCTGCGATTCTCGATGTCGGTGGCGACCGACGATGCCGCAGTGACAAACACACGAAAGTGTTCGTGGAGTCAAATCGACACATTCGGCGGAACAAGAAGCCGCTGCCGTCGTCAGAGAGAGACGGAACGGACAACGAACGAACGACTTGGGCTGCTGTGACCGAATCATCGTCTATAAACGACATGACGCTGTATGCTCTCATGCTCTGCAGTGGAAAACTGTGTATTCGTGGTTGTAGAGGTAAGCATCGACGCTCTTCGAGTGGCCGAGTGATGGCGTATTGTCGAGGGCGAGTCCCTATCTTTCTTTACACGAGACTTTACAGTTTCGAAGTGGGTACAGTGAGACGAATACAGCAATGCCTCAAAGAAAGATACAACGAACGCAGCACAGCACTCACTCACTCTGCGTCAACCAACTGATTGATTGTTCGGGGGTTCGTTCGCCTTTTCAATGCTCAATGCTCTCTCTCTCTGGCCAGCCAAAGTCAATGAATGAATGGGTGAACCGATGAATGAATGAACAGTGAACTGAATGAAAGTGTTCGTTCGTTCGTTCGTTCGTTCGTTCATTCGTTCTTCCGTTCGTTCTTTCGTTGTCGGGATGCTTTGCTGTGGCTGCTCACCATTTCATTTCCCCAACCAAACTCCGAACGAGCCACAACAAAGTGACTCCCCGAACAAATCGCAAGGCAGCAGAAGTATCGACATTCGCCACTTCCACGGTTTCGTCGCGTTCAATGTCATGGAACACCGCAGAATACCAACTGGAGGTACTTCTCGCAGTCGAGTCGTGGTCAGTCAGTCAGTCAGTCAGCAAGCAGCAACAAGAAGACAAGCGCACAAGACAGGCAAGCGCAGTATGGATAGCACACCACCAACAAACAGCACACCACCAACAGCACACGAACGCACACGAACGCACACGAACGAGGTTGTTTGTCGTCTTTGTTGTTAGCGGAGTCGAGGGAAGCACAGCGCACACACACAGCCAACGACCAACGAACGAACGAAGCGACCGAAGCAGCGAAGAAGGAAGGAAGGAGGAAGAAGGAAGGAGGAAGAAGGGCGTGGAATTGAATGAAGTTATCGGAAACAGCACATTCTTTCGTCCCATGTACATAAAGTTTTTGCGGCAGTTTACGCGGTACGGATGTTGCTGGAACTTCCAACTTAACTTACTTGATGAGTCGAAAGAAAGACCGTGCATAAAAGACCGAAGAACGAAGGCGAACGAACGAACGAAAGAGAGAGAGAGAGCTCTGCTTCCCACCACCCACCCACCCACAACCAACAACCCCAAAACGACGACGACCACGACGATGTTGAAAAAAAGTCGCTGTGTAAAAGCAGAAAGCAGACAGCAAAAAGCAAAAACCAACGAACGAACGCGGCGGCGACAAACAAAAGCAGGCGACAACGCAGTCTACTACCACCAACAATGGGAAGTTTTTCTTCCCATTAATTAATTTTGCCGCGCAAACGTTTTTGGGCAATGGGAAGAATAACTTCCCATGCTCGAATGGGAAGAAATTCTTCCCATTCGTTCACCCTTGTGGGGCTATGACTTCCAGCGTGTATTTTCACGATTTACAGGTGTACAGGTTGTATCGTACAGGCTGGTATCAACATTCGCCATTTTAGTCAGTGAAAACAGGAAGTTTTTTTCCAAAAACACGTAAAACTACTACTATTCTAAGTGCACGTCAGGGCAGACAAATTCAAAATAGCGAATGGGAAGAATAACTTCCCATTCGCTATTTCGACCGTTTGAATCGCGTCACAGTGAACGTGAGGGGCAATGGGAAGAAAAACTTCCCATTCACGTAGGCGTAGTACAATACTCGAGTACAAACACGGGGATGGATGATGGATGGGGCGGGCGACAGGGCGCTTTCGCTGCATGCAACACAACAACCAACCACTGTGGGCTGGTTGGTCCCCGCCGCGTGAGTGAGTGAGGCACCTTTCATGCCTTTCATTCAATGTTGTGGCGCTGCAAGTAAGGGCCGAGAATGGCTTTGTGCGGTCGTACTATTTTACTTAGAACTGCACAGTACGTAAATACAACTATCGACTTTTTGGACGCTCGCCCGCTCGCTCTACTGTGCCATCCCCGCGACAGTGGATTGATTTGATTGTCGAAGACTTCATTTATAAATCAGTTTGCGGCACACTATGAAACTTTTTGTGCATTGAATCGATGTTTATATACAGTAGGCAGAACCAAGGCACCGACACTCGCCTCTGTACTCTCGTGTGTGTGCTACAACTGCTTCAGATCAATTACGTAAAGTCGTACTGTACGGTCTTTTAGCACTCAACAATCCGCGAAAGCGCGAGGGTGCCAACTTCGAGAAACGCTACTGTATGGTATGTATGGCTGGCTGACAGCAGAAGGCAAACGACATGTATTGCTGGATATGGGTAAATGGACACTGGGTGCATACCGGCAGTCATTGCTTCCTGTATCGGTAATTACGTGGTTTTGAGGTGATTGACACGAAGCAGGCAGGTTGCCACGGCATACATGCTGCCGTTTGTCCACTTTCCTGGGACCGGATAAATTGGATTGCGGTTGCGTAGCGGCAGTGCACATTTCCTGCATCGGTAATTACGTGGTTTTGAGGAGCGACCTCACAACAACATCGCTGTCATGACGAAGCAGGGGCATGCTGCCGTTAGTCCACTTTCCTGGGAACGGATAATAATAAACGCTTGCCTGTTATTAAAAGTGGTTGGAGAGCGGAATTGCAGTATGCATTTCTTGTTTCGGTAATTACGTGGTTTTGAGGATCGACGTTAGTGCATGACGAAGCAGGCACCCGTCAGCCCGTCAGGTATGCTGCCGTTCGTCCACTGCACTCCACTGCACTGCACTGCACTGCACTGCACTATGACGACTATGCCATACCGTACTCGAGTACATACTCCTCGGACTCCCACAAGGCACTGCACTGCATTGCACTGCACTGCACTGCACCACTCCATACCCTCTCGCCTCCGCATGGACATGGCCGTTTCGCGCTATTCCCGCATACGGACACATACGGACAGACCACCTGCGTGGTGGCGTGGGTGTCCACGAAGCACTCTTCCTTTTGCGGTGTTTTCTTCGGTCCGTCCGTCCGTCCGTCCGTCCGTCCGCGAGGCGACTTTCTGCACTCTTCTCGCCTCGCCCACCACCCACGACCAACGGCTGGCTTGGTTTCCGTTGGTTCATCGCCTACTATAGCCGCCCGCCCGCACACACGCCCAGCCTCCCACACGCACACACACACACACACACACACGAACGAACGAACAAACACGTTAAACGCACGAACACGTTTTGAGAAAGTAACGACAAACGCATGAACACACCACGGGACACTCGCCGTCAGATGGATGGCACGATGCACAATACTCCGAGTACTTACCGTCCTGTGGCGGGTTGCCGTTGGGAAAGATGTATGTGCGTACGCTTGCTGCTGTTGGCTGCGTCCACTGCTCTTCTGGGCGCACTCCCACCGAGACACCGTATGGTAGCTGGCTGCGATGCATGCACAGGCAGTTCATGCGCTGCAACCAACCCGCACTGATGCGACCATGCAACACACGACAGTTTTCTTTCACCATGCATTTCAATGTGTGCATTGCAGTCTGCAGTGGTGCGGGGCGCGCTCCCTCGACGTCGTCGCCAAAAGAGTTCAGAACACCACTGTGCGCTCGATGTGTACATCAAGAAAATGGTGTTGTCACGCAACGACGGCGGGGTGTTCGTCGTTCGACCTCCACGGTGCCGCAAGAGACTGCAGCGTAAAGCTTTCAGCCTACGAACGCGAGACAGCGAAACAACGACAAGCAAAAATAATAAGTCAAACCAAAAAGTCACTCTACTTCCAGCAACGTATTCTACAACACAACCATCGTGTGCAGTGAAGGATGCTGTCCTCATGTCGACAACTTGCACTCGTGGTCATCCCGTTGCTGATTGCGGTCGGACAGTTCCACGCGACCCGTGCCGACAAGGCGTACGTGCTCAACTGTGACAACAATGATGTGGAGAACGCACTATTGATTGGGATTGATACCTCAATACCAGCCAACGTTTCTCGTGTAGAACTGCCCCTCAGTTTCTGCGAATTCACTGGCTGCGTTGTGAACAACGGCAGCAACGTTTTTGCGGCCATCGGTAGCTATGTCGTTGAGGTAGACAGCGAAACCGACACACTGACCCGCACTTACACCCTCCCAGGGGTATCATTCGCGGATTGGCTTATCTTGGACCCAGAAAACTCCTCGCAGATGTTCGTCGTGGATGTCGGTCAATCAGTCTGGACGCTAGACCTTGTCACCGGAACCGCCACCATGTCTATCGACACCTATGCATATGCTGCTCGCCTTCGACCCGGCACTCGCGAACTTTGGGTAGCTGACGTGTACAATGGACTGAGCAGTTACAATGTCGACACGGGCAACATCATCAACTCGACAGTGAACCCAGTGGACGGGAACGTGCTCTACATGGAATTCATTGACAGTGACACACTTTTTATGCACGGTTACGGAGTTGGTCGATACCATATCAATGACAGTGAATTGACGGAGGAATGCGTTTCTGAGGTTGACGGCGACATGTGGGGCTATGATTCCATGTTTGCTTCCGACGGGAAAAGATTTGTGCACTCTGGACTGTCTGAGTCCTCTTTTGTGCGCAACGTGTCCGATTGCACCGTGATCGCAGCTGATATCCCAGTCGCCGACGGTTTCTCCTCCGGTTCCATCGCCATCCTCGCCGTTGTCACCATCATCTCCGTTGTCACCATTCCCGCCGTTATTCTGGGTAGATACGACCTGCGTGTTATTGTGGCAATTAGGGTTAGACTGCTCTGATGGGCTGATTAATCCTAGAAGGATTGCGATAAAATAAGGCATGAACATGTTTTCAAAAATTTTAGGGTGATAGAATGTAGTTCCCCACGCTCCATGCGTGGGGGCTGCTACGATTGTATCAGAAGGCCTTCTGAAATTTTTGGGAAGTCAAGACCCTTCAGTGCGGCATGGCTACTGCTTCCCATGCCCATAGTTTTACCGCACTGCGGGGTCTGTTTTGTTATCGGTTTTCCTTTGGGTCGCTTTTGTTTTTTTAACCCTTTTGGATTCGATGATGCAAATGTATATTGCGCTCAGAGGCTCACAGACATAGATTTCCGTTCTTTCCTTTATTTCTTATTTTTCCGCCTCCGAATGAATGAACTTTCAGAAAATTCCTAATTTTCCTTACCTTGGGGCATTTAATGCTTCCCAAATGTTTGAAGATTACAAGACGCAGGTCATCGCCCTTTACAAAAAAAAGCTCGCTAAGGGCGAGCTGTCAAATAATCTTTCCAGTCCAACGGAAGGAAAATTGAAACTGGAATGTTTGCTGGTTTTCGAATCCAGGTATCAGGAGATTTTAGACTGGCAGATACTTCGGGATTTTTTCGGCCTGCCGGAGGAACGCCATGCATTTAAACCCCTTATTACGAAAATTGACAGGGAACGCTTCAAAGGCCTAAAAAGTTATCTCGCAGATAACAACAAGTCTCCCAACAATAAGAACATTGAACTGTTGGCTTTTCTGATAGACTACCAACCAAGGCCTTACCGTTTTGATGAATTTGAAATAGATGACCCAATCACCACACCTACGAATGGGGATGACCAAACTGATGGAGATAGCGGCGGCGATGAGGATAACGAGCCCAAACCAAAATTCTGGGTTAAAAAAGAATGGAAACTTGGGTTGATAGGCATTTCTGTCCTGGCTGTTTTATTTTTCCTGTTTCAAGTGATTAAACCTGTTAAAAGTTGTATGTACTGGAATGGGGATCGCTATGAACCGATAGATTGCGACCGAAAAGTATTTGAAAGGCAAGTTATTGCCCTGGACACCATGATGCTCAATCATTTCAGGTTAATTACAAAACCTGATACAATGACAATCGCTTCAATCGGAAAAGTTTGGTGCGTCAGCATTGAGAGAGAATATAAATGCTTTACCGCTGACGGGAAATATC
>ENA-OWNT01002072-OWNT01002072.1-seawater-metagenome-genome-assembly--contig:-NODE-2072-length-21964-cov-6.149952_pt1 | contig 21964 bp, 21 predicted proteins | sample MGYA00238136_ERZ651165 | MGnify/ENA primary metagenome ERZ651165 (study PRJEB26861, sample SAMN08777766) | seawater metagenome | isolation source: coastal seawater | place: USA: Florida | collected...
GACGGCTCCGTGGACTACTTCTTCGGCGGCGTGGAGCCCGGCAGCTGCCAGCTCCTGACGGGCTTCATCGACCGGGACGACGACTGGAGCGGCCTGTACGGCGTGACGGCCCAGGCCACCGCCGGCGACTTCGCCATCGCGCCGCTGGCCGTGACCATCCCCGTGGAGGACGCCGGCACGGGCCTGGTGCCGGAGCTTGTCGGCCAGGATCTGACGGCCGCCGCGGCGGTGCCCATCGAGCGGCCGGCCTTCAAGGCCATCGACATCGCGAGCAGCGGGACCCAGGCGCCGACCATGACGGTGGGCGCAACCCCCGGAAGCACGGCGTCGGTCATGATCCAGCTCGCCACGACGGACATCGACGCCCCGCTCTGCATGGCGACGGACCCGCTGTTCACCCTGACGTTCGCCCCGGACCTGGACGCCGACGGATCGCCGGAGGACTTCAACGGCGACGGGCTGCCCGACGTCGTGTGGCCGCGCGTGCTCGTCCGCAAGCTGACCGGCGCCGACTCCATCGGCATCGAGGTCGAGGAGGACAGCCCCGTGCTCCTGCCCGGCATCATCGTGCCGCTCGATCCGACGGATCCCTTCAATCCCGCCACCAACCTCGTCATCCAGCACACGCAGGCGGGGCTGCCGTTCGACGGCGCCTCCGTCTTCCCCCAGGAGGCGCTCACCGTGGCCGTCCCGGGCCTCGTGCTGACCGACCTCGACACGCTGACGACCATGCCCATCGAGACGTTCGGCCAGGCCTTCGACGTGACCGGCGAGTACCAGGTGCTGGTGATGAACAGCTCCGGGCAGACCTGGAACGTGCCCAACGAGCTGCTCGTGTTCGGGACGACCGGGCAGGACGGCGTCTTCGTCGTCGAGTAGCCGTGGCACGCCGCGTGCACCGCTGGGAGTGATGACGGACTTCCGCCCCTCCCGACCCTGGCCCCTGCTCGGCGTGCTCGCCGGCGCGGCCGTGATCGCCTTCGACGCCCTGCTGTTCACGCTGATCGGCGTGGACGTGGACCTGGGCGGCGAGGACGCCTTCCCCCTGATGATGTGCGTGTTCGGCACGGGCTTCATCGCCCTGGGCTGGGCGCTCGGCGCGCTGGCCGTGCGGCGGGAGCGCGCGCGCCACGACGCCCAGGTGATCGCGGCCCAGCTCGCGGCCCTCGAGGTGCACCAGCAGAAGCTCGTGCAGGCCGAGAAGCTCGCCGCCATCGGGCGCCTCGCCGCCTCGGTGGCCCACGAGGTGCGTAACCCGCTCGGGGTCATCAAGAGCTCCGCGTCCCTCGCCGAGGAGGCCGTCCCGGCGGACGACGCCGGCGCGAAGACCGCTCTGCGCTTCGTCGTGGAGGAGTGCGACCGCCTGGACGCAATGATCACCGCGCTCCTGGGCTTCGCCCGCCCCGCGCCCCTGCACGTGGGGCCGGTGGACGTGGACGCGCTGCTCGACCGCGCGGCCCACCTCGCGGCCGAGGAGGCGTCGCGCCGGGGGCTGGACTTCGTGCGGTCGGACGGGGCGCTGCCGACGGAGCTCCGGGGAGACCCGGACCTCCTGTGCCAGGTGATCTTCGGCCTCGTCGTGAACGCCGCGGACGCGGTCGGCGCCGACGGGCACATCGCGCTCCGCTCGGCCGGCGGCGATGCCTTCGTGGTGGAGGTCGCCGACGACGGCCCCGGCGTGCCCGCGGACGCCCGCGATCGCCTGTTCGAGCCGTTCTTCTCCACCAAGGAGACAGGCACCGGCCTCGGCCTCGCCACGGCCGCGCGCGTCATCGAGGCACACGGTGGCGCCCTGGAGCTCATCGACGGCGCCGGCCTGGGTCCGAACGGAGCCGGCGCCTGCTTCCGCGTCACGCTGCCGGTGGGCAGGATCGGCGCGTGAGCCACAGCCTCCTCATCGTCGACGACGAGCGCCGCATGGCCGACGTGCTGAAGCTCGTGCTCGAGCGCGCCGGCTACCGGGTACGCACCTGCTCGCGGGGGGAGGACGCGCTGCGCCTGCTGGCGGATCGGCCGGCGGACCTCGTCCTGACGGACCTGAAGATGCCGGGCATGACGGGCGTGCAGCTGCTCGAGCGCATCAAGGCGGACACGCCGGACGTGCCGGTCGTGCTGATGACGGCGTTCGCGACGGTGGAGACGGCCATCGACGCCCTGCGGCTCGGCGCCTTCGACTACGTGCGCAAGCCCTTCGACAACAACGACCTCAAGGCCGTCATCGCGCGGGCGTTGGAGCACGCGCGGCTCACCCGGGAAAACACGGTCCTCAAGGAGGCCGTGCAGCGGGAGCACGTGGGCGGTGTGATCGCCGAGTCCGCAGGCATGCAGGCCGTGCTGGACGTGGTGCAGCGCGTCGCGCGATCCCGCAGCACCGTGCTGATCACGGGCGAGAGCGGCGTGGGCAAGGAAGTCGTCGCGAAGGCCCTGCACTACGCCAGCGACCGCGTGGGCGCTCCGTTCGTGGCCGTCAACGCCAAGGCCCTCGCTGACGGCGTGCTGGAGTCGGAGCTGTTCGGGCACGAGAAGGGCGCCTTCACCGGGGCCCAGCGGGCCCGCGCGGGGCTCTTCGAGCGCGCCGACGCGGGCACCCTGTTCCTCGACGAGATCGGGGAGATCGGGGCGGACTTCCAAGGGAAGCTCCTGCGCGTCCTGCAGGAGCGCGAGGTCCAGCGGGTCGGCGGGGCGCAGGCCCGGAGCGTCGACGTGCGCCTCGTGGCCGCCACGAACCGGGACCTGGAGGCGGAGGTGCGAGAGGGGCGCTTCCGGGAGGACCTGTACTTCCGGCTGAACGTCATCCCCCTCCACGTGCCGCCGCTGCGCGACCGACGCGACGACGTGCTCCCCCTGGCCCGGCACTTCCTGGTGCGCCAGGCCACCGAGCAGGGCAAGCGGCTGGCTGGCTTCTCGGCCGAAGTGACGGACTGGATGCTCGGGCACGACTGGCCCGGCAACGTGCGCGAGCTGGAGAACGCCGTGGAGCGGGGCGCCGTCCTGTGCCGGGGAGAGACGATCGAGCTCGAGGACCTGCTGCTGCGCCCGTCGACGCGGGCCGTGACTGCCGACGAGCCCGCCGTTCTGCAGGACGCGCTGGATGCGGCCACAGTGCGGGCGGTGCGGAGCGCCCTGGAGACCGCCAACGGCGTGCGCAACGAGGCCGCTGCGATCCTCGGCGTGGATCGGACGACGCTCTACCGGCTCATGAAGCGCTTCGGGATCGACTGATCGCGTCGACGAAGACCGCCCGCGTGTCCGCGATGTGCTGGTCGAGCGTCTCGATGCTCCAGTCGTCGGTCGGGATGGGCTCGAGGATCTCCACCCGCACGGTGCCGGGCGTGATCCGCAGCGTCTTGGCCGGCCACAGCGCGAACACGTTGTGCATGACGATGGGGACGCACGGCAGCCGGCTCGCCACGGCGAGGTGCACGAATCCCTTCTTGAACGGAGCCAGCTCGCCGTCGAGGCTGCGGGTGCCCTCGGGCGCGACCCAGGGCGAGATCCCGATGCGCCGGATGATGGCGACGGCCTCGTTCATCGTGGCGATCGCGCGCTCCCGGTTCGACCGGTCGATGAACAGGTTGCCGGCGATCCCGTAGACGAGTCCCCACACGGGGATGCGCGCCTGCTCCTTCTTGCCGATGCCACATCCGTGCCGCGGCCAGATCGCCATGCTGACGAGGGCGTCGAGCATGGAGCCGTGGTTGATCAGGCAGATGGCCGGCTCCGCGGCCCGCAGGCGCTCCAGGTTCTCGACCTCGAGCCGGATGCCCAGGATCGCGAGCAGCGTCGGCCCCAGGGCGTGGGCGAAGGCGCTGCCCAGGCGCAGCCGCGCCTTGCGGGACGGCAGGAGGGGGATGCAGAGCAGGACGAGGAGGCCGCCCCAGAGGACGAAGACGAGGACGGCGAGCCCGAGTCGAATCCGGGTCGCGAAGGCTCCGTGCGGCGCCGGCGCGGAGTCGGGGGCTGCGCCATCCATCGCCTCCCAGTCTACGCCGCGGCGCGGCTGCGCTTGGCAAGGCCCCGCGGGGCCGCGCAGCGAGCGGAGCGAGCGAAGTCGTTCAGGAGATCAAGCTGCCGACGGGTCGTCCTCGCGAAGAGGGGTGTGTCCCCGACGCACCCCGTTCGTGTTGTGACGGCCCGTCGACAGCTTGATCAAGTAGGCGAGGGGGCCGGCCGACCCGGTCGCGGCGGTGAGGAGGATGAAGGGCAGGGCGGTCTCGCCGCGCTTCTTCGCGTCGTTCCACATCCAGAAGCACACGGCGCCCAGGGCGATCAGCAGGTCGACGGCGACGAGCGTGGTGGCGGTGTTGGCGAAGGCGGCCTCGAAGGCGCCGACCAGGCCGAACTCGCTGATGACCAGCACGTTGAGCGCGATGAAGTCGAGCAGCACGAAGGCCAGGAAGAGGGTCACGAGGTTCTTGCGGTTCATGGGGTCTCCCGCCGCGGGGGAATCTTCAGCTCCGCGGTGCCCCCAGCAGGAGCAAGGGGCGGGCCAGCCGCGTGGATCGAGAGACGTCGGTCGTTTGGCGTCCGGTGCGCGCTGCGGGCGGCCTCGTCACGTGGCGCGGATGCGACGCGGTGTGTCGGAGGTGCAACGGGCTCTCAGCCCACCCGGATGGTCCCGCGCGCGACGGCGGAGTTCGCGTCGCGCCAGTCCCCGTCGTCGTCCGGCTGGCTGCGCCCGCTCGCGCTGGTGGCGCGCACCCGGATCCGATAGTCGCCCGGCGCCTTCGGCGTCCAGTGCAGCGTCCACGGAGTCCAGACGTCCGGCAGCGGCCAGGACTTCCCCACGCTCGTCCACGCCCGCGCCACCTCGGGGTGCCCGGTCAGCTCCTTCGGACGCGGCAGGCGGGCCTTCTTCCAGGGGGCATCGCGACCCACCTGGACCTCGACCCGCGCGACCGGCTCGGTGCCCCCGAAGGCGACCCCGGCGAGCACCAGCGGGGCCAGCGGGGCGTCCGCGTCGGGGTTCGTGCGCTTGATGTCGGGCCGGAGGATCTTGCTGCCCAGGGTGATCTCGCCGCTGTCCGTGCCGGCGTTCGTGTCCACTTCGTGGTTGCCCCACGGTGCGTCGCTCGTCGTCACCTCGAGCCGCTTCGGCCACTTCACGTTCTTGAACCCGAAGCGATCCGGGACGATGAGCCGCACCGGCCCGCCCCGCTCGTGGGAGAGGGGCTTGCCGTTGAGGTCCAGCGCCAGCAGCGCCTGGCGCCCGTCCTCGGTCCGGAGCATGTCGAGGCCGACGTTCGCCGTGAACCCGTCGTGGCCCGTGATGCGCAGCCGCTTCGCGTCGGGCGTGACCCGCGCCTTCGCGAGCAGGGGCGCCAGCGGCACGCCGGTCCACACGCCGTTGCTTGCGAGCCGGCTCTCCCACGAGTCACCGGAGCAGCGCATGGTCTTGAGCAGCGCGATGGTGCCGTCTGCGTCGGCGATGGCCCGCAGGCCCACGAGATCCAGCGTCGTGGCAGTGCCGACCCCGTCGCCCTCGATGACCATCTGCCAGGGCGCGCCGTCGCCGCTCCAGCCGAGCGCGTGGAGCTCCGGCTGGGTCAGCGCGGCCCACCAGAAGATCGGGTCCCGCTTCTTGGCCTGCCAGCGGTCGTAGAACACGGAGTCGTCGGTGAGGAACGCGAAGGGCACCTCCCAGTTGTCCGGCGTGTCCCGGAACAGGAACCAGCCCACGCCGCTGCCCGCCGCGGTCAGCGCGAGCCCGGATCCGAGCAGCCAGCGTCGGCTCGGCTTCACGCCGGCTCCGCCAGCGCCATCGCGAAGCCGTTGCGGACGAAGGGGTGCGCGATCTGGAGCGTCAGGGCCTCGGTGCCGCCCACCCGCGCCAGCCATGCATCCGCCCGGGCGCGCTCCTCGTCATCGAAGGCCGCATACGCGTCCAGCGGCCGCTGCAGCATCCACTGGGTGAAGGTGATGAGCTTGCGGGTGCCGGACACGCCGCCGATCACGAAGGCGTGCTCGCCGAGGCTGCGGGGCACGCGGGTGGCGCCCGGGTTCTCGCCGCACCAGGCGTCGATCCGGCCGACCAGGTCCGTCAGGAACTGCCAGTGCTCCGTGAACAGGGTGGCGAAGATCGGGTCCAGCGTGGCGGGGACTTCGTCGTCGGCGAGGAAGTCGCCCTCGGTCCGGTCCGACTGGAGGCGCTCCATCCACGCCTCCACGTGGGGGGCCGCGGCGAACCAGTCCCGGGTCCCAGGGTCCCGCCACATGTGCGCCCAGAGCGGTCCGAAGAGCGCGAAGTCGCCGATGCACGGGCGCCCCCCGAGGACGAACGGGTGGATCGCGAAGTGCGCGTCCAGGCGGGCGATGAGCTCGCGGCCGAACGCCTCGATCCCGGGCACCGTCTCGGGCCGGATCCCGAGGATCGCCCGGTAGCCGGACATCCGCTTCCACATGGGCGCCACCACCTGCTCGCCGAGGAAGCGCGGCAGCCAGGGCAGCCCCTCCCGCGCGAACTCCCGGCGGGCGAACGCAGCGTTCTCGGGGACGTTCCAGCGGGTGTGCATGATGACGGTGGGCAGCCACTCGTCCGCGTGGAGCTCCAGCAGGAGCGCGGCCAGGCGCTGACTGGGTCCGCGCGGCACGATGGACGGCTCCGGGTGTGCCGCCTCCAAGGTGTCGATGATGTCGCTCGTGTCCTGCAGCCAGGTGCCGTCGGGCATGCGCACCGTGGGCATGATCATCCGTCCCACGGCCTTGCTGATCGTCGAATACAGCTGGCGCGCAGTGGGGTGCACGTCGTCGTGGGGGATGCCCTTGAACCGCAGGTAGCTGCGGGTCTTGGCGGAGTAGGGCGAGACGTCCCACCCGAAGTGCTGCAGTCGAGCTGTCATGGGGCCAGCCTAGCCCGCGCGCTCCTCGAGCTCTTCCCAGCGGGCGTACAGCGCGGCGAGCTCGACGGGCACGGCCTCCAGACGGGCGGTCAGGCCGGGGACCTCGCCGGGCCGGTCCTTGTAGAGCGCCGGATCACCGAGCTGCTCTTCGAGTGACGCCTTCTCGTCCTCCAGCACCTCGATCTGCTCCGGCAGCGCCTCGAGCTCCTGCTTCTCCTTGAAGGTGAGCTTCTTCGGCTTGTCGACGGGCGCGGGGGCCTTCTCGGTGCGGGAGGACTTCTTCGCGGAGCGCTTCTCGCTGCGGGCCTCGGCGCGGCGGCGCTGTACTGCCCGCACGTGCTGCATCCGGCTGCCGTATCGGATCACCTCGCCGGTCTCTTCGAACGCCAGCACCTGGGTGCAGACCCGGTCCATGAACGCGCGGTCATGGGTCACGACGACGACGGCGCCGTCGTAGCTCATGAGCGCCTCTTCTAGCACCCGCAGCGTCTGCAGATCCAGGTCGTTGGTGGGCTCGTCGAGCAGCAGCAGGTTGCAGCCCTGAAGCAGGAGCCGCGCCAACAGCAGCCGCGCCCGCTCGCCTCCGCTCAGGGCCGACACCCGCTGATCGAGCATCTCCCGTCCGAAGAGGAACCGCCGCAGGAAGCCCGCCACGTGCACGTTGCGGCCGCCCAGGGTGACGTGGCTCGCGCCGCCGCCGGCTGCCTCGCTGACGGTGTCGCTGGGATCGAGGCCGCGGCGCTCCTGGTCCAGCACCGCGATCTGCACGCGCCCGCCCCGCACCATGTCGCCGGCGTCGGCCAGCTCCTGGCCCGCGATGATCCGCAGCAGCGTGGACTTGCCGCAGCCGTTCGGCCCGAGGATCCCCACCCGCTCGCCGGGGCCGAGGCTGAGCTCCAGATGCTCGAACAGGACCCGGTCGCCGTACCCCTTCTTCAGGTCGTGGATCTCCAGCAGCGTGCGGCCCACCTTCTCGCCGGTGGAGAGGTCGAGCTCGAAGGTCTCTTCCTTCTTGATGGGGCGCTTGGACTGCAGGGCCTCGAGCCGATCGAGCCGCGCCTTCTGCTTCGTGGTCCGCGCGGCGGGGGAGCGGGACGCCCACTCGGCTTCGCGGGCGATGAACGCCAGGCGGCTGTCCTCGGCCCGCTCCATCGTCGCGCGCCGCTCGGCCCGCTCGATGAGGTAGTCGCCGTAGCTGCCGTCGTACGAGACGCACAGGCCGTCGTCCACCTCGACGATGCGCGTGGCCACGGCCTCCAGCAGGTAGCGATCGTGGGTCACCAGCACCACGGCGCCAGTGCTGGCCATCAGCCACTCCTGCAGCCACTCCGCGGTGTCAGCGTCCAGGTGGTTGGTGGGCTCGTCCAGCAGCAGCACGTCCGGCGCGCCGAGCAGCGCGCGGGTCAGGGCCACGCGGCGCTTCTCGCCCCCGGACAGGGCGCTCACCACGCGGTCCCGCGGCGGCGCGCCGAGGCGGTCGAGCAAGGTGGCGACGGTGTGATCGAGGCTCCAGCCCACCTGCTCGATGCGGGTCTGCAGGTCCGCGCTGCGCTGCAGGTCCTGCTCCTCGAGGGCGCGGTGGTAGTCGTCGAGCAGCGTGCGGTGCCAGGCGAGGGCTTCGTCGGCCGCCTCGCCGACGGTGAACCCGGGCAGCACCGGGTTCTGGTCGAGCAGCGCGGTGTTGGAGGGCCGGTCGACGGTGCCGAAGTCCGCCTCCATCGTCCCGGCGATGATGCGCAGCAGCGTGGACTTCCCGCAGCCGTTGGCGCCCACGAGGCCGACGCGCTCGCCCGGGCCCACGGCGAGGTCGCACCCCCGCAGGATCCGGCGGTCTCCGAACGACTTCTCGATGCCTCGGGCAGTGAGCATGGCCGGCATCCTGCCACGCGGGACGGCGTACCCTGCCTCCGTGACCCGCACCCGCATTGCCCTGTTCGCTGTCGGCGCCGTCGTCCTGATCGCGCTGCCCCTGGCGACCGTCCCCGAGCGGCCGCCCACCGTGGCCCCGTCCGAGGGCACGCCCTTCGTCTGGGACGCCCAGCCGCTCTGGGACTCCCTCGAGCAGCAGTTCCGCGTGGCGCGCGCCGACTGCACGCCGGCCGGCCCCGCGGTGGACCACCTGCGGGCGGACGCAGAGGCGCTGCCGCTGGACGCGGGCCCCGACCACCTGGCGCTGATGGCCCTGGAGGACGCGGCGTTCGAGGCCGCCGCGCTCGCTGCCGCCTGTCCCGATCACGCCGACGCCTTCGTGGCCGCCGCCGACCTGGCCCGTCGCCAGGTCAAGGAGGCGGCGCGCACCTGGGACCTGGACAGCGACGCGCGGGACCGGCTGTACCGGCTGCTCTACGGCACGCGGCTCGCCACCGAGGAGGTCTCGCTGCGTCGCACGGGCGGCCCCGTCGCGTTCGATCGGCTGGACGACGTTCCGTCCGCGGCGCCCTCCATCGAGGTCCAGGGCGTCCGGATCCACAGCGGCGATCTGCTCGTCTCGCGCGGCGGTGCTCCCACGTCAGCGCTCATCGCCCGCGGCAACGACCGCCCGGGCAACTTCTCCCACGTCGCCCTCGCGCACGTGGACGCGGAGACGGGCGCGGCGTCGGTCGTGGAGGCGCACATCGAGTCCGGGGTCGGGATCTTCACGGCCGAGCAGTACCTGGCGGACACCAAGCTGCGGGTGCTCGTCCTGCGGCTGCGTCCCGACGACCCGGCCGTGCAGGCCGATCCGCTCGTGGCGCACAAGGCCGCCGAGGCGGCGTATGCGGCCGCGAGCGCGGGCCACATTCCCTACGACTTCGGCATGGACTCGACGGACGACGGGAAGCAGTTCTGCTCCGAGGTGCCGCTGCACGGCTACCGGGCGGTGGGCATCGAGCTGTGGCCGGGGCCGACCACCGTGAGTGACGCGGGGACGATGGGGCTGTTCGCGGCCTTCGGCGTCCGCACGTCGAAGCTCCTGGCGCCGAGCGACCTCGAGTACAGCCCGCGGCTCGTGGCCGCGGCCGAGTGGCGGGACACCGAGCAGCTGCGCAAGGACCGCATCGACAACGCGGTCATCGACGCGATGATCAGCCGCGTCGGGACGAAGGACGGGCTGCCGGCCGCGCAGCCGCACCTGCTGCCTCCCGCGCGGGCCGCGAAGGCCTGGTCCTGGCTGCTGAACCGGATGGGGAAGAAGGGGCCGATCCCCGAGGGGATGTCTGCCTCGCGGGCCCTGCGCGTGCGCTCCATGAGCTGGCGTCACGGGGTGATCAGGGAGCGCCTGGAAGAGCTGCTTGCCGAGCGGGAGGCCGCCGACGGCTACGTCGCTCCGTACTGGACGGTCGTGGCGCTCGCGGACCAGGCGGCGAACGAGACCCAGATCGATCCGACCGCGAAGAAGAAGCGCGGCCACTGATCGTCCCCGATCAGGTCGTGGGCAGGCCGTCCCCCAGGACCGGGCGGTCCGAGATGTCGATGCCGAGCAGCCGGCACTCGATGGGGCCGTTCCACAGCGGGTGCTTGCGGGCCTTGAGCCCGATGCCGTTGGCCAGCGGTCGGGATCCGGCGAGGACGACGGCGAACCAGCCCAGGTAGCGGTGCCGCAACACCTGGCCGAGCATCTTGCCGATCCGCAAGGCGCCCTCTTCGTCCTCGAGCCGCTCACCGTAGGGCGGGTTCGTCACGAACAGGCCGCGCGGCGGGTCCTCCAGCTGCTCGGCGGGCGGCCAGGAGTCCGACAGGTCCTGCCTCCGCACCCGCAGATCCAGCCCCGCGCGCTTCGCGTTCTGGCGCGTCAGCGTGACCATCCGGGGATCCGAGTCGGACCCGATGAGCGTGACCTCGGCGGTGCACTCCTCGGCGCGGTCCTGCGCCTCGGCCTGCAGCACCCGCCAGAGCGTCGCGTCGTGCGGCGGCCACCAGGTGAAGCCCCAGGTCTTGCGCTGCAGCCCGGGGGCCCGGTCCAGCGCGATGCCGCCGGCCTCCAGCAGGAACGTGCCGGAGCCGCACATGGGGTCGACGAGCGGCGCACCGGCGGCGGCCAGCTCGCGCCAGCCCGAGAGCAGCAGGATGGCCGCGGCGAGGTTCTCCTTGAGCGGCGCCACGCCGCCCTCGCGCCCGTGTCCCCGACGGTGAAGCGGAGCCCCGGAGAGGTCGATGGACACGCTCGCCTGCTCATTGCGCAGGTGCACGTGGACGCGGATGTCCGGGCGATCGAGGTCGACCGTGGGGCGCCGGCCCGTGCGCTGGCGCATCTGGTCGACGATGGCGTCCTTGACCTTGAGCGCCCCGAAGTGGCTGTTGCGGATGCCGGGCGACACGCCGACGAACTCCACCGACAGCGTGCTGTCCGGCTCGAGGTGCACGAGCCAGTCGATGTCGGCGATGCCTTCGTACAGCGCCTCGGCGTGCCGGCAGGGGAACTGGCGGATCACGAGCAGGACGCGGCTCGCGACGCGGCTCCACAGGCAGGCCCGGTAGGCGGCCTCGAGGTTGCCCTCGAACTTCACCGCGCCGCGCTCGACCTTCAGGCGGAGCTCGTCCCCCAGGATGTGGCGCAGCTCGTCGGCCAGCACGTCCTCCGTCCCGCGGGTGCAGGTGGCGACGAGGGCGAGCTTCTCCGGAGGAGTGCGATCGGGGAGTGCGGTCAAGACCGTGGGTGTAGCACTCCAGCGTCGCGGTAGGCTGCGCGCGATGAAGAAGCTCCTGCCGATCCTCCTGCTGTGTGCCGGCTGCCCGACCGAGGAGGTGGTGCCCACGCCGGACGCGACGCCCGCCCCGCCTGCGATCACCATCGCGCTCGAAGATGCGCCCGCCGTGGACGACGCGGTGCAGGCGGTCATCGACGATCAGGACCTGACGGGCGTGGTCATCGGGATCGCCCGAGGCCAGGAGATCGTCTACCTGAAGGGCTTCGGCTACGAGGACCTGGAGGCCGAGGTGCCGGTCGACCCGTCCGCGACGATGTTCCGCTGGGCGTCGGTGAGCAAGAGCCTCTCGGGCGTCGTCACGGTGCAGGGGCTGGAGGACGAGGTCCCGCACGTGCACGTGGACGTGGAGATGACCGTCCCGGACTACACGGTCCCGAACCGGTACCTGCCCGAGGGATGCCAGGCGTCGGCCTGCGTCGAGGACCTGCCGGACGGCGGGCGCGCCATCAGCCTGCACCAGCTGCTCACGCACACGGGCGGCATCCAGCACTACGGCAACGGCCTCGTGTACCCGGTGCCCCCGGCGTCGGAGACGGAGGATCCCTTCGTGAACACCGGCATCGCCTGGGCGATCGACTACTTCAAGGACGCGCCGCTGGTGGCGGTCCCCGGGTCTGCGTCGAACTACTCGACCTTCGGATACAACCTCGCGGGGGTCGTGCTCGAGGAGCTGTACGGCGCGCGCTTCGAGGAGATCGTGGACGCGGGCATCTCCCAGCCGCTCGGCATGACGACGATGCAGCCGGACTTCCAGTGGGTGGACATCCCGCGGCGGGCGGTGGGCTACGTGAACAACAACGGCACCATCGGGCGGGACGGGGACAGCGACGTGAGCTGGAAGCTGCCCGGCGGCGGCTTCATCAGCACCGGCGAGGACCTCACGCGCTACTGCGCGGGGCTCCTGGGCGACGACCTGATGCCCATCGACCAGCGGGACGACGTGCTCTGGGCCACCGGCGATGCGCACGACGACTACGGGCTCGGCTTCGGCGTCGGCACCTGGGATGGGGAGCGGCGGGTCAGCCACACGGGCTCGCAGCAGAAGACGAAGACGGCCTTCCGCATGCTGCCGGACAGCAACCTCTGCTTCACCGTGATGACGAACGCGACGTGGGCGAACCCGGGCGGCCTGGCGAACACCGTGGCCGAGGCCTGGCTCAGCGAGGCGCGCTGACTTCGCGGGTCAGTCGGCGCCGCGGAGGACCTGGCTCCAGCTCTCGTCGCTGGTGACGTCCACCTTCACGGGCGCGATGCTGATGCGCGTCTTGGCCTTGAAGTACGTCAGGATCGAGCCGTCCTCGCGGATGGGCGCGATGACGTCCAGGCGCTGCAGGATCAGCGACTGTCCCGTGACGCTGGACTCCAGGATCTCCACCTTGCGCTGCTTGCGCTGGCTGCCCAGCGCGACCTTCGTCGCCTCCGGGTCGTGGGAGTACCGGCAGAGGATGTCGAGGCCTTCTCCCCGGTCCTCGTTCAGCGTGCAGACCGCGATCATCGTGAACGCCGAGGCGCCCTGGGTGAGCGTCTGGCGGATCTCCCAGCGGGCGCCGGCGCCCACGGGCTCTTCGGGCAGCGGCGTCGCCAGGTGGGTGGCCCGGGTGCGGAACCGGTCGAGCAGCATCCGGTTGGACACGTTCTCGGCGTCGGCCTCGGCGGGGTGCAGGTCCCACTGGGTGGCGACGGGCAGCCCGCGGTCCGAGTAGCGAATCCGCCCCGACGCGCCCGGCAACGCTTCGGCCGGGCCTCCACGGCGGATGGCCTCGGTGAGCTCCACGCCGATCTCGATGGGGGCGTCCCCCGTCGGCTGCAGCGGCCAGGCGGCGAAGTCGAGCGCCACGGTGCCCTCGTCCCCCTGCTTGCCGCGGATGGGGAGCTTCACGGCCGCCTCGTAGCGGTGCTTGCGGGAGATGGACCACGAGCCGGGCTGGATCCCGTATCGCAGCGCGCGTCGCGGCGCCTCGCCGGCGTCCAGCAGCGTCACGCTCGGGGCCTCGACGGGCTCCCAGTTCTCCGACGACGCGCGTGCGGTGCCGGGGCCGAAGGCGGCGACCGCGAGGAGCGTCCCGATGAGGTTGCTGCGGAGCATGGCGCGCAGGGTATCGAGGTTCGGCACACTCTGGAGGACACCCTGGGGCCGCAAACCGGTCCATCCCTGGCGATTCGGCCTGCGGGGCGCCACGCTGTCCGACATGACCGACGGCATCTCTCGGCGCTCCGCGATCCTCTCCCTCTCCGTGACGTCCGCGGGCCTGCTCGTGGGCTGCCCCACACGCGGGGGCGAGGAACCCGAAGGCATCACGTGCACCGTGACGGGTGAGCAGACCGAGGGTCCCTACTACCCGGGCGAGCCCGTGACGCGGGTCGACATCACCGACGGCCGCACCGGTGTCCCCCTGACGTTCGACCTGACGGTGGTGGACGTGGCGTCCGGCTGCACGCCCATCGCGGGCGCCGAGGTGGACGTGTGGCACGCCGACGCGAACGGCGACTACTCCGGGTACGACGACTTCGGGACAGAGGGCCAGAGCTGGCTCCGTGGCCAGCAGCTGACGGACGCGAACGGCGTCGTCGGCTTCACGAGCATCATGCCGGGCAGCTACCCCGGCCGGTCCCTGCACCTGCACGTGAAGGTGCGCGCCGAGGGGCGCGACGAGCTTACGACCCAGGTCTACTTCCTGGACGCGCTCGCGGAGGCCGTCCTGGCGCGGGCGGAGTACACGGGAGCGGCGATCACGCCCGTCGGTGACGACGACTTCTACTCCGAGGAGACCATGACCACCGCGACGGGTGACGCCGACTCGGCGGTCACGGCGAGCATCATCATCGGTCTGTAGATCCCGGCGCGGCTAGGCTGCTCCCATGCCCCAGCACCCCATGGTGGCGTTCGCCCTGGAGGCCCTGCGCGCAGCCGGCGGCGATCCGGGCCCGTGCGCGTCGCCGGGGGAGCTGCCCGCGGTGTTCGACGCGGCCGCGGCGGTGGATCCGCACATCGGCCTGCGCGCGGGGCGGAGCGTCGTCTACCGGGCGACCAACCCCGTCATCTACCTGATGATGAGCAGCCCCACGTTGGCGGACGCCTTCGCAGGGTTGAGCCGCTTCGCGGTCGTGCTGCTGAATCGCCCGTCGAAGCTCGACGTGGGGGACGCGCGGGAGCTCGGCTGGGACGGTCAGGGCTCGGCGGCCTGGAGCGACTTCGTGGGCGGCGCGCTCCTCGGACTGTGTGCCTGGGTCGTGGGACGGGAGGTCCGTCCCGTGGAGATCCACCTGCGCCACGCGCGCCCTGTTGCGCCGGGCCCCTATCGCGCCGTGTTCGGGCGGGAGCCGATCTTCGCGTCGAACCGCAACGCGCTGCTGCTCAGCGGCGCGGACTGGGTCACGCCCTCGGCCCACACGGATCCACAGCTGTATGCGCTGCACCGCGAGTTCCTCGAGCGCCAGGAGCGGCGGCTGCAGGAGGAGCGCCTCGTCAGCCGCGTGCGCGAGGCGGTGGCGGTGCGCGTGGGAGGCCGGCCCGCGGGGCTGGAGGACGTGGCCAGCGCGCTGGGGATGGGCGGGCGCACCCTGCAGCGCCGGCTCAAGGCCCAGGACACGAGCTTCGCCGAGGTGATCGACGGCGTGCGCAGGGAGCGGGTGCTGCTGCTCCTGCGTGTGAGCGACGCGTCCCTGGACGCCATCGCCGCGCAGTCCGGCTTCACCGACGCGAGCTCCGTGAGCCGGGCCGTCGTGCGGTGGACGGGCGTGACGCCGGGCGCCTTCCGCGCGACTCAGGCGGGGTAGAGCGCGCGTCCCCGCAGCTTCGCCTTGAGGGACAGGGCCCAGGCCGCGAGCCGGAACACTCCGACGGGCGCCAGCAGCAGCAGGACCCGATCCTCCAGCACGGCGCCGCGCAGCCCCAGCGCCTGGTGCACGGGCAGCAGCCGGACATGGGCCTCGCGGTGCAGCACCGGCAGGTCGAGGACGACGTCGTGGCCGGCGGTGTAGGCGGCGCGGGCGTCGTCCAGGCGCCCCAGCTCCACCAGGCGATCTCCCTGGATGAAGGCGGTCTCGGCGACCTGGGCACGGCTGGCGGCGTCCATCTCCGTCACTGTACGCGGCGCACTCGCTTCAGTGGCAGGCCCTGGCGGGTCTGGTGGGCGTCGTTGGCGCGGATGCGGTGGTCCTCGAAGTAGGTGCCGAAGGCGAGGTCCCAGAGCGAGAACAGGGCGCCGTGGTTCACGAGGTGCCCGCCCGGGCAGTGATGCAGCTTGTGCGCGTGGTTGTCCATGAAGAAGAACCGCAGCGGGCCCAGGTGCAGCGTGTGGTTCAGGTGGTGCGTCGCCTGCAGCATGAGGACGAGCGTGTAGGCCACGAGCGTCGCGGTGAGGTCGAGGCCGAGGGCCGTGGCCAGGAACGCCAGCGGCAGCTGGAAGCCCGTGACCGCCGTATCGACGAGCGAGCTGATGTTGCCGCGCAGGAAGTCGAGGTGCTCCACCCCGTGGTGCATCGCGTGCTTGCGTCGGAAGAAGGACTGCAGGGCGCCGCGTCCGCGCCCGTGGGACAGCGCGCGGTGGCTCCAGTAGTAGATGAGGTCGGTGCCCAGGACGGCCAGCGCGATGAGGGCCCAGCCGCCGCGGGACGCGGGGGACACGACCGTGCCCAGCGCCCAGCCGGCCACGACCACGAGTCCGCCGAGTCCGACGCCCTTGGCGAAGACGAGGCCCAGTCCGTCGACCCAGTCGCGTCGGGTCGGAGCCGGCAGCTCGACCGACGGTGCGGTGCGCTCCAGGTGCAGCACCACCTGCAGGTTGATGAGCGACAGGACCACGAAGCCGGCCGCGAGCCACGGCACCGAGAAGGACGTAACGGTCATCAAGGCCACGAAGGCGATGGCGGGGCCCAGGTGGACAGCCAGGCCGAACAGCGCGGATCCACCGGCCTCGGCGGGCACGGGGAGGGGGCGGTCGGTGCGGACGAAGGTCGGAAACATCGGTCGTACTCCTGGCTCGTTCCCCTGCCTCGGGCGAGGAGATACAGCTCGCTGGATTGACCGGGGGCGACAGCCCGTTGTCGCGACGCGCCAGACCGGGTGTCGCGCGTTTCAGGGCGTCCGTTGGTACCGTCCCTCCGTGCGCCTCACAGCCACCATTCGCGGCACCCGCTACACCTTCGGCTCCGTCAAGGAGGTGCTTGCGAAGGCCAACGCGCCCAAGTCGGGGGACGACCTCGCCGGCGTGTCCGCGCGGGAGCCCGTCGAGCGCGTCGCGGCCCGGGCCGTCCTGTCCGAGATGACTCTGGAGGAGCTGCGCTACCACCCCGTCGTCCCCTACGAGGAGGACGAGCTCACGCGGATGGTGGAGGACACGCTCGACGAAGCGGCGTATGCGGCGGTCAAGCACCTGTCGGTGGGGCAGTTCCGGGAGTGGCTGCTGGAGACGAGCACCACCGGGGAGATCATCCGGTCCATCTCGCCGGGGCTGACGCCCGAGATGGCCGCGGGCGTCTGCAAGCTCATGTCCAACATGGACCTGATGGGCGTGGGCGCGAAGTGCCGCGTCATCGTGCGCGCCAACAACACGTTCGGGCTGCCGGGCCGGTTGAGCTCGCGGGTCCAGCCGAACCACCCGACGGACGACGTCCAGGGGATCCTGATCTCCGCGCGTGAGGGGCTGGCCTACGGCTGCGGCGACGCGGTCATCGGGGTGAACCCGGCCACGGACACGCCCGAGTCGACGGCCGAGATCCTGACCGAGCTCCACAAGCTCCGCACGACGAACAAGATCCCCACCCAGCACTGCGTCCTGTCCCACGTCATCACGCAGATGAAGGCGCTCGAGCTCGACTGCCCGATGGACCTCATGTTCCAGAGCCTGGCGGGCTCCGAGACGGGCAACACGGCGTTCGGGATCAGCGTCAAGCTCATGGACGAGGCGTACGCGCTGATGCAGGCGAAGGGGACCGCGATCGGCCCCAACTGCATGTACTTCGAGACGGGGCAGGGCAGCGAGCTGAGCTCGGACGCGCACCACGGCGCCGACCAGGTGACGATGGAGGCGCGCTGCTACGGATTCGCCCGGCGATACAAGCCGTTCCTGGTGAACACGGTGGTGGGCTTCATCGGCCCCGAGTACCTGGAGAACGGCCCGCAGATCACGCGCGCGGCCATGGAAGACCACTTCATGGGCAAGCTCATGGGGCTGCCCATGGGGTGCGATGCCTGCTTCACGTACCACGCGTCCATGAGCCAGGACGAGCTCGAGTCGCTCAAGGTCCAGCTGGGCGCGGCGGGCTGCGCGTACCTCATGTCGATGCCGGTGGGCGACGACATCATGCTGAACTACCAGTCCACGTCGTATCACGACGTCCCCAGCGTGCGGATGCTGCTCGGCAAGCGGCCCACGCCGGAGTTCGACGCGTGGCTGAACGAGGTCGGGATCATGGACGGCGACGTGCCAGGCCCCCGCTTCGGGGACGTGGCGGTGCTGAAGTGAGCCGCACCCGCGAGCTGATCGAGGGGCTCCGGACGCAGCTCGGCGTCCAGGATCCGATGCCTCCGCCGCAGGAGCCGCACCGGATCCCCGAGCCGCCCGTGCGGGTGTTCCCGTCGCCGCGCAAGCGCTCCCGGGTCGCCGACGAGGCCGCGAAGCACACCACGGCGCTCGTGGGCATCGGCCGGGTGGGCACGCGGTACGCGACGTCGGTGGTGCTGCAGTTCCAGGCGGAGCTGGCGGTGGCCCACGGCGCGGTGGCGGCGGAGCTGCCGGACGGCTGGGCGGAGGAGAACGGGCTCCTGGGCCTGCAGACGCGGGTCACCGAGCACCGTGAGTTCCTGCTGCGCCCGGATCTGGGTCGGCGGCTGAACGAGGACTCGTTGGAGCGGCTCCGGGCCGACGCGAAGAAGAACGTCGACGTACAGCCGATCCTCGCGGACGGGCTGAGCGCGGTGGCCTGCATGGGCTCCGGCGTGGAGCTGCTGCGGCTGCTGACGGAAGCGTGCGTCGCGCGCGGCTGGACCGTGGGGACGCCCATGTGCGCGAAGTTCGCGCGGGTCTGGCTCGAGGACGAGATCGGGCAGGAGGTGGGCGCGAAGGTGGCCGTCATCCTGCTCGGCGAGCGGCCCGGGCTGGGCACGGGCGATGGGCTCAGCGCCTACATGGTGTTCGATCCGAAGCTCGGGAAGACCGACGGCGACCGCAACATGATCAGCAACATCCACGCCCGCGGGACGACGCCGGCCGAGGCCGCCGAGCGGCTCGCCAGCTTCGCGGGCGCGATGATGAACCAGGGGACGTCGGGCGTGAGCCTGGACCTGGCCGAGGTGGGCGGCGGCGCGAGCGACCAGGCGCTGCGGCCTCCCCAGGTGCGGCTGCCGCTGGTGGAGGTGGACGGATGATCCTCGAGCCCCTGGTGCCCACGATCCTGTCCGTCCGGCGCATTCCGGATGCGTCCGAGGCCCTCTTGGAGGCGTACGGCGCGGACCCGAAGAAGCACCGGTCGCTGGGGCTGATCACCTGCGATCAGGACGATCCCCTCTACGTCGCGCTGGACGAGTGCACCAAGCACGCAGTGGTGGACGTGGTGTTCGCCCGGTCGTTCTACGCCGGCGCGGCGCACGGATCGGGGCCCCTGAGCGGCGAGATCCTCGGAGTGATCGCGGCCGGCGATCCGTCGGAGATCGACTCGGCGCTCGCTGCCTGCATCCAATGCCTGGAGCACGACGCGTGCTTCTACGCCGCGGACGACAAGGGCGAGATCGGCGTCTTTCCGCACGTCATCACGTCGCTCGGCTACTACCTCAGCGCCGAGGCGGGTCTGTCGGTCGGGGATCCGATGGCGTATCTCGTGGCGCCGCCGATGGAGGGCACCATCGCCCTGGACGCGGCGCTCAAGGCCGCGGACGTGACCGCTGCGAAGGTGTTCCCGCCGCCGTCCGAGACGAACTTCACGGCGGCCTGGCTGACGGGCTCGCTGGCGGACTGCGAAGCGGCCGCGATGGCCTACGCCGAGGCGGTGGTCCAGGTGGGACGCGAGCCGCGGGAGCGGTAGGGAGCAGCCTCGTCGGGGTCGTCCGGGCGGGCCGAGCCGGGGGTTCCGAGCCGGGGGGGCGAGGCGCTCGTCCACTTGCGGATTCCGCAAGTCCGCACGCGTCCTCTGACGGCGCCCGGGTCCGCTCGTCCATTTGCGGATTCCGCAAGTCCGCACGCGTCCTGTGACGGGGCCCGGGTCCGCTCGTCCTCTTGCGGATTCCGCAAGTCCGCACGCGTCCACTGTGACGGGGCCCGGGTCCGCTCGTCCACTTGCGGATTCCGCAAGTCTTCCCGTGCGATGCTCTCCGTTACTGGAGGCTCACCCGTCCTGGGTGCCGTCTTCGCAGCACACGGCCGTGATCGGCTTCTCTTCCACTGCGCTGCGGTCGTCGCGATCCCGGACCTCGACGCGCATCACCACGTCGAGCTCGTTGATGGGGCCCGCCTCGCCGGGCTCGCCGGTGTTGCAGTACGGGTCCCGGTCGGGGTCGTTGGGCCAGTGCTCGCACGGGAGGAGGACCGGGTTGCCCAGGAACTCCTGGGTCGACCAGTGTCCGACGTCCACGCGATCCGCCTCGCGGTAGCGCTCTTCGTCCAGGATCGTCTCGAGTCCGCTGCCGAGATCGGCGTACAGGCGCGTGCGGATCCAGACGAGGTCGCACATCTGCGTCATGCGGGTCGCGACGTCGAAGTGGTACCCGCCCTGGCCGCCGAAGACCGCGACCATCTCGCCGCCGGGCTCGACGGGCTCGAAGGAGTCGTGGCCGGTGCCGAACTCGACCGTCGGCTCGCCGCAGTGGACCTCGCGGCAGGCCTCGGCGACGTGCTCGACGTCGTCGCACTCTTCTTCGGAGCCGGGGACCGCGCAGGCGGTGAGGAGCGCGAGAGGGAGGCAGAGGGCGAGGCGAACGGGATTCATGGCGGGCCGGAGGATGCCAGTTGGGGCCGCGGACGCAAGTGGGACCTTTGCTGGTGCTCGCTTCGCTCGGGACTCGCTGTGCCTGGTTCACCACCCGGGGGAGACAGCGTGTTTGCCCCCCGCTGCGAGCCACTCCGCGGCGGGAGTGGTTCACGGCCCGGGGGAGACAGCGTGTCTGCCCCCCGCTGCGAGCCACTCGGGCGGCGGGAGTGGTTCACGGGCCGGGGGAGACAGCCTGTCTGCCCCCCGCTGCGAGCCACTCTGGCGGCGGGAGTGGTTCACGGGCCGGGGGAGACAGCCTGTCTGCCCCCCGCTGCGAGCCACTCTGGCGGCGAGAGTGGTTCACGGCCCGGGGGAGACAGCGTGTCTGCCCCCCGCTGCGAGCCACTCTGGCGGCGAGAGTGGTTCATGGCCCGGGGGAGACAGCGTGTCTGACCTCCGCTGCGAGCCACTCCGGCGGCGGGACTCGCTGCGCTCGGGACTCGCTGGCGCTCGGGACTCGCTGGCGCTCGGGACTCGCTGCGCTCGGGACTCGCTGGCGCTCGGGACTCGCTTCGCTCGCTCGCTGGCGCTCGGGACTCGCTGGCGCTCGGGACTCGCTTCGCTCGGGACTCGCCGCGCTCGTCGCTTCCCGCGCTCGTCGCACCCTCGCCTTGGTCTCGACCGGCCCGCTCGCCGGCGAGCCCCCGGGTGTCGCCACCCGCCCGGTCCGGGTCAAGGGGCCGTGTCGCTTCGCTCCCGCACCAACCCCTTGACCCGACCCGGGCGGGTGGCGGGGAGGGGGCGCGCGCCGGCGATCGGGCCGGCCTACCAACCCCGGAGACCTCGGATGCCCAACCCCCGTCCCCCGTTCACCTTCCCCCACGAACGCCTCCACGTGTATCGCTGCGCTGTCGACGCCGCGCGGTTGATCCGCGCAGCGCGCTGGCCTCGCCGCACCGCCCACCTCCGCGACCAGGCCGTCCGCGCAAGTGAGTCCGTCGTGTTGAACATCGCCGAGGGCGTCGGCCGCGGCCCCAGCGACGCGCGCACCAACCACCACCTGATCGCGTTCGCCTCCGCCGCCGAGACCCTCGCTGCCCTCGATGTGGTCGACCTCCCCGACAAGGAGGAGATCGACCTCCTGCTGCGCCGCGTCGGCGCGATGCTCCAGTCCATGACCCGCTGACGCGTGGCTCGAACCCGGAGGAGACAGCCTGCCTCCCCCGGGTTTCGCACACTTTCCACCCCCGGGCCTGAGCGAAACAGTGGGTAGACGGGCTGTCTGCCCCGGGTTTCGCTCAGCCTCCGCCCCCGGGCCTGAGCGAAACGGTGGGTAGACGGGCTGTCTCCCCCGGGTTTCGCACACTTTCCACCCCCTGGTCTGAGCGAAACGGTGGGTAGACGGGCTGTCTCCCCCGGGATTCGCACACTTTCCGCCCCCGGGCCTGAGCGAACGGTGGGTAGACGGGCTGTCTGCCCCGGGTTTCGCTCAGCCTCCGCCCCCGGGCCTGAGCGAAACGGTGGGTAGACGGG
>ENA-OWNT01002073-OWNT01002073.1-seawater-metagenome-genome-assembly--contig:-NODE-2073-length-21962-cov-11.821065_pt1 | contig 21962 bp, 23 predicted proteins | sample MGYA00238136_ERZ651165 | MGnify/ENA primary metagenome ERZ651165 (study PRJEB26861, sample SAMN08777766) | seawater metagenome | isolation source: coastal seawater | place: USA: Florida | collected...
ATAATCATGATGGCGTGCGTCTTGTGCACCGCCCAGCGATTCGTTGCCTAAGGGACGAGCATATTCGTGGATAATCAATTAACATGTATGTATGTAAGAACATAAAGAGGATAGAAGACCAACAGGAGCAAAAGACTTACCGCAAGATCAACTCGTTTGCGACTGCCAAGCTGTGTTAACTGCAAGGCTTCCTCAACTGCTGTGACTTCGACACAACTGTAGTTTGCACTTTGAACATCAGTGTCACGGAGTTTAGTTGAGTCGTCATTGGATAATAAGTCGTACACTTCTCCACAGTGTATGACCACATAGCTCACAGAAAACTTGTAGTGGACCAAATCGGAATCGTTGCCGGTGCCGCCGTCGCCGTCGCCGTCGCCGGCAATCTCTCGTAAGGCAAACAGACGATACCAAGTGTGTTCGTTGACCGTTGTCAAGTGCTCCAATAATCGTTCGGTTTGTCCATGTGATTTTCCCTCGACCACAAAGGAATCGGCCGGAAACATGTGGAACAGACAACCCCGTTGGCCCATCATGGCCATTCTAATTGTGTCTTCGTATTCGCCCAACACATCTGATTGCGAATGATTGGGTCCGCAAACGCGATGGAACGAAAATTGCTGTTGACGGCCGTCGTCATAGATGGCCCTCACCGCGCTGTCGTTTTCATCGGCCACAAAAGTTGGTTTCCCAGTTCTGTTACCGTTGACGTTGTGTGATTGTGTATCCGGCACCCAACACACCACACGGAGAGGTCCCCATAATTTAAGTAAGCGTCGATTTTGTTCTCGGCGTTGAAGCCATTCGTGTGCATATAGCTCACGGATCACACCAACACGCTGATCGGCAGCAGACTTCTTTTGTAGCGTTTCTGCAACTTTGGTCCTCAATTGGTCGACTTCATTGGTAAACGTGTCGGTGAGCTCGACGACCTGGGTGCGTAACTGTGTGTCAAGTTCTGTACGTAGTCTTTGGACCATCATTTGAAGTGCTCTCAACGCCACTCTTCCTGTGCCGGATCGGAAAGCTTGAGTTTCAAGGTCGGTTGCTTGACGACGGAGTCGTTCGGCCTCCTCTCCAACCGCGACAGTCATGGCAGCTGTCTTTTCTTCCCGCGACCGAACTTCTTCCAACGTCTTTGTCAATCGCTTATTTTCTGCTTCCATCGTTTGGAGATCCGCGAATTGGCGCCGAACCTCCTCTGCCAACTCGGATTGAGCATGGGTTCGATCACTGATTTCTTGTAAACGCTCAATCAGGCCCGTTTTCGCGTCCAGACGCTCGTTTAAGGCTGCCTGTAGTTCTTGTAGTCGGACCTGTACACGTGGTGAACAAGAAAGAAAGGAAATAAATAATACATGTATGTATGTCAGTACGTACGTACGTACAAATGTGTGTATGTGTGTATGTCACGTATGTAGCAAAAGACCAACAAAAAACAGTGGTAAACTCCAACTGTGGGTTTTCAAAGCAAGAATAGCTGCAACTGTGCTCAGGTGATGGTTCACGAGACGAACCGTAAGCTTTTCGGAATTCTGAGCAGATCGGTGAGCGTCACGAACTGCGTCGTCCCGTTCTTGCGTCAACTCACCCAGCCGACCCTGGAGAGCATAAATCTTTTTCTCGAAGCTCGTCAACCGTGCTGCCAACGCAGCATTGTCAGCATTTGCATTCTTGTCCAGTGCCCGTTGCTTCTGATCTGCAATTGGCGGAGCGTGACATGACATGCAACAACACTGAGTCGAGAGAAGTGGCGGTCGTGTTGCTATCGGCGGTCGTTCAACAATTGCTGGGGTGAAAATAATACCGCCACAAGCAAGAGATCATATTGGCGGTTGGCGGTGCACTCCCACTGCTCTCCTTGCCTAGTGGCGAGACAACCAACAGAGATGAGGTAGTACCGACACCATTCGCATGCCGCGCACAGCGATTGCACCGTGGTGAAGGAGAATGCTGGTCGGGAGGGCCCGCTGTGCGCAACTGCGGCTGTTTTCTGGCGGCCGTGTGCGCCAGCGGCACCATGTCGGTCGTTTCGGCGCTCATCTCTTCTCCACGAGCCAGGAGGAAGAAAAGAACCCAGGAAAATCCTCCACCGAATTTGATCTTGGGAGGTATGCTGTGGTTGACGCGTTTCGTCGCGCAGACCCAACGATGAGGCATCAAGTGTCCGTGATGGCCGGCGGCCGCATGGCTATGTCTTGTGGCCTTGGCATGATCGCACCTATCTTGCCACTCGTCTGTGAAGGAGTTGGACTCGGAGTGTCCGGTGTTGGAATGTTGATCAGCACCACCGCCCTCAGTCAAATGCTCTTGAACTTCCAAATGGGTTTCATTGCGGACACGATTGGGAGGCGCATTCCAATGGTCACGGGCTGCGTGATAAGTGCGGTGGGAGACTTCGCCACTTCAGTCGCTGGTACCGTCCCTGCTATTACCGGCGCGCGTGCAGGTGTTGGAGCCGGGGACGCTGCTTTTGTAGCTTCGGCAGGTGCCTATGTTGCTGATATCACTGAGAAAATGCCAGATCACCGTGGATTGATTATGGGCACATTGTCGTCACTGAGCATGATGGCGTATGCTGTGGGGCCTGTCGTTGGAGGCGCATTGACTTCAGAATTTGGCGTTCACATGCCATTCGTTGCTTCTGGCTCATTGGCAGCTTTGTGTGCCGTAGCGTTTGCACGATTGCCAGAAACTCTTGACAACCGCATTTCCGTGTCCGCTTTCGCGTCGTCGTTCTTCAAGTCGAAACAGAGTTCTGGAGGAGGCGATCAGGCACTTGATGCCGACAGCGCGAAGTCCACGACAAAACAACCGTTTTTCGCCGGCTTTTTGGAAATGGGCAAGCGGCCTCAGCTACAATCAATATTTGCTATTGACGCATTTGGGGGCATTTCGTGGGGCATGTATCTCACCATTGTTCCACTCCATACGCTGTATACTTTCAATGTGGACATCACTGAACTTGGGATCGCGCTCTCTCTGGCGGCCATATCTGGCATTGGTGGAAGTGCGTTGGGTGGCTGGGCCTCTGACCGCTTCGGTCGCATGCGAGTTATAAAGACAGGTGCGTGTCATTTGAACGTTTGCTCGTGTCCACAATTGAAGGTTTCATGATTCTTTCCGGCTCTTGAACAGGGTTAATTGCTTCGACACTGTCTGTGGCAACAATGGCAACTCTGGACAACGTGGTCCTGTTCGGGGCCGCCCTGGTCATTTGGGACTTTTTTGAAGGTGATTCCCGCGTCTGGTAGAAGCTGACTTGACCGTCTACGACTGTGCTGACATTTTTGTGGATGTGCAGGTCTCAAAATGGCGTCCCTGAACGCCCATGTCGCCGATGTTGTGCCAGTGCCAGAGCGAGGTAAATAATTTTTGTGGGGGCGCCATCTCGGCTTCACCACTAACTTGTCTACGATGTCACAGGTCGAACGTATGCCATTCGTTCACAGTGCGAAAGTGGCATGCTGTTGTTGGCTCCTATTACACTAGGATTGATCGCCGAGGTTACATCAACCGGCTATGCTTTTGGAACTAGTACGGCCGTAATGGCAGGATTAGGTGGTTTCTTTTTCCTCAACGGAAAGAGGGCCCACCAATCTTTGAAACTGCAAAAGGAGCAGGAAGCACGAGATGCGAAGTCCGCAGCGGCAACACATTGTGACTGAAATTCCGCGGAGGTCCACATGTCCACGGATCGTCGAGAAGCCGCAAATTTTCCAACGCAGAAGTGCTGTACGATACGTGTAGTATAATAGTGGTCAATTCGTGGTAATGGTGCGAGAGGCACCGTCGTTTAGTTATTAGATTCACAGCAAAAGTAGTCCTCCCGCCTCGCCAACAAGCATTTCCCTTCGATTTCTAGGCTTTCAATTTGGGAGTTGTGCCTGTGATGTGAATGTTCCTCTGTTCTGTCCATTTTCTCAACGCAACAAAGCAGACAGCGTCCACAAAATCTATGGTACCACCACACCGTCACCGTCAATGACGGCTCTTGCCCATCTGCGCAACATGCTGTCCATGACTTGACAGGCCTGCTGTTCCGTGTGGCCCAAGCCCTTCGTTGTGATGACGTGGTGGACCAGCGATCCGTGACGACGATCCTTTGCATTGGCTCAAAATTGAAAATCGAAAAAATCAACAAAACATTGTTTTTGTGTATGTGAACGAAAGCTGGCCAAATTTCATTAATTCTATTGAATGGTTGAGAATGCGCTAAACTTCAAACTGCTGTGTTATGATAGTTGTTTGTTCGTCGTTCGTTCGTCGTTCGTTCGTTCGTTCGTTCGTTCGTTCGTTCGTTCGTTCGTTCGTTCGTTCGTTCGTTCGTTCGTTCGTTCGTTCGTCGTTCGTTCGTTCGTTCGTTCGTCGTTCGTTCGAACATCGTTGCTTGTTGTTTGTCGTCTGTCGTCTGTCGTCTGTTGTCTGTTGTCTGTCATCTGTCGTCTGTCGTTTGCAGTCTGTCGTCCGTTGTGTGTCGTCTGTCGTCTCTCGCCTGTGGCCCGTCTTCAGTGTGCAATAACGTGCAACAATGTGTCCTGTGTGCAGTACGGCGGCAACTTGGTGATATCACCACAAACGAAGCAAAACCAGGATGGTGGAGGCACGATCGCGAAGACAACGCCGGACACGAAAAGAAGAGAACACAAAAAACCGCAAGAAAAAATCACTATGTTGACGTGAACATGTGACAACGGAATTGGACTGCACCCGTTGCTGGTTGCTGTGAACCCACGCGTCCAACATCATGTTGGCGCTTCTCGCCGAGGAGAAGCGAAAGCGGTTAGATGCGGCCATGAAGAACCGCGAGTATCTTATATCAAAGGCAAAGGCCGAGATTGCGACCATTGAGTCCACTGCAGTTCCTGCGCCAGTGAAACGAAGTCATTCGGAATCTTCCGCAACAACTGCGATGGAGAAACTCGCCGCTGGCGGCGGCGGGGTGACGTCGGCCGACATAAGTGCCCTGTATGGGGCTGGCGCGAAGAAGAAGAAGCGCAAGGGCAACGCAGGCGTCTACATTGCGAATTTGCCAAAGCATCTCAAAGAAGTCGAACTCAGAATCGCTTTGCAACGCACATGTGAGCGCCTTGTTGGGCCTGTTCGAAGGGTGAAGATCTACCATGTCCCAAATGAACCAGGAGTCGTGAAAGGAGATGCCTTGGTGATTTTTGAGATGACGCAAGACGCTGAAACTGCTATCGGAATGCTCGATGGTCATCAGTTGCAAGCTGGTTATCCGATGTCTGTGTCCAAAGCTCAGTTCGATAGTGACTCCACCAAAACAGAAAACCCTGCGAGCGAGACGCAAGCTTCGACTGTGCCGACTGGTCAAGACAATGCGAAACCGAACCCTTTCGGAGGCAAACGCGGCGATGGCTACCAACCGGTGCCGCCGCCACAAGCAAGTAGTGATAGCGATGCTTCTATGAACTTTGCTCCACCGCAGGCGTTCGCGGAGCAGGCCCAGGCGCACGCTCAACAGATATCGGCTCCTCCTGCTGCACCCATAACAGCGCAGGCAATTTCCGCAACAGTGCTGTTGTATAATGTGTTCGACCCATCGCGGGAATTGAATCCCTACCTTGGGCGAGGCAACGAGTTGAAGGGCATTGAGCGCGAGATGTACCAAGAGCTTCAAAAACTTGGACACGTTGTCGGATTTGATGCGTTGCAGGATGGCAGCGTACTTGTGACGTCCGTATTCAGCACGCTCCACGACACTGTGCTCGCATCTTTCACGGGTTTCGCATCTCTCAATGTTGGTATGTCGTTGAAAATATTGCATCCTGCAGATACAAGACGAAGAAAGAAGCGGAGAAATGTGTCGATACCATGCATGGGTTTGTGAAGCGGGTTCCTTTTGCCACGTCAGTCGACGCTTCTCTTTCATGATATTTGACCTGCGAAATGCGTGGTGTTGCCAGTCGCTGGTTCAATCAACGCCAAATGGTGGCGGATTACCTCCCTGACGGAACAACGGCGCAACATATCCCAAGACTGAGCAAAGTAGGTTTCGCGATTCTCTGATTGTTCTTTCGAAGGATTTCTTACACTGCATCTTGACTGCCGCAGGCCGTTGTGCTGGGAAATGTTTTCGACCCAGTGCGAGCGATGGAGCCCGGATTTGTGCAGCAGCTTTGCCAAGATTTTGATCTCCAATGCGGTCGATATGGTCCGATCGAAAAGTTAACTGTCGACTGGACTGAAAATACGAGCTCAATTACCATTATCTTCGTGTCCTCACTTTCTGCTGCGGACTGCATCGCCGGCATGAATAACTTGACGTGCGATGGACGGCAATTGACAGCGTCATATGACCCAACGTACGTTACGCGGGTGCAATTTTTGGTCGCCAAAGATAACGTTGGATTTTAAAGTTGTGGACATTTGCGTCTTAACAAGGTACCTCGTCACGGAAAAGCACGCTTCTGAAGCGCGCGGGCTCTCGCTGACGGAGAAGCAGCGACGACAGGTTCTTACTTTACGACACCGTGTAGCGGTACCGTGAACCTATCTTAAGTCACCAGTGTGTGTCCATTTTTGTTTTTGCAGCGGGAAGAAGTAGATAGAAAGCATCGCGCAGAGTTGGAAGCTGCTGCCAAGAAAGGTGCCAAAGAACTGAAAGCAGAAAAGGAGTTTCAAGCGTTCTGGAAAGCAGTCAATGAGGACGCGGACGAAGTCAGCGCTGCGCCGGTCCTCGGGGCACAGTAGGACAACGGATGCAATTTGTCACAGGGGCATCACATTGTACGGTGTTAGCACCGCGCGGTTGTTGCTATAAATTAAAATTAAAGTTATTCAGGTGTGAACTGACGGTGTTCGATGCACCTACATCAGTTCGGCTTCTTCTTTGAGTTCTGCGGCGCGAGCAGCAGCGTCCAAAATCATTCGGCGCTTGTGGTCTTCTTCTTTCTTTTTGAGGAACGGACTCGTCTTCAGAGATAATCGCTGCAGTTTCTTTTTCGGGAACATGTGCTGCAGAAAATCATCCGCAAAAGCAAGTCTCATCTTCTGATCAAGAAATTGCTCTTCGTTTTCGTAAACCCCGTCTTCGTTTCGTTTCTCAAGATGCTTGCTGTTGTGCAGCTTGAAGCGCAAAGAGTTCGAAACCTCCACGAGATTGGCTACGTCTTTCTTCAGCAATTGCAGGTACTCGAGGTAGATGTTCATCTTTTTCGCGTGAAACTTTGCTTCGTCGACGACAGCGGACGAGTTCCCGAGGTCACTTCTTCCTTTGAATTCAATCTGCATGAAGTTGTCGACCATCTCTTTGGGGTTAACCCATGTGAGCATATGCTCATTGGTGTATCTGGTAAAGTACTTGGCATTCTCAAGAATTCCTTCCGGAGAGTAAGTACCGTGATATCGCAGCGGGGTCGGAACGAAGTCAGGATAGAAAATCATGAGATCGACACTGTTGTATTTCGTGTACAAAGTGAGTGGTGAGTTTTCATCTAGGTCGACGATCCCACAAAGCATGCCGGGGTACTCCTCCAACAAAAGTTCAGTTGCTTGCTTGAATGTGTCCAGATTCTCTTCCCATTCCTTCCCCTTTTTTGTGTAGAAGAACACATAGCTAATGGGATGGCTGGCCGTTTGCTCACGAAAGTTCGACAGCGACAATTCCGTGGGTTCGTGTTTGCACAAAGCGCCCAACGGGACCGAGGCCAGGGCCAAAACTGTGAGCCAACAGGATACCCCGCGCATAGTTGTGGACTGCCAGTTGAAAGTTTCGAGTTTGTTTCGCACCTGAGAGAAAATACGAGCAAATTTGTTGCGCTGTACGGCTTGAAAAGCGTTTAATGTCTCTCAACTGTAACCAGAAATTCGGAAATGAGCGCAGAGAAGGAAAGAAGGCGAGGGTTGAAAAAAAACACTTCAACGCAGCGCATCCACAACCACAAATTGAAACAGGCACAACACACGGACATAGATAGACAATGCAGACACAGACACAGACACGCAAACACGAACGCGGGTACACAGACACAGGCAACGCGCAACACAACGCAAACTCTTGGATGTTGACTGTCCACCACCCTACAACGCGCGGGAGCGCGATTTACCCCTCGGTCCAACGAACACCCAACGGACTTCCGGAGATTTGGAAGCAACGAAGGAACGAAGGAACGAAGGAACAACGAAGGAAGGAAGGAAGGAAGGAACGACGAACAACAACGACGACGTCAGTTACCGCACTGCCAACACACCACAACTGATAATTGCGGTGTCATCAGTACTAAGTACTGAATTCTCATCCATTGCCGATCACCATTAATCCACAGTAACTCATTATATATTCTCTCCATATTTATTCAATAATTATCAATACCTTTCACACAGTACTATTAAAAACTTCATAGAATAAGATCGGAAGCCAGCAAATCCGTACTTTTAGTACCGACTCCGGCCTCCCAGCGCAGCGCTCACTGAAAATACGTATATTCATGTCTTCATAGATCAACACAGTATAGTTAATACTGAGGTACTCAATAAGTCTGCATAGAAACTGAGAAGTATTCGGGATGTTTTGTACAGGCGATGGTAGAGTGCCTCGGAGTGTTATCTCAACATGTGGTTGAATGTCTCCCAGCGCTTTGTCAACGAACTTCAACAAACTTCGAAGTTCGAAGTTCGAAGTTCGAAGTTCGAAGCAACAACGACGACGACGACGACGACGACGACGACGACGACGACGACGACGACGACGACGATACGACGATGTGAAGTTGCGACGGAGTTGGCTGTTGTTGTTGGCTGTTGTTGTTGGCTGTTGTTGTTGGCTGCTTGTCGTTCGGCGGTGTGTTGCTGTTAGCTGTTGGTCGGTTAGTCATCCTTTATTGTTGTTGTTGGTGGTGGTGTCGAAGGTGCTGGCGGTGGCAGTATGTTTGAAACGAAGCAAACAGCAGCGAAGTCCGAGGGAAGGAACACGACGAAGGGTGTTGATGAAGAGATTGGGGCTTGCATGTGGTCGTCGTCTTGTACAGCAGAATGACGATAACATGAATGTTCACGTCATAGCCTGGAGCTTTCCTTCGGTTGCCGTGGTCACCAGTTGTGTGCCGTTCATTCTTACTTAGCACCAGCAACCCAGCACTCCTGGAAACCGAAAAAAACACTGTGTGAGAGTGGCTGACTTAATTTAATGCCCGAAAGGTGGGGTGAACACCGTTTTCCCATCACGTCTTAGTTTTGAAAGCAAAGAAGTCATGTCATCTGCACAGGAGGAGCAGTTGTTCGACGCCGTGCATTCGCAGCAACTTGATGTTGTTGTGGATCTTTTGCAATCAAAAGCGGATCCTAACGCGAAACGGAAGGGCTGGCATGTACTCCATCAGGCAGCTTCGTTGCAGTCGCAGCAGATCTTAGTGGCTCTGCTTGGTGCACGCGCAAAGGTGAATGTACGCTCGGACAAAATTGGATGGACTGCGCTTCACTATGCTGCTCACTTCGGGCGGCGACATAACATTCGAATCCTGTGTGCCCACAATGAAGTCGAAGAGGATCCCAAAGACTGGGTGTCCAAAGTACCAGAGGATATTGCTGAGGATGGCCCAGCCGAGGAGGATGGAACAGCTGCAATATCAACCATACTCAAGACAAAATCAACTTTGTCGTGGTCTGACCTTGGGGAGACATTCCACGATTTATATGAGGCATCTGAACCACTGTCGCCTTCAGAGGCGCGGAACCCACTGATGTACCACGTCCGACTCCCAGTATTCACTACCACGAAGGGTGTAATCGTGACTTTGAAATTGGCAAGTGAACGCTCTGTGCAGCGAGCTACTGAGGACACTGAAGGGTTTGCAGAATATTGTCGCGACGGAATTCCAAATAAGGAACCGCGCGTCTGGAATGCGCGCCTGGTAACAAAAGACATTCAGGTTAGAGAAAACTGTTGTTCTTGCGGTTCAGGATTTAGAACTCACATGAGGTTTTGTGCTCCTTTCGCGGAATTGTGTGCATCCATCAGGAAAAGATATTGGACTTGTGTGCACCATTGAAGGAAACGATGCTGCCACGCCATTGGTATTATGTTCGTTGGTATATTGCTGGAGAGCAATCTTTGAAACTGTCGAGCCGAGGAGGCAAGTTTGTATCTTTCACTCTGTGCGTGTGGTCTTCATCGTCATCAACAAACTGGTGCACATTTGCAGGCCCAGGGTGGCCGGAACGCCTTAACTTTGTTGGGTTACCACTTCCGTTGGTATACAAAGTTCTGGGAAATGCTGTCAGTTGTGTTCGCTATGTGTGCGTGACTGTGGACGAGTATTCATCACATGGGTGTTTCCATTACTTAGACGCGTTCATCCACGGAAAAAGTACCTCTATTTCAGTCTGATATTGGAGATATTCACGTACGTGGGATCACTGGTCGACAGGGTTGGCGATGACAATGACACATGTTACATTTGAATTATTTCTTTTCCACAGATTGCCACAGCCAAGTTTATCGAACTTTTGCCAGAATTCGGTATGTTGCCCTAGTTGTGTCAGCTGTTGTTTGTTTGTGTCTGCGTGTTCATTGTGCATACACTCGAACTTTTTGACCAGGATACGACCTCTTCGCTTCGGCTGAGGTACTTGAGGTGACGGGCGACCCTACCAATGGATTGGGTCTTTGTGGCTTTGTTAGTCGACGCCTTGGTGCGAGTGCAGTGGTTCGTTGTACGCTTCGCTGTGAGAATGTGAAACCTATGCGCGGCGCTGAGGTGGTACTGTTTGATCCATAGGTTTTGGCCACTCCGCGGGCGGAAGCCATACGAGATCTGCAACTCAATGCAGCATTGGCACTTTTTTGCGAGCAAAATTTCAAAGGTACCTTCGTGGACGAGGACAATGTACGTGACGAGCGTACTGCCCACATGTGCCGACACCGCCTCCACGGACTTGCTCAGTTAACTCGCAAAGGATTGGCAGTCAAGCGAATCACGGGTGAAGGAGAAGAAGAGGAGCGCGTTGCCGATACGGGCAATGAGCACAAGGTCGCAGGTGATGAGTATCCGCAAGCCCGATTTAAAATTGGTGAACTCGTCGAGGTCAACTACAAGAAAAGGGGAAAGTACTACCCTGGAAAAATTGACAAGGTCCGACTTGCAGTTCTCGGAGCATCACCACAAGTGTTCGCTGACGGTGGTGTCGCATCAGATGATAGTATGCTGATTTTTCATCCATCGTCCAATGATAGTTTTGAAGCAGCTCTCAAGGTTGCCAAGGAGCAAAAGCTCCGAGTTGTCATTGACTTCTTTGCTACCTGGTGTGATCCCTGCATCGCCATAAAGCCAGTACTCAACGCATTGGCAGAAGTACGCCCGGATATAGTATTCATGGGCGTGGACGTTGATTTGTGCTCGGTCGCTCTGGAGGGAGTTTTTGATGTTTCAACGATGCCAACATTCATAACTCTTGACGACACGGGTAAGATTGTCGGACGTGTCGTCGGTACCGATGCGGAAGGTCTCCAGCGCATCATAGATGATTTTCCCGTCCAAACTGAACTCTCGAGTGATGCCAGAGTGGCTGTGTGGGACTGCGAATCAAAGGCAGCAATGGAGAAACAAAAGAAAAATGTGTTCGTTGTTCCACGGTATGATATTGCGTATCTAGATGGTGATTTCGAGGCCGACGTTGATGAAGATGCAATTCAGCACCGGCACAAATCGAGATGGGCTGCCATATCAAGTATTGTTTCTGCATATGACCAAGATCCACAAAAGAAAGATGAAAGCGTCGATACTTCTGCGCCACCGAGCTCGAACGCAAACGCACACCGAAGGAGGCCACGGCCAGAGATATTCAGTGTCACCCAACTCCAGCTCGGTGGCCAACAAAACATCGATGCAGTTCTCAACACAGGGTACGCTCAAATGGATGCGTTGATGGCACCCATGTCCATTGTCTTTACCACTGCTGACCGTGCACCAGGGAGCCCGGAGACACAAAAGAAGTGGGATATTATTCCTTTGACGTCGTGATTTGCGAAGACGTGAGCAAAGTTGTTGTTTTGCCGTCTTGCCTTGATGCTGAACCGTCTATCGTATCACTATTCATCGTATTTGTAGATCTTGTACGACTCCCTGTCGAAAGTCGAGGCCGTTGTTGCATCGTTGAAAAGATTGATTGTCGGAGACGCCCCACAATTAGACAGCGGGCGGCAACCAAGAATTATATTTTCATGGGAACACCGATCTCAAATGGCAACTCGCGGTTACACGGAGCATAAATTTTTTGAGGCCGCGGTTGCCGCAGGCTTCCGAGTGAGCTGGATTTGTCCTCGACCGTCGAACCACACGGATTCGGAGAATTCTTTGCTTCAGCAGCGGTTAGGGATGCTCTACCCATTCACGTACCCAGATTTTAGAATGGTGACGCTGGAGTTGGAGCCAGGGAGCGATTCTGCTCCTCCACGAGCAGCCCCTAACTTGCCGATAGGCACCTGGCCAAACACCGTTACCAAAGCTTCGAGCCGCGACAACAGTCCGAAATCATCAACTATCGGTTCAGTACCCAGCGTGGTCATGATGACTCAGAGCGACATCGACGATCACAACGTTGGGTCATTCGATGACCTTGACTAAGAGTTTTATTCTGTATTTTCAAACGTGTATGTGTGACAATTGTGATCCGAGTCTTATTGTTATTCAACGCGAAATATCTTCTGCATCGCCAACAATTTTGCGACTGCGAGCGGCAAAGTTAGTCACCCACTTTGCTGCGGCCTGAGAAATGCAACACATTTGTCAACTGTGCATTGTTTGTCTTCGTTCATCGCGCTGTGGTGCACTTACCTGGACATTTTGCATCACTGTTGCTTTCCCAGAGGCACTCCGAGCATCCAAAATTGAAAATAACTGGTGTGCATATTGTTTTTTGTCAACCTATCACGGCAGCAACGAGATTGGTTTAGTTGGAGTAGCTCGATGCGGCAGGTACGCCAGTGTGTACCTCGGTGAGTGTTTCGCATGGCAGCACGTTCTGTCCAGCCGCGTTAAAAACAGCAGCAATCCACGACTTCAAAACGTTCCCATTGTCGATTGAACGATACACCGGGATGACATGACTCAAGAGGCGGCCAATATGGGACACGAGATTGACAGGAATGACGTCGACGATTCCGAAAACGCAAGACTTTACCAATTCAGCACCTTTTGCTTGGAAAATACGGTTCAGAGCCTACACATGAACAAGGCAGTCAAGAATTACACACTGCACGCGTGGATACGGCTGGGTGGTTCTGCTTACATCACGGGTCGGGACGTCTGTGGTCGATCGAAGTTTGTAGGCAGCTTGATTCAGAAATGAGCACACGAGCATAGCCAGGCGCGCGTCACGAGCAAAGTGTCCCAGCGTGGTGACAGCTAGTGAAAATGCGGTTTCGAAGGACGAGGTTGCGTAAATGGCGTCTCCGCAAGCTCCCTGGTGCTGGTTGACCAACTCCACTACCCCGATGAGGAGTCCGTGGCAGTTGACACTAGGACTCCCCTCAGGAGCATTTGGAGTCCGGAACGACGCCTCTCCTCTTCGTAGTGCAGCAACCAGCGGAGATACAACGCTTTGCGTAAAGCCGTTCAATAAGTCTAAGAAAGCCCTCTCTCGATCGCTACCGTAACCGCGATCAAGAAACTTGAAAATATCTAGGAGTTGCGGGCTGGGCTGCTTCTCAATTCCGGCTCGAAGAGCCGCAATGGTTGGCTCCAAGAAAACACTTCCAAAGTGATCATGGTGGTTGTCACTCTGCACAATATCATTCGCAAACTTAGCGCATGCGCTCAAAATTTGACTGGTCGCCACAGCCGCGGCTAGTGACTTTGTGACAGGAACCTGAAATGCGATGAGACAGACAACCATTGTGACAAAACAACGACACCTCGTCACAACAACCAAATCGAACTGATTCTAACTCACCCATACTCTTTGAATAATGTTGACTGTGGCCGGAGAATGCGGTAGGATGCGAACGAACGAGCCCAGCAAGCGCATTTGCTGTGACACCGCACTTGAAGCAGCAGGTGCCCAGTACTTCACACCGGTCGTGAGAGCTTTCTCAAAGTGTTGGACAATCTGCCGTACCAACGGCTCTGCCACAAGCATTGCCAGATACACGCGACTATCGCGTGATGAATCAGGAGATGTTGGCGATGCCCCGGCGAATGGTCCCGATATCAAGCGGCCAAGTGATTCAACAAGGCGTTCGTAGGAATCAGGCTGTCAACATTCACACGGAAAAGCATGTTAAAAAATGCCGTATGACAGGGGACGCATTTGCGAGACTGTCACCTTCAAGCCTGGAGGATACTGAGCTCCTGCGCACAGTGTCGGCAGACTGTCCCGGCTGATAGAAGTGGCCTACACAAAAAACAAGGACATTTACGCTTTGAGCGCCGGCGCAACATGCAGCGAAGCAGCCGCGCACTACAACGTACCGATGCAGCGCTCGGAAGGCCAAGAATCTAAGCCAGACAGAACAGGACAACAATGGTCAGAGGAATGGAAAATGGTGGAAAACCATGAGTATGTCGCACCTGAAATGCTAATGGTTGTACAACTCCAATACTGCAAAGGTGATTGCCAGCGGCTCCGCCACCGCGTCTGCAGCAGGTGAAAGTTAACTTGGCGAGCGCAATACAAGCCATGTCACCAGGTGTCGGTTGTGATTGAGAGGCAGGGCTAGATTTCCCAGCTGTTCGAATGGAATTGGTCAGCAACCTGGCAGCGTGTGCCGGAGTCGACACGCTGTGGCGTCGAAGCCACCTGGAAAGATTCCCAATGCACTCTGCAACAGCTATGTGTACAAGTCCGACAATTGTCGCGGAATCCGCGCCTAAAGGAGGTAACTTTCCTGCTCCAAATACGACGGAGAATACCTTCTCCAAAACACTGTTTGCGCGCACAACCTCATCATCGGACCATTCATTCTGTTCGAGCCCAGAACCCGACCTTGACGATGTCCGTGGAGACGCTCCTCCGAAAGCGACTCCACGGCCACGGCCTCGACCTCCTCCGGCAACACTTGCACCTGCTGTGTCAACGCCACGAGGGGACTGCGCTCGCAACCGCGCCTTAGACGTCTGGTCAGACACAACTCCAGCCATCGACCCAAGAGCAAACAAAGCAGCCTCCACAGCATTCCATCGCGGGCCTGGACTTCGTCGCTGTTGCGGCGAGGATGCCGGCGATTGTGAGGCTTGTATTGCAGTGAGGAATGAGCTGCCAACCGCTTCGACGGCTCGGACACCAAGAACTTCGCATCCTGTGGTGAACGCTTCACGCGCAAAAGATCGTCGGAATCGTCGGAACTCGTCCTCATCTCCGTACACATGGAGGTTTCTCCCCGAAGCATCGCGACGAAATGGCGTGTCCTCCCAGCTCCTGAAGTCTTGAGGGTATGTTGACAGACTCAGTGCGCAATGCAACAACTGTTGCCACAAAGCGACTCCCTTTCCAAAACGCGGCACTGCCGCAGGTATGTGCTGAACGTCTTCCCACAAGGCTGAATCGAGGATAATTTCGGCGATAGCCCATGGCTCGGGCATGCCCACTGTCGCATCCGGCTTCGCAGCACTTTGAAGCCACTGCAGCAATATTTGGATGAGTTGCTGCGCAGCTTGTTGCCCTGCCACAGTGCCTGTCTCAGCTCCACACAAAAGCGGTAGCACAACACCCGTGCGGTTGGCAGTTGCGACACAAAGCTGCACTAGCGTAGTAGCTGTGTCGGCATCGCAGTGTCGTTGATTTTGAAATGCGCTTTGTACGCCTGCCACAATGATAGGAATGATTTCCGCGTGCTGGCGGATGTCCTCCGGAGAAGCCTGTGGGGCTGGGGGCGGCCCTCTGTAGCGATGGCAAACTGCATTAGTACCCATGCCACGGCCGGACCCTGTGTGCTGCTCTAAACTTGCCGTGATCGTTGCCGCAACGCATTGAATTGTTTTGTTGTCAATTGTTGTGGCTGGTTGTCCTAGCAGGGAAACCAAACCGCGGACTGCCATCGGCTCCATGGAGAAAACGGTTTGCAGCTCCAGACCTGCAGCTGCCCACGCCTTCAAGCAATCCAGTCCGGCCAACCGGAGAGCAGTGCTTTGATCAGCAGACAGAGAAGAACTTGCTGGCCAAGGTAAGCCGTCCCCACCCATGCCAAAACTGTATTTCAGCACTCTAACGACACCTATCATACCACCGAGGCCCATTGCTGTCACGGGGGCCGGAGACCTTGGCGGAGTCAAGCGAACAAGCTCCGACGCGGCGTATTCGAGGAGGAGCAACACTGCCACCGGATCAAGCTGTGCATACACGTCACTTCTTACCACGAGTCGCTCAATGGCAGTGTGCATGTTTTGTGAAAGAGGCTGCCCGGGTACGCCAGCTTGCAGGATCGCACTTCTCACCACACAGAGGCAAAGTTGTCGCGTAACTCGCCGGGCGTTGTTGTCGGTGAACGACGATGTCTTGCAAAGTGGGATGAATTTCTCAACGAGCCCAGCTGCCTGCACGTTTGTGATCGGGGGCGAATTCAAGCTCAGTTTGTTCGCGATCATCGCAGCAGCAACGTTTTTTGTCTGCAGCGAGGCTGGGCATTCTGGGGACAAAATTTCAATGCCAAGACTCCAGGCATCATTGGTCTCCTGGAGCTGCCGCAGCCAAATGTCTGCTTGACGCCGTGCATCGTTGCTGGGTGACGACAACAAGCTCTCCACTGCTTTCTCGAACACATGTACCTTTGGAGAAGACATGTGGCACGGAGGGCAATAAATGCAATGCCAATTTCCGCACTGCGCCGTCGTGCACAGCCTTCAACGGCGCAACAAAATGAATCGCGGCGAATTTTACGAGCGCCAAGCTTTTGGAGCAGCTACTCATCGGCTCGTCACTCATCGTCACTTATCAAGTCCCGCACCTTCGTTTCGTGCTTAGCGGGACTACATTGTCATCACTGCCGCAATAGCGGTGTTCTTGGACCACCCACACCACATTATTGTCCAAATCCATCATCATAACGTGCCGGTGTCTGATTACTCCTCCGTCCATTAATGGCCGTTCACATCTGCTCATCGACGTTCCATCGAGCTGTTCCCCACGCGTCGACGTCCACGACGCACTGCGGCAGCAGTTTTCCCGTCTCATGCCATCGTACGCACGTGCTTGGACACACACGCACAACAACGCTTCTCGTTACTCTCAAAAACTAACTGCTTCAAAACGTCGTTCCGCACACGTGGAAGCAAGTGGTGGTGGGTGACGCTGCGACGCTGCTGCGGCGCTGCGACGCTTCAGCGAATTCGCTGACATTCGCTGCCGTGCCGTCGACTGCTTGGAGACGTTGTGACACGAACGTATCTTGTGACTTGTGAGCCGTGACCCGTGACTGCTGGCCTACTGGCGTGGCACGACACCACACACTTCCCCTGTCAAGTCGACTCCCGAGTTGTTGAGTCCTCAACTGTCGTTGTGCCACAGATCAACGTTGGGTTGGGGCGTTGGAGAAAGCGTTGCGGCGGTGGGGCGTGCGACATGTGCATGTTGGGATGCAATGGAGGCGACGGAGTAAAAAGCAATTGATGTCATGAAATGCGTGTTTGCCGAGCGTGTTGCTAAACGCTCACAAACAACGAATCGACCACACCGAACAGCACGAAAAAGGTGATTGGTTGGTTTGACGATAGTCTTTAAACATCGCGCGTTGCCGGCTTGCTTGTTTTTTTGTTTTTGTTTTGTTTTTATCTCAGCGCGAGCAAGATTCAAGTACTGTTAATGTGTCGTGAATGAGATCGCTGCACTTCATACGGAGCAGGCTTGCAAAGTATCTACACAGTCACGCACCCAAACGGAGGATACTCCCAAGTTTTCCCACGAGAGCGAAGTACTTGCACAAAGAGTCGGTCTCTTCTCCCTGTTCTTGCGTACAGCTTACTTTCTGTAGTCGTCCATTCGGAATCATGGCAACCGAAGCATCGAATGTTGACAGTCGCGGTACGGCGATGCGCATGCTTTGCACGTTATCTATGTAGACATGTTTCCCACGGTTGGCTTGCTCTTAGTGGCTGGAAGTGGCCTTGTTGCGTGCCAGCTTGATTCATACCTGAAGCAGCTGGAGGCCCGTGTGTTGTCTTGCGAGGAGGTGCAAATCCCGAAGCCAGACGATTCAAACAGCAATGGTGAAGGCAGCGGCGGCGGCAGCAAGAAGAAAAAGAAGAAGAAGTCCAAGAAGAAACAAATGGTTAAGGCTTTTGAAGTGATTCTCAACGATACGTATGTCTTACGCGCACATCGAACGTTGAATGCAAAATTGTTGCTTGACAACAAATGCCGTCCATGCAGGTGCCTGTTTCCTGAGGGAGGCGGCCAGCCATGCGACCACGGCTCCATCAATGGCAACCCAGTTACGAATGTCTTCCGAAATGCTGATGGAGTCGTCGTGCATCACTGCCTGGAATCTTTCAACGTCGATGACACCGTTACCGTCAAATTGGATTGGGTACGTAACTGCAGAGTTGTTTTCGTCGTGGTTGTGCATTTATTTCATGTCACGGCGAATTCCAATGCTGCTCTAGGAACGCCGCTTTGACCACATGCAGCAGCATTCAGCCCAGCACTTGATTTCTGCGCTCGCGGAGCAACATTTTGGTTGGCACACGACCAGTTGGGGTCTTTTGGTTCGTCTTGTTGTTTTGTCCTTGGACTTATGCGCGTGCCAGATATGTCAGAAGCTAAGATGTCTGTGTGTTTTTACCCAGCGGGACGTCACTACCATCGACCTCGATTGCCCCGTGGCAGACGCGCACAGCAAGGTACGGTTTTGCAATTGTTCAGCCTGAACTAGACTCCTTACTTCATCACAACATATTTGTGGCGGTTGTGCTGAAGATTGATGAGCTCGAAGCAATGGTGAACGACTATATCCGCAACGGCATCGACATGACTGCCAAGGAGTATGCTGTCAGCGAGGTGAACCTTGAGTCCGACATGTTGTTCCGCGCCCGCATGTTTCACGAAAGGCTTTGGTTGCAGGCATCGGGTCTCGATGACCTCAGAGTTGGCGACAAAGGGCTCCCAGAAGGCCTGAAGAGTATCCGTATTGTGCGAATTGATGGGCTCGAAAGCAACGCTTGTTGTGGAACTCATGTGCAGTCCCTTGGTGAGCTGTTTAACAATGTGAATCGAACAGTGCTTCCTGGATAGATCGCAGCTCACTACATGTTCAATGTTGTCGTCCGCGCGCTTAGCTCACCTACAAATGATCAAGTTTTGCGGCGTCAACAAGACTTCTCGGGGCAGCTTGGTCACATTTTTGGCAGGAAATCGCGTTTTGAGGTTGGGTTCATGAAGATCTGTGACGTCCGTCCTCAACCACATTCATTGTTGTGCACGTGCACGCATACGCCGTTTGTGAAAAGGTACTTGACAAGCTCTCTCACCCGCGAGCAAGACTTGAACAAGCTTTTGACGTGTGGTCCCCAGCTGTATGTGTCCGCTGTCGAAAGATTGAAGGCCGAGATCAAGGAGAAATCTGTGCGTCACTGCGTTGTCGTGCTTGAAAATGTTGCTTGTTTTCGACGTCAAATGATTGGGCTTTTGCTTCGAAATGGTCGTGGTTGTGTAGGCAGAGCAGAAGCGACTCATTGAGGAACTCAATGTTGAACTTGCAAACTCCCTCGTGGAGCGTGCTAAGTCAGGTTTGTAATGTGGCCGAGTTGTTGCTATGTCGATGGTTCAGCCAACCCTCTTCACGACCAAACATGCTCGCTACAGCCGATGGGTTCGGACACTTGCACCGTGATACTGGAGATCCTCGTCAAGTACGTGCTCGGCCCAAATTTGCTGTGCTAACACATACCTCCTCATCCTGTATTGTTTGTGGTCTCTTAGTTGGCGCAACTTGGCAACCTTGCCCTCGAATTGGGGGAGCATGTTCACACGATCCTTCTCACTTGTGGGAACCCGAGCGAGACCGGGTTTGTGTGCCTTGTTCGCTATTTTCGCTTCGTCGAAGCGCACCGCTTCTCATGTTGCATGCGACGACAGATCTGGTGGCTTCTCTCTTGTTGGACGAGACGCTGATCGAATCAAGCGTCTGGGAGCTGAATGTGCAGGTATGAGCTGTTATCATAAAAGCGGTGTTCTGTCGATCGATAAAAAGTACTAACTGGATATCATACGGATATTCATGCAGGAATTCTCGGCGGACGTGGTGGAGGAAGCAAAGGTGTGTTTCAAGGCAAAGTCAAATCTTTCGAAAAGTTGGACGAGGCAATTGCTGCCATTAAAGCACTTGAGTGACTCCTCCGAGCGTCGGGCACGCAAGTACACGCGACGAACGAAGTCTCTTTGCAACAATAAATATAAAATAAAAGAATATTTCAAACCCGCCGCAACTTCAGGCTACATAGGTATTTCCGACTTCGATGACACTGGGGGTGACGGCGCGGGTGACGAGACAGACCGCTTAGATGCGTGCTTTTTGCGAGAACGGTGCTTGCGCTTCTTGCTTACGGATGGAACTTTGACTGGCATCATATTGATTCCAAGGTTTTCGCGAAGATCGTCAATAGATTCAACAGGCTTTTCGTCCGAGCTACGTGTTTTAGAACCAACCAAAACAAAATAGACAGCGTCACAGCGTGTCGAATGTGCGGAATAATTGGCGGGTACGAAGGGTGACTTACATCAGCGCTGCTTCAATGAGCTCCTGTGTCCGCTCTAGAATGAGATTGAATTCCATGTTCAGCGCGTCTGCTTTTCTGAACTCTTGATCCAAAAGAACAAACGCACTGCAGTACAGCTCGTGCAACGGGCTCAGCGATTCGTTGATGTATTCGCCAAGATGCACTTGTTCTTCATCAAGCTGCTGCTGTGATCGTTCTTGACCACTGGCGGGCTGATTGGCCTTCGTGACTACGGATCTGAACGGGTTGATATCTGGGGTGATGAGGAGATGCCAATACGGAAGTTTCACGATCTCGTAATTCTGTCGCGCTCCATACTTGTTGATGAGGTTGAACACTCGGCACACGAGCCTTGTTACATTGATGCTCGCGGTGGCGAAAGGGTAGCCGCGTCGGTATTTCGAAGATAGTCTGACACTTTGCTGACGAATGCACATGGTGCGAACTTTGTCGGGGTACTTGCGGAAGAAGAAGTCAAGGTTGCAAATCGCTAGCGTACCCCCACTTCGAATGTCTTGAAGTGGATTTTCTTGCTGAAATCCGATATTCTTCCACGCCGGACTAACCATTCTGAAGCTCCCACGTCGTCTCGTGTGGTCCGCAGTTATGCTGTGTTCCTCGGAGTCGAGGTCGTTGAGGGAGAAAAAGCCCCACAATGCTTCTAGTTTCTGGACGTCTGACTCTGATTCTGCACTAAATGGGCGTCGCAAAAGAAATTCGGCCTTTTGCAGTTGGAGCAGCTCCTGCTCGTCGGGGACGCGCGGAGCGCGGCGAGAGCATTGGAGGCCCATCGGGTCACGCAGATCGGGGTCGTTCTACCCACGCTGCCGCGCTCGCATAATGTCGCGACTGTCCATCCAGTGATGCAAACTAGAGTAGCGATTTTCGTGTCACATTCACTGGACCCACAATTTCGAGGGGGCGCATGAAAGACCGCAGCCCCGCGCGGAGTTTTTCTACAAACTTTTCGCCGGCACTCGATGTACACCGCGACGAATTGTGTCGCCCCAGTCGTTGTTCTGTGGTTGCGCCCTGAGACTCTATTTCACCTAATTAAATTGCGGAACACAGTCACGAAACGGTGTTGAAGCCAGGACTCACAACCAGAGACACACAAAACCCACCGGACAATGACCGCCGCGACGTTGCTTGTCGGGCGGTCCGTCGGTTGTTCGTCGGCCTTCCAATTCTCCTGTCGCCTGCCGGCGGACACCGAACAAACCTATCATCGTTCGTTGTCTGTCGGCTATGGTCGTCGATGTCTCTCTTCGCTCTGCCACAGCAGTGTCACGACAA
>ENA-OWNT01002074-OWNT01002074.1-seawater-metagenome-genome-assembly--contig:-NODE-2074-length-21961-cov-3.933422_pt1 | contig 21961 bp, 19 predicted proteins | sample MGYA00238136_ERZ651165 | MGnify/ENA primary metagenome ERZ651165 (study PRJEB26861, sample SAMN08777766) | seawater metagenome | isolation source: coastal seawater | place: USA: Florida | collected...
GCGCGTGTTGCGTTGGGTTGCCGCAGAGCTGCGCTGCTGTGCGCTGTTGTGCTGTTGTGCGCTGCTGTACGCTGTTGCGCTGCGGCGATGGCGATTCAGTTTGAATCAGATACGCGGGTTTGAATCACTTGCGGTCCCGCGCGAGGAGGGGGTGGCGGACGGGCGACGCGCGCGCGTGGGGTGGGGAGGATGGAGGACTGGTGCGCTGGATACGTCTGTTGTTGTTGTTGTTGCTGCTGCTGCTGCTGCTACTGCTGCTACGTGTGGTGGTTGTGATTGTGGTGGTAGTGGTGGTGGTGAGGGTGCACGTTGTGTGTTGTGGACCACCGTTTGTCGTTGCTGTCGTTGTTGTCGTTGTTGTCGTTGTTGTCGTTGTCGTTGCCGTTGCTTGGTGTTGCGTTGATTTTGCTTTCGCCTTCGCCGTTGTCCTCTTTACCTGTCAGTACTCGACTTCCACGATGGGCGACTGCTTCACGCTGCTCCATTCAGAACAAGAAAATCAGCGTTGTTGCTGGTCGCCTACACGAACGCGAACGAGGTTTGGTCTGGTGTGTGTTGAGGAACCTGGCACGCAGGACTCTGGCTTGAGGAACTATCGTTCTTTCTTGGAAGATAAGATTCAGTGCAGCACAAAAACGCACAAATTTCTCCCGTTCTACTCACCGCCAGTTTCCCAAACCCACCACCACAACTCACATTTCATTGCCACGACACCCGTTGTCGCGCCCCACACCAGCCAGCGACATGAGCTCCAAGAAAGCCAGATGCCGTTCGTATTCGCCCAAGTACAAAAGTGAGGTTCGTGATGTTCTCTTTAAAAGGCTTGTCTACTACATCGGGCAAAAGTCGTTGTGCTTCCTGCTGATATTCTGTCCCATGCCACACTTTGGCGTTGTAACTGTAGTTGTGCGAGGCGTGGATCAACAAAACAGCCTGCAAATATGGCTCGGGTTGCATGTATGCGCATGGCCCTCAAGAGCTCCGCTTACCAGAAGAATCGTCGACGTACAAAACCATGCTGTGCAAGGATGAGTCAAAACCGGGTGGCTGCAAATACGGGGATCGCTGCTACTATCTCCACAGCGGCGAAAGCATGATGTGTGTACTCCACCCACCGCCATACATCTCAAAACAGCAGCGTGTCTCACGAATGTTGCTGCTGCCTTTACATGCTGCAGGGACGAGAAAGTGGCCTGCGATCCCGAACCCCCACGAGCACCCAAGAAAACACGGGTACGTGAACAATTTGACATTCTTGTAGTCTATGCACAAGGCTTTTTACATGTGGCGAACTTTCTTGTCCACCTGCAACAAAAAGACTCCGGCTCGTTGTCGCCGCACGCTGAGCGATGCAATGGACTGTGAAGCATCCAATCATGACCGTCATCGCGTTGAATGCAGCCGTGCCGCCATTTCTAATCTTTCTGACGACGGAATGGAACAACTGAAGTTGGCTAAAATGCGCCAGTTTGTTCGCAACCGATCCAGCGTGCAAAACCCAATCCAGGTTGCTATTGACGCCCTGAAGCTCCAGGTTAGTGGGATTGGGACTGCCGTAGCCTTCAGCCAACTTTATTGTGGTTGCTTTCAATTGTGTCCACGTAGTTATCACAGCTACAACTTCTGCAAGCACAAACGTCCTCCTCGATGATCGACATGGAGGTTTCGCCTGAAGTGTTTCTGCGCCCAGCCAAATCGGCGTTGCGAGAAGAGCTTCGATCGGATGAGTTCATGGAGCGTGTCGTAGACAGCGCCAAGAAGTATGAACACGAGGAGAAGGTGGCCCATGGTGGCGAAAGAGTGCAGTCTTTTTCGAACGCGTGCCCTTGGGGCTCGACATCACCGACCGCAACGCGTAACCATGCTGGGCGCCAACGCATTACCCAACGCAACATGGTTGTTGACAACGGTGCGCACTCCGAAATGATTTTGCTCGTCATCACGCGCCGTCTGTGGTTGATAGATTGTCCTTGTTCGTCCATTTGCAGACGAGGACCTTCCTTGTTCGATTTTTCAGCCCTACGAAACGTCCGCCAAGCTGGATGATGATCGAGCTGGTTTGACACCTCCCTTGCCTTCATTCAGTGCCGTTATCACGCCTCAACAAAATGTTTTCTTGTCAATTGCATGCTTACGTGGTTCGACAGTGAATGGAAAGAGTTTGAGCGACGAAGTTGCGACGGGTAACCAAAGGTGGAGCACCACGAGCGCAGCGTCACCACAACCGGAAAAGTTTACAAGCCCGGTTTCCGTGGTTGACACTCTTGACGACCCACCGTCGAGCTCCCAAAATCCGGTTTGCCTTTCGCATTGCTGAAGCTACATGCTGAGTACAGTGCAGCAGAACCTTGATCTCATGATGTTTGCTGTGGGTGCAGGACCCGCAGTTTAGCGCGGCAACTCGCCGAAAACTACAAGACGAAAGTCGATTTTTCAACTTCATCAGTGTCCTCAAGCCGCACGACTGACGCCGATGAGTGTCTTCCTCCTGCACGGTCCCCTGCTCCCGCTCCAAACGGAGAACTGATTGGGTGAACGACTGCGAGAATATGCAAGCAACGTGGGCTCACAAAAGATAAAGGCGAAAGATAAAGTGGAACAGCCGGGAGACCGCAGAACATCGAGCACACTTCTCGATACGGCCAGTCCTTGTACGACAATGTCCGTCATAACAATAAAAGTGCCACAAAGTCACACTTCCATTTCACAACGAATGTATTCGAGCGGTGCACTACACGACACAACAGCGCAGTGAATAGGAAGGCAAGTAAATGAGTAATGGTTACTTGACATTCTGCTTGCTCAAGCGGCACAACAAATCCAGTTGCGACGCCGAATCAGGAAAACACAGAACGACATGAGAGCATGGGGATGCTCTCGTGACTTTCCCCTCAATACGGCGTGAGTTTTCGAAAGATTGCGGAGTCCCAACGCGACTTGATCTGCCACAAACCAAGAGAAACTACGACGCGGAATTAATCTTCTCCTTCATACACCTCCTCGCTGGAGCTTCCAACTTCTTCAGGGTCAACCCCATCAACAGAGAAGTACCACTCCGCGTTGGACTGGTCATCGAGCTCGAATGTGACGGGGGCATCCGCAGCAGATTCGTCGAGTGCTTCAGTCTCGGCGCCTTGCGTGTCGACAGCGTTGTCATTGTCGGCCTCGACGGGCGCTGCAACTGCAACGGCAGCAGCAGCAGGTTCAGGCTCCTCGGCCTTGACCACAACGGCATCGTCGTTGACGGTTTCGGCGACGACCACTGCGTCAACAACGTCCTCAATCTCCACGACAGGTTCGTCAGCGGTACCTGAGCGTGCAATACGTTGCAACACGTAGCCCAGAGCGCGCTGGAAGCTGGTTGGGAGAGCATGGACACCGCTTGCGATAGGTCCGGTCGAGGCCAATTCGTTGAAGGCGAGATTGGTCCAGGTGGTTGCCCGGCGCACGGCATCAGCACCCTTCTTCTTCAGCTCTTCGACAGTCGCAGCACCTTTTGCCTTTGCCTCTTCGACGGCGGCAGTGCCTTTGGCTTTGGCGTCGTTGACCGCCGCGGCGCCCTTTTGTTTTGCCTCTTCGATGGCCGCAGCAATCTTCTGCCGGCGGGCTTCGGCTTCGTCTTTCCATTGGGTGAGAGCGGTCCACGCGGCCGACGTCTCGACAACAGAACGGGCCGAATCCAACGTCGGCTTGGTCGCCGTAAACGCGTAAGTCAACACTTGGTTCAGCTCACTGCGGAACACGAACAACGTGGCAGCTCCCGTCTCCGTCGTCACGCGCACGTACTCCGCGAGGGCATCGCTGAGCTTGGCCCGTTCAGACTCGTCCACTTTGGCTTCGGCAGCGTCGCCACTGCCGTCGCCCTTCGCACGCTGCTCCTCCAATTCCTGGATGCGCTGGCGGATCTTGGCCGCGAGTCCCTGCGCGTATGCGCGGCACTTTTCCGAAACCTCACCAGTCGTAACGATGGCAAGCTTCGCGGTCTTCTCTCCGCGTTGAAGAAGTTCAATGCCAGTTACGTTGGCACCGGCGGCCTTGTCTGCGATAGTGCGCACGAGGCCCTTGCCCGAATTTTGAACGACATTGGCGGCCTCGGTCAACACGTTGTTGAGCTTGGCGTAGCGTTCATCAGCCGCAATAGTCTGCGCGTACTGAATCAAGTTCGTGGAGTGAAGAATCTTCTCCGTGCGCAGCTTCAAGTTGCCCTTCGCAGCCTCGAGCTGCTTGGCCACACGCTTCTTCATTCGGAACGACACCTTCCCGGCGATGTTGCGGGCGAGCTTCGCGATGCTCTGTTCAGAGACCTTAGAGCTGGTGGCACCCTCATCCGAAGGCGCCTGGTCCACGGAGTCGGCTGCTTCTGCCTCTGCGGCGTCGGTTGCGGCCGCACTGTCAGCGGAGTCAGCGGAGTCAGCTTCCTCGTCGGCGGGAAGAGCCTTGTCCACGATGCCGTCAACGAAGTTGGCGAGAGCGACTGCTGAGTCATGGATGTCGGACTTGGTCGGCGGGGACTGCCACTTCTCCTTGATGAAGTGCGAAGCAGAGCGCTCGAACGCCTTGGCTGCAGCGGCGGCGTCGTGGACGTGGCCGGCAGCGTCCAGGCCGGCTTCCACAACGCGCGTGTAGGAGTTGTCGATTTTGCCGCGGATCTCGGTCGACTTGGCGGATGCGGCGGCCTTCAACTGGGACGCCTTTTCGTTGACGGCGTGCACCACTTCGGTGGCTTTGGTTTTCAGGGCCTGGCCCTTCTCACTGGCCAGAAACTCGTTAGTCTTGTCGACGACTTGCTTCACGGCCGCGCGTCCAGGTTCAATGACTCGGGTCTGGACAGTCTCGTTGGCGAGGACTTCCTGGGTCTTGGCGGCGACCTTTTTCGCGGCGGCTTCGGCGGCGGGGATGACGCGGTCGTCCATGAAGGTTTCGACGCGCTTCACAGTGTCGGGGTACTGCTGGATCTTCTCGCCAACCTTGGCCTCGACTTTGGCCACAAGCGGCTTGGCGGCCTCGGGCACGTAGTCCTTAGCGGCGGTGTACCACTCCGCGGCAGCGGAGAGGACGTCGCGGCACGAGCGCTGCTTCTCGCCTTGTTCTTCGCCGGAGACGGGCTCCAGCTTCACCGGCTCGGTCTGCTCGGGGGCAGCGGCGACAGTGGCCATCGTTGTTGAGAACACGGAACGGGGTTGACTCGACGCAGAGAACGCAGACTGAGAACAAAAAATCAATTGTCGGGAGCTGTTGCACACAAACCTGCAAAAACTCGAAACACTACAAACAAAAACACGAAATAAAAACCGACGCGACCGATTTCGCGGTGCCAACAAGTAACTGCGTAGCTCGCGTGGTGTCGAGGTAAGAAAATCCACCAGGGGGGAATGGCTACCATAATCCCGTGCACCAGCCCCGTAACACAGTGCGAAACCGTGACCGCGTGATGAGCCAGTCTACCACACCTGCGCGCAGCTGCAGCTGCGTGGAGTGCGTGCATGACGCACACTTCGCCCTTCCCTCCCAATGTCAAATGCCAACACACAACACCACGAACACCGCCCATTCCACCCACAGCCATCAAACCAACTTCGAACGAAGCCGTCCGTTTGTCCGTGTGACAACAAAGCTCCATCGTCCACAACATCAACATCAACACCAACACCAACGGTGACGGTGACAGTGGACTGCGGTGACGACTGATGACTGCTTCGTTGTCGTTCGTTCGTTTGTTCGTTCGTTCGTTCGTTTGTTCGGCAAGGTGACTGACTGCGGGCAGTCAGCTGTTCGAACGGGGAGGTCGTCGCGTCTGCGGCTGGCAGGGAGAGTTCGCGTGCGCTGGCTCACACGCCCACTCACCGAATTAGCGAACGAACGAACGAATGAATGAACGAATGAACTCTTCGAAGAATCGAAAATTGGAAAATTGGAAAATTGGAAAATTGAACGCTTTGTCGCTGACGGCGATTTACTTTATTTAGTGGAATGCAGTGCAGAATCATGTCGCGTTTATTTAGTAGTGTATAGTGTCATTTTGCATGTTTCGTTATATTGCAAAGTTTACTCTATCACGCATAACAGTGCATTTCAGTCCATTATCACGTTTGCAAATCTCCCTTACACAACCATACTGTTCTAAAACCGCAACTCCATCCCATCCGCAATACTCATTATTTACATACTGCACAGCCAACACCGTCTCCACAATCACACATTCCACTCACTCTAATCTTCCAAATCTTCCAAACCTTCCAAACCTTCAAATGTCCATTCAAATCTCCAAACCAAACCCATCATTCAATCATTCAGTCATTCGTCATTCGTCATTCATCATTCATTATTTCCCCCGCGAGCTGCGAGCTGCCGCAAGCAGGCGGCGAGCAGGCGGACGGGCGGACGGTGGCCGGCCCTCACTCACTGTCCCGCGGTCGGCCACTCACTCACTCACTCTCACTCACACCCGCACGTAGTGCTCAACTGGCCGACTCACTCACTCACTTACTCACTCACTCACTTCGCTCAGTGGCCGGCCGGGGCGGCTCACCTCACTCACTCACTCACTCACTCACTCACTCTCAACAGTGGCACGTCAGTGATGCCTGCTGTTGGTATGGTGTGGGTGTTTCATCATCCATTACGTTCGACTTTATGCGAGTCTGTGGGTTGTACAAGACCCATTACAGTTGAAATTCGGAAGGAATCATTGTTTGCAGGATTCTGTAATGATGTGTGGGTGTCTTGAGAACCGTTGTGCGGCACTCCGTTGGCATTGTGGGTGGTGAGAGTACCACACGAAGCAACGGCGGTTTGCAGCATTCTATCATTGCACCATAGTGACTGACTCTCAAGTGCCGCCGCTTTCGTGGGATTTTCATGAACCGTTACAGCCGCAAAACTCAAGTGTATGGGTGCTGTATGTACCGTTATCCAGCGAGCACCGTTTGCAGGATTCCATCTTTGCACCTCGTCCACAGCGCTAAGTGCCGCCGTGTGGTGGGTGCTGTGCAACCCACGAGAGTTCAACTAGACGTGCTAGTGGGTGTTTGAGGTACCGTAAATTCAGACCTTTTGCAGGATTCTGTGGTTTCTCGTCCATCATCTGCGCCCGGTGTGAGTGCGTGATGCATGTGTGACGTGTGTGCCCACGTTGTTTGCGTCATCCTCGCCGACGGGCCTCACGTAAATTACAGACGTGTGAGGTCGAAAAAAGACGCCGAAAATGACGCAAAAAGAACGGACGGGCGAGCTGCGGGTGAGCGACAGTGCACGACAGGGGCAGGGGCGTTGAGAGATCTGTATGGGCATTGAGGGTGCATTTTCAGCTTTTTGTACCCGGTCATTGGCTTATTTACCACCACCACCACTCTTCCGCAATGACACATGCACCGGCTGATCCGCCAATACCGTCATTTCTGAATTTCTAAATTTCAGGTTCGATAGTGTACACTTACATTACACCTACTTACTAAATTGACGGTGAATACAATACACGCCGTTTGTCAAATTAGTAATTTATACCAAATCAGGTATGCAGTTACGAAAGTGTATATTCGTAAGAAGCCGACGTGTGCGTTGTTGGCTTTGTTGTCAAGCGGCACCGCTTCACCGCCTTCCTGCACTGTGCAATCCCCATTCAATACCTTTATACACTGAGTTTCTGACCCTTTAATTCACCCCGTGCCCATATTCCGTGGTGCCGCCCCTCCCTCCTCCCTCTTCTTCGGTTCCTTTCCGTTCCAGGCGTTACTTATCTATATTCTGCAATCAACCGTTTTACCTCTCATTGTAGGGAACGAAACGGCGAATGTATTGGGCGTAGATACATAGTGCACTCCTTCTGCGTCCTCCTTTCTGCGGGCCGTGGGGGCCATTCGTTCGTTCGTGCGTTCGTTCGTTCGTTCGTTCGTTCGTTCGTTGCGGTGCCAACGCGAAGCGAACGAACACCAACGAACGAACGAACGAACGAAGTCGATGACGAAGAAGATCGAACGAACGAACGAACGAACGTTCGTTCGTTCGTTTCGTGCGTGCGTGCGTTCGTGTTCCTTCCTTCTTCCTTCATCCCTTCGCTCGCTCGCGCGCTCGCTTGCTCGTTCCGTTCGGCGTAGCTGTTGTTGACGCTATCGTCGTCGTCGTTGTAGAAGTCGTCGTTGTGCCGTGTTAGTCAAGTCGATTGTGCGCTGTTGGTAAAGATGCGCGCTTGTTCGTCCCGCCGGAAGTCGGCACGAAGTTGTGAAGCCAGGTGAGAGGCGGACTCGACGCTTGGATGCGTATGCTTGCCATCGGACGCAGCGTGGGACGCGGCAGGAGCACTCAAGAAAGCACTGCCGAAGTGGGCATGGGGCGAGGAGCACCGGAGGCCGAAGTGGGCATGTGGCGAAGGGGATATGGGCGTTTGTGTGCCGTGGTTGTCAATTGAAGTCGCGGACGTTGTGTGCCAGCGACTAGATTGATTGATGGCAATAAACATGTTGGAATGATCGCGCGCGACGACCTGTCTGCCAAGCTTTGGCTTCCGTGTATGGGAGTTGTGCGTGGCCTTGTATCCATTGCAAAGGCCGAGGAGCACGAATGCGCTGCAATGAACCTCTTGACACGACGGTTACTTAGCAGCAGTGAGGTCAATGTCACGAAGAAGTCCCAGGTGTTGGATCGCTCGTGGATTTTATTTTAATTTTGCATTGTTTCAGTTTTCGTGCACATCCACAACAGGGTGAGTGAGTTGGTGTGTGCGCGCGTGTGCGTGCGTGTGCGTGCGTGCTCACGGGCGTAGAGGCATTCGCCCCAGTTGCGACGAGCTCCTGTAGCTCGTGGCCTCAGCACGTTGGCTGGATTAGCAAAACAATCATGCCGAACTCGCGCGGAAACGACAAGCAAATATTGGACCCTGCCCAAGCGGGTAAAGATTTGCGTTCGAATGGCGGGGGCCGATCAACGTCACAGGACCAGTCCTCACCTGGCAAGTCTAAACGTGGTGGAAACTCTCGCGGCAAACAGAAGAAACAGCAGCAGCAGCAGCAGCAGCAGCAGCAGCAGCAGCAGCAGCAGCAGCAGCAGATGAGCCAGAAACAATCGCAGCAGAAGCCTAAGCCGCAGCAGAAGCAGACGCAGCAGCAACAGTCCCCACAAAAGAAACAGCAGCAGCAGCAAAAATCCCCACAAAAGAAACAGCAGCAGCCGAGGTCACCTGACAAGAAACCTCAGAAGCAGAAACCTCAACAGCAGCAGCAGCAAAAGCCGCAGCAGCAAAAACCTAAGCAGCAAAACCACCAGCAGCAAAAGCCGCAGCAGCAAAAACCTAAGCAGCAAAAACCGCAGCAGCAAAAACCGCAGCAGCAAAAACCGAAGCAGCCGCAAAAGCCTCAGCAGCAAAAACCTAAGCAGCAAAGGCCCCAGCAACAAAAATCCCAGCAGCAGCAAGGCCAAACGCCTCAAAAGCAGAAACAACCGCAAGCTCTCGCACAGCAGCGGCAGCACCAGGTGCAGAACAACGACGACCGCGGCAACAAACCGAGTAAACAGCGGGCGTTGGCTCGGCAGCGTGATTCAGCTGTGCCTTCAACCCCGCCCAAACAGCGTCAGGCGAAGAGTTCGACACCAGCAAAGCAAGCTGGGCAAGGGCAAAGAGGGTCTGGTCAGTCACAGTCTCGGACCCAGACACCGAACAAGCAACGACAAGGCCATAAGCCCAAGAATCAAAACGGCACTTCTGCAGCCGATCACCCTTCATCTACCAAGCCACCAAAGACGGACTCAAACACAAAAGCGCTCGGTCAGAGACAGACGCCAAAGAAATCACAGCCTGCCGTGAACCCAACTCCTGCCAACAGGAGTGCACGCAAGGGCAAGAACAACAAATCTGCCAACGCTGCCACAACGTCTAAGAAAAGTGGGTCGCAGTCCAGTTCATCGAAGTCCGCTGGTGCGCCAGCGTCGAATAGGGCGAAAGGAAACGTTCAGCGAACCCCAACGAAAACCCAGGGTCCGAACACACCCAAGCCAGAAAATGTGTCCAACGAAACGTCGAAGGCACCCCGGGCATCGCGAGGGAAGCCCGCACCGTCGAACGCGGGCGGTGTCGAGTCGCAGAACGAACAGCGCTCGAAATCTAGCAAGCCGCCGTCCCGACACACTCGTGCCAGTGCAAACATCGGCAGTAATTCACAGAAGGAGCCAAGAGATCAGTTGGCGCGATCCAACAAGAGCTCGCCACCCAAGGGAAAGAAAAATCATGTGAAATCGGCTGCGAATCGCCCCGAAAATCAAGACGTTGGAGCAAGATCGCAATTTGACGGCGAGCAACCTCTCGGGAGACGCGTCGGCCGCAGTCGGAACCCTTCTCGGCAGTCAACGCCTTCTAAAAACAATGCTACACCAACAAAGGGGAAGCCACCCTCGGAACCAAAGTCTAGGTCATCTACAGAGCCTGCAGCACCGGCCGTTGGACGGACGTCGTCAACCGACAATCGCCAGGACGGCTCTGACAGTTCTCGCCCACCATCTTCCCGCGATCCCCGAAGCGCGTCTTCGCCTCCAGCACCCTCAACCACCAGCAGTGCGGCAAGTCCCATGCCCGCTCCCGCACCTGCCACAGCGCGTGTTGCGGGTCCAGACGCAACGCGTATTGAACCTCGACAATTGCTCGGCTGGTGCCGAAGTATGGAAGGGCACCTCACCTCCACCATGGAGCTCACTCGAGTGCTACAGTCAGCTCTTGCTAGTTGCAACGATCGTGTGCAGATGTTGGAAAAAGAGGTGGGTGCCAACAATGCCCCTGTCCATACTGTCCGTTACCGCTTGCTCACCATCGATGTGACTGCACAGGTGCAACAATTGAGGGCATGGCAGCATACGGTACTAACAAATATTCGCTTTCCCTTCCCCTTCCCACCCCAAGCTGTGCAGGGCAACCATGTTCAGAATGGCAACGCCAGTAATGCAGCGGCCCCCCGCACGTCGGTGCCAACTACGGTCATTGGCAATACCCGTGTTGTTGCTCCACACGAGGCGATACCCCCGCCCCAAATGCCACTTCGAGGAATTGTTGAAGGTGCAGGATGGCTGTACAGCACAAATGCCGTGTCTGACAGCGCTGTGTTCAGACAAAAGAAAGTGCCATGCCGAACTTTCCTCATTCGCGGAGGAGGTAGCAATGGTGGCGGTACTGTTATCCCTTCTTTGTTTGAGTCCCTGTTCTTCTTCGACGTTTGTCAAGTGCTGCCGCAAATTCGGCGCCTAATGCCACAAGCCCAAAACGCTGCTCAGGCAGCTAAGGCTGCGGCCGAAAGTGTGGATCTAGCTAACCGATCCGGTGGAGATGCTGCCAACGCTCACGCGGCCGTTGCTGCCGCCAACAAAGCTGCAACTGAGTTAGAAAACGACTTTTGGAGAGCCCTGCAAGACGAGCTCCTTGCAAACTTCCAGCGCACTCAAAAGCATCTCTACTTCGTGGTCTCAGCTCCAACTGCGCGTGGCCAGCAGCAAGCCAACTCGTTTGCGAGTCGACTCCACTGGGAACGTATCCAGGGCCTCATTCACTCAATTTCGCAAGCATGGTCAGCATCTCAGACGCGGCAATATGAGGTTGGTGCATGTGCGCAGCTTGTGTACTTTACAAGTGTTTGACTTGTTACTTGGCTGCCTCCGCTTTGGTAGGTTTATGTAGTGGTAACACATGTTGCAGCTCCAGGTGCGTGGCGGCCCGCAAACTGTGCCCTCAATGCGCGTGACGTGTAACAACAAGCTTGTCGTCACTTATTGAATCTAGGTCTACGGTTCCCCTTCAGAGGATGTTCGTACTTGGCACAGCACGTGGATGTTCAAGTCCCAGCGTCCGCTGGCTCAACTTTGGCCGATCCATCAAATGCTGTACCGACGCATTTTTTGCCACATGATCATCCCGAGCAACACGCACCAACGTCCCTGCAAATGGCAACGCCTCCTGGCCACCCTGGGCATCTGCAGATACCACCAAACGCCCAACACGTACCGCAACATGCTTCTGCTCACCATCACGCGGCAGTACATGCCCACCAGATCCCGGGTGTCCAGTATGCGCAGCCACAAAGATTTGTCGCGCCGAATCAACGTCCACAACGAGCCGCTCTGCCCCAACAACAAGAGCGCCGTGTTCAAAGACACCCTCAAGCACACATGGCACCCCAAGTCGGCGGGTGGGTGTTTTCAGCCGAGACGGAGGACCTGGAAGCGGTGGCTGGAGTTATGAAAACGGATGGAGAGAAGTTGGAGTGTCACCGATTGCACTGCCGCAATGGCGGTATGCACCACTTTTGCAAGTTGTGCTCGTTGACCTACTTGTATCACTGATTGGCACTTTGTTATGATGGCAGGTGGCGGATACGTGTGCGACATTGTGGCCTTCTTGCAATCGATTTTATGGAACCGTGGGAGCGTTTCTGAGGACGTGGCAGCTCTGCGTGATGGTGAGCGACTCGCCAAAAGCGGCGATGCCTTGCCGGTACGAGCAAAAGTGTGCTTTGTTTGGTTGTGCATCGCTGGCATTCATTGGAGCTGCTGTGTACGACATGCAGGAATCTTTCTGGCGTGCAGTCGAAGCTACCTTGTGCGTCGCACTTGAAGAAGGGACCCCACGACTTGTGTACGCACCGTGACACCGTTTGTGCCTCGCCCACGTTTTAGGACTGTCAGCGGTGCTGACCACGTTGTTCACGCAATTGCAGGTATGCACGCTCGAGGCGTGACGCGGACGGGCAACCTGCTTCAGCGTCTGAGTTCCAAGTCATTGCAAGGCTGATTGCTGCCGTGGACTCCGCATGGGTTCGTATTTGTCGCTGGTGTTTCGATTCCATGTGTGCACAGTCACTCACAGCTAACCACTGACTTCACGATGCACAGCACACTGTTGACGCGAAGATTCGGGCCGAACGACCTTCTGCGCCACCATTGGTATGTGGCGTGCATGATCGTGGGAGTTCGCTTTTTACTCGGTTGACACGGTGCCTCTAACGTACAACTCCGCTCTGTTGCAGCACGTCATTTTCCTGTTTGTACTTGGACATTTCGAGGGTGATAAGATTCGTGTTCCTGGTAAGTGGCGCACTACGCTTCAATAAGATGGCCGAAGCGAGCTGGCAGACATTAACCAACCCTGTCCGTCATGTAGGCCGACCCGGTGCACCGTCCCGAGAGTTCCCAGTCTCGTTCATCGAAGTACCCAGAGCTCCCTCGCCCTGATTGGGAAAAGCGACTCTCACAAAATTCGCCGATCGAACGTTGAGAACGCGTGTCGAAGTAAATTTTTGTCACAGCGTGCTATCGCCTAATTCGTTACATTTATAATGTGAGGTATTGACGCCGTATGTGCGTCGCCAACGTGTCGTTTCCAATGCTGGTGTAAAGTAAGGACAAATTATGAGCTGCATCCATTTGAAGGCCACGCAACCAAGGGCGTGGTGAGCTCTCCCACAGTTGCAGTGTCTCAACATAGCAGCGTTCAGAAAGCAAGACGAGGTTCATCTACAATCACAATCCAGGTTACAATCGAAATGCCCCTATCTGGACAGACAACCAAAATACCTGTTGGAACGCTCGGCCGCAGTTGTACGCTATTTCCATTTTCAGGCGGGGCGCCAATTCTTCGCCGGAAACTTGGCTTCGACTCGTGCTGGCGGGTGTTTCCTCTGCTTGGTCTTGAGCAACACCACTAGCCAAGCGAGCGTTCTTGTACCCAGTGAGGGCGCCACAACACTGGTGCACAACTTCATCTGAGGACGACGATTTTGACAGGCATCTCGAGAATGCAATCGCCAAACAAAGATTGACCAGGTCCTGAGGAGCTCCCATCGACAGCACTTTCACAAAGTCAGCCTGCGCCAGACATCAATCACTGAGGTCACCTCGAAAATACATTTCAACTCGCCAGCAGCGGTGTCTCACCAAAGAGGATGCAATCCGGCGACCTGACATGTACTCCCCACCCCGTACCATGCTGATTGCGATTGAGTCACCATGTGACTTTATCATTCGATGAACGAAACGATCCCGGTCCATTGCAGCCGCCTTGTCAGCATACGTGTGCTTCAACTGCACGTACCTACCAAGCCAGCGAGTCATGCACAGTGATTCTCAGCAGACGCTGATATTCAACTCGCAGTTGGCCCCAACTCACAGGGCCCACAGTGTCTCGTTGGTTGGATCACTATTCAGAAGCGACTTTAACTCTTTCATCGCCGGTTCAAAGTGCGAGGCATGTCTGCCAAAAGAAGCTGCCTGTACTAAGCGCTTGGCCATGGACACCCTGTGCTCCGGGTCTAATTTCAGGACGGCGAGAAGCAGAAAGCACGCCTACAACCACATTTACCGCGGCATGAGAGCAATTGCGATACACCATTCCGGCTTCGTTCCTGGCTCCACGCACCTCAAAAGCGATATCTGGGCGTCGCAGTGCGGTCGTGGCGGCATGGCAAAGCCACTGCACAAACTGCACACAATCGGTCTGAAATCGGAACACAGCTGTGTATCTGGACATACCAGAGTGAAAATACATGATTTGGACGTCAACCTCGTGCCACTCGGCGGAAGAAACTTACCGTAGAGCCTGCACGCTTGCACTGTGTAGGTTCGATTTGCCTTGAGATGTACACACACCCAACAACTGCAATTGCTCCGCGGCCTGGTGGCGAACATGTTCAGGAACGCTCGCCTTGCTGTGGCACAGTCTGCTTGGACATTGGTGGAGTGTTATGGCAAGGATACACCTCGCAGTTTCGACAGCCCGCTGGACTTCCGGCAGAGGATGGCGAGCGCAATTTCGCAATATTTGCAGGACACCATCAATCATAGTCTCGAATAGCTGTAAGTTGGCCCTTGTTGTTTGCTCGATTGCTTCGGCCTTTCGCTTCATCGGCGAGCGCCACACAGACTCCGAAACACGCCAAGCTGACGCCACGGCGCGAAGAGCAGCGATGTGCGCGTCGTCCGTTTTGGCAACTTTCACCATTTCGGCCACAAGTTGTTTGGCAAGCTTCATGACCTCACGTCGACGCAAGGTTGCAGCAGGAGCACCAGTGCCTTGTGAAGGAGTCCTACTTTCCCCTGTGGTGTGCGTCAGTGTCGAGCTTTCAGCCGGGTTTCCCTCCACTGTCTCCGGTTCAGTGGCGGAAATGTCTGGTCCCTCCAACGCGTCGACCCTGAGTTCGTAACCAAGAACTGGATCACTTCCCTGCAAAGAAATTTGCGTCGTAAAATTCGGGGCGAGCGACAGCAGTTGTTCCGCAATAGCCAGCTGAACTAATGATGCGTGTGCTAGCACAAGAGACTGCCATTGATCCGAAACGCTCGACACACTTTTCGACTTGGTAAGAAAGCCTTGGAAGGCGGCCTCATTTATCCGAGCCTTGTCGAAAGCGGCAATGTTGAGACTTTGCAAACGCTCGCTGACTGCCACACCTTCTTTGAAAGAACAGTGCGCTGCTGCTGCCTTCACGAACATCAAAACGACATTGACTGTTTCGTCTGCACACTGCGGCAGCAAGGCCAGCTGTGCAAATAAATCTTGCCATCCAGGTGCCAATGCCACACCACGCTCATCCGCTTGTTGCTGGGTGATTTCCAACTTGGACAACATGAACTGAATGTGGATATCGATAGGAAACGCTTGCGGGACGCCGTACCGTGCATAAAATCGCTTTGCAGTCTCCAACAATGCAAACGCACGAGAGTGGTCACCCAGTCGCTGATGCGCGACTGAAATGATGCGAACAAACTGCGTCAAAGTTTGCAGCGCGCGCGTACTCTTTTTCAATGGTTTTCCGCTTGGGACTGATGACAATTCCTGCTGGCAATCCAACTCTGCTTGTGCCACAAGTTCAGAGACGCAATTGATGGCTTCAATATTCTTGTCGCCGCGTAACAAATTGATGGCGAGCAGCGAAGCTACAGACTTATTGTTTGGCTTCAATACTAGAAGCTTTTCCAGGTCTTTGGCGGCCTTGGCAAAGTGCCCGAACCGCATTTTCAGCATCGCTCGAGCACGGAGCGTTTTTTGAATAGCTTTGCTGTCTCGGGCTGACTTGTAACAACGCAGCAACCGTGTATACGCGTCCCTTGCTCTGTCGTACTGAGGTGGGTCAACTTCTTCTGCTAGTTTGGCCACCAATTTCCAGAGGTTTGCGTCACTGCCCCGAAAACTGGCGGCAAAGAAGTTTGCTTCCAAAGCGTCAGCCTTTCGCCCGAGGCTTAAGTGCACACTTCCAAGTCGCTCGAATGCTTCCGATGATCGAGGTTCTAGACGTATCACTTCTTTGAGCAACCGAATAGATGCTTCGAAGTTGCCTTCGACAAATAGCAAAGTGGCGGCACTCAACTTCTCCTTCGCAGCGGGGTGCAGCGCGTTCATGCGTTTGCTGACTCGAGACGATTGGCGATTGCCGTCACCCTCATCAGTGAACATCTGTTCGATGCGGTCGCCGCCGCCGTCATCGGCCGCGGCGCTTTGTGACATGTTTTCTGCCCCCAAAGAAGCGTCCGGCTGCGACTACATGCTTGTGTCGCGTCAGAAAAATGACAACAAATATTTATCAAATAACATTTTCACATAAGAACCAGCGACGCATGTGCCATCGAGTCACACCACAGTCCAGTTCAAATCTTGCCGGCTGTATCCATCGCCGTCCGTCCGCCCATCCACCGCCACAGCACAATGAACAACAACGCACCACACGCCACGTCACACGCGCCACACCACACCACACTACACTCCTACACTGCAAAACACACGAGGACGTGTCCAGTGACAACCGGCAACCACAACAAAGCAACAACCGAACGAAGAGGAAGCACCTTCACGCGACGAGCGTGTCGCGAGCGTGTCAACACGCGCGACGCGCCGACTGCGGACTGCGCCGACTGCGACACTGCGACGTTCGTCAGTTCGTTGACTCACAGTAACAGAGTTCGACGACGGAAGATCATGTTTGATGTTTGATGACGCAGACGCAGCGGCGTGTGACTGCACAGCATTGCGTGAAGAGCAGGGACGGCAACTTAATAAACGTGGTGTATCTTGCGCAGCCGTGCGCAGCCTTGCGCAAGGTGCGTGTGCTTGTTGTGGCGACTGTGTGTCATGTTGAGCTCACTGCTTGGGGTTGGGGCGGATGGAAGGATGGACGGATGCATGGACGCGCGGACGGTTGGCGATGATGGATATGCGTGCGTTTCTTGCAGTGTGAAGGCTTCCACGGTTCGGTTCGAATATGGCGTGTTTGCTGCGATGGTAGAGTTTAGCCCCATGGGTATTTTGGAGGGTGGGTGGGTGGTGGGGAGAGGACACAGCAGCATGCGACGGTGAAGATTTGAAGTTTCCACTTGGGGTTGATGAATAACGGAAGGAAGCGTTGTGAGGAGTTATGTGTGGTGCCAGGTTGATCGTGTTGGCCTTCCGATTTGGTGAGGTGCGGGTGGTTATTCCTAGTGTACACACAAATTGCACGACATCGCATTGTTAGATCTCCCAACGAAGCGCCCGTGAATTGCGCGCCGCCGGTTTTTTCTTGCTGCCTTTCTGTTCGTCCCAAGCCGTTGGCGTGATCCGTAGCTGCACCCCCTCCACGACGACTGGGATTGTGGCAGGGTTGCAGACAATCAACTCATGTCAGGTGGCATCGCGTGGCCACGGTGAAGTGGGAGGCAAAGTGTGAGTAAACCACAGCAAACGCCTGTGGTCAGAAGTGCCAGAAGTGCGGGATGTCTTCGCCTGTGGTCGAGGAGGATGGTTTCAGCGCCTTGGCGGCTTTGGACCGTGCAGCAGGCCGTGGATCTGAGCTCTCTCAGTGCATCAGCGAAGCGTTTTCACGAGATTTGATTGATGCTCACGCCATTCGCCACATCGCAAAATCAGTACGAAAGCAGAAGCATGAACCGAGCTATTACCTGGAAAAATGGCTCAAAAAGGTGAAATACGCCCGAGATTTGGATGAATGGGAGGCAGAGCAAGTCTCTCTGGACGTCCCTGAGCCGGACGACTCTGCAGCCCAACCGTCGGGGGACAGACATCCCAGCGAAATCGTCGAATCCAATGAGAATGAGATCGTTGGTCACTTGGAACGTGATGAAACCTCCACTTTTATCGAACTCGGGGATGAGTCGATGCTGCCACCACAAGCACCAAACCCTTCGTCCGAAAACCAAAGTGAGGTCGCCGGAAGTGCACTGGGTGATATGATTCTGGAGAGCAGTGAATTTGCCGCTGCTGCACTGGCTAAGGAAGACGCAGACTCAGACGATAGCGACGTCATGAATGCATCACCACCCCCTCCACCTGCCAACGAGCCGTCACCACATGATCGACGCCGCAGTCAGGCTTTCATGGAAAAGATCCTGCTCACAAATTTCCAAAGCGATCAGAATGATGATGATTTTGACGATGGTACCCAGACCACCGCAGCAGCCAGTAGTAGCGACGACGACAGCCCGTCACGACAGGTTAAGGACGCCAACGGCCTCCGTTTTCAGGATTTTAGTGACGGCGATACTGACGAAGGTGCTGCGCCAGGCACTGGCGACGAAACGCTCAGTGTCAGTGCCCCGCCGCCACCCGCAGCAGAGCCCACAGACACCCAGCGACGACAGAGCGAGAACTTTGCAGCACACATGCAAACTGTTCGCCTAGTGACAGAAATTCAACGTCGTGTACGAGGATGGCGTGCCAGACGGCGAACAAAGCGCATTCGACAGGACGAAATCATGACCACCGCAACGATGTTGGAATCATTGCATGCGTACGGACCGAACACCCCACGGGCATCGAGTGAGAGCACTGACGTGAGTTGTGGGCGCAAGTTGAACCACACTTCAAGCTGTTTTGTCAAGGTGTCAACTATGTTGTCATGTTTGTGCAGGGTCGTCTCATTCACGACATTGTCACCTCGCTCCAAGGCGAAAATATGATGCTCCGTTCTGGCGCCAAGTTTATTGCCGATTCGACCACACTGTTGGAGCTGCAGGTGACTTCACTGGCTGTGTCTCTGCTATCTTCGTGTTCGTACCGCACCTTCACCATTCGTCGTATGCGCGCTCGCCAAGTGTTCGTCGCTTCAAGGCCAACTCCAAGAAAATCAAAGCACAATCCACAGAATAAAATCCACCAGCGAATTGATTGCTCGAAAGACTGTACGTGCTGTGACGTCAGAAGTGCTCTCGCGCCACGAGTATATTGTCACCCCTTCGTTTGTTCGCGATGTGTAGGTTGCTCGAGTTGAACGCCTCTTGCAGGAAGAACGGAAGCGGGCAGAGAGCTTACGTGAGCAAGTGACCCTGCTATTACATGACCAGCAAGAATCGCTCCTGGCGTCGGGACGCAGGCAACAGCAACTGCTCGAACTCCGTGAAGAAGTGGTGCAGGCTCGCGCTGCAACAGACAGAGTCGAACAGCAGCTGGCCGAGAAAGATGCCACCGTCCGCGCCCAGGCGAAGGAAATAGCACGGTTGAGGAGAGCTCTCACGGCGGCGAGCGCGGCCGTTCATAAAAGCGTATGACACCAAGAGTTTTGGCGTGGAGCACACCACAGCTGTTGCAACCAAAGAAGATTGCGATGTCATGACGCTGCTTGCTCCGTAAGCTGCGACCTGACATAAGAACAATAATAACATCTGACCGAACTGTGGGTCTCGCAAGTGTTGGACGCAGAAACGATCCCGGGCTATGTACGTTCAGAACCTCAGGAACGTGCACAAGAACACAACACAGCGCGATCGCGGGTCAGAGCTGTTGCTACTACTGGCTCGTAATACCACGTTGATATGACCTACAACAAGGTACAACAATTATTCAGATCCGTGATTCTTATTCGTTAGCGATGAGTCTTCACAGATGGTCGTTGCTGTGGGAGGTAAGTTGCATCGTTGACAGGAGGTCATCAATTTCCGAAGTGCTGCCACTTATCTTGAGTGATGGCAACTACTTCCATCGTCTTGTTCCAGACGATAGGTAACAGTGTGGTGTATTCATCGAGGACTCCAATAACGGCAGACGCGATGGTGACGGTGATATGCACCATCACACACACAACGAACGTCTGAAATTCATCGATGTTATTGCGCGCGATCGTAGTCCCACACCATGGACAAAAGTGATCGATGCGATCAATCAACGTCTCACTTTGGTTATCGTAAACTACTCCGTTGTGTCTAGAGTGCGCAAATAAGTGGCCAGTGTGGCGATGAGCGAGTGTGGGCGATGCAACACAAAAGCAAGTAAAAACGGGTGCGGCGCAACACACCTGTAACTATTGGTTTTCTGGCAAAACGACCATGTGCCACCGGTGCCCATCGCACGAGAGTAGCGCGGGAAAATTCCCGGGTCCCTGAATGATGTTAGGGTCAAGCAAACGACGGCGTGGATGCCCGTCAAAAAGCAGGCGATCGATGCCCAGTATGCGATGTCGGGGTTCTTGACACTCCAGAGCATGAACACCGGTGCCAGAATAATTAGCCCATATGTGATTGGTAGCATCTGCCAGCCGGACGGGATCACCCACACGATTCGGCTCCGCAATCCTGGATAACGGCTATGCTGCTCCCCGTCACGGAGTTCGACCTCCTTCATGATGTTGATACGGCCGGTGAGGCGACCGCCGCGGCATCTGCAGGTGTTGTTGTGGGACTCAGCGTAGTCGTAGTCGGCAACGACGGGTGCGTCGTCGTCAACGAGGAGTCTCGTTGGTTGAGGTGCACCGCCTGAGTGGGCCGCAGACACGGGCACCATATTGTACTTGGACTTGTCGAGCTTGCGAGTGGGCATGGTTGATGAAGGAAGCTCTACTAGCGACCTGTGGTAATCGACAAAGACGGATTGTTTTCGAGCGTTTTTCCTTGCCGGATAGACTTGTTGAATGGTTTGTCACGCAGCGCAAGCCGCAGGCCGACTTTGCTCTTGCCTGGCCCTGCGTTCATTTCGGCTTGCGCATTGTAAATGTGTTCATGCAACGCAGGCAACACGTTGAATCGAGCCCGCAACCTTGCGGTCAATATCACGGTCTGACAGCTGCGCATTAGAATGACCGTACGCGTGAACGGACTCAGTATCGTTGAACGGACGGCAACAGACGGGCTGTGTGGTGTTGGCAGTGAGTGGCCAACGCAAGTGATCGTGATCTCCTCCTTTGTGTCAGTCAGGTCGTGTTGTGGGACGGCACAGTCGTATGTTTTGTGTTTCATGTTTTGTTTGCGTGTCATCGTCAAACCACGCACGACGCACGACGCCAAGTAGTCTGTCATGGCCGCCAGCCGGCCGTCGTGCCGTCGTTGTCGTCAATCAATTCAACGGCAACACGGTGGACAAACAAACAAACAAAACGAACGAACGAACGAACGATGCGTTGGTGGTGGTGGTTGGTGGTGGTGGTTGGTGGTGGTTTCACGGTGGCGAACCGACACAACGACACAACGAACGAGTTTGAAAACTTTGCCAACCACCTCACTCACACCCACCCACCCACTCACTCACCCACTCACTCACCCACTCCCCACTGCCAGCCCAGGTATAGCCATATTTTAATCGCGGTATTCAGAATACTTCGGTACTCCGTATCGGTACTAGGTACTGTGTAAAACTGGATTACTGCGTGATGCAGCAGTTTTTGATGAAATGAAATGACAGTGAGCCTGTATATTTACACGTACAGGCTATGATACGATATCAATGTACTGACTCATTGAAAAGAGGTCGGATGCGCATTAGATAAAGGTAGACCACAGTTATAGAACTGATAACAGTTGGAGATGGTATGTAAAAGAACGTAAAGCACCGTTATGATCATTCATCCCACTGTGTGGGTGAGTGGGGAATTCAGTGAGTCAGCGGGCGTTGGTTGGTTACTGTGGCTGTGAGTGACTTACTTTGAGTGATGAGTGGCAGTGAGTGAGTGAGTGAGTGGCAGTGAGTGACTGAGTGAGTGACTGGCAGTGAGTGACTGTGAGTGAGTGGCAGTGAGTGGAT
>ENA-OWNT01002076-OWNT01002076.1-seawater-metagenome-genome-assembly--contig:-NODE-2076-length-21956-cov-4.105489_pt1 | contig 21956 bp, 21 predicted proteins | sample MGYA00238136_ERZ651165 | MGnify/ENA primary metagenome ERZ651165 (study PRJEB26861, sample SAMN08777766) | seawater metagenome | isolation source: coastal seawater | place: USA: Florida | collected...
GGGATTGAACGCCTGTCCCCCCTCCCCGGCGGCGGTTGGGGATTGAACGCCTGTCCCCCCTCCCGGGCGGCGGGTCTCATGGAAAACAACCCGTCCAACCAACCGCCCTCAAAAATGATCCACAAAAGTTCAAAAAATTCCATCGTCGGAACACATTCGAATAGTATCCGCATATAGGAATAACAAAATACAAAGGGCAATTAATGGGTGAAAAAGATGAAATGCTAATTAAGGATAGATTCTGCCTGCCGTGCACTGGATAGCGTGGAGCTATGGTGAGTTGTGAGTGAGTGACTGTGAGTGACTGTGAGTGGGTGAGTGAGTGACTGTGAGTGGCAGTGCGCGCGCTCTTCGCTGACCATCAATGGTTCTCAGTGAGTGAGTGAGTGAGTGAGTGACTGAGCGAAGGTGCACTGTGAGTGAGTGAGTGAGTCGAGTCAGCCGGCGGCCACGTGTGAGTGAGTGAGAATGAGTGAGAGTGAGTGAGGGTGAGTGAGTGAGTGTGAGTGTGTTGGCATCCATACTGTCGAGTTCGCTCTCTCTCACTCTCACTCACTCTCACTCACTGACTCACTCACTCACTGACTGACTCTGTGGGTGTGGGCGCCACACGACTGATTCAATACCCACGACCGCCACCGACTGACTTTTCAAACACTCACTCACTCACTCACGGCCACAGTGAACTCTGTCATGAGATGACTGCCTGCCTGTGACTGCCTGACTGACTGTGGCTGACAGTGACGTGACGTGACGTGCGCCACTTTGTTCGTTTTGTATATCCTCATCCAGGATTCCACGTTTTCACACCGCTCTATCCGCCGTTAATCACTGTAATGTCATTTGAAGATAAGTAATTTGAGTGAGTGAGTGAGTGAGTGAGTGAGTTGTTGTCGAGGTGTTTGTTGTTGTTCGTTGTTTGTTGTTGTTGTGGTCGTGGTTGGTCGCCGGGGTACGAGGTCGCGAGACACGGACCTCGACCACGCCACCACACCCTCCCCCCCCCTGCCCCCGCACACACGCCCACAAACGCCCACACACGCCCACAAATAATAACAATCATACACGCCCGCCCCGACCACACACAGACACACACACGACCACAAAACAACCAACCCCCAAAGCAGGCAGGGCAGGCAGGGCAGGGCAGGCGAGGCGACCACGACGGAACGAAAGAAGGACGGACGGACGGACGGACGGACGTGTTGCCTGCCTGTTGGTTCGTTTGCCTGTCTGTCTGTCTGTCTGTCTGTCTGTCTGTCTGTCTGTCGGTTGGTTGGTTGGTTGGTCGGGTGGCTGTTGGTTGGGTGGCTGTTGGTTGTCGTGACTCGACAAACGTTCGACGACGACGACGACGATGACGACCTTGTTGAGAGAAAGAAAGAGGGAGATGGAGAGGGAGACGGAGAGGGCGTGGAAGTCGAGGAGGAAGGAGGGTGGAGTCACGTGGTGGGGTGACGCAATGCACCGCTCTGGCGGGGCATGAGAACTGAAGTGGTGGCCTACCAACGGCTCGGTGGACGGTTGGGTCTTGGAGGAGTAATTGCAGGGTGGGATCGGTCGGTGTGGGGGTCGGCTGACGCCGTAGGAAAGAGGGAGTCACGACTGAGTGGGCAGGTAGGTAGTGTGAGGCGGAGGGCACTTCTTCGAATAGCACAGGATCGAGCGACAAGTTTTGACTTCGTTTTCTTTGTTGGCCTACCGCTGGGCTCTGTTGCGGGATCTTCCAAAAGAGGGTTTCCAGCAGTGCTACTCTCGTTGTGTGCCACGGTTGGAGGCGGCCAACACCGTTAGTCTGGGATCGATCACCAGGTTACATTGAGGCCAGCAAGCACCATGGCAGAAGGTACAGTCGGTGTTTGCTGTGTTGGTTGTTCCTTCGTGTCATGCAATAACATTTGTCGTATTGTTTTGGGTCACCATATCTTTGTTGCACAGAACACTCTTCCGTACCTGCGCCCGTGGCAGCACCCGCACCCGTCGCCGCGCCAGTGGCGGCACCCGCACCCGCGGCAGCTCCAGTGGCAGCTCCAGTGGCAGCACCGGCACCCGCCGCCGACACCACCAACATGGGGAAGCCCGTGTTGAACGGCTTTTTGACATTCTCGAAAAACTCTTACGTGTGGACTGGGTTTTGGGCAATGTCGCCTAGCGAGTTGGCGGCAGGCCGCAAAGCTGAGTTCCGCTACTCTCGCAGGTGCAAGTCAGTGTCGCCAGAACATGCCCTGACGCCCCAAAATATTATAGACTTCTCTTCGGGCCAATTTGCTGGTTATTTCTTCCTGAAGGACCCCAGCAAACCTCGACCTGCGAAGATTGCAGAAAAGAGGGTAATTTTCCAGTTCGATAAACAGGATGACGAGAACGACCAAACCTTGAAGGTATTTGCTACTGGTCGCAACACCTTCGGCACGTTCGTCCTGCGCGGCACGTTCGACCCGGCCACTGGGGCATTGAATGTTTCCAAGTCTTACGAGAAGTTACCTGCGAACACGCCCGCCCGACGCAGTGCGGCGAAGCGCCGTCTCGGCACAACCCCCCGCAGCACGAAGTCTGCACGCCCTGTGAGCAAACTCTCGCAGCCTGCCATGGAGGCTCATCTGCACGGCTCGCTGACTTACGACGTGTCGGCGCAGCAATGGCAATGGGCCGGACGTTGGGCAATGCTGGAGGCGGCACTACGGGGTGAGGGTGGCAGCGATGTGAAGAGCTTCCGATATCAGAGCAGTGGCTCCAACCCTTTTGTTGACCCCAACGTGGATTTGGCTGCATTCCTCAACAGTGCTTCTGCTGTGTACGCCGGAGATTTCACTGTCGCCAAGGCGGTTGGTTCCGAGGAATCTGTGACTTCTCACGACGATATGAACATGGCGTTCCGGCAACCTGCACTGGGCGCACCAGTTGAAGTGACTGGCGGCGGTACCAACGCGTACGGCAAGTTCTCGATCACAGGCACCTACGATCCCGTTTCGCAGCAGCTAAAGTGCGTCAAGCGCTACGACGCAATGGAAATCACCATCCCACAAGCCGCTTTGAAGACGCCAGTCCGACCCCCCAAATTCTCCGGCGCCGCTCTCGGAAATGACTCACCTTTCATTCAGACTCCAAGATCATCGCGGCGGGTTAAAGCGCCGCCAAAATATCGCGAGCCGACAGCCATTCAAACTGATCCGCTGCTAATGAAGTGCAAGGGAATATTGGAACAAGTCGCCGCAAATCGAAACGCAGGCATTTTTTTGGACCCGGTGGATGTCACCAAGTATCCCGAGTACCCAAAGTATGTTCCGAACCCTATCGACATCAGTACCATCAGGCAAAAGCTGAAGACGGGTGTTTACACAGATCCGTCCCAGTTCATTGCGGACATGCGGTTGATGTTTCAGAACTCATTCACGTTCAACAACTCACCGCTGGAACCCGCGCACATTGCCACAAAAAATTTAGAAAAAGTCTTCGAAACGAAGTTGAAGCCGCTTCTAGCTGCCATCCAACGCAAGTTGAACCCACCGCCACGGAAAACGAAAACACCCGGTCGGAGTAGCAAGAAGTCGAAGCATTCGTCGGCATCGAAGAGAAAAGCCCATGATACGTCGTCAGAGGAAGAGGAAGAGTCGGAGTCAGAGTCCGAAGAGAGCGAAGAAGAGTCAGAATCATCGGAGTCTGAGTCTGAATCAGAAGAGTCGGATTCCGATTCGGATTCGAGCGACGCAGAAGAAGTGAAATTGAAGAAACAGATGAAGAAAATGCTGCAAAAGATGGCTGCACTCAAGAAGAAAAAGAAGAAGAAGAAGGGCAAGAAGAAGAAGAAGAAACCCAAGCGAAAACCGAAGCCAAAGACCAAAAAGAAACCTAAATCGCGCAAACCTGTGAAAAAGAAATCCCGAGGTTCCACACCAAGAAACTCAAAGGTATGGCGTCATCCTGTGTCTGTCTTCACCGACTTGCCGCCTTGTAATGATTTTCCGTACGTTTGATCAGCCACCGACCCCCAAGCCGAGACCAGCACCCAAACCCAAGCCGCCAGTGACGCAAGAAGAGAAAAAGGTTCTCCTCAGTCAAGTGACAAAAATCATGACTGTGCTCGGAGAAAAGCGAGAAGAAGAAATTTTGAATATCATCATGACGTCCAACAATCTCTCCGCTGAAGATGAAACCATTGAAGTGGATCTCGACACTCTCAACGACGAAACGTTGCGCAAATTGCAGACGTAAGAGCCACTAACAAAGACGTCGCTGTGTGTCACTTGTCGTCTGACTATTAACTGTATCTCTCGTGTGGTTCTTCTTCAGGTATGTGCGTGGAGTGATGCGAAACAAGGCAAATCAGGAGGAAATAGCAGCATGGGAAAGCACGTTCGGCGACGAAGCTGAGTGAGCGACTCATCGGCTCGATAGGTGGAGGCACAATCCAAATTACAAAATTACGAAATTTGACATGTTTATGTCTTTATTTTTATATATAACAAAAGAACAAACGGCATCCCTGCGATCTCTCTCTCCAATTCTATTACTCTGAACACTGAACACTGCGGTGGGTCTGTCCTACGATATCAGCTCGACTCGTCAAAACCCTAGCGATTCTTTCAGTGACTCCTTGATTCCGTCTGGCAACATGCTGTGGACGAACACTCCCGCACCAAAAGCTGCTATGGTTGCACCTGAAGAGCAAATACAACAAGCACCAATGCAACCACAGTTCGCATCACAGTGCCGCTACCACCCACTCACGCAGCACAGCTGCACATACCTTGCAGCACCACGCGGTAGCGCATCAGTTTTTGAGATAGCTCAGGATTCCCCCCTTTCCGGAACGTATTGAAGCCGAGTCCCAAAGCACTTGCAGTGGCGACGAATCCAATTGGGACCTATCATGTCATCCGGGAGCACAATCACAACAAATACGAACAGACGTCTTCAGCGGCGGCTACATGCACCAACCAGTGGATCGGCCTTGAACTTTCGCACAAATTTTTGTTGCGCTGTTTCAGGCGCTTGAAACTCCGGCCCAGCGTAGTAGTACACTTTCCCAAACTCAGGGTCATCTGTGTCTATCATCAACCATCATGTAACGCAACACAAGTCACCGCATGACCGCAAGATACGATGGAACATCACACATGCACACGGTGAATGAAGCACCCAGCGCACCTTTTGGCGCGTTGTCTTGGTCACTCATTGTGCCAGCCGGTTGTTTGCACGAAGATGCACCAAGAATACAAATTGGCGAATAAATTTGAATTTCGCAACAGAGCCTGACCAACCAACAGAAAATGTCGGCTCCGGTGTTTGTGCTGCAGCGAACACCATCGACTCTTCCCATCCTGCTCACGAAGTGAACAGGCAAGAATATGATTGACTGGGACGAAGGACTCGAATGTCCCTAGGAACACTGCATTGCACGTTACGCTGTCTGGGATCGTTGGGTCCGCCACAGGATCCCACACCGCATCACATTGGTGGCAGCAACCCAGACTCGAGTAGCACAACAGATGAAATTGGACCAGACCAGACCAGACCAGACCAGACCAGATCAGTGAACAGCAAAGCATCAAGGCACATCACAACAGACGAGAACAGACGAGAACAGATCAAACCCGAACAAACCCGAACAACTCAACTCCAGCCACGTCATGTCCCAGCACGCCACAGCATCGCATCAGCCGCACCCTCGCGATGCCGCACCCCACCCACACACCACCCACACCCACACCTGCCCCAACGTCCTTCCGCAACGAACGAACGAACGAACGAAGCCACGAACGAAGCAACGAACGAAGCAACGATTCACTGCAAAGACAACGTCGTCCGTCGCGTCCGACAGAACGAAGCAAACGACGGAGCAACGACGACGAACGAAGCAACGCAAAACGCAAATCAGCGAATTCGATGTAATTCATTCGCTGGACGGACACGCGCTGGCTGGCTGGCTGGCTGGCTGGCTGGCTGGCCGCCGGCCGCCCAGCGGTGACATCACTCACTTTCGTTCGTTCGTTCGTTCGTTCGTTCGTTCGTTCGTTCGTTCGTTGTCAACTGCTCCGTCGTCGTTCGCTATGGTCATACAATAAGGGCATGGAATGGACAAGGATGTAGTCGTGTGTGGATGCTTACATGTTGTGTACTTACTTCGACGTGTGGCGCGCGCAACGGGGACGTGGCATGTCAGGTCATGTGATGATGATGTTGTGGCTTGCGTGCGATTAAGCATCACGCGGTGACGTCATCCGGTCCCCCAAACCAAACCAAACCAAACCAAACCAAACCAAACCGCGGTCGTGACGCTTGGGTCGCGTGCACTCCCAGAGAGGAGGCGTCGGAGAAGCGTGAGAATGATTCGTGACTTGACGTGGGTTGATGGTACTCGCGTAGCGAACGAATGGTGTGTGGTGCGCGGTGGATCGGGGTCGTGGTGAAAGGCTGAATATATGACCACGCGAGCCGCTCCGTGCTGAAGCAGAGAAATGTCATTATGGTCCAGGTCATGCAGATATTCTATCTGGGAAAACGGATCACGTTTTCATGTAACCCTGCCACATTTTTATCGTTTGTTGTGTGTGTTTGACAGCAAATTTCGTGCTTGCATGAATGAGCGTAAGCATGGTTGTGTAGCTCTCGGTCACCTCCGCGGCGGCGTCGCCGGGATCCCAAACCATGGACGAACAGGGCCACGTGCCGCTGAGGGATCCCCTGCTATTGCACGACAGTTCGGCGGATCGGAATGTTCCAGAACAAACCGAGCAGATTTCGCCCCAACTCAGGAGAAAACTCTTCGTCAATGTCATCGTGCTGTCGACCGCGTTTTTTCTACTCTTCAGCGCTTATACGACCGTGCAGGCGTTCCTCTCCACATTGCTGAGTGACACTGCGAACAATTTGGGATTCGAGTCGCTGTCAGTAGTCTATGTGTCATATTTTCTTTTCATGCTGGCGGCGGGACCGATTGTGGAAGAGTTGGGGGCTGCGGAAGTTATGGCAACCGTGTCGGTGTTGTGAGTATTCCACTTGGCGCTTGACAAAACTCCGTCTACGTGTCGCATGTTGAACTCAATCACGCCTGCCTTGGTTTTTGTTCGTTCTATCAGATATGTGATGTATATCTCAGCACTTCTGCTTTTCGAGTGCTTCCCCAGCACTGGGACAATATGGGTGCTGGTTGGAGCGGCGCTTTGTGGCATAGGGACTTCATTGATGTGGGTTGCGCAGGGGGTCATTATTTCTGACTGGAGCGCCCGCGACGAACGCAACCGCAATAGATTCGTGGGCATATTTTGGGCGGGATACCAATTCAGCACGGTCGCTGGGCCGTTTGTTGCGTACTTTCTTGTTTCGCTGCAAAACGACCCAGCAAAGTGGTTTTTCGGCACCTTTGCGGCTGTGGGGTTGATCTCCACGCTGGTGTTCTCAATGCTTCTCTGCAAACCGTGTCGATTGCGACCTCAGTGTTGTTGCTCGCGGCCGCAAAATGAGTCTACAGATAGTCGCAAGGCCAGCGCAACACGAACCCGGAGCTGCGGTCAGCGGGCGAGATATCACATTTCAAGAACTTTCAAGCTCCTATTTTCTCGAAATGGTGGACTCCTCAGCATAGCTTCTTTTTTTGGGGGAAATCTTTTATGGTTCGTGCGCGATGTCACGCATATTTGCGGGTTTTGCTCATCGAGATGATTTAGTTCTTCTTTCATGCGTATGTCGATCATTGTTGCGCAGTTTTAGCAACGGCGAGTTCTTTTGTTTAGCGCGTGATACGCCATGCGACCGTTTCGACAACTTGACGTCGTGTCAGGCGAACAATTGCACCTGGTTCACAACAACCACAGGAAACACTTCTTCAGTCGGTAGTGTGCCTATGCTGTCCAATTGGCGCCAATCGACCAATTTTTTGACAGCTACAGTAGCACCACATGCCGAAACTTCATGGTGTGCACATGAGGAGTCTGTCGTCAGTCTGGCGCTGATGGTGCGTTTTCTCTCTGCAAGAATTTGCGCTAACAACATGCCACACGCTATTAACGCTGGTTCACTTGTGTTAGGCTTTCGGCATTGGCGACGTAATTACTGCGTTGCTGCTTTCGTGGATCACTCAGGAACGAAACACAGCGCCGGAGCCACCACCGAAGAAACATCTAGTTCACAGCAGCATCCAGCAAGGCAGCCTTGCCGAGACCAAAAAACATCGCAGACGGGTCATCGTAGTAGCACTCGGATGCTGCGGTTACGCAGTGGCGCTGACGTTGATGCTGCTCATGAAGTCGCCAGCGACGTTTGCGGCCATACATCTACCAAATTTGTTGGATCTCACTTGGGTTGTATACGTCGCCTCCGCGCTTTGTGGCGTGGCTGACGCGTGCATAAATACTCAAATTTACGAGGCCCTAGGCGCTTTGCACAGAAACGAAGACTCTCCGCAATTGTTCACTATATACTGTGGCACACGTGGACTTGGAGGAGTGTACGTTGCCTCGCCGCGCGTTTTATGGCGGGAACTGCTTAATGCATTTTGTTCCCCGCGTCTGATAACGTCCACCGCTGCTGCACAGGTTCGGCTTTGGCTTTCCGTTGATAGTATCTATTTTGCAATCCCGTGTACCGATCTATGTGCAGTTTGGGTTGTGCGCGGCTGGTATGTCGTTGCCAGTGTTGCAATTGTGCGCATCCGACAACGCTCATGGTCCCCGCAATGTGTTCCTTCGTGTAGCTTTTGGCAGTTTTTGTTTGCTCCAGCGACGCAAGGCTCGTTGTGACGATGGCGATGAAAATTAAATGATGGAGGTTGTATTCCACAAGTTATTACACGAACTTCGAAATGCTTCGAATCCGCTTACATTTTGAAGGATTCCTGCCACAGACGTGGATTATAAAATCCATAAAAGGAATTCTTGTTATCATTGTTTGTCTTTTCGGCCATTTTTCTTTCTTGCTTGCAACAGCTCCCACATTTTACTGCCTTGCAACGAATATCCCTTGCTCGGTTTAATCACCTTTTTCACAGTTTTGTGCACCGGATTTTTCTTTTGTTTTGTCGCGACGGTCTTTGTGCGAGTAGTCCGCTGAGTGGGAAGTCGTGGTACCGTTTGCGATTTAGTTGATGACCCCTACGTCATGGAAGCATTCCACAGGTCAACGATCATTACCAACACTGCAGTGAGGTGCGAAGCGTTGAACATGTACCTTAGTGACGGCGTCGCTTTGAGGGATTGGCGCGTCCTGAGATTGCGAGGACTGCGAAGATTGCGAAGCTCGTTGCGACTCATCCTTCACACCACAGCAACCAAGAAGGGTCAACGCCACGATACACGCGGTCAAAGCCAACTTCCGAAGCCATTTACAACTGTGTACCTGATGGAACAGGTCACCATCGACCACAAACGCGCCATATGCTGAGAAGTCGACAGTGCTGCTCAAAGAGCCAGCCGCGCTTGCGCTTCGAACAAGTGTTGGTTTGGCGTCATCACTGCGTGGAACGAAACGCAACAGGTGAGGCTTCGTGCCGTTTGAGGGGTCTGGGAGTTCCTTAACCAAGTTCTCCAATATTTCAAAGCTTATTTGCCCCGTTTTCATGGCATTTTCCAACTGCAATAAGGCGCAGGAGTATCGGCAATCAGTTTCGCGATCGTGGTGGCAGTTGTGCATTCGACAGAAGCATGCAATCATACCTGAGGAAGTTTCAGGAGCCTTTCTGGTGCCACATCAGTAAATATATCTCGAAGTTGGTCAACAATCCCTGGACATACACCACAAATTCCGCCGCTTACAATCGAACGCATACTGTTTGGCACACATGCGGAGACTAACCTTTAATTTGTACGGCGGACAGTGGATCTGTTGCTTGAGATGATCGGTTTGCCGAGCGGGCATCCCGAGTTTGGCTGATTCGGTGTACCAATCGCGACTGTTCAAAACCATCACGGCTAAATCGAAATATATTTTCGATGCCGAAGAGATCACCATGGTTGGTTTTATCACCCGCGACGCCTTCGAAAAGGCGTGTGGCCGAAGCTCCAGTCAAAGTTTGGTTGCCGAGCGTCACTTTGTTCACCTGGATATATCGTTTGTACATGTAAAATGATGAGAGTCTCCGGCACAATAGCAGTGCACGGAGCATTGTCAAACGTGGCAGCCCACCTGTCGCATGTACATCAATTCGTCGACAGTACCCATCGTTATCAACCGATACACAGTCACTCGACGACGTTGCCCGATGCGAAATGCACGATCTTGGGCTTGTAAATCATACGCCGGGTTCCACGTTGGATTAAATTGAATCACAACATTTGCAGACGTTAGATTCAGCCCGAGACCTCCAGCCTGCACCACAAAACATGAATTTTGAAATGGGAGTCGGTCACACAAACAACGACAGCAATCCTCAACCTTGGTGGATATAAGCATCAGAAACATTGTTGATGAGGTATTGAATTCATTCATCAAAGCGCCTCGATCGTTGGTTGCGGTGGCGCCGTCTAAACGACAGAATGTGAAACCCAATTGCTCCACAACGGTTTGCAACACATCCAGGATTCGTGTTCGCGAGCTAAACAACAGAACCTGGGACACCATCACAGCTATCAAGCACGCATGGCCACATGTCCCTCAGACAAATCAACTTGAGATCACACCTTGTCGCCCCGCACATTATGATGATGCAGAATCTTTTTGAGACACGGCAGCTTGCCACAGAGTGACTCATCGCCCATTTTGATCCACTGATCCGACTGATCAACTCCACCAATGCGTTCCACATCACTTCCAAACGCCATCTTTGCATACCGAGCCACATTACGCCGGGTGTGCGTCTCGTCACTTTTTCGGGCTTTCAACAATTCTAAATGATTGGCGCATTGACTCAGTTTCATCATGAGCGGGAGTGTCAAGCACAGGGGGCAGCCTGACGCGTTGCACTGCTGTGCGTTCGGGTGGTTGGAAAAGTACAGGGGTGCCCGTTCAGGATCGGAACCAGTGGTATAGCAGCACATGCCACGTGTCTGCTTTCGACCGCAGTCACATGGTTCATGCCAGTCCCGAACAAGTTCGACATCCTCACTGTGCAGAATTCGCTCGTAGACGCGGGCCTGCACATCTGTCATTCGACAAAATACCACTAGTTCACGCTTTCCAGGGAGCTCCTTGGCGAACTCCTGCTTTGTACGTCGCAAGAATCTCTGTGTGTACCGTTTTTCCAAGGCAGCCTACAAAGAATTGACGGACATAAAGCAAGGTAAGATCGACATTCATTCTCAATCTATGTTGAATCAGCGTACCTGGCGTGCGCGCCCCATCGCCTGCATTTCTAAGCTTGCAGTCTTTTGTCGCGCTCGTTTCAGTGGAGCAGCATAAAATGACTTGAAATCAGCCTTCGTTGAACATAACAAGACAAAACACGTCACCACAAGATTACGATGAGAGACTGGCGAGAAGGTAGAGCGATGCAAACCTGAGTGCCGAGAAAGTTTGGAGCTACGATGTTGAACAAAGCCCATAGATCGACAGGATCGTTTTGAATTGCCTGTTTTCACAAAACTTGCGCAGGTGACATTTGGTGGTTGGCAAACAGCCCAGCAGCAACGTGTTCACGAACGGTTCCGGTCAGGCCGAACTTAACGTTGCACATTAACTCCATCGCGGCTACTGTCCGTGCTGAACGTGTGTTTTTCAACAAGTGCACCTGCGCGCGGAATATTGACGAGAAGAAATGAAGATGTCGTCGCCACGCACTGTTGAAGCAATTCGACATACCTCGTCAAATATTATTAATCTCCACTTGACGGCACGAAGTTGATCGGCGTAACGCCCCGTGAGTGCGCTATAACTTGCCACCAAAATTTCACGCAACCCCCACTGAACGTCATCTAAAACCTACGCAAGAGCAGCCTAGACGTCATGTTGAAAGTTCATTGGATCGCGTAAAATGGTGCACGCAATCACGGACCCGTTCTTTTTCAGTTGCATCCCCATCATTGAGCATAGCAATAGTAAAATAACCCCACGTCTCAAATTCCAGCTTCCATTGATGCAACACGGACGCTGGGGCAACAACCAAAATTGGAGGATGTTTTACGTTGTGCCACGGGCTTTTGCCAGCGCCTGAAGGTGCGTCTCCGAAAACAGCGGTGTCCTTGCGCAGTCGACGATGACGGCCCGGCTTGATACCCTTTGGTGTGCGGCGATGTCCAGCACTATCGCTTTTGCTCGAAGAGGGCCTATCAATATCTACGTCGTCCTCGTCCTACAAAACCAATTATGAATTCATGGTGTCCGAGTTAAGACACAAGCGAGGATGTGCGCACAGTTGACACCAGTCAACGTACCGGATTTGGATTGGAACGTGCATGCTGCGCTTGCAGCTGCGCAAGGAGCTTTGCTTCGAACTTCTCATCATCGGACTCCGCGAAAGGGTCGCCACTCAAGCTTTCATCTGCTTGCGACGATTGAGCCTTCTTTCGCAAGTATTCGTCACGTATTGCTCGACTCTCACTCTCCTTTTCTTCGATTCTGGCAAAATCTATGTTACGCAAACCACTTTTGCGGAGAACGGCGCTGACTAGAGCAGCAACTTGAACAGTTTTGCCGAGTCCCATGTCATCCCCCAAAATCGCACCTCGCCTTTTTGCCACATGGGCATACATCCATCTTACGCCGTGTTTTTGGTATGGGCGAAGGAAATGAGCAGTCGGACCCGGAATGCAAACTACGTCGCCGTCATCACCTGTACTGATTTTCAATGGCTTGAACGACTTGATTAACTCTGCTTCGGTTGGTAACGACTCGCCCGGACCAAGATCATCAAGAGACTTCAAAAAGTACGGCCGAAATTGCGAGGTAACCTCTGGCTTTTCATCACGTCTTGCTGCTCGACCGCTGCTGCGAGTTTTCCGCTTGAATGATGGACCTGTGTCGTCCGAGCCACGACGCTCAAAAGTTTCGAACTCTGAGCTCGAGCTTGAATGTTCAGAACTGTCCGATCGGCTGCCATCCGAGCTAGCTGAGTCGATGGAGCTTTGCGAGTTGCGGCGCCCTCGCTTTGTTGGCGGCCGTTGAGAGTTTTCAGACGATCGCGAGGGATGTCCACGACGAGTTCGCTTGCGGCGTGCCTTTTTCTTGCGACGAGCCTTTTTCTTGCGACTAGTCCGGCGTTTGTGCTCCGATCTCTTCTTGTGGTCTGACTCAGCTCTGACACTACGAGAGCGATGAGGCCTTGACTTAGAATCAGGTTCATCACTGCTTCCGCTACTGTCGTTAGAGTTTGGTTCCGCGACTGAACGTTTCGATTGCGGATAATCGACGAAAGAACTATCTGAGTCACTCGATGCCTCGTCATCTGAGTCCTCACCTTCAGCGCCGGACGATTCGAGCAATGACATGATATCTTCTTCCGCGCTTTGAGCTGCGCTTCGCTCCGCTTCGAGTCGCTGCCGTTGCACCGTCCTTTTCAGGTTTCTTGGAGCTACTGTTCGAGAGGTTTGGTTGCCGCCATGTTTGGATCGAAGTCTTTCGAGCAGGGCTTGCTCGCCATCATCGTCGTCGGAATCTGTCTCCCACTGTTGTTTCCGATTTCGAACTGTCGACTTTTGAACATGCTTGGGAACCGAAGATGCAAGTTTATCCGTCGAGGGGCGTGCCCCGCACTGTTGCTGCTCTTGTGGCTTTCGCCGTAGCAGTCCGTAAAGAATGTCGTCTTCAGAATCACTGCTGGGCAGAGCCTCAGCGGCTGCTGTACTTCGGCGCTTCTGAGTCGACGGCAACAATGTGCGGGGTTTGGAAGATGCGGCTGCGCGCGTTGCTCGTGTTCGTTGCAATTGAGAAATGTCAACGGAGTCTGAGGAGGAATTTTCATCCATAACCGTTTCAGTAGAGTCAGACGGAAAACCTCCATTTTCTTCGTTGTCAGACAATGCTGTCGATGTGTCGCTTTCATGGTCTGCCATCGTCTGTGGGAACTGGAACGTCCCCCTGTCTTCAAGCTTCTTTGGATGTGGCTTCGACGACCGACAGGCCACGAGAAACAATCACGACAGTGGCATTGGCCTTGAATGAGGAGCGAATCATGTCTTCATTTTGGGTGAGGACAAAAGTATTCTACTCTTGCTGGTGGGATGATCGGAGCTGCGCTCACAAGTTCCGGAGGTAGACAACACATCACAGCGTGCTGGTCTCACATGATGGCAATCGTGATTCCAGCAAAACCAGCGACCAAAAATAATCATCCACGAGCATGCGGGGAAGTTCTGTTGGTATTCACTTCCTCATTTATTTCGCCATCACTACTTTCGCAGCGAAGTGCTTCATGTGGTCCGAAGCAAGAAACAACGCAAGATTGACGCGCAACAGCACGCGCATCGCATGGCAGACACACCAGGTCCTGCATTCTCGGTTCATTGATGCGTCCCACCGTCTATTTCAGCAATCCAGCGCCGCACATTCCTGACGACACAAATACTTCCATTCCATTGCTACAGTGTAGGTGCAGTAGCACCTCTCAAACCCCAATCCGTCACTCGGCCTTCCGTTCACAGACGCGGTATGATATTGACTCAACGTGCAATCAACCACCCGCACAGAGGTGCACGCATCAGCAAGTGGAGCTCCAAAGTGGAACAACGACAACAACAACGACGACGACGACGACGATGACAACGACGACGACAACAACGACAACAACGACGACGACGACGACGACGACGACGACGACGACGACGACGACGACGACGACTCACGACACAGTGCCGATTATTCCTGATCACGGATGTAATCCATCGACGCTTCCATAGATAAAGAAACATATCCGGTAATGACAAAACACTGCGCGGCTCTTCGTCGTTCGTTCGTTCATCCGTTCGTTCGTTCATCCGTTCGTTCGTTCGTTCGTTGGTCGTTCCTTCGTTCGTTCGTTCGTTCGTTCGTTCGTTCGTTCGTTTGCTGTGCGTTGTCAATTCAACGACGACCAACGACCAACAATCAGCGAGCGATGCAATTCTCGACACTCTACGCCTTCCCAGTCTGTAATCCGTTGCACGGTGCTGCCTACCAATGCAGCAACCACTCTGCATGGTGAGTATCGGCTGGGGTGTCGCGAGAGCTCTTTTTGTCTCGTGACTCTGATGGAGTGGTGGTGTGGTGATGATGTGACGCCGTGATGAAAATTACGCTTCGTTGGGGTGCGACGACGAAACGGAATGCCCTGTGGCGCGACGGCGAATAAGATGACGGTGCAGGGCTCGGCTCCAGATCGTGCCCGTTCACTGATACGTCACCTGCCAGTGACGGAGACAGCACGTGAACTCACAATGTGCGTGTGTGGATTGCATCGGCGAAGCCAAGTCCGTGTCCACGCTGAAAAACCGTTGAAGTTTTGCGGGCCTTTTCGTTGTTGGGCCCCGACGCGCTGCGGGCTGTATCGGTCCACCACTGCCACCACCAAGCCAGTGCACAGGGCGTTGTGTGAGCCCGCTGTTGGGCTTTGTTTTTCTCCCAACGATGATGTTTGCCACACAAGCGAAAAGCATGCTGCGCGGGCAGCTGGCCGTTCCAACTCTGACAGCAATACTGCTGTTGTTCACGATTTTGGGTGTCCTTGCTCCGTCGTTCGCTATCAACGTGTTCGCCCTCGCCCCAGGCAGCACGATAATGTACCACTTCTACGTATGGAACATCGTGACAGGTGGCTTGCTCGAGCCGAACCTCATTAGATTCGTCATTTCTGTGGGCATTATCCTCAAACTTGGAATTTCAGTGGAGAGTTTGTGGGATGTGAAACGCTGCGGCAAATACATAGGCGTTACACACATTGCAACCGGGGTGACATGTTTCGTGCTCAGTACCGTGCGCGCGATGCTTACTGCTAGCAGTGACAAGTCAACTCGGCACTTGTTCTCCAATCAGTACGGGTGTGGCGGCCTTGTCGCCGCAATGTGTATCGCGTATTGTCTAGAGTGGCCACACACCACCATCCCCGTAAAAGTGGGGGATTGGGCAACCAAAGGTATCCGTTCGGCCCACGTGTTCTCGGCGGCATTGGCTTTCATAGTGTTGGTGCACACGGTTGGCATAGTGGTCTTCCACGATTTCCAGCTCATTCTTGTGCAAACGTGCATAGCCTGGACGTATCTTCGATTTTTTGAAAAGCACCCTGGTGGATACGCGGGTAACGACGACGAGCACTTTGCATTTGCCGCATTTTTTCCATCAAAGCTGCAACGTTTCATTGCGCCAGTATCATCAATTGCCCTCAGAGTGTTCAATTGCTACGGCTGTCTTTCTAATAAAGACTCACCGCGGTCGTATAAGCAAGTACAGAGTCACGATGCGGTTAGAAGTCAAAGGGATGACGTTGCGGAGCGGCGCCGGCTGCGCGCCCTGAAAGAGCTAGACCAGAAGCTGGCAGCTTTGTCGGTTTCTCCAAATTTGAATTTTGGAACTCGTGTCAGTGACATAGACAGCGACGACAGCGATGGTGTGGATGAGTTTACCTCTCCGCAATCTATTGCCATTGCGGTTGCTCCCGAGGAAGCAACAAACGCAGAAAGCAGTGTGGTTAGCGGCAGCGGTGATGGAGATGATATGGACGACTTCGATGAGAATGGCGGCGGTGACGACTCGTTCACTCAGAGCCAACGTGCTGTCGCGGCCGTGCTTGCCGAAATGGAAGCAGGCATGGAAGACGTTGGAAGCCTTGCCAGTGAATCTGAAGACACCATGAATGACGTGTGATGTTGAAGTAAGAATCCAAGTGACTTTCCGAGAGAGACGTTTCCTTAAGATGTGCGACAATACCAGCACGCGTTACGTCACGTGCGCGCAAGTCTGTACAAACAAAATTATTATCCATTATTGCTCATTTACTTCTTTGATTATCTGCGCGGTCTCATCTTTTGCAAAATATTTGCTCAAATCTAGTTTCGGTGGCTGGAATCTCAACAAAGGAGGAAGATCGCCGGCATCAATGTACTTGTGACGGATCAGGAAGTCCACGCAAGATAACAGTGCTGACGGTAGAAATGGGAACTTCTTCGGTTGCTGAATGCGACTGAGTAGCTCATTTGCAGACACAAATTCAAAGCAACCCACTTCGCCATCTTCAGGAACTGGTTTAAAATCTTTCGGCGCTTTGACATCATACACAAAATCGTTGTCGAAGAACAAACCTTGCCCGTCGAACACGCACCCGAATGATATCATGGAGCGCCTCCGTAAAAGCGGCTTCGCGACTTCCTCCGGCAGCGAGGCTTCTTCTTGGCACTCCCGGGCCATGCATTCGTCGACATTTTCTTGGTACCCGAGGCCCCCAGCAACTGTTGAATCCCAGCAGCTAGGCCATGTCGCTTTCGTAGCACTTCGCTGGGCAATCCAAATGTTCTTCTCGTCGGCGTCGGCGCCATCGTTTTGGTATATGAGAGCATGCACACCAAATTGCGGGATGCCCAAGATTGTGGTCACAGCTCGTTCGATGGCTCCAAGGCCATCAGCGGAGTCCGTCTCGTCCACCGCCAAAAGGCTAAAAGGTTTCACTGCATACAGTTCATCACGCCAGCCTCGAACTAAACCAGCTTCTCGAAGACAGTCTGCGATTGTTTTGAAATTCGCTGTGCGTTGCACTGGCGTCAACTGAGCCCCGGCAAACTTGATTGCGACTGCCGACAGACCTACTGGTGACTGGTTGGTCACTTCCACTGTGATTGGAGACGCACCGGAAGATCCAGTTGCATTTTCTGCGGCTGACACAGCGCCAGAAAAAGTTGACAGCAAATACGCAAGTGATGCTGATGAGGAACTGATCCATCCGATGTGTGCCACCAAAGATTCCTCCCGCAAGAGTATCGGGAGAATGTCGCCAGACTGGTGGTCGACGTCGTTGCACATTTCAACAACCTCGCGCACAGATCTCCGCTCGGTTTCGTTGGTGCTAGCATTTGCAACCTGCGACATTGTGATTGATTGTTGCGGGCAGCCAGCGGCGATGACTCGCCGCGTAAAACCACTGCGTGAAGTGCTGTGGCGGCACAACCTGGTCAACATTCACGGAGAGAGATTGCTCTCTCCCTCGTCGACACGCACGAAAGCGCACTGAAATTCATTCAAAAACAATCCCAAAATTCCATTCTCTGATCGTATATAGATATGTAGCCACCGGCATCGCCATCCCCTTTGGTCTACAGCAATCCAACGCGGTTGTTGCGACTGTTGCGAGCCTGGTTGCGCTGCTATATCCGTCCTGACTGTGGATCTGTGGTGCTGCGAGCGCCAACCAAAATATGCAGTGGATGGATGTTGTGGAGTTTTCAGTGTGATGGTCGGCCAAACTAACTCCACCAACAACAACACTGCCAAAAACGACGGTGACTGTAACAACCACAACGACGACACTGCCGCCACCGATGCTATGCCAGCTACTCGCCGACGCCGTCTAGACCAACAACGACGACGGCGGCGACGGCGGCGACGACGATGACAGCGACGACGACAACGACGCACAACACAAGCAAGTCCAAACCTGACAAACTATCATTCGTACTAAGAGTACCACTTCAACTTTCCGAGCTCCACAGTACTGTTCCACATTGATTAAGTCCGGTAGAGTTAGTACAAAGTATCAATTCTCATGCAACCAGTACTAAAAGTACCATAATGATTATGTTGGTGTGGAAGTCAAAGTGGAGCGAGATGGAACACCGAGTACTCACATTAACTGAATAGAAGTTTTCCTCCAAGTTTCGGTGTTTCGGCTTTCAAAAATTAGTGCAAATGTTCAAAGTGAAGATACAGTACCCAACTACAACAATCAACGAAATTGTGTTACACTCAACTACAGCTCAGTAACAATCCATCAAACTTTGAAAACGAATACAGTATTCAGGGATTGAGTGAGTGAGTCGGTGAGTAAATGACTGACTGACTGTAAGAGTGAGTGAGTGAGTGCGCTCTCACTCACTGTCAGTCAGTCAGTCAGTGGGGTTGTTTCGCGGTCAGCACTCACTCACTCACTCACTCACTCACTGTCAGTGAAGGCTCCATACAACGAACGAAACGTCACTTGAAGCTCCCCCGCTCCCACTCCCACTCCCAACCAAACTCACTTCGTGGTTCCACAACGACAACAACGACGACAACGACGACGACGACGACGACGACGACGACGACGACGACGACGACGACGATGACGACGACGATGATGACGATGACCACGACGACGATGACCACGACGACGATGATGACCACGACGATGACGACGACGACGACGATGACGGTGACGACGATGATGGCGACGACGATGCTGCTTGCCTATACTTTTCTGTTCTTTCCTTGAGAAACGATTGACGGATGACAACGATGGCAATGCAACGACGGTGATTGGAGGCGATGTTGATTGGGCTGTGTGGTGGGGTGGCTTGGTTGGTGGAGGCAAATGGATTGGATTGGATTGGATTGGATTGGATTGGATTGGATTGGATGGCGGTCGCATGCAGGCCGTGCACGCGTTCGAGAACGCACAAAAGCATGTTGAGGTAGTTGATGAACTGCCGAGGAATCACACAAGATGGCGGTGCGTGATTGCGGAGAGAAGCATGCGCGACGGCGGCAGAGTAGCAACACCCACTCACTATAATAACAAGCGATGGGCGTGGGACAGAGAATCAGAAAGATGCGCTTTGCTGTTTGAGCAAAAAGAAAACATTTTCCGGAGCGCGACGGCGTCTCGCTCCACTGGACATACTCTGAATGAATTTATTAGTCTGATTGCCCTGGTGTTTAGCATCGTTTCCGATGCCCGTAGCAAAATAAACCGGCCTTCCTAGGGTGCAGCGGCATGAGTGCCCACTCCTTGCCGCCGATCAAGCAGGCGTTCGCGCCGGGTGACGGTGAAACGAAGGAGTCACAATCCATCACGGACCCTATCTTGGTAGCCAGCCTCGCTCGCCTCGAAAAAGAATCGTTCCTCCCCGATGTAGAATCCAGTGCGCCATCGGACCGGCCAAAGCGGCGGACTGTGCCAGCGGACGATGAGGCCGCCGCAGCCACCACCCTTGCCAGCAACCAAGAATACAGGAGCAAGTTGGACAAGTATTTAGGTCCTTTGCTGAACAGTATAATGTCAGCTCGACCCCGCGATCCGTATTCGTTCATTGCAGAATACATCAGAGATGCGTGTCGTGGTGTGGGCCCGCCGCTCGTTAAGCCGAGGCCGTTCGCTGGCAGCGAGTTTTTGCACTACAAATCCTCCGTGTTAGATCCTGTAATGCTGCCAATGATGGCTGAGCTGTTTTCGGTGAAGCCGGCAAAGCCGTTACAAGCGATATTTCTCCACGCTCAAAAGCGCCTCGGCATCAGCGTGAAGGAATCTGGTCCACAGCTTGTCGAGATCGATCTGTTTGATCAAATGGTGCAAGCCATTGACACTCAACAATTTGACCTATTGACAAAAGCAGTGACCACTGCCAAAGAGGGCGGATTGCTCGCCCACGACAATGCGGTGCTGGTTCGCGCCACAAAACTCCAAAAGAAGGGCGAAAGGCTAGTGGAAAAATCAAAGCAGAGAGCCGTTGTCGCCCTTGCAGCGGCCGTACGCCGAGCTCGGACGATGCTAAAAGGATTAGATCGGCTGCCGTCGTCAAAGCGAGTACGTCGACTGGCGTACCTGAAAGCAACATTAACCAAAGCAGTTTCGGTTGCACACAAAAAGAAAATTGCGGACACTGAACCAACAATGAAGGAGGCTCTGCTCCAAATCATCAACGTAGATTCTCGTTTTCGAAGCGAGCAGAAAGCAGTGCAGAATGAGCATCGCGCGTCTGCTCTCGATAGTCTACGGCAAGCCCTAGATGCCGTCGCCAGCGGCGAGCCTCGGGGATACTCACTGGTCAAATTCAGTTTACAGCGAGCCAAAGCCCTTCGGTGCAGTCATTTAGATCCGAGTATGCGCCGTGCGAACGAATTGGTGGCGACGTGGGAGCACCTGGAGGCAATAGAAAACGGACAATCATTTTCTGTCGGAATGGTGACCAAAATTAAAACGCGGCTGGGTAAGCAGATGAAGCACGCCAAAGTTAGGGTCGAGGAAATAGCTGCTGCGCAACGGTTACTCGATCAAAAGTTGGAAGACTCTGCTGACGAGATTTACCGCGAAATGGGGTACACTGATAGTGATGACGACTATGACGACGACGATGACAGTGGCAGCGGCGATGGCTACGATGGCAGCAGCGGCGGAGGTGACGGTGGCAATTACGGCGACGGTGAGAACACTTCGCGGCCGCCCCTGGTTAGCAGCAGACGTCCGAGCAAGGGCAGTGTATTCACATCGAAAACGAGTCGAAGTGCGTGGAGTAACGACTCTGATGAAAATGGCGATGCAGACGATGAGGACGATGAGGATTCGGACCAATCGGACAACGAGAGCTTGCCGTCGAGAGAAGAAGACGGAGGAGAGGGAGAAGAAGGTAGTGCCGAAGCGACGGCGGACGACGGCATCGGCAGTCGTGCCAAAATAGTTTAGACGCGACTTTGTATGTCCACGCAATGCGCGCGGTGAGATGCCTTGCGTCACCGTTCGATTTAGACCTCCATGTCCAATTAATGGAAGGACGAATTGTCTCGTAGACGGCATCAATGCAACGATAGTTTGAGAACCTGACTTCGTTGTGTCGCACACTTTATTTTACATTTTATTTTCGGGAAGTACTGTAACAACTTAATTAACCCTGGTGGTTACATGGACTAGCAATGAAAGTATAAACGATGCCAGCAGTGACAGCTTAATTAAGTCTTACAATTGCAACCTACTCTGCTTTGCTTTTGATTTCAAGTTATTGAACTTGTTCTTGAGCTTCTTGTCCGTCACATCGTCGGGTATGCTTGGGAAACGCTCTCTTACACGTGATACAGCTTGCGCAGGTTTGAGGGTTGCGTTGTCCAACAAGAGCTCGGAGATGTAATCAGCAACGTCGTCCGGGACCACACTTTTGCGTCCT